>Ga0180432_10011152_pt1 | contig 10639 bp, 11 predicted proteins | sample SS_ome_10_FD_132414 | JGI IMG/M metagenome (GOLD analysis project Ga0180432, IMG submission 132414) | Hypersaline lake sediment archaeal communities from the Salton Sea, California, USA - SS_1_MS_2 metaG | ecosystem: Environmental > Aquatic > Non-marine Saline and Alkaline > Hypersaline >...
ACCGATGGCTTTGAGATCAAAGGTATAAAACGGGTTAAGGTCTCCTTGTCCCTTCACGGAACTTATTGGAGAACCATCCCCTATCAGCTGTATTTCCCAGTCAGTAATACCATAACCGGCCTGGATCTCTGGTAATATCCGGAACTCCCTTGTATCGCTCGTTTCTTCCACATAGGTACTCTTTATGGGTTCAAGTATGGTGGGAAGGTCAGAATAGATTTCTGCGCGTTGGTTTTCTACCCTCCCTTCATTCAGGCTGTTTGTACTCGCGACAGCCGGTAAGTTACGTGCCTCCACGTGTATCCTTGATGGATTTATCCCCCATATATACCTCAGATAGGCCCGGATTTCTTCAGCCCGACTCCGTGAAAGATCGATTCTGTCTTTTTCCACTCCATAATTGGCGTTACAGCCCACTATGCTGATGTGGGCCTCAGGAAACGCCACAAGACGTTTCCCGATAATGTTCAGCACTTGAATATGCTTCTCCATGGCACCTCTTAGATCGCTTTCCGAGAATTTTTGGGTCTCGGACTGATTCCCAAAAACGGAATACCGGTCAGAGATCTCGCTTTTGCCCGTGTCGAAAAACACATAGTTTAGCATCGGCGAACTATCGATCGTGGTCAATTCCTCAATGGTCACGGTGTCCGGTTTTATGGATATCTTGCCATACGGCGAGCCTATGAGTTCGTGTATGACCTCTTTTTTCGAAGCAGTCACCCGACATAGAGTCGTATCAGTCTCATGTGTATCATTATAAATATCGATCACTTTGATACGCGCCTTAAGATTATCGGATTTAGCCAGCCTTTCTCTACCCAGGTCATTCAGGGAAATACTGTAAATGGGTTTCAATGCACCCGTCCCCTTCAGGGTTTTGATCGGTTGATCATCGGCCAGAACCGTCAGCTCCCAATCGGCAACGCCATATTCAGCCACGATGTGATGCTGGATATTGATCTCATCTTTTTATTCATTTCCACCATGAATTCGCGGGCAGCATCCCTTTGCATCTCTAATAAATCGTATTTTATCTCCACCCGTTGGTTTTCTGCGCGGCCGCCCAAAACATCCGCTGGTGAAGCATTTGCCGGCAAATTCCGTGACGCCGCATTTAGACGCTGGGAATCCACTCCCCAAACACGGCTAAGGTACGTCTTCACCGCTTCGGCCCGTTGCCGCGAAAGGTCGAGATTGTTCTCCTCCACGCCAATACCGGAATTACAGCCTATGATTTGAGCTTGAACGGTCGGATTTTGAGTCAAGCGCTTGCCGATCACATTAAGGACATGGTAATAACGGTCCAGTGCATCTGTCAGCGTTTTTTCATCAAAGGACTCAGCCTGGGTATTATCCGAAAAAAGGACATATGCTTCTGGTATCTCGCTTTTGCCCGTCTCGAAGAAGACATAGTTTTGTATGGGGGTGCCATCTGTCAATGTAAGCATGCGAAGACTCAATTCAGAAGGTTCCAGGGTCACTGTCCCCTGGGGAGGGTTGAGGACCCTATACGTCACGATATAGCGATGAAGCAGGGTGGTGGAAAACGCCTTAAAAATAGGCATAAGTTCAGCCGCTGAAGTGGCTTTCCACACACGACCCCCATGTGACTTGGCAAAGGATTTAAGAAAAGGATTTATGGTCGAGCCCGGCATATAGTCTAAAGAATACGCCCCCAGGTTAGGGATTCCCTTTGCTTCAGACTCGACAACTGCGCTTTTAAATGCGCTGTTCAGATCTTCACCATCCGAGAAAACCACAAAAATTTTATTGCCTTTTTCTGGCATTTTCCGGATTAGATCGAGTCCGGCAACCATGGCCTCGTATAAAAAGGTTTCAGTGGTCAACCTGTCATCAAAGCTGTCCCTGATGAACTTCATGAGTTCGTGGGTATGCTTGGAATGATACGTCCTGGCGTGTAATGCGTGTTTATGAACTTTGTAGCCGGGTTTTTTATCAAAAACAACCATATGGACATTGTCCATGGGGCGTACTATTTTAAGAAATTCCTCAATAGCAGAAATAAGCGGTTCCACTGCTTTGCGTTTCTTCATAGAATAGGAATTATCCACGACAAGGACAAGGTTGAGCGGGACCTCTTTATTCGTCTCAAGCGGTTCAATTGAGAGTATCTTCGCCTTCTTTGCGCCAATCATGATACTAAAATCTTCCGCCTGAAGTCCCCGGATCGGATTATCGTCAAGATCAAGGGCTGAGATCAGTACTTTATTCTGATCAACCACCTGATGGGCGACTTTAACCTGACGGTTTGGCGTCAAGACCTGAAGGTCTTGCTCTGCATAACAATCAAAAACACAAAGTCCGTGGACGATCACTACTAAAAAATAAAAAATCACTTTTTTCATGTCTTTCCTCACAGTTTATTAAAAGTGTATGATTTAGAAAAATATTAACTTACAAGCATATAAAGCAAATTGCTTGCCAAGCTGGATAAAATAACGCTCACAGTATGGCCATAAGGTTATAACTATATGGAATACCAATTAAAATGTTTTTAAAAACGTAAATGCCATGTCTATCCGTATCATTATGAACAAAAGATCATGTCCTGACCTGTGAATAAATAGTCACCCATCGCGCAAGCCTTGTAACCTGCAGCTAAAGGTCACAGGATTACGGCCGGATGCCCTCCCCTTTTTAAACTCGCATCACAAATCCTGCTTCGTTTTTTTTTCAGAAGACGAAACCCATGCCCCCCTGACCATGAGGGGGCACGAAGATTCCAGAGTATACCCACTATCGGATGCAAGACCCTTGCCAGATAAAGATATCAGAAATATAGTTAAATATTCTATAGAGTTACCCTTACCTATCCGAAAAACTCTTTCAAAAAATAATAACATATTGTCACCCTTTATATAAAATCCGTCAAAAAAACGATATATTCAAACGATTGACGTTTCGCTGCGATAAACCCTCTTCACTTGACATTAAATTACCATTAGGTTAATATAATTTCATTTATTATGAAACAAATTTTAATATTTTAAAAGGGGAGGGAATGGAAATGCTGAAAAAGACAAAGAGCGAAAACAATGTGACAGATCCTACCCCCCACCCTGTCTCATCGACAGGAAAAACAATCATTGGTAGACAGGTGACTATTGAGGGTGGCATCCAGGGAAGCGAAGATCTGGTCATTGAGGGTACGGTGAGGGGCAGCATTGAGCTGGGTAAATTCCATCTCACTGTAGGTCCCAAGGGCAAGCTGGAGGCAAAGATCCGTGCAGGCAATGTTACCGTCAGTGGTCAGCTGAAGGGTAATATAAACGCTCTTGAGAGGGTTGACATCACAAAGGATGCTGACTTTAACGGTGAGATCAAGGCCAAACGCATATCCGTGGAAGACGGTGCATATCTTAAGGCGGCTATCGAGGTGGAGCGGGCGTCCAAGAAGACGGTTGAGCCAATGGGTAAGACCAATGACTCTTTTGCTTCACCACCCGGTAAGGACCCTATCTCCATGGTTCGCGAGGAAGATAAGAGGAAATAGCTTTTGGCTACCTTTACCCCCTTGACCCAACGACCCAAAGAGCATCCAACCCCTGATGATAAACAGGTTTTCTACACCAGCAATGTTCTGCGCCTCTTTGCTGAAGACCTTGAGCGGCGGCAGGACCCTCAGATCCTGGATATTGGACCCATCTGTGGAGAAAACATAGCCTTCCTTTCCAGGAGAGTGAAAAGACTCTGTGTTTGCGACATGTTTCTTCGTATTGACAGAGACCGCCGTAAGGGTCTATCCCCAGCCCAGGTATGGCGGCACCTGGACTATCCACCCCAGAGCTTCGATGGGATTCTGATTTGGGAACTGGCGGATAGGCTTGAAGAACGTGAGGCACGAAGACTTGCGGAGCTGTGTTACACCCTCATAAAGCCGGAGGGTAAGGTTGTAATGTTTGTCCCGGCCGGGCATTCGGTTCAGCAAGCTGTGAGTGCCTTTGTGATCGGGGATGGATTCCGGTTGACCCTCCGTCCTCAACCCCATCTTGATCTTCCATTGCGGAAAAGCCAGAACCGAAATGTGCTTGGGTTGATGGCCCCCCTAAAATCAGTTAAGTCATTCATTTACCGCAACGGTCTAAGAGAATTTCTCTTCAAACACGACTAAAATAATCCCAACGCCTTCCGCCGTTCACAACAATCCTCTCAGAAACCGTAACAGTTTAGCGCTTTGAAAGAACCATCAGCAAATGACAGTGCCGCGGGGCGTATTTTAATTGCTGCAGGTGTTTGTTTTACTCCCTTACCTTTGTCCGGCCTACGGCTAACCATCTGAAAAAAAATACAACATATAGTATTAGTCGTTATTGAGATTACTATATATATATAAATTATATAAATCACAGACAATTTATAAAAAAATGCTTGACAAATAATTATATATATGTATAATTACCTATAATTTGATTTAAATATATTGTGATGACCAAACACTGGGGGGGATAAATTGGGCCATAACCTGGTAAAAAAAATCAGAGAAGAGCGTCTTATGAGTAAGGCAGAGCTTGCTCGGAAAGCCGGTGTTTCTCCCTTGACCATGGACAGGGTTGAGAAGGGGAAAAGGTGCCGCATGGAAACAAAGCGGAAGATTATACTGGCCTTTGGATATAAGCTCACTGAAAAACACAAGGTTTTCCCGGACGACGATTTGTAATTTTTTTTTGTAATTGTAGGTAGGGTTTCTTTCATAAAGTGAGGTAAAAAAATGGAAAGTAGAGGGCAGATTGAAAGAAGAAAACATAGACGCGTACAGGTGCAAGACATCGCATTCGCAGTGCTAAGAGACCCGGACAGGCAATTGGGTCAAATTATGGATATCAGCATGGGCGGGCTTGCATACAATTATATTGCTGGCAGCGGTAATGTCGACAGTGCATTAGAGCTGGACATACTACTGGCCTACAAGGGTCTTTATATGGAAAAAATTCAATTTGAGCCGGTCTCTGATTTCCAGATTGCCAATAAATCCCCCTTCACCCCTATTACAATGAGACGACGCGGTATAAAATTTGGTGAACTGACACCAAAACAGATATCTATGTTGAAAAATTTTATACAGGGGCGTATAATGAATGGTGTGAATGCAAACCCGATGATAGGTATAGAAGACAATATGGGGGAAGTCAATCAATCCTTATGACTCAATAGGGTTAACTCTAAATGTTAAAAATAACCAAGCGATTTACGGTATTCGTATTGATCATAAGCCTGGGACTAATCCCATTTGGGTCCGCTGCCCTGGCAGAAAATCAGCATGATGAGGAAAAAGGTATCCGGATGGCCGCTGATATCGTGCTGGTCAGGCCTCTGGGAATTGTTGCAACTGCTGGGGGCACCGTCCTTGCTATTGTTGCCCTTCCTTTCTCACTCCTGGGCGGCAACACCGAGGAAGTCTTCCATTACCTGGTCGTAAAGCCTGCAAAATTCACTTTTGTAAGACCGCTGGGAGACTTTGATTAGAATTCCCCCCTTCATTTGTTATTGGTGCTGAATAGCGCCAGTGCCTTTCCAACCACCCGATCTACGGTTAACCCAAACTTTTCATAGAGGACTTTATACGGGGCAGAGGCGCCGAAACGATCAAGACCGATCACCTCCCCTGTGCTGCCCACATACCGGTGCCAGCCCTGTTTGACCCCGGCTTCAACGGCTACCCGGCACTTTATCTCGGAAGGCAGGATCTGGCATTGATAATCCTCAGGCTGTTTGTCAAACAACTCCCATGACGGCATACTCACAACGCGTGTCTTTACCCCTTTTTCCTCGAGCTTTTCACAGGCCTCCAGGGCGATGGCAACCTCGGAACCGGTGGCTATCAGAATGACGTCCAGTTTTCCATCCTTGGTATCATGAAGGATATACGCCCCCCTGGACAGTCCTGAGGCAGGGGAAAAAATGGCGCGGTCCAGTATGGGGAGGCCTTGCCGCGACAGGGCCAAGGCAACCGGTCCTTGTTTTGCCTCTATGGCGTAACGCCATGCCTCAGCTGTTTCATTGGCATCAGATGGGCGTATTACCGTCAGATTGGGGATCGCCCTCAAAGACGACAAATGTTCGATGGGCTGATGGGTCGGTCCATCTTCACCCAGACCGATACTATCGTGCGTAAAGACATAGATAACCTTTAAGTTCATCAGCGCCGCCAGACGGATGGCCGGCCGCATGTAATCAGAAAAAACCAAGAAAGTGCCCCCATAGGGCATCAGACCGCCGTGGAGTGCCATACCGTTTAAGATGGATCCCAACGCGTGCTCCCGGACACCAAACCGAAGGTTCCGCCCTCCATAAAAATCCGCCTGAAAATCCTTTTCGCCTTTTATCTCTGTTTTATTTGAGGGCGCCAGGTCAGCTGATCCGCCCAGCAGATTGGGAAGACGGGATGCGACGGCATTCAGCACACTCCCTGATGCAACCCGTGTGGCCATCCCTTTCGGGTCTGCAGGAAACACTGGGATATCCCTGTCCCAGCCCTCTGGCAAAGTGCCATGCATCCACAGATCCCATTCTCTGGCCAGTTCAGGGTTGGCCTTTTTAAAGGAGCTAAAATCTTCCTGCCACCGGTCCTCCAACGCCTTTCCCTTATCAATGGCCTGTCGGAAATGAGTGGATGCCTCATCCGGGATTAAAAAAGGTGGATCAATAGGCCACTCCAGATTTTCTTTGGTCAAACGGATCTCCTCTGTCCCCAAGGGTTCACCGTGCGCCACAGCTTTGTCCTGTTTGTTAGGGCTCCCATAACCGATGTTCGTCCGCACAGCGATGAGTGAGGGTCGCCCTATCTCCTTTTGGGCTTCAGTAAGGGCAGTTTCTATTGCACCCAGGTCATTTCCATCATTCACTGTCTGGACATGCCAGCCATATGCCTCAAAGCGTGCGGTTCTGTTCTCAGTAAATGCGATTTCCGTGCCCCCTTCAATGGAGATGTGGTTATCGTCGTAAAAATAAATCAGTTTTCCGAGACCTAAATGCCCGGCCAGCGAGGCGGCCTCGTGAGAGACACCTTCCATTAGATCACCGTCTCCCGCTATTCCGTATGTATAGTGGTCAACAATCACATGCCCGGGTTGATTAAAGTGGGCCGCCAGATAACGTTCTGCGATGGCCATCCCGACCCCATTGGCAAATCCCTGGCCCAGGGGGCCGGTAGTGGTCTCCACACCAGGGGCAAGACCATATTCCGGATGACCCGGGGTCTGGCTTCCCCACTGGCGAAAATTCATAAGCTCCTCCATAGACAGATCATACCCGGTCAAATGAAGAAGGCTATAGAGGAGCATGGAACCATGGCCGGCAGAGAGCACGAACCGGTCCCTGTCAGGCCATTTTGGATTCAAGGGATTGTGACGTAGAAAGCGTGTCCATAAAACATAGGCCATGCCAGCAGCACCCATGGGCATTCCGGGGTGTCCTGAATTTGCCTTCTCCACACCATCTGCTGAAAGCATCCGGATCGTATTTACGCATAAATCATCAAGTTTCGTCATTTTTTCTAATAGCTCCTTTCTTTAATGTTACTTTTCTTGCGGTTGTTTCCTTATTTGTTCGTTTAAAAGCTGTTGAAGGTTAGCCAATGATTTAGCGTTTGAAGACCCTTCGATGGCCTTTACGGCAATATCTTGAACTTTTTGATATGCTTTTTCCATCTGCAGTGAGAGTTTAGCAACCTGCTCACCCTGTTCTTTTACAGTTTTCTCAGCAGAATTGATCTTAGTGTTCAGAACGTTCCGCTCACCATCAAATTCCTTTTGTAGCAATTCCTCCCGGCTTTTTGCTTCTCCTTTAAGCCTTTCTGTCATTTCTTTGACTGCCTTGTTCACAGTTGCTTCCATTTCTTTGGGGAATGTGTTAACCCTGTTCCGTAACTCGGTCAATTCTTGCTCCCTTTCTGCAACTGCTTTTTCTCTTTCCGCCAATTCTCTTTCCATCTGCTCCTTCTTGAATTTAATTTCTCTTTCAAGCTTTGCCTTTTCGTCTTCAAATCCTTCTTTTGCCAACTGTTGTTCCCGGTCAAAGGCATACGTGAACTCTTCCTTCTCCCTCTTGCGCTTTTTTTGCTCCTCTGTATCTTGTTCTTTGATCCGCGCTTCATGGTCTTTTTTCTCTTTGTACCAGCCCATGCGAATCGTCTCGATTTCCTTCTTCAATTCTTCTTTCTTAGCGGTCATCTCAGATTCAAACTCCAGCCGCATCTGGTTCTGCGATTCAATCAATGCAGCGAATGTGGCTGCCGATTTCTCTATCTCGTATACTTCTTCAAGTTCTTTCTCCTTGAACGCAATGGCTTTCTGTATGCCTTTGAATTTGTTCACCTCTTCATCGAGTTTATCCGAAATCTGAGTTAGCATTTTTCCTATTTCCACCTTCAGATTACCAATGCCTTTTACAACCCCTTCAGAAGAGAGAGAATCGGCAACTTGCACAACCTCCTTCTTTTTCTTCTCTTCCAGTTGCTTTTTCGGTTTCAGTTCAACTTCCTTTTTCTCTTGAAGCTCTTTTAAAAGCCTATTGTAGGCCTTCAGCATCTCCTGCTTCGTATTTGTCATTGAAATTTTCTTAAGCGGTAATTCTTTCTCTGCCATGATTTCCTCCTTTCTTTTTTGTTCAATTCAACAAAAGAGTTCTCCCCCGCAAGGATTTGTTGTAAGAGCCTATCTTATGTATAGCGCATACATTCTCCTTACAGCACTTAAAACCTCTTTTTAAAACGCTTAAATACATCGGCTTCACGCTGAAGGGTCTCGATTACTCTACGATTTTTGGGCCCACAGATCCTCATGCATTCATCCAGATTGCTCTTTTTTATGGCTTTACGCAATTTTCCGGTCGGCAATACATCGCGGAAGCTCTCCCTCTCTGTGAGATACGGCACATCAATATCACCCTCAATATGGTCCCATCCTATCCCCTTTAAATGCTCAATAAACGGGATTTCCACATAAGTTTTTTCATCGGGTGTTTGTGCCATAAGGAACTTTTCATCCTAATTTTTAAAATAGCCCCCGGTCTTGCTACTTCCTCGAAATTCAATTTTTCCAAGTTCTCTTAAGACCTTGGTCCACCGTTCCAGAGTCTTCGCTGGAACGTCTGTTCTTTTTGAGATCTCAGGTATTCTCTCACCCGGATTATTTGTGATATAAATTAAGAGTTTATTTACTCCCTCATTTACTCCCTCACTTACTCCCTCACCCGATTCAGGTTTCTGCTTCTCAGAAGTTTCATCTTGAAAATGCTTTTTCCGCTGGAATGTAGTAACAAACAGACCTGCGACATCTTTAAACCCGGCTGTTGGTTCTTTTGACAAAATCAGACTGATACCGCGACCCCATTTTTCAACAAAATGTACTCGATGAAACATTTCTGCAACAAGCTCATTCCGCCTTTTTGACACCAGCTCGCTTGTAATCTGTTCAATGGTTAGCCCTCCGAACAAACCACCGGGGCTCCGAATTTCGACTCTGTCTTTGAAAATCGCAATATTCACGGAATCATATTCAAAATAATCCCTGTGACAAAATGCATTAACAATGGCCTCCCGAAAAGCGTCCCCATCAATTTCAGGCACATCTACCCTGACTAATCCGTCAAGCCTCATCCCGATATCAATATGCTCTAAGATATATGTTTCAGCCCTCTCGATGAGATAAAAAAGATCTCCGGTGTATTCCTGTCTGTCAACAATATAGGCCGTATCCGTCCGTCCAAAGACCGCACATCTCAATTTTGCATTTGGAAAATATTTTTCAGGATTATTAGCAAAAAGAATAACCGCTGTATTCAACAATCGACCTTTGCTGAGTAACCTCAGTTTTTCCAGGCTGTTTTTCTTATTTCGATAAGATAATCCGCTATCTTTAAGGAAGGCCTTCAGCTTTTGACTTGAAACATCCGCTAAATTGGCAGCATCGCAAATCTTGTTATCCCACCGCAATCTGTCCTTATTCTTCTCTAGAATGATGTTTTCAGTCTCCTTTGCGCTTAGTTGACGGTTTGAATCTCCAACTCTGACATAAGCTCTGCCATAAGAGTAATATGGTACTTCATTGCCATGAAATTCAACATGGATACATTCCTTCCCTCTCAGGCTGACATTCTGAATAACAGGATAAATCTCAGGTTCAATGTGGTCACCAATGGCCTTTGCAATGTCCCTTAGTGTCTTCTCGCTTATCATCTGCCCTACGACTGTGCCGTCATTCTTAATTCCGAAATAAAGTTCCCCTCTCTGGTGCTTGTTCAAAATCGCAGCAATAGAAATCAAGGCTTCCTTCAGTTCTGAAGTTGATCGTTTCAATTCCAGGATTTCACTTTCTTCAAACCGCATTTTCAATACCAATCATTTTCCCCGATTTACGGAAAAAACACATGCCTTATTAGGGCATCTTGTTGTAAATCGTGACACGAATTTGTCCCAAGTTGAGCCGCAGTCAGCGGCCTCGTTCGTTTACAAAAGGCGGGTCTTCTCCTACTTGACCTATAAAAGCAACATGTAATGTGTCCTGGACAATTCGGCGTGTTCCTTGCCCTGCTGCTATTCACCAACAAACAGTCGGTTGATCTCCCAGTAAGTCATGACTATGGCAAAACTCACCACACAATATGTAGAAAACTGCCA
>Ga0180432_10011153_pt1 | contig 10638 bp, 6 predicted proteins | sample SS_ome_10_FD_132414 | JGI IMG/M metagenome (GOLD analysis project Ga0180432, IMG submission 132414) | Hypersaline lake sediment archaeal communities from the Salton Sea, California, USA - SS_1_MS_2 metaG | ecosystem: Environmental > Aquatic > Non-marine Saline and Alkaline > Hypersaline >...
CGTGTAGGTCCCCCCGCTCCCGACAGTCACGACGACCTCGGTGGGCACGGCATACGGGAACAGGCCGCCATCGGCCCCGCGGTAGTAGACGTTGATGTGCGGCCGACCGCCCCACTCGTAGCCCAACAGCGTGACGAACGTGCCGGGGGCGTTGTATGCCTCGGCGGCCGCGACGGTCATCGGCCAGCGCTCGGCGGGCGGGTAGTAGAGGGTCGGCTGGGTGTGCTCGAAGTGGTCGGTCATGGCGGCGAAGTCGAGCCCCAGCGCATCGCGGGCGAAGCGGTAGCTGTCCGCCAGCGTGCCGACGGCGTCGGACATCTCGCCGTGGCCGTGGATCTCGCCGAAGTAGACCCGCAGGTCATCTGCCCACGGCCCCTCCACGCAGGGATTGCTCGCGCCCGCGAGCCCCCGCTCGGCGCAGCTCGCGAGAACCGCCCACGCACCCCCACGCGCCTGCACCGTCGTGTCCACCCCCGCGGGCAGCGGCGCCAGGTTCAGATTCGCGTCGAGCGCGGCCACCTTCGGCGCCAGCGGCGCCCCGGGCTCCACGCACGCGGGCACCGTGACCCGCAGCCGCTCGGGCGGGCCGGCCTCCAGGCGCACCGTCGGCTCGGGCGCCACCCGCTGCCAGCGGCCCGAGCCGTCGGCGTCGACCACCACGCTGAAGCGGTAGGTGCCCGAGAGCTCCATCGTCAGCGGCTCCAGGCCGCGCGGGTCGCCGAGCACGACGGTGAGCGTCTCGCCCACCGCCACCCCGGCGCCCGCCACCACCAGGTCGGCCACGGTGTGCACCGAGCCGCAGCAGGTGATCGTGCCGCCAAGCTCCGTCGCGGGGTTCTCCGCCGTCGCGGAGATCTGCGAGCTGATGTAGCCGGGATAGGTCTGCGGCGAGCGCCACAGCCACCACGTCGTCGGGTCCCGCTCCTGCACGATCCCGCCCCAGAACTGCGGCAGCAGCACCGCCACACGGCCGCCAGGCCCGATCGGCCGCTCCGTGGGCGCCAGCGACAGGCGGATCGCGCGCCGCTCGCGCGCCCGAGCCACCGCGGGCGACGCAGCGGCCTCGGCGGGGAAGGACGCCTGCTCCGTCAGGTCGCGCAGCAGGTGCCGCATCTCGCCCCGCGACCAGACGTGCCGACGCGGGTCCTCGAGCTCGAACGTGCTGGTGATCATCGCCGGCATCATGGCGAAGTGGGTGAACTCGGTGGACCGGCCGACGTCCATCGCTCGACTCCCTGTGGGTGTGGTGCGTAGGGCGCGTGGGTGTGTGGACGGCGGGGGGCGTGGGTCCGCCCCCCGCCGATCGTCCATCACGCCGGCTGGTAGGCGAGCCACAGCGCGCGGTAGTAGCGCAGGAAGCGCTCGGGCTCCAGGCTCGGCTGGCCCACCTCGGCGAGGGTGAAGCCGTCGAAGCCGTCGGCGGCGAGCAGCTCGAAGAGCCGCCGCCACGGGTACTGCGGGTCCTCGAGGTTCGTGATGTGCGCCAGCCGGATCTTGCCGCGCACCAGAGCGTAGTGGGCGTCGATCGCGCCGTTCTCGTCGCGGTCCGTCAGATTCGAGTTCCAGCACACGAACACATTGTCGTGGGCTGCGGCGTCCATGATCGCCTTGATGTTCGGCAGCAGGCAGGTCTCCCGGCCGTGGACCTCGAGGCGGATCTCCACGCCGTAGTCCTTGGCGAATTCGCCGCACTCGCGGAGCGCCAGGCCGATTTGCTCGAGGGTCTTCTCCTTGGGCACCCCTTCGGCCTCGTGGAGCTTGTTGGGCCGCACCTTCACGCCGGGGCAGCCGAGGTCGGCCGCGAGCTGCACGTACTGCTTGGTGCCCTCGAGGTTCTTGCGGACCTCCTCGGGGTCGACGGCGTCGTACTCGAAGGCGCTGCCCAGGCCGGCCAGGGCGACCTTCGAGTCGGCGAAGCGGGCCTTCACCTCCTCTCGCTCGGCCTTCGAGAGGCCCACCTCCACGCCGTGTGCGTGGGTGGTGCGCAGCTCCACCCCCTCGAAGCCCGTCTTCTCGCACATCTCGATGATCGTGGGCACATCCCAGTCCTTGGCCAGGTTGTAGGTCACCAGGCCCAGCTTCATCGCGAATCCTCCTTGGCGGTGCAGGGCACGGGACTCGGCGTCACGGCGCGTCATCCTATCAGCGTGGCCCCTTGGGCGCAAGCCGCGTCGCGGCTGGGGTGCCCGGCGTGTGGTGGCGGGGGCGGGGCAGAAGGGCCACGGGACCCACCCGCCACGGCTGCGGAGCCAGGACAGGAGGGCCGTGGGGCTCGTGGGCGCATGTTGATTCGGGCCCGATGGGTGTTGCCGTGCGTCAACAGCCGTGTATTCGCGTAAGTCGTGGAGTGACAGACAGAAGCGGCGCGGGGCCGTCCGGAGGGGCCGGATCATGTTGCCGAACGGCAACATTTGGGCGGATCCGGCGTCATGGCGGCGGCGCGCGAGGCGGCGAGTGCGTGGCCGTAAATGCTGTGTTGGTGGGGGATTGTGGGTTATCGCGCTCGGGTGGCCGGAGGGCTGGCGCCTGGCATGGTTTTTGCTTGTTCTCTTAACGGAAGCGGAGAAAGGGCTTTGCTGGGAGATCCGCGACCTGTCTCGCTGGATGCGAGAGACGGAGTTTGAGCCACGCGTCGGCGCCCACCGTCGCTAAGCGCCGGCGTTTCTTCCCACACAGCCGGGAGAGCGGGCAACCGCCCGCTCTCCCGGTCCCGCCTTCACCCCTTGTCCCTGATCTGCTTTGGCTCGCCGCGTCGGGCCATGCCAGTGCGAAGAGATGGATCCGTGGCATGGCGTTCGACGTGGCGACGTGGTGGATGTGGTAGCGTTCGCGGGGGACGCTCCAGGCCTTGATGGGCTGGAGCGCGGGCCGGTCGGGGCCGGGCTTGAGCAGGCCGAGGCGCTCGGCCAGGAAGGTGTCGCCCGGGTGGCGGCGGACCATCGCGAGGTGGCTGGTGCCCTTTCTCCGCATGTAGGGCACGCTGTCGCCCGCGAACAGGCAGCGGGTCATCTCGGGGTCGGCGAGCCCCCCGAGGTCGACGATCCGTCGCTGGGCGAAGTAGGCGATCGCCCCAAGGTCGTAGGTGGCCACCACGGCGTCGGGCGGGAGGTGTGCCGCGATCCACCTGCCGCAGGCCACGTGCACCGCGTGGATGTGGTCCACGCTGTCGCGGTAGATCGCGCGCCACAGCCCGGCGCTGCCCAGGCACAGGAGCAGCCACAGCGCCATGGCGGCCACGGCCACCCGGCGCAGGTGGCGCCGAGCGAGGTGTGCCGCGCCCACCGCCGTCAGCACGGCGAGCAGCGCGTAGTTCACCGCCTGGTAGCGTCCCGCGTGGCCGTGGACGGGGAGGAAGACGACGTAGGCGGCGTTGTGGGCCGCGGCCCATGCCACGAGCAGGGGCAGGGGCGAGGGCCGGTGGGCGGCCGCTCGCCGCTCCAGCCACAGGCCCGCGAGCCCGACCAAGGCCACGAGCGCCACCGCCACGCCCACGGCGCCGCCCACGATCTGGGCGCCTCCCGCGCCCAGCCACGCCACCAACACCGCGCCGAACACCCACCGGTAGAGGTAGCGCACCCAGGCCGCCGCGAAGCCGCCGAGCCGCGCCCCCAGCGCCCCAGGGCCCAGGCCGAGCGCCGCCGGCTGGTCCGCCAGCCACCGGCGGCCGCCGTAGGTCGAGGTGAGCAGGTGGCCGCTCACGGCGAGGTTCACGGCCACGTAGATGCCTGCGGCCGCCACGGCCGGCGCGAGCAGCCGCAGCCACGTGGGCCACTGGGCGAGTCGAGGCCGCTGCCACAGCTCGGCCGCGGCCACGGCCATGGGCAGCGCCAGGCCCTCGGGGCGCGTGAGCACCAGCAAGCCCATCGCCACGCCCGCCGCCAGGGGCCTGCCGCGCCAGCGGCAGAGCACCGCCACGAGGCCCAGGGCCACGAACATCGTGGCCTCCATGCCCGACAGGCCGATCCACACGAGCGGGCCGAGCAGGGCGCACGAGGCCCCCGCGGCCAGCGCCCACCCGTCGGCGACGCCCGCGCCGCGCACCACGAGGAAGCAGCACACCACCACCGTGGCGCTGAGCGCCAGCCCCAGCGCCACGGGCGCCAGCACCGGCCCGCAGCCGACGGCGCGGAGCGCCGCCAGCAGGCCCGTCCACAGGAAGCTGGTGGTGCCCGTGCTCGGCTCGCCGGGGTTGAGGCACAGTTGGCCGTGTCGTGCGAGGTTCCGCGCGTAGGTCGCGTGGATCCAGCCGTCGTCGAGCGGCAGCCCCGGCTGGGCGGGACTCGCCAGGTAGACGGCCTGCACCGCGAGCGACAGGGCGACGAGGGCGGCGGCGTGGAGCAGGAGCCGAGGGTTCAACGCCCTTCCTCCGCTGGCGCGGCCGATCGGTCCTCGAGCCGCCATGCCCGCATGCCGCCGGCCGCGTGGAGCAGCCGCAGGCGCGGGTCGGACACCTTGGTGAAGGGCATTCGCGTGACGAGCACGACCGGCCGGCCGACCTGCCGAGCAATCTCGCGGAGCACCGCCACCATCTCGCCGCGCTCGTAGAGCCGCACCATCTGTGCCTGGCGCCGCCGCCACAGGGCCGGGTCGTAGCGTCCTGCGCGATGGAAGCCCTTGCGGTCGGGCACGTAGAGGTCGCGCTCGGCCAGGATCGGCACCAGGGTCGCCCGCCCCGCCGGCCCCCGCGACACCACCACCGTCTCGGGCGGGGTGTGGCGCGCGATCCACGCGAAGACCGCCGCCTCGCCCGGGGTCACGCGGACCTCGTCGGGGGCGCATGCCTGCTGCACGAGCCCGACCGCGGTGGTCGGCGCCGCGCTCGCGGCCACCACCCACAACGCCCACACCCGCCACCGCGCCAGCCCCGCCGACCCACGCGCCACGTACGCCGACAACACGATCGACACCACGAACAGGTACTTCAGGTGCACCCCGTCGACCGCTCGGCTGAACAGGTACGCCGCAGCCAGCCCCGCGGCGAGGAACGCCAGCCACGCCTCGCCGTGGCCCCAGCGCCTCGGCCGCCCGAGCAGGGCCACGCACACCCACAGCGGCAGCAGCCCCAGCGCCACGCCCCGCAGATGCCTGGCGTCGGGCCAGGCCAGGGTCACCAGCCGCTCGCGGGTCGCCGCGGCGCCCACCGCCACGACCACGTACGGCACCACGGCCGCCGCCGCCACGGCCACGAAGCCGAGGCCCCACAGCGCCCGCCTGGCCGCCCCGCGGTCCTGCTCGTGGCGGAACAGGCACGCCCACGCGAGCAACCCCGCCGCCAGCATCCCCAGCAGCACCGCTCCCACGAGGAGATTGGCATAGGCCGCGGCCGCGAGCGCCAGGGCCAATGCCACGCCCTGGCGCCAGCCCTCGCCCCGCAGGAACCGTACCAGCGCGCCAAGGCACACCGGCACCAGCGCCAGGGTCCAGATATACGACGTCGCCAGCAGCGCCTTGCTCGCCAGGAAGCTGAGCCGCATGTCGTAGCCGCGGACCAGCAGGTGGTGGAACTCGCTGACCTCCAGACCGAGCGACGCGGCGACCCCGGCCTCCCCCGTCAGCCAGCGTGTGGTCAGGAACACCCAGCCCCAGCCGTTGAGCCCCACGAGCATGAGCGCGACGCCCAGTGCGGCCGCCCCTTCGCCCCCGCCCATCCGCCGCACGAGTCGTGCCATCGACACCAGCCCCACGGCCAGGCCCAGCGGGCCGAGCACCACCATCACCGTCAGCGGGTGGAGCCCCGACAGCGCGCTCAGGCCCGCCGCCAGGGCGTTGTAGGCCCAGTGGTAGTGGAGCGGCTGGCCGGCCAGGTAGGGGTCGGGCGGCGGGATGCCGTGGCGCCGCACGGCGTGTGCCAGGGCCGTGTTGCTCATCGCGTCGTCGCGCAGCAGCGCCCGCGGGTTCACCACCAGCGGCACCGAGAGGAGCAGCGTCAGCCCCACCGCCAGCAGCACCGCGCCGTGTTTCTTCATGCCGGGTCCCCACCGCCAGAGCGCCAGGTCGGCTGGCACGCGCGGAGCTCAGTGTACACGCAAACACCACCACAGCCAAGCGGCAGTGTTGGGCGGCGGGGCTGTTGCGCTTTAGCGCTAAAGCGCTAAAGCGCAACAGCCCCGCTCTCGGGATGCCGTCAAGAGAAGTGTGCAATTCCGCCGCCCGCTGCCGATGGCCATCTGGCCTCCTGGCCGCCACGCCCCCGCCGTCGCCTTGGCACGCCTTTTTGCAGCCCGGTTTGCAGCTAACGGGCGAGGGCAGAAAAGCTGCTGGTGTTACGCAGCCTCCCGTACGCCGTTCGCGCGCCGCTGGCCGGGTTGGCCGCTGCGAGAGCCCTTTTTCTGCCCCGCCCGCAACAGAAGAAGGCTGACAAAAAGCGTGCCAAGGCGTCGGCGGGGGGCCACGCCCGGACAACAAGCTTGTTGGCCGTCGGGGCGCCCGCTGGCGGGGATCCCGGAGTTGCGCAACTCCGGGATCCCCGCGCGGGTGGCTTGCGCGGTCGCCCTGCGCGGTGGCCCTGGGCAGGGAGCCATCGGCCCATGGTGTGGCGTGCGTCGGGTGGCTGGGTCGGCGCGGTGTGAGCCCAGGCCGGCGGCGTCGGCAGGGCGCCGCGCGGTGGCCCGGGGTCATTGCCTGCCGACGACCTGGCTGGTCACGCGGTCGCCCGCTCGCGGGTCGGTGCGCATGTCGCGGCTGTAGCGAGCCGAGGCCAGGTTGTCGAACAGGGCGTCGGCGATGACGGTGCCGACGTAGCGGCCCTGGCGGTGGACGAGGAACGCGGTGTCGCGCTTGACCCCTTGCCGCTTGCCGACGTCGAGCACCACGATGCCCTCGTCGGGGTCGACGGCCGTGACGGTGCCTCGAATCACGGTGTCGGCGGGCACGCCTTCGCCGCTGCCGCGCGCCGTAGGCGGCGGCCAGCCCGAGCGGCCGTAGCCAGTGAGCCGGCTGCACCCGCACAGCGCCACCAACGTCAGAGCGAGCCCCCATGTCATCCGCCGCGGGTCTTCCATGGCGCCTGTCCTTACAGAGCCCTTCCCCCGCCGGGCGACTCCCCGATCATACCACAGGCGCCGGCGGTTGTGAAGAGGGTCGCTGCCCGACGCGTCCCCGGTTTGCCTGCGGGGCGGGGGGGAGATCGGCGGAGAAGACGCCAGGAGTTTTTTGTGCGGAGCGCCTTGCAGGCCGTTCCGGCAGAAGACTCCTGGTGTCTTTTCCGCCGCTGGTGGCTGTCGGGGGCAAACCGGGGGCGGGTCAGGGTCGCTACCCGACGCCGATGCCCAGGAGGGAGCCGAGCTGGTAGACGATGAGGGTGAGCAGGTAGGCGAGCGTGGTGAGCCCGCCGAGCTGGAAGGCGGCCCAGCCCCAGTGGCCGCTCTCGCGGGCCGTGACGGCGATGGTGGCGATGCAGGGCATGGAGATGAGGCAGAAGAGCATGATGCAGAAGCCCACGAGCGGGGTGTAGTCGGCCCGCAGGCGCTCGCGGAGGGCCTCGGTGTGCTCCTCGTCGGCGCCCACGGCGTAGACGATGCCCATCTGGGCCACGAACACCTCCTTGGCCCCGAAGGCGCCGATGAGCGCCGTGCCGATCTTCCAGTCGAACCCCAGCGGCCGGAGCGCCGGCTCGATGGCGCGGCCCACGCGGCCGACCACGGAGTATGCGAGGTCGGCGGCGGCTCGCTCGTTGGTCAGGGCGCGGAACTCGGCGTCGCAGGCGGCCTCGACGCGGTCCACGCAGGCGAGGGCGGCGGCATAGGCGGCGGGGTCGAGGGCCTGGAGCTTCGCGAGCCGCTCGTCGCGCTGGTGGGCCAGCAGCAGGCGGTCGTGCACGGCTGGGGTGGGCCCCAGCCTGGCGAGCGCGTCGTCGTGCTCGCGGCGGATGTCGGGGATCGCACCGCGGAAGGTCGTCAATTGGCGCATCGCGCCGCCCGCCGGGCCCTGGAGGATGGCCTCCATCGCGTCGCGGTAGCTGCGCCGCGCCTCGATGTGGCCCTGCTCGTGGGGGTAGAAGCGCTCGCTCGCCCTGGTGTAGGCCAGCTCGAGCCGCGCCGCCTGCTCCAGGGCGTCGGCGTGGGCCGGGATGCCGAGGGGCTCGGCGAGCTGCCGCATGCCCTCGACGTAGGCGGCCTCGGCCCGCGCGCGGCGGTCGGTGTCGCTGGGGTCGGGCCCGGGCCGCCGGGGGTAGCTGGTGAGCGCCCACAGCACGACGGAGAAGGCGAGGATGACCGTGCCCGCCTTGCGGATGTAGAGCCAGGCCCGCTCCCACATGTGGATGAGCAGGCCCCGCAGGGTCGGCAGGCGGTAGGGCGGGAGCTCCATGACCAGGGGGGTGGTCTCGCCGCGCAGCACGGTGGCCCGCAGCACCTTGGCCCCGGCGACGGCCAGCGCCACGCCCACCAGGTAGATGAGAAAGAACATGGCGGGCTGGAGCCGCAGCTTCACGGGCCCCAGGTCGGCGAGCACCCGGTTGTGGAAGAAGGCGCCGATGATCACGGTGTAGATGATGAGCCGCGCGCTGCAGCTCATCAGCGGCACCACCAGCATGGTGGTGAGCCGGTCGCGGCGCGTGTCGAGCGTCCTGGTGGCCATGATGGCGGGCACCGAGCAGCCGAAGCCCAGGAGCATGGGGATGAAGCTCTTGCCGTGCAGCCCGATCTTGTGCATCAGGCGGTCCATGAGAAACGCGGCGCGGGCCATGTAGCCGCTGTCCTCGAGCGCGGCGATCGCGAGGAAGAGGAGCATGATGTAGGGCACGAAGGTGAGCACGCCGCCCACCCCGCCGAGGATGCCGTCGACCAGCAGCGCGCGGATCATGCTCTGCGAGGCCTTCGGCCACAGCTCTGCCACCACGCGCGACAGCCACCCGAAGAAGCCCTCGATCCACCCCGTCGGCGCCTCGCCGAGGGTGAAGGTGAACTGGAAGGTGAGGTAGGTGAGCAGCAGGAACACGGGCAGGCCGAGGGCGCGGTGGAGCACGAACTCGTCGATGCGGTCGGAGGCCGTGTGGCGGGCCTCGACGGTGTGGACCACCGCCTCCTGGCAGGCGCCGGAGATGAAGCCGTAGCGGCGGTCGGCGAGCACGATCTCCGGCTGGTCGCCGAACACGGTGGTGGGGTGGAGGCGCGACGCGGCGGTGGCCTCGAGCAGCCGTTGGGGCTCGCGGGCCGCCCGCTCGACGCGCTGGCGCACCAGCTTGTCGTCCTCGAGCAGCTTGACGGCTACCCAGCGCGGCGGGTAGTGGCGGGTCAGCTCGTCCTCGCCGTCGAGCAGGCGCAGGAGCTTGGCCACCTCCTCCTCGATCTCGCGGCCGTAGGTCACCTCGACCGGCGGCGGCGCGCCCTGGCCGCGGCCGAGGCCCACGATGGCGTCGAGCAGCTCCGCCGTGCCCTTGCCCTTGTGGCCGACGGTCGGCACGAGCCTGGCCCCCAGCAGCTCGCCCAGGCGACGACCGTCGATCGCGAAGCCCCGCTGCGCCGCCATGTCGCTCATGTTGAGCGCCATCACGAGGGGCACCCGCAGCTCGATGAGCTGGGTGGCCAGGTAGAGGTTCCGCTCGAGGTTCGAGGCGTCCACCACGTCGACCACGACGTCGGGCTTCTCCTCGATGAGGAAATCGCGCGCCACGATCTCCTCGATGCTGAACGCCGTGAGGCTGTAGGTGCCCGGCAGGTCGACCACGCGCATCCGCACGCCGCGGTGGCGGCACAGGCCCTCCTTCTTCTCCACGGTGACGCCGGGGTAGTTGCCCACGTGCTGGCGGGCGCCGGTGAGGTTGTTGAAGATCGTGGTCTTGCCGGAGTTGGGGTTGCCGGCCAGCGCGATCGTGAGGTTCTCGTCCACGGGACCCAACCTGACCTCCGCCCCAGTTGGTCCGCGGCTTACCTGACGAGCATCTTGTGCACCATGCCTCGTCCGAGCGCCAGCCGCGTGCCCTTGACCTCCACCACGGCAGGCCCCGCGCCCCCGTTCTTGACGACGAGCACGGCGACCCCTGGCACCAGGCCCATGGCGGCCAACCGCGCCGACAGGCCGCGGCCCGCGTCGATCCCCACCAGTTGCACCAAGCCGCCCTCGGGCACCTCGCTCAGCGTCACGCTCCCGCCTCCTACGGTGCTACTCGGGATGCTCATCGGTGCTGTCCCTCTCCGTTCCCTGGGGCATCGGCCGGCCCGCTGCCGCGCGCACCTTCTCCAAGCAGTGCGCGATGCATGCCTCGCAGTGCGCGTAGTCGTTCCCCTCCGCACACGCGTGGGCCATGCCGTGCACCCACTGCGCGCCCGCACGAGGGCAGCGGTTGGCGAACTCCACGAAGCGCGTGAGCCGCTCCAGCACCACCGGCTCGATGGCGTGCTCCATGTGACACGCGTTCCGCTCCGCCGTCTCCGGGTCGAGGCCGAGGAACTCGGCGAGGAAGTTGGTGAGCACCTCGTGGCGGCGCACGACGTCGCGGGCCATCTCCTCGCCCCGTGGGGTGAGGGTGATGTAGCTGTAAGGGTCGTAGTTGACCAGCTCGCGTTCGGCCAGGTGGTGGAGCGCGCCGGTGACCGAGGGCATCTGCACGTGCATGCGCGCCGCGATGTCCTTCACCCGCGCAACCCGGTTCTCTTCCACCAGGTGGTAGATGGTCTCGAGGTAGTCCTCGAGGCTGGC
>Ga0180432_10011154_pt1 | contig 10638 bp, 12 predicted proteins | sample SS_ome_10_FD_132414 | JGI IMG/M metagenome (GOLD analysis project Ga0180432, IMG submission 132414) | Hypersaline lake sediment archaeal communities from the Salton Sea, California, USA - SS_1_MS_2 metaG | ecosystem: Environmental > Aquatic > Non-marine Saline and Alkaline > Hypersaline >...
GTCCGAACCTAAACGCTCGTGGAGAGGTAGGCTCTGGCCCGTTTCGGGTGAAACCCATGCCTCGATGAAGCAAGAACCTGCGGTGTGTCCTATAATTGGACACACTCAAGCAGGACAGTTAGAATCACGGGATCACAGCCACTGCACGCCGCGGTCGTGAGACACCAGCGTGCCGGGCGGATGGGAGGGGTCGGGGCCCTCCGACGCCACGACGCCCGGGATGTCGCCCAGCGCCCAGCCGCGGCTCATGGCCCTGTACGAGTACTCCACGTCCACGAATCCGTGGTAGAACCGCTCGAACGGCAGGCCGATGTCCGCGACCATGCGCGGGCTGATGGCCCAGAACCCGCCCTGCACGTGATCGAGGCGCCGCTTGTCCGCCTTGGCCCACCAGCCCTTGTCGATGTGCTCCAGGTGGTCGAACATGTCGCCGGACCTCGTGTACATCCATATGCCGTGCCTGTTTCCGAAGTGGGCGCCGAGCCTGCCCGTGCCCTGCACACACCCGCCCAGCCCGGACCCCGGGTTCGACCGCATCCACCCCGCGCAATGCTCCAGCCAGGACGGATCATGCACCTTGGCGTGAACGGAGCACATGTAGAAGACCGTCTCGGAGCCGGGCAGCGCCCGCCTCAGCCCCGCGTTGAGGGCGGGCGTGAACCGGGCGTAGGTGTCGATCACGTCCACCTCGCGGGCGGACGCGCCGGCGAAGTCGTCCACCGCGCGGCGTATCCCCACGCCCCGCGAGTTCCTGACAATCACGCACCGGAACTCCCCTCGCGTGGCCTCCAGCTCCCGCAGGAGCCGCCGCAGCCGTTGGTGCTTGTAGTACGCGACGATCACGATTGAGATCACATGGTCGCCGGGCGCGGAAGACTTTACATCATGGAGTTGGCCGAGTCGAGGATGGACTGGAAGACCTTGGCGCCCAATTGCCTGCGGAGCCTCGGGTGCAGGCTGGTGCGGGTGACCACGTCCTTCGGGCTGCGGACCCCGTTCGCCCAGAGCGCCCTAGCCCGCTTGCCGCCGACGCCCGCGAGCCTGGCGAGCGGCGCCATCTTGGCCGGCAGGCCGTACTTGACCATGGCCCCGATGTCCTGCCACCTGCGGTGCCTCCACGACGGCGCGCATGTCTTCTCCATGAGCGACAGGGCGGAGACGACGCGGTCGATGTCGGCGACGAGCTGCCCCTGCACGCCCTCGAGCCCGGGCAGCCGGGTGCCCCGCATGAGCCCGGCGTACGCGGCGCCCACCACGGCGGGGGGTTTCTCGATGCGCAGGCCGCGCTTCGAGCACGCGCTCCTGAACACCACCACGTCCTGCGCGCTGTCCCCGGCGCCGGCGACGCCCTCGGCGTATTCCCGCGTGTTGGAGAGCGCCCACGGGATAGTCACCTCGTCCATCGCCGCCCGCTCCTTGAACAGCCTGGAGAAGTTGAAGAACCAGCCGCAGACCTGCCAGGGCGAGAAGTACATCCGGTATGACAGCCTGCCGAGCGGCGTGGCCACGAAGGTCTCCCCGTCGTCGGAGGTCTCTATGGCCCGGAGCCTAACCAGCGTGTCGAAAGCCCCCTCGATCTGCGACCTCTCGACGGTCCGGCCCTGCGAGTGGGCCAGGCTGCGCGAATGCCAGTCCGCGAAGGACGCCGCGTCCACCACCCGCCCCTGCGCGATCTCGCTGACGACGTGGAAGACGAGGTGCTTCGCCTCGTTGAGCCTGCTGTCGACGGGCTCCACGACGCCGTACTCCTCCCGGAGGGAGTTGTAGTCCGACTCGGGCAGCAGCACGTACGCGTCCCCGCGGGAAAGGACGGGCCGGCCGTCCCGTATCTTGGGTCGGCCGGCCCTGCCGCACATCTGCCGGATGGTCATGGATTCGACCTTCATGTTCGCCCGGTGCACCCCGGCGACCACGACGCGGTCAGCCATCCATCACCTCCATCCGCTGCCTCTCCAGGCGTTCGCACACCTTCCCGATGAGCTCGGCCGCCCGGCGCCATATCCTCTTCTGCTTCGCGCTGCCCTCCTCGGCCTTGGACTCGAACGCGAACTTGATCCAGCCGGCGCTCTCCTGGTCGTCGAGCACCACCCTGTCCCTCGACTCCGGAGACTTCTCGCCCGGGTCGTAGACCGCGAAGAAGTCGCCGCGTTCGGTTTCCGTCAAAAGTATGGTGTTGTCCTTGAGCAGTCGCATGTCTCTCTCCCTAGTCGTCTCGGCCGCCTACCTCGGCGGACAACCGCTGCAAATCCTCGTAGCCCTGCTTCTCCAGGGCCGCCCAAAGTGACCGCTCCTCCTCCGCCGACCCCCTTTCTCGGAGCGACCGTACGTAACCCGCCAGATGAAGGAACTCCGCCTCCCGTTCCTTCGCCAAAAACTTCTCCAGGCACTCGCGGCACCTCGTGGACTCGTCCGGCTGCCTGCCGGGGCAGTCGAGTCCGGACCGCTGTCCGCACTCGAAGCAAGGGATGCCGGTCTCTCGATCGTCGAAGTGGAAGTCGCTGTCCATCGTGCCGCCCCGCTCACACGCTGTGCGCCGGGGACGGTACGTCCCCGTCGCCGACCTGGTCGGCGGTGATCTCACCGTCGTTGTCCGCCCTCATGCGGCACGCCTCGCCGTTGATCACGCAAAAGAGGTTCACCGGCCTGCCCCAGATGCGTTGCACCGCCTTGAGCGTGCCGGCCGCCCATCTGGCGTCCACATCTATATCATACTCCCGCATGTGGCCCAGGCAAAGCTCCCCGGCGTTTCCGTAGTTCGCGTCCGTGACGTAGATGTACGGCTGCCCGTGGTTCGTCAGCATGAACAGCATCTGCTGCTTGATTGCGTTGAAGTCGCGGTTCACGACCGCCAGCCTGCCGGTCTCCGGATCGACGCGATGCTGGTACATCTTGTGCTTTTCCACGAACTCCGGCGTCAGGAACTCGTCGATGAACTGGGCGTCGTTGTAGTGTCTCCTGACCTCGAAAATCTTCCGGCGCCCGGGCGTGTTGTCGGCCAGGGCCTGCGGCGTCTCCTTGTCCCGCCCCCACCGCTCGCGGGCGCCGAGATCGTCGCACTCGTCGTACTCCTTGCCGTACGCCCCCCTGTTCCACCGGTCCTCGATGTCCCGGAAAAGCTCCACGCCGATCTTGTACGGGTTGAAGTTCCCCGGGGACGAGGCCAGCACCCCGGCGTTGTGCGCGCAGTACGTGAGTATGTCGGCCGTGGTGGCGGCGTACCTCGTCATTATGGTGGAGTGCCAGTACACGGCCCACCCCTCGTTCATGACCTTCGTCTGGCCCTGCGGCGCGTAGTAGTACGACTCGTCCCTGATGATGGAGAGTATGTCGGCCTGCCAGTCCTTCAACGGAGCGCGGTTGAGCAGGAACAACATCACGTCCCTCCGCGGGGACTTGGGGTCCTTGCTGCGGTCGGACTCCTTCTTCTTGCGAGCCTCCTCCCGCTCGCGGTCCGCTCGCTCCTGCGGGTTGATGTACCTGTCCATGTACCTCTTCGCGCCGTACTTCACGACGGCGTCGTTGCACTGCGGGTCCGCGTCGTCCTCCGGGCGGGAGGGCTTCGAGGAACCCCTCTCGATGAAGACCGAGTGCGGATCCAGCAGGTTCTCGATGGACACGCAGTCGTCTATGAACCTCTCCACCTCCTCCGCCCCGACCCGGTCGATGTGCCGGCGTATGCGCGCCGCGTTGTTGGCCATCTGGTTCATCATGTTCCGGTTCGTGTGCCGGAACCAGGCGTTGTTCTTGAAGAAGTCGCAGTGCGCGTACACATGCGCTATGACCGTCTTCTGGTCCGTGAACTCGTTGTCGTCCACGAGGTACGCGTAGCAGGGATCGGTGTTGATCACCATCTCGTAAATCTTGCCGAGTCCCCAACCATGCTGCTTCCGCATCCGCTCGAACTCCATACCGAATCGCCAGTGCGGGAACCGCACGGGGAATCCGCCGTAGGCCGCGAGCATACTCATCTCCTCGGCGGTGACGGACTCGAAGATGGTCTCGAAGAAGTCGAGGCCCTCTTTCCTGGCGTAGCCCGCTATTGCGTCGATCTGCTCGCGCAGCTCGGGCGACAGGGTGCGGTCGCGGAACATGGTCATCCTGCTACTCCTCGTCGTCGTTCTTCGAGTCCCCTCGGGCGAAGATGCTGGCCACGTAGTTCAGCACGTCGGTCGCGCTGACCTCGTTGTAGCCGAACTGCTCAATCAGACGCCGCTTGACGATGTCGATCTTCGCCTGGGTCTCGTCGTCCACCACGCCGGACACCACGTTCTTGAGCTTGATGGTGTCTCGCTGGTCCTCGAAGAGCTTCAGCTCGAGCGCCTTGTGCAGGCGCGGGTTGGTCTTGTACTCGAACTTCTCCCCGTCCAGGGCCAACGCCCCGATGTAGTTCATGATCTCCTGGCGGAAGTCGTCCTTGCGGCTCTCGGGGATATCGATCTTCTCCTCGATGGCCCGCATCAGCCGCTCGTCCGGCTCCTCGTCCTTGCCAGTGTAGCGGTTACGGACCTTCTCGTGCTGGGTGTAGGCCCGCACGTTCTCGATGTAGTTCGAGCAAAGCCGCGAGATGGAGTCCTCGTCCGCGGAGATGGCTCGCTGCACCTCTCCCTTGAGGATGTCCTCGTACTCCTCTTTGACCATCTCAAGCAGCTCCCTGTACCGCTTCTTCGTCTCCTCGTCGTTGATTAGGCTGTGATGCGCGAGGCCGGCCTCCAGCTCGTTCATGACCATGAACGGGTTGACGCACTTCTGCTCCTGCGCGCTCTTGCTGACAAGCGCGTTCGAGATTTTGTCCTGGATGTAGCGCGGGCTGATCCCCGTCATGCCCTCCCTCGGGTGCTGATCCCGCATCTCCCTGACGGAGTCCTCCGTGAAGCCGGGGACCTGCTTGCCGTTGTAGAGCTTCATCTTCTGCATGAGCTGGAGGCCCGCCTTCTTGGACTCCTCCAACCTTGTCAGGATCGCCCACATCGCGGCCACCTCGACGGTGTGCGGCGCGATGTGTATGTGCGAGATGCGATCGCCGGAGAAGTCCTTCTCGTAGATGGCAATCTCGTTCGCGAGCCTTGTGTTGTACGGGACGTCGATCTTGATTGTGCGGTCCCGGAAGGCCTCCATCATCTCGTTGCCTTGGAGCTTCTTGTACTCCGGCTCGTTGGTGTGCCCGAGGATGACCTCGTCGATGTCGGTCTGGGAGAACTTCTTCGGCTTGATCGAATGCTCCTGGGAGGCGCCCAGCAGGTCGTACAGGAACGCCACATCCAGCTTCAGCACCTCGATGAACTCGCACAGCCCGCGGTTGGCAATGTTCAGCTCACCGTCGAAGTTGAACGCCCGCGGATCGCTGTCGCTACCATACTCGGCGATCTTGCGGTAGTTGATGTCGCCGGTCAGCTCGGTCGAGTCCTGGTTCTTCTCGTCCTTGGGCTGGAAGGTGCCGATGCCCCTGCGGTCCTTCTCGCTGAGGACGAGCCGCCGCACGACCACGTGCGACAGAACCTTGTCCAGATCGTGACCGTGCTTCTCCATCAGGTCGTTGAAGGTCTTGCGGCAGAACGGGTCTAGGTCACCATCGATTCTCACCGGGCGGTGGTCCTGGCATTTCGCGTTTATGCGCTCCAGCACGGCGGCCCTCGCCTCCTGGGGCACGAGTTTCAGCGGCTCCTCGTGCATCGGACACCAGTGGATGCCGTCATCCAGTTCCCAGCCGAACGTGTACATCGCGCCCTCGTCCGTGCGGCTGTAGTGCTCCAGACCCTTCTTGAGCAGCCGAGCGATGGTGCTCTTGGCGGAGCCAACAGGTCCGTGCAGCAGGAGAATCCTCTTCTCGGTGCCGTAGCCGTACGCCGCGCTGCGAAGGACATCCACCAGACGCATCAGGGCCTTGTCGAGCCCGAAGACGGCGTCCTTGCCATCGCTGACGGGATCGGAGAAGAACTTGTAGCGGGAAATCTCCTCCCGGAGCTCCTTGTACGTGTCTGACCCGAAATGCAGGATCATGTCGTACAGCCGCTGGTACGCGTTCCTGGCGACGGCCGGGTTCTCGGTGACGATGTCCAGGTAGTCGTCGAAAGTGCCCTGCCAGTGGAGGGCCTGCCTGACCCCAGCGTCTACGCTCCGGCTGATAACGCCGCGAAGCTCGCTTCTCTTTTTCCCGGACTCGGTCTTCTTGGCCGCTTCAGTCTTCTTCCCTGACTCAGGATTCTCGGGCATCGCTGTCTCCTTGGAACCTTTTTTGCCACACTGGGGCACTCGCCCTGCCGAACGACTATACACCCGCGCCCTCAGACATATCGGGTGTACTCGTGCAATTCCATCAAATCTATATCAAAGATCGCCGTCTGGATTCTCGCGCCGGGAAAGGTGCTCCGCGGCAAGTGTATCGCCGCGCGAATGTGCCTGCGCCACTTTTCGTGGCGCGCCTGCGAGTTTATCAGCCACAGCCACGGCATGATGACCACCATCCTGTCCGCGAAGTCGGCAAGCCGGTCCATCATCTTGTAACCGATTGCCATCGGGCTGTGGGGCGGGTTCGCGAGAACGAGATCGTATTTCTCGGCCGGCGGTGGCACGTCGAAGAAGTCCGCCTGCGTGACCACGAATCCGCTCTCCCGCTGCTGGCGACAGTAGCCTTCCGATACCTCCACGCTCGCAATCTCCGCGTCGGGGAGGGCCCGCCTCGCCGCGGCCACAAGCGATCCGGACCCGGAACACGGCTCAAGGATTCGGTGCGGCCCCTCGCCAGCCGCGAGGGCAACCATCCTGTCAGCCACGTCCGAAGGGGTCTGGAATCCGTACTCTGACATTGGGCCCTCCATGACCGGCGCGTACGCCTACGATTACGCTACTTCGGCAGCACCGCCCGCTTTGCCCCGGCCGCCTTGCGGGGTCGGGCCGCGATGCACGTGAGGTTCACCATGCCTCGCTTAGTCCTGACCCTGCGGGCCACGACAACCTCCAAGCCATGTCTCCCGAGCATCGCCGACAGCCCCCTCTCGCTCGGGAGGAAGTAGTGGCAGGAGTTGAAGCGATCGTGGTCCTTGTCGCAGAGGTGCACGCTAAGGGCATCCGGCATTTCGACATAAAGCAACCCGCCCTCCTTCATGTCCGCCGCTTTTGCCCCCGTGATTTGCGACAGCATCTCGTCCGGATTCCTCAGGTGCTCCAGGACATGGACGAGGGTCACGAGATCGAAACCGTCGCCGAATCGCTCGGCCTCGACAAACAGCCCGTTGGCGTAGAACCTGTCGACGGCGGTCACCTCGGCGCCGGCCTCGTGCGCCTTCAGGGCGAGCAGGCAGCAACTGGACGCGTCCGGGTCCACGGCCGCCACCCGCCACTGCGGGAACCTCACGGCCATTGCCCACGGAAATACGCCGAGCCCGCTGCCGATGTCCAGCATGCGAAGCGGACTCTCGAGGTTCACAAACGCGCCCATGTCAGCCGCAATCGTGTCCACGCGGGCCAAGTTCTCTGAGTCCTCTCGCGGCAGCGACACGATCCTGTCGAACAGCTCGCCTTGGGACTCGCCTCGGAACGCTTCGGAGCGGTACTCGCTGCTGTAAACATCCTCTATCCTGCCGGACCCGCCGGTCTGCACCAGGGAACCGCAGGCGCCGCACGACCGCAGCTCCCTGCGGTAACCCCGCTTGGGCACGCCGATGGCGTCCTCGTACTTGTCTGGCAAGGTGTACTTGAACACGGTGCGCCCGATTTTGCGCGAAAGACAAAGCGGGCATTCGGTCGGGTTCACGCCGGGCATAGGTGTCCACCTCCCACTATGATGACCTCGTTGACCTGCGGACTCTTACTGGAGGCGTACGCGCGGAGGCTGAACCGCTCCCCGGCGGGCAGCCTCTCGAACCACCCCTCGCGAATCTCCGTCTGCGTCGCGCCAGCGCCGGGCGAACCCCGCAACAGGTGCAGTGCGCCGGAGCGAACCATGACGATGGCGGGCGACTCCAGTGTCATCCACTCCGACCAAACACCTCGCGAGAAACCCCTGCCCCGCGGCTCGAGTGTCAGGGTCAGGTGCTGCCCCGAGCTCCCGAAGGTTGCCGCCCGGCAATCGGCTCGGCCCGCCAGCTTGGCCCACCCGCGCGGGACGCTCTGCTCCGCAGTGAAGTTGTAGAAATGCAGGTTGAGCCCCCACTCGGCGATGCTCACATACTGCGGCACATGGGTCACCTTCCCCAGCACTTCCTCCACTGTCGCAAGCCTGCTCCCCTCCGGGATGCTGCCAGAGAACGCCTCGACGCTGAACGGGCCTCCGGCGAGTTTCGGATCCACCCGAAGGACGGTGTTCACTATGCACGGCACATGCGTGATCCCCAGCTTCTTGGCGAGCACATACCTGTGGTTCCCAACCTCGATCATGAGTCCGCGAGCCTCATTCCGAACCACGAACGGCTCCACGATGCCGACCTGCCGCATGCTGTCCTCTATGCGTCCGAAGGTCAACCTGTTTCCATCCACGACATTGCGCGATATGATCGGCTTGAGATCCGCCACGGGGACGGCAGGGCAGAACCTCACATCCAGGTTGTCAGGTATCGGAGTCGCCATGCCCCTCCTCATCGACCATGGCCAAGATGGACGCGCCTCTGGTTCTGAGGGAGAACGCGACGCCCTGGCGGACCTCAACCCACTGTCCAGCTTGGACGCCCACCTGCTCGTTCTTCCCACCGGGGTACTGGAACTCGCACACGACATGGCCGGCCAGAACATAAACCGTCCATATCCTGTCGGCCAACGACCGCGGCAACGGGGAGTTCGGGGACATGGTGACGATCCTATGCCCCGCGAACTCGGCAACGGTGCCGTACGGCATCTCGCGGATTGCCACCCTATCCGCCATCTTCGCCTCCGGGCGTAGCGTCCCCGTCCACCGTGTGGCGCCTCGGCGAACAGAACACTCCGCCCTTCGTGCCGCCGTCCCCGTAATCGAAGGCTTGGTTGCCGAACCCGCCCGGCGCCCGCCAGCCCAGCACTCCGGGGTTGGGAATCGCCTCAAGGCACAGGCTCAACGGTTCCGGGTGCTGGAAGCACGCCAGCACATCCTCCGAGGATTCCAGACGCTTGCCGTGCGGAACGTGCTGCTGACCCTCGATGCAGTTGACGATGCACTTCACCGTCGGGACGCCATTCTTCTTGGCCGCAAGGTACCTGTGGCACCCGATGCAGACTTGGAACGTGCCGTCGTCCAAGCGATTGTGCGCGATGACCGGGTCTATCACGCCGTGTTTGGCCACGGACGCGACCATCCTGTCGATTTTGGCACAGTAGTCCTTGTCGTGACCCTTGTTGTAGCCGACCTCGTGGTCCACGAGCGGATAGAGCTGATCCGTCGGTATCTCCGCGAATACGACCACCAGGGGGCCGTCGATGTCGAACTCCCTGAACTTCATTATCTCCTCCTCGTGAAGATGGCGTATGTCGTGTACGCTCGTCCTGCCCGCGAGCGATACGAGTTCCGTTTCCGCATGCACCACGCCGGCGCCTAGGAAATACGCCGTCATGTTCCGGGCATGGTCTTCCGAGTCCCGGTAGTTGAACCCGCTGACGGTGACGCACCCCCCGTTGCGTTCCCCGGCGAGTTCGTGTATGGCCTGCATGACCTCGTAATGGGCCTTGAAGAAACTGCTTCTCGATATGTAGAAGCCGCCGACTATCTTCGGCTTGCCCCGCACATCCAGGTGCCCGCCGAGCCGCTCTGCGGCTTTCGGACCGAATATGGACACATCTATGAGTTCGGGGTCGATGCCCGGACCAATCAGGACGGCGTCCGGATTGTCCCGCACAGCCTCGTCCACATAGCGTATCCAGTCGTCGGACAGCTCGGTGTCGGCGTCCACCTTCACTACCCACGGGGCGGTTGCTATCCTGTCTATGTCCCGGATGCAGAACCTGCTGAAGTTGCGGTAGCCGTTCTCCGGGTGATGCATGGGGCGATGCACCATGTCGCACAGCGGGGCCAACTCGACCAGCTCTTCCTCCGTGAAGAAGGACGACGCCAGATGCACGGTGCCGAACGGCCGCATCACCGGCAGCATGCTACGGATTCTCCCGAAGTCGCGGGAGTGCCCCGTTATGAAGATGTCGTACCGCTCCTTGTAGCTCATGCCAATCCGATTCTACCGTGCGGTGAACGACTTCACATCCGTGACGGCGGACAGCGGTATCTCCCACAGGGTGGCCTGGATGCACCTGTTCGAGCCGCCTCCCAAATCGAACACCCGGTCCCAACTCCCCTCAACCCGGCGGCGGTACTCCGGATCGGGCAGCGGCTTCTGCGAGTACTGGTCCATCCCCATGGAAGCCAGCTCGGCGTCGAACGAGTCGTCGCCTTCCTCCGTTTCGCCGATGTAGATGCCGTTCAGCACGAAGTGCCACATCTCGAAATCCGACAGAACAACCGAATCCTCGGCCGCCTCGAACTCGATCCTCACACCGCGCTCGCCTCGCGGCAAGTGGGGCGGACCGGACCGGCCCCGACCGGATCCGCGGTCGTCCGGGCATCTAACTGTCCTACTTGAGTGTGCCTAGTTACAGGACGCACTGTAGGTTCCTGCTTCGGCGAGGCGTGGTTTCGCCGCACAAGGTGCAGCCAGAGCCTTCCTCTCCGCAGGCGTTCCGGCACGA
>Ga0180432_10011157_pt1 | contig 10637 bp, 7 predicted proteins | sample SS_ome_10_FD_132414 | JGI IMG/M metagenome (GOLD analysis project Ga0180432, IMG submission 132414) | Hypersaline lake sediment archaeal communities from the Salton Sea, California, USA - SS_1_MS_2 metaG | ecosystem: Environmental > Aquatic > Non-marine Saline and Alkaline > Hypersaline >...
AAGGCATAAGGCAAAGGCAAAGCCCCCGAACAGTATGGCACTGACCAGGTTCAGCCCGCGGCGGGCTTTGTCGTTGAAGGATACATATAGCTCAGTAATAATAAGAGCCTCCATAACATAGACAGTAAAAAAAATGTCCAGTGAATTCTGCCCTGTGGCAATCATGATTACGGTAGTTAACAGGAGTAAGATTGCAACGGTAAGAATGTAGCTGTTATATAGCTTCACCTGATTACCTCAAGCTCAACGTAATACTTGCCGTTATGTTGCTTCTCTTGGTTAATGGTAATTGGTTTATCCCAGGCTTCGGCAGCGATTGAGGCAATTACTGAAGCCAGGGGCCCTCCCAGGCACTGGTGAGACCAGGAAGCGCCATTTTCGAGGCGCGGCTTATTTATTTCCACATTGATGTGGTTATTATGGCAAATGACCTTTGTCCCGTCAGCTACTCCGAGACTTCCGGTGAGCAGCGAGGTCAGTGCCGATTCAAGCTCGGCTGAGGTAGCGCCCGGTTTTGACTCCAGCATGCCGGTGGCGGTACTCCCGATAGTGGAAATCAGCAGGCCGATATCTTCCGGACTGTCTCCATATCTGGCGATAAGTCGCTGGGGCAGGGCTTTAGTTATCGCTGGTTTTTGCCCGTTGGAGTGAAGCGGGATAAAAGCACGGGGCCGGTTGCTGGCCAACGAAGAGGGAAGATAGATAGCCTTGGTTTTAATCCCGAGTTCCTCTATCAAGGTGGCTATGTTATCAATGCCGGTTTCGAGGAGAAGGCTACAGACCTCGGGTGGCAGCTTGGGAACGGCCTTCCCCAATGCTATAAGGATAAGTGACAAGATAAGCATGCAGATGCCCAGAGCCGTGAGCCAGATTAGATGGAGGATAAAGTAAGCTGGTAAGGATACCATGACACCGGCAATCAGTAGACCAAGTCCGGTCCATGTATACGTGTTTCTGTTTATCAAACGGGCTCCCCCTTGCCAGCTGGACGACAGTTGGCGTAATTTTAACACCAAAAGTGACAAATGTCAAGCACCCCCATACGCCACTTTTCAGGGATAAGTTACCAAATTGGGGAAATAAAGTACACTGCATAGAAACTGTAGTATATGCTGTAGTATTTGTCAAGATTCTGGAAGAGTCCAGTTACAACTTTAGCTGGATGTAAAAATGATACTCAGCTAGATTTAAGAGCCGGGATACCTGGGTTATCGTTTTAGCTTATGTTGTGCTATAATTTTGGCGTAAGCATGGCTCGGAAGAACGGAATCGGAATATTGATGCTAAAGCAAACGATTATTGATTTACTGACCAGGGCAGTAGCTGAGGCTCAAGCAAATGGCAAGCTACCTTCGATTTCTCCGCCTGAGATGGTAATAGAGCGACCGCAGAATCCAGAGCATGGCGACTATGCCTCAAGTGTCTCCCTGAAATTGGCTCGGGCAATCGGGGTTGCGCCCATGACGATAGCCAATGAAATAGCCAATCTCATCGTGCTCACTCCTGAGATTGCTAATGTCGCTGTCGCTCCGCCGGGGTTCATAAACTTCACCCTTAAGAACGATTGGCTGACTCGTCAGGTAGGTTCAATTCTGGAGTGCGGTGATGCCTACGGTAACCTTGGGCTGGGTCAGGGTAGCCGGGTGCAGATAGAATTTGTCAGTGTTAATCCCACCGGACCACTTCACGTGGGGCATGGTCGTGGGGCTATTCTGGGCGACACTCTGGCCAATGCTCTGACTGCTGCCGGCTATATAGTTGAGAAGGAATACTACATCAACGATGCCGGCAACCAGATAGACTCCTTCCGCCGCTCACTCTATGCACGCTACCAGCAGTGCCTGGGCACTGATGCCGAGGTGCCTGCTGACGGCTACCTCGGTAACTATCTGATTGACATGGCCAAGGAGATTATAGCTGAGGATGGAGACAGGTTCCGCAACCTGGCTGAGGCAGAGGCAGTTTCACAGCTGGGGCAAATTGGCCTGGAGAAGATGCTCAGCCAGATAAAGACCGACCTGGAGCTGTTGGGGGTAACCTTTGATGTCTGGTTCAGCGAGCAAAGCCTTTATGATAACGAACACTACCATACGGCACTGTCTATACTGAAACAGGGAGGTTATATCGCCGAGAAAGAAGGTGCTACCTGGTTCGTATCTACCGCCCTGGGTGAGGATAAGGACAACGTGGTGGTGCGCACCGATGGCACGCCCACCTACTTTGCCACTGATATTGCCTATCACTATAACAAGTTACTGGATCGCAAATTTGATAGTGTTATTGATATTTGGGGGGCTGACCACCTGGGGCACGTATCTCGAATGAAAGCCGTCGTTGGCGCCCTGGGTATAGACCCGGAGCGGCTTATGGTAATAATATCTCAGATGGTTACACTGCGCCGCGGCGGCGAGACAGTCCGCGTCTCCAAGCGTAGCGGGGATATTATTACCCTGCGCGAGCTGGTTGAGGAGGTAGGCGCTGACGCTTGCCGCTTTTTCTTTTTGTCCCGCACCGCCGACAGCCAGATGGACTTTGACATGGAACTGGCTAAAAAACAATCAGCCGACAATCCTGTCTACTACGTTCAGTATGCCCATGCTCGTATTGCCAGTATTTTGCGCCTGGCGCAGGAGAGAAAAATTGATTGCAGTGACGGTGATGTTTCCTTGCTGACTACCGAACCAGAGCTGACTCTAATACGGAAGATGCTGCTTTTACCGGAAATGGTGGAGACGATAGCCCGTACCCTTGAGCCTCATCATCTCACCTATTATGCACAGGATTTAGCGACCGTTTTCCATAGTTTTTACAAGCAATGCCGGGTTGTCTCTGATGACGAAGCCTTAACCAAAGCACGCCTGAAACTGGTGAAGGCAACCAAGCTCGTTCTGGGCAGGACTCTCCACCTGATGGGGATGACAGCGCCGGAGCGAATGTGATAGATAGCGAGGTTTAGATGAAGAAGCGTGTCTTTTCCGGCATCAAGCCGACCGGGGATGTGCATATCGGTAATTACCTTGGGGCCATCCGGCACTGGGCGGCCATGCAGGATGATTACGAAAATATTTTTTGCGTGGTTGACCTGCACGCCATTACCGTGCCGACCGACCCTGTCGTCATGAAGTCTGATATCCGCGAGCTTTCCGGCCTGCTCATAGCCGCCGGTATTGACCCGGAGAGATCCATCCTCTTCGTCCAGTCTCATGTCGCGGCACATTCGGAGCTTGCCTGGATACTCAACTGCTATATTCCTATGGGCTGGATGCAGCGTATGACTCAATACAAGGAAAAGTTGCAGGAACAAAAGGAGCAGGTGAGCGTCGGACTGTTCGACTATCCTGCTCTCATGGCTGCCGATATCTTGCTCTACGATACCGATACCGTGCCGGTGGGTGAAGACCAGAAACAGCACGTGGAGCTGGCCCGCGATGCCGCCCAGCGCTTCAACTCTATCTACGGCGCTACCTTTAGACTGCCTGAGCCGCTGATTGCCAGTGTTGGTGCGCGCATCATGGGGCTTGAAGACCCCACCGCCAAGATGAGTAAAAGCGAGGGCAAGGAGGCACAGGCCATCGGTCTGCTCGACTCGCCTGACGCTATCCGTAAAAAGATAATGAGAGCCACTACCGATTCCCTGCGTGAAATCCGCTTTGACGAAAATCGCCCCGGCATCTTTAACCTGCTGACTATCTACCAGTCTTTCACCGGACTGAAAAATGCCGAGATAGAAGCGAAATTCGAAGGCAAAGGGTATGGCGAATTTAAAAAAGAGCTGGCGGAGGTAGCCGTGGAAGGTCTGCGCCCGCTACAGGAACGCTATCAGGAATTAGCCGCCGAACCCGGCCGCATAGACGCCATCCTGGCAGAAGGAGCCGCCAAAGCCCGCCCCCTCGCGGAGAAGACCCTGGCTAGAGTGAAAGACAAGATAGGGCTGGGCTAAGAGCTTAACAAGGCCCTAGTATTTTACAACCCTATGTTCGGCTATAGACAAATATGGGCGAGTAGTTGCTGAGGTCTGGATTGACAGCTTGCACGTTAATGCTTACATGTGCCAGCAAGGATACCAGGATATTCCTGAGGAGCCCGAAATGGGAGCAGCCCAGGTGGCAATGTCGGGAGAAATTCTACCAAAGGAGTCTTGGTAAATGTGGCGTGGGGAAGCATGGCAGGCGGAGTTGCCATCGCCGATTGGGAGACGCCTGGTACTGCTGCTTTCTCGGAATGCTGCCTACAAGGTTCGCAACTCAGTAATAATAGTCTCCTTGCCGGTATCTACGGTATGAATTTCGAGCATATGCCGGAGCTACAATGGAAATGGGGCTACTACGCGGTGTTAGGGATAATGGCCATCGCCGTTGCGATGGTAATTTGGCGGTTCTGGGCTAGTGGCTGGATAGCTTGGGGAAGGCGGCAGGTCACACGTGCTATAAGCTTAACAGTAGATCCAAGAAGGCTGCTCGGATACGCTGGAGTTAAAGCGAAGCGATCACGATAGAACTGGTATCGAGATTACAGCTGTTTTGTCGTTGACATCCCCGGAAGTTAAATTTTAGAATGTTAAAAATGTAAATAACCGATTAAAATATTATCTTGTTCAGATGAAGAGTGAAGAGGTTTACCAGATGACCGATAAGAACAACTGGTATCAACTACCGGCATCAGAGGTAATAAAAACCCTGGCTACGGATAAAGCAGGGCTCGCCTCTGATGAAGCTAAGCTCAGGCTAAAGAAATACGGACACAATGAGCTGGAGTTCAAGAGACGCAGTTCTCTTGTCCGTCTCCTTCTCCAGTTTCACAGCCCCTTGATTTACATACTGCTCGCCTCCGCTGCTATCACCGCCTTTCTGGATATGTGGGTTGACGCCGGTGTTATTCTGGTGGTGGTTCTGATTAACACGATAATAGGCTTTATTCAGGAAGGCAGAGCCGAAGCTTCTATTGATAGTCTCAGGAAAATGCTGGTGCCGACCTGCACCGTAATCAGGGGCGGTGATACCAAGGATATTCCGGCGCGTGAACTGGTGCCGGGCGATGTTGTTATCCTGGAGGAAGGCGATCGCATTCCCGCCGACCTCCGTCTTTTTTTGGCTAAGAACCTCTATGCCGATGAGGCGGCACTGACAGGTGAGTCGGTGCCGGTACAGAAAGATACCGAGCCTATCTCCAAGCCTGACCTGCCGCCGGCAGACCAGCTCGGCATGGCTTTCAGTGGCACCTTCATCACGCGCGGCTCCGGACGAGGTGTCGTGGTGGGTACCGGGGTTGATACTGAAATCGGCAGGATTGCCAGTCTCATGAAAGAAACGGAGCGTGCTATGCCGGCTCCGCTTGTCAGAAAGGTAGCTCACTTCACCAAGGTATTGATTATCGCCGTGTTATGTCTGGCAGTTCTTAATCTCGTTCTGGGAGTTATATTGGGCTATGACCTTGTCTATTCTTTTCTGGCATCGGTTTCGCTGGCCGTAGCGGCAATACCGGAAGGGCTGCCGGCAATTCTTACGATAGCCCTGGCTTCCGGTGCCAGGGCCATGGCGCGCCGGCATGCGCTCATCAGAAGATTACCGGCTGTAGAAACACTGGGCAGCACCACCGTTATCTGTTCCGACAAGACCGGCACATTAACGAAGGGCGAGATGACGGTGTTACGGGTATATTGCGGCGACAAAGATTACTCGGTAACCGGGGCCGGATATGAACCTGATGGTGAATTCCAGATAAATGGGAAAACTATTGACCCGGGTCAAGATGACGTCCTGGCGCAAACATTGTTGGCAGGTTCCCTATGCAATAATGCTTCACTGGAAAAGTCTGAAGACGGATACAAGCTATCGGGTGACCCTACCGAAGGGGCACTCATAGTATCCGCGGTCAAGGCTGGCGTAGCCAGTGAACTGGAGAGGCTGGATGAGATACCCTTCGAGTCCGAGCACCAGTATATGGCCACGCTACACAAAAATAGTAAAGGTAATACTATCTATGTAAAAGGGTCGCCGGAACGGATACTGGCGATGTGTGAGAGCCGGCTGGTTGATAGCAAGGAAGTCCCCCTGGAGAGCGAAAAGATTGTTGATATAGCTGATGACATGGCTAAAAAGGCGTTGAGAGTGCTTGCCGTAGCCTATAAAGATGTCCCCGGCAGTAAAAAGTCGCTCGCGAATGAGGACATGAAGGACTTGGTGTTTCTGGGATTACAGGGCATGCTGGACCCGCCCAGAGATGAGGCGATAGACGCCGTAGCTAAGTGCAAGCGAGCTGGCATCAGGGTAGTGATGGCGACGGGTGACCATGCCCAGACAGCCAGAGCCATCGCGGAAAGGCTGGGACTGAAGGGAGATAATGTACTGACGGGCGAAGATCTGGCGAAGATGACCGACCAGGAACTGTCAAAGGTGATAGATAAGGTTTCTGTATATGCCAGAGTCGCCCCGGCGCATAAATTCAGAGTAGTCACTCATTTGCAGAAACGGGGCCATATTGTCGCTGTCACCGGAGATGGAGTCAACGATGCCCCGGCATTAAAGACTGCTGACCTTGGTGTAGCCATGGGCATTAAGGGCACCGAGGTTAGCAAAGAAGCCTCGGATATGGTTCTGGTTGATGATAACTTCGCCAGCATCGTGGCTGCCGTGGAGGAGGGGAGGCATGTATATGAGAATATACGTAAGGTCATCCTTTATACGCTTCCTACTAACGGTGGTCAGACTCTATTAATTATGGGAGCGATAGCTCTAGCAGCATTTATGCCTCTTTTCCATATACGGTTACCCTTAGAACCGGTGCAGATTCTCTGGATTAATCTCTATGACGCTATCGTGCTGGCACTGCCGCTACTCTGGGAACCGCGTGAGAAAGGGCTACTGGACCGGCCTCCACGTGATCCCAGGGAACCGATAGCCAACGCTCTATTCTTTAGAAAGGTGGGGCTTGTTTCTCTGGTAATGGCAGCTTCGGGATTTGCCGTTTTTTATCACTATGGGATGCCGGCAATCAAGGATTCCCATGTAGACGAATTGCTGCTGACGCAAGCGCAGACAGCCGTGCTGGTAAACATCATGCTGGTGCACATTTTTTACCTTTTGACTGCCCGCTCACTGACGGCATCAGCATTTAATATGAACCCGTTTTCAAACAAGTGGATTGTAGGTGGCATTATAGTAACCGTGGGACTGCAACTCATACTGGTATATGTCCTGCCGCAGACCGGCATTAACCCTCTCAGGACAGCACCCTTCCCGGCGGGTTGGTGGCCGTTTATTATTTTACTGGCACTCCCGGGGCTGTTGATAATCGAGCTTGAGGAGTTCCTGGTTGAGCGTTTCAAAAAAAGGCCCTGAAATTATAAAAAGGGTTGACATTATCCCCCTATTGGTTAATACTACTTAATACTCATAAGGATGAGGCTGAATGTTATGAATTAGTTGAACACGGGATGCGGAAACATGAACATCAAAGCCCTTTTTAAATTAGGTTATGGTGTCTATGTAGTAACCTCGAAGAAAGGCGACCGGTTTAACGGTCAAATCGCCAATACAGTATTCCAGGTCACCTCAGAACCTCCCACCGTGGCAGTAAGCATCAATAAAAACAATCTGACCTTTCGTATGATTTATGCCTTCTTCGAGAACTTCGCCCTGCCGCTCTCTCATGATGAAGTTGTCTACGGGAAGGGTTCACTGTTGGGCAAGATGCCGGGAGATGACTGGCAGAAGTTCGCTAACCTAAGGGTACCTTTGGGATACATGTATGCCCAGCCCGGGAAAAAGCTTCTCTTTATGGGCGGTGAGTTCGGGCAAAGGCGGGAGTGGGCACATGATGAAAGCCTCGAGTGGCACCTCCTGCAATACCCACTCCATTCCGGTTTGCAGCAATGGGTCAGCGACTTAAATCAACTCTATCGCAGTCAGCCTCCACTTTATCAGGTGGACTTCGACCAGGCAGGCTTTGAGTGGATTGACTGCAATGACGTTGAACACAGCGTGGTCAGTCTGGCACGCAGGGGACGTTCACCTGACGATAGTATTGTTATTGTATGTAACTTCACTCCTTTGCCCCATGCCAGCTATCAAATTGGGGTGCCGCAAACAGGTTTCTGGAAAGAGATACTAAACAGCGACGCTGTAGAATATGGAGGCAGCGGACAGGGCAACATGGGTGGTGTTGAGGCTGCTCCTATTCCATTGCATGGACGCCCTTATTCTATGACGTTCACTCTGCCGCCACTGGCTGTTGTCTTTTTCAAGCATACAGAGGCAAAGCCATGAGTCCTGCTGGTGGGAACTATAATTTCTTTTTCAAGCCAAGAAGCATAGCTGTCATCGGCGCTTCGCGACAGCCTGGTAAAGTCGGCTATGACACTCTGAAAAACCTGATTGATGACAATTTTAAAGGCAGGATTTACCCGGTAAACCCGAGTGCTCCGGATATTCTCGGACTTAAGGCTTATAAGAGCGTTGGGGATATTGACGGCGAGATTGATCTGGCACTGGTTATTGTTCCGGCGGAGCTCGTCATAAACGCCTTTAAGAAGTTGATAGATAAAAAGGTAAAGGGTGCCGTGGTAATTACGGCTGGCTTCAGAGAGATTGGTGGTGCCGGAGTACAGCGAGAAAAAGAGCTGGCCGAGATGTGCCGGGGTAAAATCAGGGTCATCGGGCCGAACTGCCTCGGCATAATAGACACGTACTCTAATCTGAATGCTTCATTTGCGCCAACCATGCCTAGACAGGGTAAGATTGGCTTTATGTCCCAGTCGGGAGCTATGGTTACGGCTATTCTTGACTTTGCTGCCGGTAGAGACGTCGGCTTTTCCAAGTTCATCAGCATGGGCAACAAGATGGACCTTGATGAGACGCATTTCCTGGATATTCTGGGAAAGGATGACAACACCAGGGTTATCATGGGCTACCTGGAGAGTGTGGTTGATGGAAAAAGGTTTCTGGAGATGGCAGATAAAGTTTCAAGGAAAAAGCCGGTAATTATCTTCAAGTCCGGGGTTTCCGCCGAGGGAACCAGGGCTGCCTCTTCTCATACCGGCTCATTATCCGGATTGGACAGAGCCTATGAATGCGCCTTTACTAAATCGGGCGTGATAAGAGCCAGGTCAATTGAAGACCTGTTTGATTGGGCGGAGGTATTCGCCTCTCAGCCATTACCAAAAGGGAAGAGGGTTGCCATTATTACTAATGCCGGAGGGCCGGGAATTATTGCCACTGATAAAGCCGCCGAAGAGAAACTGACACTTGCCACTATGAATACGGTTACAGCCGGAAAATTAAGGGGAATATTACCTCCGGCGGCATCAGTTTATAATCCAATTGACGTTCTTGGTGATGCTGACAGCACACGCTATCAACAGGTTATTGAGCTGGTAGCTCATTCAGAAGAAGTAGACGGGATACTCATTGTCCTGTCACCCCAGGCGAATACACAGATTGAAGAAACGGCGAAGATAGTCTCCAATTTTTCCTACACCTCACCTAAAACAGTAATAACGTCGTTCATGGGTGAGGAAAGAATAGCCACAGCCTTCAGCATTTTCAAGAGGGGCAGAGTAGCGAATATCTCTTTCCCTGACCGGGCAGTTAGAGCTATGGCCGTGATGGCTAACCACGGTGCCTGGAAAAAGCAGGAGAAGCCTGAAGCATTCTATAAAGACATTGAAGAAGAGCAGATTAATAAACTCCTTAAAGCTAAAGCGGAAGAGGGAAAAATTAAAATGGTTGACTTTGAAGCCAGAGAGCTTCTGGATATGTGTCGAATTCCTGCTCTCCCGACAGTGCTTACGAATACTGCCGATGAGGCAGCAGATGTCGCCGAGCAGATGGGCTTCCCGGTGGTAATGAAGGTCTACTCACCGGAAATCCTGCATAAAACTGATGTAGGCGGAGTAAGAGTAGGTCTGAGGACTCCCAGGGACGTAGCCAGAGCTTTCGAGACTATCACGGTTAGTTTGCAGAGGTTCCTGCCGCAGGTGCCCGTTCTGGGAATCACCGTGCAGAGAATGATTGAAGGCGGGAAAGAAGTTATTATTGGCTTTTCTCGCGACCCGCAGTTCGGACCGCTGGTGATGTTTGGCTTGGGCGGCGTCTACGTTGAGGTTCTTAAAGACGTGAATTTTGCACTGACTCCTCTTAGCAAGAAGGAGATACGAGAATTGGTCACCGGGATAAAATCCTTCCCGCTACTCAGTGGTGTTAGAGGTGAGAAGGAAAAGGACCTCGAAGCACTGTACGAAGTTATTGCCAGGATTGGAACCCTGGGTGAAAGATTCCCGGAAATAGTTGAGATGGAGATTAATCCACTGATGGTAAAAGATAAAGGCGAAGGGGTCTGGGCGGTTGATGGAAGACTGATTTTAAGGGGGGATTAGGGATGATTGAATTATTTATTGGCTCAACGACAAAGTATGCCGGCAAAACAATGGCCGTGCTCGGTATACTGGATTATTGGAAAAGCAAAGGCTTAAAGGTAGGTTACTTTAAACCAATTGGTAAAAACTTCACTTTGAAAGAAGATGCGAAGGTTGAAGAAGACGTGCTGCTCATCAAAGAGCGTTTCTCAATGGAAAATGACCTGTCTTTGATGTGTCCGTTTTACCTTGAACACCAGGATTATATTGACTTAGTCCTCGGCAA
>Ga0180432_10011158_pt1 | contig 10636 bp, 7 predicted proteins | sample SS_ome_10_FD_132414 | JGI IMG/M metagenome (GOLD analysis project Ga0180432, IMG submission 132414) | Hypersaline lake sediment archaeal communities from the Salton Sea, California, USA - SS_1_MS_2 metaG | ecosystem: Environmental > Aquatic > Non-marine Saline and Alkaline > Hypersaline >...
GCAGTTGACACCTGGTATTTCGTTGCAGTTACCTTTGACCCCAATGTAGAATCCGGGAAAATGGTTTTATATAAGAATGGCATTGAGGTGGACGAAGCGAACAATGTTCCAACTCAGTTGGCCGGCACAACAACCTACATCGGAAGGTTTGAAAATGGTTATTACTTCGGCGGCGAAATGGACAATGCAATGGTATTCAACAGAGCACTCACGGCAGAAGAAATAGAATTTTTGTATAACGAAGGATATGGAATAGAAATCCTGCCCGATGGCTCATTAGACCCCAATGTTATTGGCAAATTAACCACCCAAATGCAGGCAAAAAGCACCTACACATCTGCCGGCTGGGACTTTGTCACTGAATCATCCAACGGAACCGAAGAAATCTGGCGCCTCTGTGAAGACGGTGTTAGTTACCCGAAGTTATCGTGGGAGTTTCCCACTGGAGATTTTGTGTGCGCTGACGGAGTGGACCTGGCAGACTTCGCATTTTTCGCCGATTACTGGCAGGTTACCAATTGCGGCAGTTCAAACGACTGCAACGGTGTTGACCTTGATTTTTCCGATACAGTAGAACCAGCCGACTTAAAAATCTTCTGCGACCGCTGGCTCACAGGCCTTTAACACCCGTCAAACAATTTCCCCAAAAATAAAAATCTCATCCCGACCTGCCTGCACTGCCTGCACTGAGCTTGTCGAAGGGTGTATCATCGAAGGGTCGGGATTCCACAACTCAAAAATAAAAGAAAAGAGGCAATATCTGCCGGCCTGCTCGCCGGCCCCATCGGTATCATTCCAGCCGTATTTTTATTCCTCGCAATGGTCGGCCACTACAAAATCGTTTTGGAAGAATCAATCCCAATCGTCACCGTCATTCAAAAACCCGCAGTTACGATTTCGTTGATAGCATTCCAGATTATTCTTTTCGGAACACTCGTCGAAAACGGTACCGGCCTGATTCACGCCGTCAACGAACGCATACAATCTGCACTCCATTCAAAGAAAAAAAAGCTGCCAACCTGCTTGAGACCTTTAATAGCAGTTGCATTGCTCATAATTGCTGTCTGCATTTCGACATTAGGCCTGAAAACCCTCATCAACAAAGGATACGGCGCTGCAAGCTGGGGGGTTCTATTCGTCTATCTAATCCCCCTGACAACTATCGGCCTTTACAAAATCATCAAAAAATCAAAATAAACACTACTCAAGCTAAAAATCCTTTTAACTGACTTACATTAACCAGCTAAACACGATTCACGAGCTCCGCTATAAATCAGCGTAACGTCGTTAATGTTCTGAGATTACATCTTTTCCAATATCTGTTTCAATTCTTCTCTTGTTGCCGCTGATTTGGTCTCCAGCTTCTTTATCCTGTTGCTGGATTCTGATAATTGCTCTTCGAGCTCCTTCACCCTGCTTTCGAGTTTCTTTATATTCGCCTCAAAACCGGCTATCGCCTTATCCATCTCAGCTTTATATTTCTGCTGCTGTTTAACTATATCCGCCTTTTCCGCATTCAATTTTTCCCGCTGCGAGTTTAGAACGTCAATTTCCTCATTTTTCTCGCCGATTTGACTTGTTAAATCGGTTTTTGCCTTCTCGAGGGCGGCTTTTTCGTTTTCAAGCTCTTTTTTTGTCTCGGCAAGCTCCTGCCTGGCCTGCTCAAGCCGCTGCTGACATTCTGTCAGCTTTTCTTTTTGACAGCCGCCAAAAATTAACAGCCCCGCGATAATGAGTGATAACGTAAGCTCTTTCATAACCCAGCCTCCTTATAAAAACTTCAATCACCCTACAATTCCCGAAAATCAACGATGCACAGCCTTTTTAGCTCAACTACCGAATAATTATATCAGCCAGTCGCTTTTTTCGCAAATTATATATGCGCTTTTTTTGTTCCTCTAAATCCAACTGGCAATGAATATCGCAGCACTAACTCTGCGTTCATTCGGCCCAAACTTGCCCCCTCAACTGATTTCGTGTGTTTTTGCCCTTGATAATCCCAAAAATCCCGGCTACAATCAAGGAGACAGTTATGACAAGTAAAAAACGCTTTTTCGCCAATAGGCATAAGTTTTTGCAGTAGTTCTTTTGCGCCCGTAGCTCAGCCGGATAGAGCAACGGATTTCTAATCCGTAGGTCGCAGGTTCGAATCCTGCCGGGCGTGTTTAGCCGTTGATAGTCTAATTTGCAAAATCAACTATAGGACTACAAAATGAGTAAGAGAAATCCGACAAAAAAAGTACAGAAGACCCCGCTGGACAGCAAAAATGAAAAACTGGTAAATGTCCTTGAGGCGATGGAAGACAGGGTAAGTATAATTAGTAAGCAACACGTTATTCAGTACGCCAATACCGCTCTTGAAAAGGACTTTGGGCCCGCCACAGGCCGCAAGTGTTATGAATATTTCCGCAATAGAAAAACGGCCTGTCCGCAGTGCAAGGATAAGGATGTCTGGGCCGGAAAAACCGTACACAATGAGTGGTACTCTCCTAAGAACAAAAAAACGTATGAGTTTACTGACACTCCCTTAACAAATCCCGATGGCACCGTCTCAATGTTAAATATATTGCACGACATCACCGAGCACAAACGGACAGAGGAGGCGCTGCGGGAGAGTGAGCAGCGATATCGTAGCCTTGTTGAGAACCAGGGGGAGGGGATAGGTATCACTGATACTAAGGAAAACTTTGTTTTCGCCAATCCCGCAGCACACACTATTTTTGGGGTGCCGCCTGGCAGCTTAACTGGCAGAAACCTGCGAGAGTTTTTCGACGACGAAGGCTTCGCACTAATCTTAGAGCAGACAGAGATACGCCGGACAGGCAAGAAAAGCACTTACGAGGTCGAATTCAGCCGTGCTGACGGGGACAAACGCAACTTGCTCGTCACAGCCACACCAAAATTCGACAACGATGGACAGTTTACCGGCACTTTTGGGATATTCCGGGACATCACCGACCAAAAGAATACACAAGAAGAGCTTTTGTTTAAGACGGCGCTGCTGGAAGCCCAGTCCGAGACAACAATTGACGGAATTTTGGTTGTAGATGAGCAAGGAAAATCCATTTTATTCAATAAACGTTTCGGGCAGATGTGGAACATACCTCGGCAGATTTTAGATACAAAAGACGACAAAAAAATGCTGCAATATGTCTTAAACCAGTTAAAAAACCCTGACAAGTTCCTTGAAAAGGTAAGATATCTTTACAAACACAAAGACCAGATCAGCAGAGACGAGATTGAATTTAAGGACAGGAAGGTTTTTGACAGGTATTCCTCTGCCCTGATAGATTCAAACGGCACGTATCACGGCAGGATTTGGTATTTCCGCGATGTCACGCACCGCAAACGTGCAGAAGAAGCACTGCGCTGGCTTCTTCGTCGTAATGAATTAGTGCTTCAGACCTCAGTGGATGGATTCAGTGTAATCAACCTTGAGGGTAAAATTTTGGAGGTCAATCCTGCCCTTTGCGCTATGACCGGCTATTCAAAAGAAGAATTAGTTGGCATGAATATTAGAGAAATTGAGGCTGCAGAAACCCCTGAGGAAACAGCCGAACATATCGAGGCAATAACGAAACAGGGGTATGACCGTTTTGAAACGAAGCAACGCCGTAAAAACGGAAAGATTATCGACATGGAGGTCAGCACACAATTCTGTAAACTGGGGCAGGATAAATTCTTTTTTTCCTTCTGGCGAGATATCACCGAGCATAAACAGCTTGCGAACGAACTTAAACAGTACAAAGAACAAATCCTTAAGACTCAAAGGCACGCCTACATTGATTCGATGGGCGCCATAGTAGCACATCAGCTCAACCAACCGCTCACGGTGATTAATATGCTTCTTGGAGAAGCATTGGACGATTTGTCTAATGAACCTTCTGTTCCTGAAACTGTTTTAAGAAACCTTAGAGAAAGTATGGGGGAAGCAGAAAAAACCGCCTCGATAATCAGCGAATTCCGCCGGCGCATCAAAGAACAACCCAGGGATGAAATTGGACAGGCTGACGTAGCTGAAACCGCGACAAAAGTAACATCAGCACTGACAGATGATGCTGTTCGGGCGAACCTGCATATAACTGTCAATCCTTTAGGTGGATTACCAACGGCAAAATGTGCTGCAGCAGCTCTGGAACAAATATTCTTTATTATCATTCAAAATGCCATCGAAGCGGCCGATGGCGAAAAACGGCACAAGCTTACCATAAGTGCAAAAGCCCGCGATGGAAAAGTCGAACTGAAATTCTCCGACGACTGCTGCGGAATTGCACCGGAAAATCTCAAAAAAATCTTCGAGCCATTCTACACCACCAAATCAGATGGAGGAGGAATGGGATTGGGGCTTGAAATTGTGCGTCGCATTCTGATAACATGTGGCGGGGACATCCGCGTAGAAAGTAACATCGGCAGGGGAACAACATTTTATGTTGTATTATCCGCCGCTGATAGTATAAACTCATACCAATACAATGAAAAACAAAACTAAACAGCAAATCTTTTTTGTCGATGATGAGCCCGGAATACGCAGAGTTGCAATAGATGCCCTTGAAAAATTAGAATGTCAGGTTGTCTGTTTTGCCAATGCAGCGGATTGTCTCGAACAATTACCTCAAAAAGACTGTAACTTACTCATTACCGATGTCAGGATGCCGGGGATGGACGGCCTGACTCTGCTAAGCACCGCTAAACGTATCGCTCCCTGGGTACCGGTGATGGTCATAACCGGCTACGGGGATATCCCAATGGCTGTGAGGGCATTGAAGCTGGGAGCGGTGGACTTCATTGAAAAACCGCTGGTCAGAAAAACTTTTTTGGAAAAGGTAAAATCCGTCCTGGAGCAGAGCGGCTTTACCGATTCATCCGCACATCAGGCCTTGACAAAAACAGAGAAGAAAGTCTTAAAATTAATCCTTGACGGCAAAAATAATAGAGAAATAGCTAACATACGCAATAGTTCAACACGCACCATCGAAGTGCACCGTGCTAATATTATGCGTAAATTCCATACAAACAACATTATTGAACTGGTGAAAAAAGCCGCTCCTCTTGACTTTGACAACAAAAAATAAAACCACTCAAACAAGTCTTTTTTTCAAAAAAAGTTTGTAATCTCTTACTCCGCACCAATTTCCCCCTCAAGACCTTACAGAAGATAGTGTGTGGATACCCATAGTCGTTCTATTCTGCCGGTCTTTTTAGTCTAAGTATCAGCTTTTTTGTTTAACAAACTTGAGCAGGTTTTAGTTTCAAATCACTTCACATTGCCGACAGGAGTTCTGCCTGCTGCCCAGCGGACTAAACGATGTACAAAATACTCAATGCCTGAATTTTCGGTCTCAGGATGTGGGCTTATAACAACGACACGCCCTTTCCCATATTCTCCCGCCACCATAGCCGGTGCTCCCCGCATCACAGCTTCCAAGGCGCCGCCCGTGCTTGATTTGGTATTATTCTTCTCGGTCGTTCCGGTTGTGAAGGTTGCCAGGACTCTATAGTCGGCAAGGTCATCTCTTCGTGCCGGAGCGTAAAGCGCACCCTGACCATAACGAACAGCAACAGGCTCGGCAACATCATCGATTATTCGTCGCCCTTCCGCACTTAGCCGCATTGTTACAGGTCCGCCGCCGCGAGCCCAGTGTGCCCTCTCGATTACAATGGCATCGATAATATTTAACGACCAGGGATAATTGCTTGAAGCAAGGTAAGCTCCTGCACAAATACCGACGTATCCCCCTCCGTTCTTAACAAAGTCTCGAACATTCTCCCTGCCTTTTTCGCCGAGGGCTTTTGCCTGTCCGCTGCCGCTGCCGCCGGGATGGAGCACTACGTCGAAATTGCCCCCCTGGAGAATGCCGTTTTGGATATCATTGGGGGAAACTTTTTGAGGCTCAATATATTTGCATTCGCTCAAACATCGAAAGGCCCCTTTACCGCTGCCGCCGGGGCCGCTGTAAATTGCAACGCGAATTGGCTCGGAAGGAGCAGTCCGCCCAGGCACTATCTCCAAAAGATTTTCCTTCAGATTGCTGGCGGTAAATATATAGAATTTGCCGTCCCGCGCCGCGCAATCGGGACTGTAAACAATAATCGGCGTCCCCAGCGAATTAGCCGCATCTAAAAGTTCCTCTGCAGATGCAATCATTCCTTTGTAAACGGGTTTATCACCGGAAATGTCGTAAAGGTGCACGTTTTGAGCCCTGTCGTAAACCCCGATGCTAACCATCATAAAAAGGTTATTGCCATCAACAGCCAACGTTGTGCCATAAAAGTTGCCCTCAGGACCAACCCCATCGGGCTTAATATCTTCGATAATGTCTTTTCTGTCTAAAAACAGATTCGGCTCTCCGCTGTCAAGGTTTATACGAACCAAATCTCCGTCTGCATCATGGCCGTCAGCCGGGCCAACCGTCAGATGAAAATAGGCGTAGTTATCATCAATTGCAAAACCCGTTGCCCCAATGGGGTTTTGACAGGCAATAAGTTGCGGCTTTGCGGCACGACCGATTTTTTTGAATCCGGCCAACTTGACCAGGTCGTTCGGTTCGCCGGGAATCTCAGCGTTCAAATCAAAAGTATAGATGCCGTTGAGGGCCGCATCATCCTCGCCCCTGTATGTATCGATTAATATCACTAATTTATTGCGCTTTCTGTCAACTGCAAGGCCATACGCACCGAGTCCGCCTCTTTTCCTTCTCAAGGTTACAAGTTTCTCCGGCGATTGATATTTGCCCTGGCTGTATGGAACGCAAATGATATAGTACCTGCCTTTGCCTTCCACCATAAAGTAAACACTATCATTGGAATCCACAGCAAGGTCGCAGCCTCTTATATTTTCAACCGCTGATTCTGTGGTAACCGACTCAATAGCCGCCTTATCGGCAAGGATAGTAAATTTTTTCGTACCGGGGCTGTACTCTAAAATCGAATCTGCTGTTGTCTCAAAAAAAATGTAGGTCCCGCGTAACGTCTTCGCCAGTCCGTTAGGCACGGCATAAGACTCGCCGGTAAATGCCTTAACTTCATCCTCATCGATAATCCGATTGACCTTGCCCCAACCGCTATGGGCTGTGATAAGCACAAGCATTAGAACTGCTGTAAAAAATACGAAGATACCCTTTTTCATTTTGGAGCTCCTTCCAAAAAAAGCTTGATTTCGACAAAATCCTGAGTGTGAGAATATACTTAAATACACAAACTGACCGGTTGACTGGAAAGACTTTATATAAGTCATTGTAAAAGAAAAAGTTAAAATAGTTGCCGATGTGGTCGGCTTCAAAGAACCAGATACGAAATACGAGCGACCTGCCGAGCCAAGTGCTCGTCACGGCTGGCGAACGACGCTCAAACTGACCCGTTTCGAAAAAACGGTCAGTTTGAGTAAATAGTTTTTTGTCTGTATTCCGGATAGCCCTCATCCATTCGATTTACATCTTTTGCTCGCTCTGGAACAGTCCTTTGGCCTGGCCGATGAGATAGAAACTGCCGGTAATACAAATCAGGTCTTCTTTTCCAACGGCATTTTTTGCAAGCCGAAGAGCCTCGCCTAAACCATTGGCATTCTGGCACATCTTGCCGCAAATTTCAGTGTACATATCAGCCAAATCCTGGGGAGAGACCGCCTTGGCAGAGTTGCTGCGCGTAAATATCACCTTATCAGCCCCATACTGCAATGTACGCAGCATCCCTTCCACGTCCTTGTCGCTGTTGCAGCCGAAAATCACCACCATCGAATCGTAAGGAATATTCTGACCTATCGCATATATCAGGGCTTTGATGCTTTCTGCGTTGTGAGCGGCGTCTATCATAATTCGAGGGTCTTCGCAGATTACTTCCATTCTGCCCTGCAAGAAGGTATTTTTTAATCCCTCAGTGGCTTTTTCATTGTCTATTTCATAACCGCCCGATTTTAGTTTATCCAGCATAGCCAAAGCAAGACCACAGTTAATGGCCTGATGTCTGCCGTATAAAGGCACCTTCAGATGCTCAAATTTACTGGTCGGCGTTGTCAGGCAGATTCGCGTGTGCGGCCCATGCTCTCTGGAGGTTTCAAACCGATATGAAAAATCAATATCGCCGCCGGTTACGCTCAACGGCGCTTTGACAGCCAAAGCCTGTGATTTCAAAACGTACATTGCCTCCGGCTCCTGTTTGACAGTAACAATCGGCACACCACTCTTAAAAACACCTGCCTTTTCTTTTGCTATGCTGTCAAGAGAATCCCCCAGCAGATTCTGGTGGTCAAGACTGAGACTGGTTATGCCTATCACTTCGGGCTTGATAAGGTTGGTGCTGTCCAGTCTGCCGCCTAAACCGGCTTCTATTACAGCAATATCCACCTGCGAATCGGCAAAATGCATAAAGGCCATAGCCGTAATAATCTCAAAGAAAGTGGGCGGGTCGGTCTTTGATATCTTCTCCACCGGCGAATAAATACGATTCAGCAAACCAAACATTTGAGACTCAGTAATCATTTTTGAATCGACCACTATCCGCTCGTGCAGACTCACTACGTGCGGGGAAGTATATAGACCAACAGAATAATCATTTGATTCAAGCATCTTGGCCAGCATAGTGGCTGTAGAGCCTTTTCCTTTTGTGCCGGCTATATGAACTGTAGCGACTTTAAGGTGAGGATTACCAACCAACCCCAGCAGCTTTTTCATCCTGTCGAGATTAAAAGTCGTAACATTATAGCGCAGACGCTTCTGCCTTTCGTAGTCGGTCCTGTCAAAAAGGTAACCAATCGCCTCTTTATAACTCCTGAAGGCCTTTTTGCTCTTGGCCCTGGCGACTTTCGAAAAGCTCTTTTGCGTCCGTTTCTTTCTGGATGTCTTTACGGATTTAACCATAAACCTTTTATTATAACACTAAAACCTAAAAAGTCAACATCCACAAACCCAAAACCCACGAAAAACAGATAGGCTACATCCAATTATACGACTTAAGCTCTTGCTAACACAAAACTTATAAAAAATTCAAGCAGCAGCTATTATATTTCAACGCTTCTATCTTCTATAAGCAAAACTGAACATACAACCATTTTCTCTAATAATGCAGCGGTTTTAAGCCTAATCTCTTTGTTAATACGCTTTATTACGCCCTTTGTGCGGCTTCTGATAAGGTAAACTTCGATAAGGTATTGCAAAAAAAGCATTAGGGCAGATTTTTGGAAAAAGCAGGCCGTCATTAAGTTAGATGAAAGTTTGGCCGCTGGTGCCTGCAATGGCAAAATGTGGTTCAGATGGAGATAATCAATGATAGTCGGTGTGCTGACGGCACAAATGCATATGCAGGAGACAGCTTCGCTTAAGGAAAAGAGAAGCATTGTCAAGAGTTTAATCGGTCGGCTGAAAAACAGGTTTAACATTTCCATTGCAGAGGTTGACCATCAGGACGATAAACAGTTTGCGGTCATAGGGATGGCAATAGTCTCAAACGATACTCGCTATATCCACAGCAGTTTTGATAAAATCGTTGAATTTATGCGAAGGGACGGCCGTTTCTATCTTGGCGGGATTGAACGCAAAATCTTTTAGCTTTAACCATTAAATCTTTAGCTGCCTCCTTCAGATTCCATCCAGTACAATGCCAGGATTGCATAATCGAGCAGGTCAACTTTGCAATCGCCATTTATATCCCCAATCGGCCTTTCAAAGCAAAGGTAACCCACCGGCTCAGATGCCGGGGAACCTTCATACAGCCATCTAACAGCACTACGGCTGAGCACATAGTCATACAGACGGACATCATCAACTCGACCGTCCCATCCCCTGTCGTCAAAGGAGCTGTCAAGCCGCCCGCCGATTACAAACGATTCGGTATGGACATTAAGCAAACCCGATGGTGTGTCACTGCCGCAGTTCGCACCGTCAATGTATATTATTCTTTCCGATAAATCCGAATCGTATGTTACCACAACATAGTGCCAACTGCCGTCATTTACAGTAGCGCTCGAAGAAAGAGCGGTATCACTCAATCCATCCATATAGGTACGCATTGTATCCGTTGAGCTGCTTCTGGTCAACTGATATGTGTTGCCCTTAGTGAGCAGATACTGATTAGCTACGTGGAATGTATCGACCTTGAGCCACGCTGCAACTGATATTTGGGTTCTTATGTCCGCCCAGTCGCCGGCTCCGCCGCAGTCAACAACACTGTTGATAGTATGGCCGGCCGGGTTGTTTACGTCCAGCACATTGCTGTCCCTGTCGGCGTCATAAACGATATTAACGCTCGTACCCCCGCTGCTTTGCACCAGTGTCCCGTGGCGGTTGTTGCCGCTGCTGTCGTCGGCTGTGCCGTCATCAAAATTCCACCACCCAACAAGCTGCCCAACAGGATGTTCCAGGCTGAGCTCTCTAACCTCATCCGAAGTAAGTTGATAATCATAAATACTGACGTCACCAATCAGACCTTTGTAAAAGTTCAGTAGCCTCCTATCGGCTCCGATGTTAAGATGCCCCTCACCACTGATTGGATTTGTGGTGTATGTACCCCAATTCACCTGGTCGCCATCGAGGTATGATGTCATTATATTTTGACTGCGAACAACAGCTATGTGATGCCAGCCGCCTGCGATTTCACTTAACTCAATTTGTGTGTCCCAAAAGTCCATAAACCCCGCCCCATTCCA
>Ga0180432_10011159_pt1 | contig 10636 bp, 14 predicted proteins | sample SS_ome_10_FD_132414 | JGI IMG/M metagenome (GOLD analysis project Ga0180432, IMG submission 132414) | Hypersaline lake sediment archaeal communities from the Salton Sea, California, USA - SS_1_MS_2 metaG | ecosystem: Environmental > Aquatic > Non-marine Saline and Alkaline > Hypersaline >...
ATAGGTTTATGCCCAAATCACCATAAGGAATTTGATGTTGGTAATATTGCAATTAACCCAACAAAAAAAATATGTATACATATCAATCAAAAAGACGAGTTTCATAATAAAAAATTAATTGGTAATATTAGACATATAAAATCAGGTTATTTGGATTATCATAACAAAAATAAATTTCAGGGAAAAATCAAGTCTTTTTGACTATCACTACTTCCTCCCCCACCCACACCACTCACAGTCAGGGTTCGGCTTGGGCTCAGGCCCCTTCAAACACTTCAAAGCCCCCTGGAAGTGCCTCAAAGCCCTCTTCTTGTCCGTGGGGACCTTTATGACCTCTGCATGGAAGTCCACATTGTGGTTCTTGTCCACGCCTATGGGATGGTAGAATATCAAGATGGCGAAATCCCCCGCCTTCAGGCCGTTCTTCTCCAGCAGGAAGCTGTAGATGTCCATCTGGTGCTGATAGTGCTCGTGGGTGTCCTCCTTCACAGGGTAGCCCCTTGTCTTGAAGTCCAGGGGCACGTGGATGCCCCCCTTGGCGACGAAGAGGTCGTCCAGGGCCCCCATCAGGATGTTGCCTTCCCTGTCTGCCCACTGGAGGCCCCTGAAGTTGTTGGTCCAGACCTTCATCTTCTCTTTATCCTGGAAGAGGTGGCCCTCGAACTTGCCCCTCAGCTCGTCCGGGGTGTCCTTCTTGTCCCTGTGGGTGTCGAAGTGCTCCTTCAGTATCTTGTCCATGCCTGAGGGCAGGCTCGGGAAGGGCCCGCCTGGCCTCTTCATCTTCTTGTTGACGTCGAGCCAGAAGCACCTGGGGCAGTCCAGGAACACCTTTATCCTGGAGGGGGAGAGTTTGTAGGGCATATTAAGGTATTGGTGTAATCGGTTAAAATAAATAATAATGATACCATTATTTCCCACTGGTTAGAATTGTGTATACTATGACTAACAAAATTATAACAATTAGAATTATTACCTCAGGGGACATTTGACCTTTCATGTTCCTGGTTTCGTGTAAGAACCTTAAACTTTCAATCATATGCTATCATCCCCCTAATTCCTTCAGTCTGTGATCGAACCATATTATAACTATAGATAGTATAGCTAGAATAAAAATTGTTTGGTGCGTCTCTTGAGGTATTTGTACCCCAAAAAAGGTCAAAGCTCCCAAAGTTCCCCCCAAGGCGACAAAGAACGCTGGAATTTTGTGCCATAAGCTTATTTCTCTTTTCTTCTTGGCCATGAATACATCTAGACATGATTATTAATAAAATTACCCCTTAGAGATGAACGCTCTAATCGCAAACCAAGCTAGTGGTCCGAAGATAATTATAAATAATCCCTTATCCCACCCACGACCAGAGATGATTACCCATGCACCAAGTAATAAACAAATCAATATCACGATTATTATCTCAGTTTTTTCCATAACATTTATTCAACCGATTGTTTGAAGTGCTGGGAGTAGGTACCAAATTATAAAATATACTAATAGGAGGAAGGCTAATGCCGCTCCTATACCCTTTCCAATGTTTCCTTTCATATTTTTAAATTAGATGCAAATTTTAAATAAGCATCAGTCGAGCCTAAACAGTTTAAACATCGGCCCCCAACGCTCGGCTCACCCTAGGCTGGGTCAGCTTATATCCAAGCTCTGACAAAATATAATTATGAGTGCCAAGAAGGATGCCAAGAGATTGAAGCTGGAACTGAATAAGATGAGGGGCAAATTGGCGGAAGACGTATACGAGACTTTCAGACCCGCTCAGGGATACGAAATTAAGCGGAAGCCACGAGGCTCTGACTATGAGGAAAGAAGGGTCAATCCGCTGACAGGAAGGAGGGGACCAAGGACACTGGTAGAAATCAAGTCAACCAGAACTGCCCCTATGTCGAAGCTGCAGAAGAAAACCAAAAAGAAGACAAAGAGATACAAGAAGATGGTAATGTTTGATTGATATGTCCAAATACCACGAATCCTACCCCCTCTCCACAGTCTTCACGACAGCCGCCGTCAGTGTAATACGGAAGAAGTGAGCTATGTGCCTGCGCGTTTCCTGAGCTTCTTGGACATCTCCCTCAGGCTGTAGAGGGTCCTGCCGTTGTGGAACCTCTCCTCAAGCTCCTCCATTATTATGCTGTACCTGGGCCTGCCCTTCTGGGGGCCTGAGTCATGGATGTATCTCCTGCAGAGCTCTGAGAAATATGCCTTCTCCTCGTCCGGCCAGGGGGTCACCCCCCAGGCTGCGGCTGCAGCCATCCTGCCGTAGGCGCTCCTCTCCTCTGTCGTCTGGGAGTGGATGCCCACGCCGAGCTCCTGGGACCTGGGGCCCCCTTTCGGGCCGCCCTTAAGGCCGCCTTTCCTGCCTGCCTCTGCCATGTCCTCTGGGGTGCGGGACCTGACGCTCTCCATAAGTATCTCTACCCTCCTCTCAGGGGGGAGGGAGAATGCCCCTATCCCTTCCCTGTGCAGCCTCCTCCCGCTCTCAGAGAGGTGCTGCCTTGCGAGCTCCTCCATCCTGTCGGGCATGAGCTCGTACAGGGCGTTCTGGACGGCGTTTATGGCTATCTTCTCTGTGAGGCCGAACTCCTCCATTATGCTGTATTCCCTCACCAGCCCGGCCTGGGTGGTGCCTGCGTCATAGTCTTCGGCTATCGAGGGGTACTTTTTGGCTATCTTCCTGCCTGCCAGCCTGGCCCTGTTGATTGCCACCCTCTGCCTCATGGTGATTGCCTGTGCCATGTTTAGGGTATGGCAGGAATTCATATAAGGCTGTGGGAAGAAGTGCTGCCCTGCGGTGGATTTCTTTGCCGGGAAGGGCAAGCGGAAGGCTTAAAAACATGTGATTCCCTGCTTAGTTATGAGCGAAGAATCCAGGCTACTGGTGTATCACGGAAAAATTCCTGAGGTCCACGAGGAACTGGGGAAGTACAGGGAAGCCATACATGATGCCCTGAGGTCCATCCTGGGGGAGGAAATCCACTCCGGGCTGGAAAAGACTGCCGAGAGGCTGCTGGTTCCCGAGGCGTTCGAGATTTCCCAGGCCGCGATGCAGAGGGGGGACAGCATATGCGAAGTGGTCTCGGATGAGAAGAGGCCAAGGTTCTCCATCCAGGGGGACGGCAGGGTCAGGTGCGACCCGCCCGGACCGCTCAAGCTGCACCCGCGCGTCGTGGTCAACGGCCCAGGGATAGCGTTCAGGAAGCAGAAGCTGCCCTCCCTGGACAAATACGGGATAGGCTCCCTGGACACCTACCTGCACGAGCTTATGCACTTCTCATGCTACACCTACCTGCAGCCTGTCCCGTTCAAGAATGCATTCAGGATCATATCAAATGAGCTTAGGAAGGACCATAACCCCCAGAACCTTGAGAACCAAAGGTATGTGGCAATGGCCACGCAGAGGTTCCCCAACCTGAGGACTTCTGTGCTCATGGGGGACATACTGTACTATTTCGATGAGATAGACGCCACAGCCCTCCAGGCAGAAGTCTACAGGAGGATTGGGGTCCCTGATGCCTGGAATGTGGCAATGCACCACATGTATAACCAGCCTGTTTTTGCGCAGCGCTGCGAGGCACTCAGGAGGGGTCTAGAAGAAGGGGATGTAAGCGAGATCAGGGACTGGGACCTCAAGACAAGCACATCCGACTGGTACATAAGGCCCGATGTCAAGGAGATGTTGAACCATTCCTTTTCTGAGAACTTCTTCAGGAGCCTTAGGGGCGCTGTGGAGCTGGAATGGTCGCCCATAACTGATTATACCGGAAATGATTGAGAAATGCTGTCCGGTAGTGGAGTTCTTCGGGGAGAAGTGACTATTTAGTCACTCTAGAATAGTAAACCGAAAGGCTTTTAAAGGCAAACGACAACTATCATACATGGGGAAAAAGATACTCGTAGGGGACGACAGGCTTGATCACGCCAGGCGTGAGTTTGGGAAATATTTCCCGGATGCAGAGGTCATTTACGCCGACACTCCTGAGGGGCTTCTGGAACTGGCAAGGCAGCACCCCGACGCAGACATGATATTCACAGACCTCCAGTACACTTTTAACGGCAGGGAGGGGCTGGACGTGCTGAGGGAGCTGCAGGATGACGAAAGGGAAGTCTACCTGTGGACAGCCTCAAAGGACTTCTCTGATGGTGTTGAGGCCCTGAAGCTGGACGCCGACAGGGTCATAGCAAAGGACAGGCTGGGCGAGTTCGCAGGGTATTCCGAGGAGCCCAAGGCCTCCCCAGAGGCAGGCAGGGATGAAGATGTGCTGGTAGTCGTGCCCTTCGGGGGCCCGATGGTGGCAGCCATGAGGAAATGCGTGGACACCATTGTGCCGTATGACGGCGTCACAGTTATCACATCCAGCAATCTCAGGGATGTTCCCGGCACTTTCGGGAAGATTGTCTACATCAAGGATTTCAGCACAGAAGAAGGCAGCGCAAGGGGGTTCGTGGAACACGAGGACAAGTACAGGGAGACCCCTCTGGGATACAGGGAAATCGTGGAGGTTCCTGTAACCGAGGCTGTTGCGGGCGTTGTGAAAGAGGTTATGAAGTCCGGCAAGCTCAAACTGAAGTTCTCCTGATCAGCCTGCTGGTTAAGGGGTTCAGTGACTGCTGCCCCGCGGTGGATTTCTTTGGGGGCAAGAAGAGGGAATACGACCACAACAAGGACCACAGGTGCACAGTGGGCCAGAAGAAGATCACCAGCAAGAGGCTGAAGAAGAAGCACAATCTGGCTTGAGTTCTTCGGGAAGGGGAAGAAGTAATTAGATGTCTTCTGCTTCAGAAGCCCTCTTCAGCTTTCCCTGCAAGACCCTGAGGCTGTTGAGGCTCCTTCTGGTCCCGAAGCTGGCCCGAAGCTCGGCTGAGATCCTCCTGTAATCAGGCTGCCCCTCGTGCCGCCCTGAAGCGTACTGGTAATCGGGGTCATGGCACAGGCTTATGAAGCAATCCCTCTCCTCGTCTGACCAGGGGGTGAAACCGGCTGCTATTGAACCCATCCTCCCGGCTTCCGCCTTCTGCTCTGGGGTAAGGGAATGCACCCCCAGGCCCTCTTCATAAGTCCTCCGGCCCCCCACCAGGCCTCCCATCCTCCCGGCTTCCGCCCTCTGCTCCGGCGTGAGGGAGTGGATGCCTACGCCCTTCTCATGGGCTGCCCTGCCTGCCCTCCTGCAGGCTTCAAGCAGCTCCTCGGGGGTCATGGAAAAGATGCCAAGGCCCTCTTCCTGGATTTTCTGCCCGCCTATTTGGCCGCCTCTCCTGCATATCTCCCTCCTCTGCTCCGGCGTGAGGGCGTGGATGCCCCGGCCGTCCTCAAACAGTTTCAGGCCGCTTGCCTTGTAATGCTCTGCTGCCAGCACAACCAGCTCGTCTTCCGGGATGAGCTCATGCAGAGCATACGCGACTGCCCTGCTTGCAATCCTTTCGTTTACCCCGTACGCTTCACTGAAGCCGTATTCTTCTGCGATTCCCCTGAGCGTCATGCCTGCCCTGTAGTTGTCGACTATGCCGGGGCAGTCCCGGGCTATCAGCATGCCCTTCTTCTTTGCCAGTTCTATGGCTGCAAACTGTTCCCTGGTCAAATCTTCTTTCATGTGGTTATCTGAGAAATGTTCTTTTTAAGGGTTTCGATAAGAAGTGCTGCCCTGCTGTGGAGTTCTTTGCCGGGAAGGGCGGGAAGAAGTGATTACTTTAGGACAGGGCCTGCTGGAGGCGCTGCATCTCCCAGAATGCCTCCCTTTCGGTATTCTCTGTGCCCATGATTGACGGTGTTGTCACGGCCTCTCCTGCCAGTTCTCCGGATATCCTCAGGCTGGTTATCTCCTCACCGTCAAGGTACAGCAACATCTCGCTGTCCAGGTATGTGTCCATGTCTTCTGTAAGGGCCTCAAAGGTGGTCGGTATGTTCATGGTGAGGTCGGCAAACCTCTGGCCTGCCTCCTCTGACATCTCTATGGCGAAATAGAACCTGTAGAAGCTCCCGTACGGGACAACTCCTGAATACTGGGGTCCGGTCTTGACTTCGACTATGTCATCATTTGTGTATACAAGGGCGCGGAATACTGTCTTTTTGTCTGTCTTCTCGTCAACGGTGAACTGTATGCCCTCCAAGGTGAAGTTGGATATATCGTATTTTGAGCCGTCTGCGGTTACCGTTCCGCCTGATATGGGGTATTCCCTGTCGCCTATCCTTAGGGTCCCTTCGCCCCCCTCAAGCGTGACTGGCACTGTGAGGAATCCCATGAACTCTGCTGTGCCTGTCCCCTGAGGCGCAGCATCATAGCTGCCTGGGCTGGAGACGCATCCGCTCACAAGGATGACTGTAATAACAGCGGCTATGATGGTCAGCTTCATGGTTTAGAATTGCCCGAAAGCGTTAAAAAGGCGCTGCCCTGCGCTGGATTTCTTCGGGAAGTTCATGAAGAATCGGGTCGTTTGTCGCTGTGTCTGATCTTGTTCCACATGTTTATCAGGCTGCTCCTGCTCCTGCTGTTGCCGAACCTGGAATTAAGGTCGGCGAGCACTGTCACGTAGACAGGCCTTCCCCTGTTCGCGCCGGAGCTGTACTGGTATGCCGGGTCCTGGCACAGGGATGAAAGGTATTCCTTCTCCTCCTCTGACCAGGGCATCTCGCCCCTGGCGATTATGCCCTTTCTCCTTGCATCATCCCTCTCTTCAGCTGTCTGGGAATGTATCCCTATGCCCAGCTCAAGGGTCATGTTCCCGGAGACCTGGCCGCCTATGGATGCGATTTCCCTTCTCTCCTCCGGGGTCTGGGAATGTATGCCCACTCCCAGTTGCTGGGATCTGGGACCGCCCCTGAGCCCGCCTATCCTTGCGTTGACCCTGCTGTTTGCCAGGTAATGCTCTCTTGCCAGGGCTTCCCTCTCTTCACTGGGTATCAGGTCGCGCAGGGCCAGGTATACCGAATTGAGCGCTATGGTTTCAGTCACGCCGTATTCCCCTGTGATGCTGAAGCCATCGACTATCTCTGGCCTTGTCATGCCTGATCTGTAAGCGTCAGCTATCTCAGGGTGGTCTGATGCCAGCCTGATGGCAGTCTTGCTGGAAAGCTCTATGGCTGCCAGCTGTTCCCTGCTTATTCCAGGCCTGTCTGCTGTGGTCATACCTACTCTTGGAAAAGGGGTATTTAAGGGTTGCACTGGAAGCCCTTCGGGAAGGGCTAGCCTGTCAGGAAATCCTCGAAGCTTTCCAGGCGCCTGGGAAGTGTACTGAGCAGGCCGGGGGGAATGGCCGCAATGGCCTCTGGCAGCCTGTCCCGGCTGGCTGATGCCCTCCCGCCAACATACCCCATCATCATGGCCACCAGCGGGGCACCATAGTCGCCTGAGGTGCCGGCTTCCAGCCTCCAGGCGGTTATGTTCCTGCTTTCAGTCCCCCTCCTGAAGGTCCTGTACGTTATGTCTATGGCTGACTCCCTCCTGGGAGCCCTTATGGAGAGCCTCTGGTGAACGGGCTTCCTCCATATGTCACGCCCTGCCTGGGGGTTCTTCGGGGGCTCGGGCTCGATTTCCTCTATGTCCCACCCCACTGCCCTCTCTATATGGGTGTGCCATCTCTTCTCATGGGTCCTGCTCAGGTCGCCCTCAAAGTCATGCAAGGAGTGGAAGGCGTACATGTTTCTGCCCCACCTGAAGAAAACCACCTTTCCGTATGGGTGCCCGATTATATCCTCCTTCTTGCGCACCTTTACGGACAGGCCGTTAGGGAAGTCCAGCTCCCTGCTGAAGGCCCAGTAGGACGGGCACGCCACGCCCCGGACGTTGGTCCCCTCCTCCAGCGCAAGGCTTGCCAGGGCCATCCCGTCCAGCCCGGGGGCCGGAAGGGGGTATCTCTCCCCCCTGGACATGCTGCTGATTCCAGAAGCTCGGACACCCCTGTCCAGGTCTTCCACAGGAAGGGAGCCGAGGAAATCCGAAAAGCCCTGGTTGAGGGCTTCCTCATCCCCTGCCTCATACGCCCTGATGCCCTTCCTGAGCCTGCTGAGGGATTCCCTGTAGGGTGTCATTTCCATGTTTGATAGATGGGGGAAAGCAATTAAAGGGTGCCGGTATGGCGCTTCGGGAAGGGGCGGGTCAGTCAGCTCTGGAATCAGGCTTAAGCCTGTAGAAGCGCCATTTGTTATAGTCGTCCTCCCTCTCTTCTGCTCTGAAAAGCTTACAGCATATGGACTCCACCCTGCCGTACGTTTCCATCGCCACCAGCATGTCGTTCAGGAAATCCACAGGGAAATCGTCACTCTTGGAGGCGTCAATCTCATCTGATATCTCCCTGACACCCACGTATTCGCCGGGCCTGCTGCCGGCCAGCCTGCGGAGGGCCTGGAGCAGGGCTTCCGCGTCCTTCCCGGATTCCTCCATCAGGGCGATGTTGCCCCTGTAGACCCTCTTGCCAGTGCCTGATGAAACGGTTGCCGACTCTATCTCTCCGCTCTCTGCGAGCATCTCCAGGGACCCTGCAATCTCGCCTTCCAGCTCCTGCCTGCTGAGCCCGCTCACTCCGGGAAGTTCGTGCCACTGCTCGTCATCGGAGGAGAGTATCATGTCAGCCAGGTATGCCGGGGTCATGTACACGCCTTCTAGGTCCTCGCTGCAGATCTCGGTGAAGGACCTTACGTACTCCCTGAAGCCGGGATTGCCTGAAAGACTGCCGGATTCCATATTGATAGAATAGGGGATTAGTCTTTTAAGGTTGCGGTCAGTCCAGCCTGTACATCTCCAGGTACAGGGAGACGTCCTGGGGCTCCAGCTCGTCGGCCAGCCTTTCGGCGCCCACTTCCCTCATGCCTGCCAGCAGGGTCTTCTTTGTGGGGCTGGCCAGCATCCTCCTGTCGAACTCTGTTATGCTGCCCTCCTCCACCCTACTTCTGGTGTATTCCTTCATGGACTCTATGTCCGGGATGAGGCCTGAAATCTCTTCAATTATCGTCTGGCTTATCCTTCCCCTGACCTCCGGCCTGAGGAGGGCCCTGAGGGGATTCTCTTCATTTTTCAGCACCCTGTACACCATCACGGTTATCGGGCCGTTGGTGAAAGAGTTTGGGTCTGAGAGGTAGATGTGCCCTCCCATGTATTCCCATCCCGCATAGTCCGCTGTCCCCTCTATTATCGCCGGGTGCGTGTGTATGACTCCGGCGTCCTTCTCCTTCATGTGCCAGGTTTCATGGGCAAGGTAATATTCTGCCCTTGGGGTGCCCACCAGCTCCCTGAACTCCTCGAATATGCATATCTCGCCCTCCTCAGGCAGGAAGGGGGAGTTGTGGGAGAAGTCGGCGGAAAGTATGAGGTCCTCTACCGCCTCCCTGCTAACGTCAAGGCCCATGGCCTTCATGGTGGCCATCAGTATCCTCGTCTTGTCTGATTTCTCGAACTCCTGCTGGGTCATCATGCCCGCCCTGACAGCGGCGTACATCGGGGGCAGGTCATACTCTATGTAGCTTCCCATCAGCCTGAAGGTGGGCGTGTAGCCCAGGCCGACGCCCCGGCTGTCGAAGAACTCCAGCACAGGGATTATCCCGCGGGAGACGTAGGTTAGCATGCTGTCTTTCATGGGAATCACGCCTTTAGCTCCCTCTCTATGTCGTCTATCATGTCCAGGTTGGCCCTGTAGCCTGTCATGAACCTGCCCCTTCCTTTGGTGTGGTAATTCACCTTTACCCTGCTGACCATGCACCTGCTTACGTAGGGTTCCAGGAGCCCGTCCACGTCTATGTTGGCTATCTCCCCGAATTCGCCGGTCCTGGCGCCATGGGAAACAGAAACGGAATTGTGGTAAACCTCGGGGTCCCCCTCCTGGACTGTCAGCCTGAACACTGACCTGAGCGCCTCCTTCCTGGCCATTTCCACAAGCTCGGGGTCCTCGCTGAGGTGATCTCTTCTCATAATATTGTTAGAAAGAGCCGAGGCTTTTAAGGGTTGCGGTGAGGCTCACTGGGTTTGCTCGTTCAGGTAGGCGACAAGGGCAGGGATTGTGTTCAGCTCGCCCACCTTGCTGTCGGGTATACTCACGCCAAACTCGTCCTCTATCTCCATCACAATCTCAACCATCTCTAGGCTGTCTACTCCAAGGTCATCTACCAGGCTGGCGTCGGACGGCACGTTGTCCCATTTCAGGTTCATCTTGTCCACGATTATGTGCTTGAGCCTGTTGGGCACGCTCCCCTCCTCGTCCCCGCTTGCCATCCCGTTGTAGAGGCCGGCTTCCCTCATCAGGACAGGATAAGCGCTGTGGTCCCTGCCTATCATGCCGCCCAGTTCCTTGGAAAGCTTGGAAAGGGTGTGTTCTATCACTTCCAGATTGAACCTGTCGTTCAGCTGCTCTGCGCAGTCCCTGTAGATGGATTCGACCACCCTGTAGACCCTCTGCCTGTGGGGCTCCGGCGTTTCAGAAAGGGCATTCTTCAGTTCAGCCCTGTACCCTCTCTGCTTGTCTGAAAACTTGTCTGCCATGACCATAAAAGGGGACAAGTTTTTTAAGGGTTGTCATGGGGCCCTACGGGACGAAGCGAATCAGGTCTGTGGCCTGGGCTATGCATGCAAAACAATAGAATTCTGCAATATTTACTGAAGCTAAAACAAAACCCGATGCTAGATCCGGCGTTTATTCCTCTTTCTTCTC
>Ga0180432_10011160_pt1 | contig 10635 bp, 12 predicted proteins | sample SS_ome_10_FD_132414 | JGI IMG/M metagenome (GOLD analysis project Ga0180432, IMG submission 132414) | Hypersaline lake sediment archaeal communities from the Salton Sea, California, USA - SS_1_MS_2 metaG | ecosystem: Environmental > Aquatic > Non-marine Saline and Alkaline > Hypersaline >...
CCACGATATTTATCATCAGATACTAACATGCAGCATTTTATCAGTCAAAGGACCGGAGCCATCTCGCATCTATGTATACTGGTTCGCGAATTGCATGTATAAAAGTATCTTATTAACTGACTTTATAATATTAAGTCAAGAAAAACAATATAATAATTCAATTTAAACAATTTAATTGTAAATACTATATTATATAATACATAATAATATCACAAGGAGGTGCAAAATGAAAAAACAGCAGATAGCAGCTCAGCTGTATACTTTAAGAGAATTCACCCAGAACGTCAGGGATATCGAAGAAACTTTGAGAAGAGTTTCACAGATAGGTTACACTGCAGTGCAGGTTTCGGGATTCGGACCGATAGAACCTGCTCTTTTAAAGAGCTATACTGACAAGTACAATCTTACTATATGTGCTACGCATACAGCTTATGACCGCATAAAGAATCAGACCGAACAGGTAATAAGTGAACATAAACTCTGGGGCTGCCGATATGTAGGGCTTGGCGGCATGCCCCAGGAATACAGGACCGGATATCAGGGATATATGGATTTTGTCTCTGAATTTGATGCACTCGGCAGGATCTATGCCCAAAACGGATTGAAGCTGATCTATCACAATCATGACTTTGAGTTTGAAAAGTTTGACGGCAAACTTGGGCTTGAGATCATACTTGAAGGTGCTAAAGCGGGCAGCTATGAAATGGAGATCGATACCTACTGGGTCCAGTCCGGAGGAGGAGATCCGGTTGACTGGATATACAGATCGAAAGGACAGATGGGTGTTGTCCATTTCAAGGACATGGCCATCAAAGACAGAAAGCAGGTATTTGCCGAGATAGGAGAAGGCAACCTTGACTGGGCCGCCATTATCAAAGCCTGTGATGATATCGGTGTCGTCTGGGCAGCAGTGGAGCAGGATAAATGCATGCGTGATCCTTTTGACTCCCTGGAGCTTAGTTTTAAAAATATCGAATCGATGCTCGGAGGTGGATGATCCATGAAGAATTTCACGATATCCGCCTTTGCTGATGAGATAGACCCTTTTCTCGAAAAACAGATGGATGTACTGGATGCTCATGACATCAAACATATCGAAATAAGAGGTGTTAACGGCAAGAACGTGACGCAATGGGAACTTGAGGATATCCGGGCCATAAAAAAGCAGCTTGATCGCAGAGGATTCCATATATCTGCCATTGGATCGCCTATTGGTAAAATAAAGATAACTGAAGACTTTGCTCCGCATTTCAAGCTTTACGAAAAGACCATAGAGATAGCTCACATACTTGGTACGGATATAATACGCATGTTCAGTTTCTATCCGGGAGACAGCGTTGCTTCCTTCCGGGACGAAGTGATGGAGAGATGGTACAGGTTCACAAAAAAGGCAGAGGATGAAGGAGTGAAGCTCTACCATGAAAATGAAAAGGATATATTCGGAGATACTCCCGATCGATGCCTCGACCTTATAAATACCATGGCATCAGGGAATGTAAGGGCAATATTTGATCCGGCAAATTTCATACAGTGCAAAGTTGAAACTTACCCGTACGCGTTTGAGATGCTAAAGGAGCACATAGCATATGTCCATGTCAAGGATGCTTTGGAGAGCAGCGGAAGAGTTGTGCCTTCGGGCTATGGTGACGGCAATATTGCAAAAATACTGGAAGAACTCAAAGCCTTGAATTTTCATGGATTTTTATCTTTGGAACCGCATCTTGGCAGCTTTGCCGGACTAAAGGAGCTGGAGCTGGATGTAGACCTGGAGGATATGCCTGATGCCGGAGAGTCTACCTTCAAGATCGCAGCAGACGCTTTGAAAAAAATATTGAAGGGATTGGAGGATGCCTGAATGGAAAAAGTGAGGATAGGAGTCATCGGACTGGGTAATATGGGTGCTGTGCATGCAAGATATATCGCTGCCGGAGAGATCCCCGGAGGTGAGCTGACTGCTGTATGTGATGTGTCTGCAGGCAGGTTGGGATGGGCCGGCAGGGAGCTGGGTGAAAAGGTTGCTCTTTTTGATGACGCGGATAAAATGATGAGTTCAGGAAATGTGGATGCGGTTATTATAGCTACCATACACAACACTCATCCTGAGCTTGCGATAAAAGCCTTTGATAAGGGACTTCATGTCCTGATAGAGAAACCTGCGGGCGTTTACACCAAACAGGTAGCTCAAATGAACAGCAGAGCACAAAACAGCGGCAGGGTTTTTGCTATTATGTACAATCAGAGGACAAACCCTGTATATCTGAAATTAAAGGATCTGGTGGACTCAAATGAGCTTGGGGAAATAAAAAGGACCAACTGGATCATAACAAGCTGGTACAGACCCCAGAGCTATTACGATCAGGGAGGCTGGAGAGCGACCTGGAGAGGCGAGGGAGGCGGAGTGCTTTTGAACCAGGATCCGCATCAACTGGATATCTGGCAATGGATATGCGGTATGCCGAAAAGAGTCAGGGCGTTTTGTTATTGCGGGAAGTATCACAAGATAGAGGTGGAGGATGATGTAACTGCATTTGTGGAGTATGATAATGGAGCAACAGGTGTTTTTGTGACATCCACCGGGGACGCTCCGGGCACAAACCGCTTTGAGATAAGCGCTGACAAGGGGAAGGTCGTAGTTGAAAATGATACACTGACCTTTTACAGGTTAAGAGTTCCCGAAAGAGAATTCAATGCCCGATTCAAAGGTGGATTCGGAGCACCTGAATGCTGGAGATGTGAAGTACCTGTAAAAGGTGAGAATCTCCAGCATAAAGGTATTACAGCAAACTGGGTCAGTGCCATTACAAAGGGGACCCCCCTTATAGCTGCAGGAGAGGAGGGCATAAAAGGCCTTTCGATCTCTAATGCCATGTATCTTTCATCCTGGACCGACAGCTGGATAGATCTTCCCATAGACGAGGACCTGTTCTTTGAAGAATTCAGTAAAAAGATAAAAGAGGGGAAGACAGCAGAATAATTTTTAAACATAATTATGAAAGTTTATTGAAATAATCCTTCATGTATGTTAGTATAGCTTTGATTTTATCAATGGTATATAATGCGGGGATTTTTGGTAAAATTATATTGTTGAATAAAAAACTAACATGACAGAAGGGAGAGGTTATATGACTTCACACAAAGAATTGCTCAAATGGGTAAAGGAAGTTGAAGATCTGTGTAAACCGGACAGTGTGCATTGGTGCGATGGCTCAGATGAGGAGAATGAAAAGCTATTTGATCTTATGGTGTCATCAGGAGCAGCTGAAAAGCTCGATCCCGAAAAAAGACCTGGTTCATATCTGTTCAGAAGCCATGTTTCTGACGTTGCAAGAGTTGAGAACAGAACATATATCTCATCAGTAAAAGAAGAGGATGCAGGTCCTACAAATAACTGGATCGATCCCGGGGAACTCAAGCCGATCATGACAGATCTCTATGATGGCTGCATGAAAGGAAGGACACTTTATGTGATACCTTTTTCCATGGGGCCTATAGGTTCAAGGATCTCAAAGATAGGTGTTGAGATAACAGACAGTCCATATGTTGTTACAAACATGAGGATAATGACCCGGATGGGCAAGGAAGTTTTGGATGTCCTGGGGGATGACGGCGAGTATGTCAAATGTCTGCACTCAGTTGGGGCACCTTTAGAGGAAGGGCAGGAGGACGTTGCATGGCCTTGTGCTCCGATGGAGCAAAAATACATCAGCCATTTTCCGGAAGATAGAATGATATGGTCTTATGGTTCCGGATATGGAGGCAATGCACTTCTAGGCAAGAAGTGCTTTGCGCTCAGGATAGCTTCAGTGCAGGCCAGGGATGAAGGATGGCTTGCAGAGCATATGCTCATACTTAAACTTACCGATCCCGAGGGACAGGTCAAGTATATAGCCGGTGCGTTTCCGAGCGCATGCGGCAAAACAAATCTGGCGATGCTTATCCCTACGATAGAAAACTGGAAGGTCGAGACGATAGGTGATGACATAGCATGGATGAAATTCGGAGAAGACGGCAGACTGTATGCCATTAATCCTGAAGCAGGATTTTTCGGAGTTGCACCGGGGACCTCGATGAGTTCCAATCCCAATGCGATGTTGACCGTTCAAAAAAATTCTATCTTCACAAATGTTGCTCTGACTGACGATGGTGATGTCTGGTGGGAAGATATCGGGTATAATGCTCCCGATCATCTGATCGACTGGAAAGGCAATGACTGGACTCCTGATTCAAAGGAAAAGGCAGCGCATCCGAATTCGAGATTCACAACGCCTGCCGCCCAGTGCCCTGTGATCGCCGAAGAATGGGAGGATCCTGCAGGTGTGCCTATATCAGCAATCTTGATAGGAGGGCGCAGACCCGCCACTATCCCGCTGGTACATGAGAGTTTTGACTGGAATCACGGAGTTTTCATGGGATCTATAATGGGCTCTGAGATAACAGCTGCGGCCATCTCTGCAAAGATTGGACAGGTAAGGCGTGATCCGTTTGCCATGCTGCCTTTCTGCGGATATAATATAAATGAATATCTACAGCACTGGCTCAGCATAGGTACCAAGACCGAAGCCGACAAGCTGCCGAGGATATTCTATGTAAACTGGTTCAGGAAAAATGAGGATGGCAAATGGTTATGGCCTGGATTCGGCGAAAACAGCCGTGTGCTCAAATGGGTGGTAGAGCGTGTGTCCGGAAAAGGAAAGGCAGTCAAAACACCTATAGGTTATATGCCTACACCTGATGCCATAGATACCAGAGGCATCGATGTTACACAAGAGGAAATGAATGAGCTTCTTGCAGTAAATAAAGATGAATGGCTGGTAGAGGTCGAGTCTATAAGGGAACATTACGATAACTACGGTGAAAAACTTCCTGAAGAACTCAGATCCCAGTTAAAGGCTCTTGAGGCAAGACTAAAAGAGTAGAAGTCTGAAATACCCTGATATTGATTTATAGCAGACAGCATTAACATGCTGTCTGTTTTTTTGCGGGGAAATAAGCGACTTGACATCGGTTTGAGGAAAACATAAAATAAAATACGGACAGAGAATTTTATTGGAAGGGGCTGAGAGATATGAAGATCAGATGGTTTGGGCATTCATGCTTCCTGATAACTTCATCCGTAGGCATAAAAATATTGACAGATCCGTTTGATGCTTCCGTTGGATACAAGGTACCAAAAGTGTCTGCAGATATAGTTACAATAAGCCATGCTCACCGTGATCACAGTTATACAGGCAATATCAAGGGAGACTTCAAAAGATTTGATAAACCCGGCAACTACACCGAGAAGGGCATAACTGTAAAGGGAATATCCTCGTTTCATGATGACTCCAGAGGCTCAAAACGCGGAGATAACATAATATTCAACATGGACATAGATGGCATATCAGTCTGTCATTGCGGAGACATTGGACAATTGATCGATGAAGATCAAAAAGCCGCAATAGGGAAAGTAGACATTCTAATGGTACCTGTAGGAGGGTTTTATACCATAGGATATAAAGAGGCGTACGAGCTTGGAGAATTGCTAAAACCAAAATATATTATACCAATGCACTTCAAGACACCGGAAATAGATTTTCCTATCGAGGACGAGCTTAGATTCATCGAAATGTATGAGGAAAGTGTCATTTTCGGGAAACAGGAGATAGAGATCACAAAGGAGAACTTAACCGATAATCCCAAAGTCATAAGGCTGGAATATGCTTGATGGCAAAGTTTGATAAAACGAAGTGTTAAAACTGCATGAATGTGACGGGTATATATGAGTGTAAAGCACATCAAAAAGGGAGATCTTAGCCAAAAACTTTTGGATGAAAAAATCGCCGAGGCAAAGAAGCAGCGCTTTTTGCCTCGATAAACTGATCTATGATGAAAAGCTTTGAAAATATTTCCGGTTTGCGTTATTTCTTTGGTGCGAACACTGCCATTGCGGTGTCTGTCCGTTGACCACAAATGCCTGTTGATCATCGCTTCTTTTTTGTTCTCAAGGACAGTGCCCATGCGGCCAAGCAAATCTAATCCTTGCTTCTCTCCTTTATTTGTTCCACCTTTTGTTCTATCTCAGGGATGCTCTCCTGCATCAGCTCAGAGTAAAATCCTTCATATCTGTAGGTTATCTCATCAAAACTCTTTTCTCTGATAGCTTCGGCATATCTTTTTAAGAGATCAAAGTCTTTTTCATAGCAGTGGAAACTGTTTGCCCTGTGAGTATAGCTTCCGACCCGGCAGCCAAGTTTGTCTGCGATGTTTTTTTGAAGCATTATGAATGCAAATGCATTCATGAAGGTCGCTTCAGGAGCGTCGTTGCTTCTCATAAGCACTTTACAATGCAGCTTGTCATCCCTTATAAAGTACTGTATGTGCTGAAGACATGCCGGAGATGTATTGCCTTCCCTGCTGTCATAGCGCCAGTCCCTGACGTCGATCACAGCGCGTCTGCTGTAAGGATTTCTTTCTAGTTCCCTGTATATGAAGGGCAGCTGTTCCGAGATCCGTGAATTATATGTGTAATCCCAGCCGCTTCCTATACGGAAATTAAGTATCCCGTCGGTCACTTCCATCACATACTGCTGAAGATCGGCATGACCGCCTATATAGAGCCTGCTGACCATCGGCTCGGCAAGAGCCTCCTCAACAAATATCGTCATACTTGATTCCTTCTGTTTTTGCATGTAGTCGGGACACTCAGTCAGATCCCCGCTGTCATGCAGTGCAATAAGGGCATTGTGATACGCCTCAGGTAAAGTTTTTCCGCTCACGAGTATCTCTATCATCAAAACCTCCAAAAGATTAGTTTGTTAATATATGATATCAGAAAATTATGTGAATTGGTAGGATGGAAAAATAATTAAAAAAAATTGCTCATAGTACCTTGCAATATATAATAGCATATGATACAATGTACCCATTAAAACAATATATTCAGAGAAAGGAATACTGATATGGAAAAGAAATTGTATCTGTCAAAAAAAGACAAGAAGATCGGCGGAGTCTGTGGAGGTGTGGCGGAATACTTCAATATAGACAGCACGCTTGTAAGGCTGCTGTTTGTGCTTTTCATGCTGGCAGGAGGTTCAGGGCTTCTTGCTTACATAATCGCCTGGATCGTTATTCCCGAAAGACCCGCGTCAGAGGATGGGGAGGGATAAATGAATATCCAGTTTAAAAAGGGAGTGCTGGAACTGCTTGTGCTCTCTCTTCTTTCAAAAAAGGATTTTTATGGTTATGAGCTTGTGAGTACCATATCAGGACAGATACATATCTCTGAGGGTACGATATATCCGCTGCTCAAAAGGCTCAAGGAGCAGGGGTATTTTAAGACTTACCTTGAGGAATCCACTGGCGGGCCCAGCAGAAAGTACTATACTCTTACTGAACTGGGGAAAAGAGAGAAGGAAAGTCTGGAAGCTGAGTGGGACGATTTTGCGGCCAGGGTGAACAATATTATCAAAGGGGACAATGATCATGAATAGGAAGGATTATTTGGATAAACTAAGATTTTTATTGTCGGATCTTCCAAAAGAAGAGATTGACGACATCATATACGACTATGAAGAGCACTTCAATGCAGCTCTGGAGAATGGAAAGACTGAGGAGGAGATTACCCTGGCGCTTGGAGATGTGCGCTTGGTCGCAAAACAATACCGGGCATCTGCCAAAGTCGAAAAAGCCAGTTCAAACTGGACGATACCCAATATTTTCAATGCAGTCCTTGCCACTATAGCTTTGGGATTTTTTAATCTGGTGATAGTGCTGGGACCTTTTGCAGCAGTTTTCGGTATTATCATTGGATTTTTCGGAGCTTCCATTGGTATCTCAGTGGGTGGGCTGGCAATGATGGCTGCAAGTTTCGGTGTTTCATATCTTCCTTTTGAGATACCCATGTCAGTCAGCTTCCCGGTTGCATTTTTTTCGGGTCTGGGTATAGGCTGCCTGGGAATACTGCTCTTTGTCGCCAGCCTTTATATCTCCAAATTCTTCTATATGTTCACGATCAAGTACCTGAAATGGAATATCCAGGTCATAAAAGGCTCGAAGGGCGGTGAGAAGGCATGAAGGAAAATAAAGTAAAAGGCAAAAAACTGGGCAGATTTGTTTTATGGACATTTGTTACGATGGTCATTTCATTTCTCATTGCCGGAACTATCATTGGAAACAACAGTGAGTACTTTAAAAATATTTTTGAGAGTGAAGCGGCATTCTACAAAGAGATCAGTAAGAACTCCACACCGATCGATGATGTATCGATACATGATATGGCAGGTATAAATAAAATAATGATCGATTCCATATCCTCGGACGTGAGTGTGATAAAAACAGACGGAGATGAAATAAAAGTCCATTTTCACGGTCTTGCCCAAAGAGTACTGCCTGAGCTGAGGGTAAGAGAAGAGGGCGGCAGCCTGTATATCGAGATATACCGTCAAAAAAACCGTGTTTTCTGGCTGGGCTCCATATTCGAACAGACCAGCCTTGATGTTTATATCCCCGGGACATACAGCAGTGACCTGGCCATAGATGTCGTTTCTGCCGATATGACCATACCTGATCTGGAGATCTCAAACTTAATGCTCGAATCAGTATCGGGCAATATCGACATCACTTCGGCAGTATTCAGCGATCTTGACGCATCCAGCGTTTCAGGAAGGATAACCCTTGATACAGAAATGCTCAAAGGTAATATAGATATCGAAACAACTTCAGGTAATGTAATCATTGAACTGCCTTCAGGCGTTGACGGCTTCACCTTTTATTATTCTACTGTGAGCGGCAGCTTTGAGAACCGGATAAGCGGGCTTAAGATATCTGATCATACAGGGAAAAAATATAAAGGCGCCTATGGCGATGAAAAATACAGTATCAGAGTGGAAACTGTTTCAGGAGATCTGCTTCTTCATTAGTATTCTTTTATCATCAAAGCGCGAATATAGCCTTTATCTGTTGACGTGGAATAAACATAAAAGCCCCGGCCGTAGTAAAACCTCACAAGATCGGTGTATTTTGATGCGGTATAAAGCCGGGCGCTTTTCACTCCTATCGAGCAAAGGTATTTATCTACAAGATTCATAAGTGCTTTCCCTATGCCTATGTTGTGGCATTTCTGTTTGACTCCGAATCTGGTGATCATGGCATTATTATCATCCAGCAGCTCCACTCTTATGGATCCCACAGGCTCATTGTCAATAAAAGCGATGAATACTTCCTTCTCCTTTATATCCCGCTCGATGTCCCAAAGAGTCTCTGAGAGCACATCGAGCTCTGCTGAGGGCATTATCTTTGACTTGTACAGTGCAAAGGAATCATCCATAACTTCCCTGACTGATGATGCGTCTTCCGGTGATGCTTTACGTATAACAAAAGAATAATTCATGATATCATCCTATTTCATAAGTTTTACCATAATGGATTTCTGCACATGGAGCCTGTTTTCAGCTTCTTCGAATACTTTGGAATGGCTTCCGTCGATTATCTCTTCAGTTACCTCGTATCCGCGGTAAGCAGGCAGGCAGTGGAGGAATATATAGTCTTTTTTTGCCAGCGAGACAAGATCCTGATTTACCTGAAAACCTTCAAAGGCTTTGAGCTTCTGTTCTTTTTCATCTTCCTGACCCATGCTTACCCATGTATCTGTATAGATCACATCAGCATCCCTGGCAGCTTCTTTTGGATCGTTGGTGACCGATACAACAGAGCCGGCATGTGAGGCATAGATCCTGGAACATGTAACGACCTTTGAATCACATTCATATCCCTTCGGTGTAGCTGCAACGACATCCATACCTACTTTTGAGCAGCCGATCAGAAGGGTATTTGCAACATTGTTCCCATCACCTATATAAGCAAGTTTCAAGCCCTTTAATGTGCCCTTGCTCTCGAGGATGGTTTGAAGGTCTGCCAGTATCTGGCAGGGATGATATTTGTCAGTCAATCCGTTTATTACGGGTATGGAAGCAAATTTTGCAAGCTTAACCACATCCTTTTGTTTGAATGTGCGTATCATGATCCCGTCTAAGTATCTTGAGAGAACCTTCGCCGTATCCTTTATCGACTCACCCCTCCCAAGCTGTATGTCATCGGAGCTCAGGAATACGGCTGATCCTCCCAGCTCCTGTATACCGACTTCAAAGGATATCCTGGTTCTTGTAGAGGCTTTGGCGAATATCATCCCCAGATACTTGCCTCTTAAAAGCCTGGTCTCCTCACCTTGTTTTCTGTCTTCCTTCAGCCTGTGAGCAAAGTCAAGTGTTTCGAGTATTTCTTTTGGTGTCCAGTCTTTTAAACTCAAAAGGTTTTTTCTTCTCATTTATCCTCTACCTCCGGAATTTATTGAATATTCATCCAGAGAAAAAATCTCTGGTCCCTTTATTTTATCATAATTCTCCATGATCTCAAAAACTGCATTTGCTGTATCGATCGACGTCAGGCATGTGACGTTGTATTCGATACATGTCCTTCGGAGCATAAAGCCCAGAGCGCTGGGATGGAGCGAATTTGTAGGTGTGTTTATCACCAACACGGTTTTTTCGTCCTTGATATGGTCTATAAGATCCTCATCATCCACTGTGCCCTCGCAAAGATCCCCGATATGTCTGTATGTCTCCAGAGTGGCGAATATCATGAAGCCGATCGAAGAAAGCC
>Ga0180432_10011162_pt1 | contig 10633 bp, 10 predicted proteins | sample SS_ome_10_FD_132414 | JGI IMG/M metagenome (GOLD analysis project Ga0180432, IMG submission 132414) | Hypersaline lake sediment archaeal communities from the Salton Sea, California, USA - SS_1_MS_2 metaG | ecosystem: Environmental > Aquatic > Non-marine Saline and Alkaline > Hypersaline >...
GAAGACTAGTGTCGCCGGCTTCAGGCCGATTACTCGGAAACCTGGTCCAATACCAATGAGGTGACGGCGAAAACGGGATTCATCAGGTTCGTCTGTGCGGAGGGACTGACGGAAAGACAGGTGATGTCTGGAACTGCGAGCAACGCCATCATCGCAGTGTGCTGCCACTATGTTTCCGTCTCCACCGCATGCGCCAATCGTGTTGGGCGTGGCGGGGCGGACACATACATAGGTGATGGTGTCAGCAGGCACGGGGGCTTAAGCGCCGCTCGCGCAAAGTCAGTCGTGGATTTGACTCGCACACGGTTAATAGTTAGGCTGGTGCTAACAATTAGCATATGTCTATCTGTTGATATCACAGGCACTATTCTGTCCGGCAGGAGGCAGACATTGAACCCCCATGATGACAAGGGCAAGCTGGTAGGGCGTATCCTTTCCATTGCCGACAGGCTCTTCAGAGAGCTGCTGCCCACAGTGCCGCAGGATGTCCTCTCTCTGGACATCACTATGCCGCAGTTCAAGATTCTGCTGGTCCTGTACGTTGGGGGCTCCACACGTATGAGCGATATTGCCTCGCGATTGGATGTCACGCTGCCGACAGCTACCAGCCTCGTAGACAGGCTCGTCGAGAAGCATTACGTAGCCCGCGAGGATGATCCGGATGATCGTCGTGTCGTCCTGTGTCATCTGTCCGAACAAGGTGAAGCGGCACTCGGTCGTATCTGGCACTTGGCCAGGGCAAGATGCCATGAACTGCTGGAGGCAATGGACCTCTCTAAGCTTGAGATGTTAGCCGATGCTCTGCAATCGATGTATGACGTGGCGGTTACGGAACAGGCGGCCGCAAACAGGTGACACAGGACCTCAAGATGGGAGACCTCAAGCTAGCATTCTTCCTTGCGCATAAGTCCATCTTCAAGGGTAACCGTTGGGCCTTGGTTCTCATCGTGCTTGTGATGTCTTTGAGCTTCGCCAACCTGTTGCTCACGCCATCCATACTGATGGGTGTCACCGACGCAATCAATCGCCAGCAGGTTGAGACTCTCTACGGCGACCTGGTCGTCGACCCTCCTGCGGACGAGCACCACTTGAGTGATATCGAGGAGCTTACAACCGCGATTGCGCAGGTCCCTGGCGTCGACGGCGTTGCTGCCCGCCTCAACTACTCCGGGCTGCTCGAATACGACTGGCGAAGCAAGGATTCGACCTTCGACAAGGGCAGGAGTGGAAGCTGGGCACTGGTCGGCATCGATCCACTGGACGAGGCGCGCGTCACGTCCATCCACGATTCCATTATCGCCGGAGACTACCTCGCTGAGCGCGACCGGGATTCCCTGCTCTTGGGAATCGAGATAGCGGGGGGGCCGGAGGCCCATGCCGCGTCGTTCCAGACGCTTGATGGCGTGGTGGTGGGAGACGAAGTCAGAGTAACGTATCCTAACGGTATTCAGCGCGAATACGAGGTGACGGGGATATTCCAGTCACGTGATAGCCAGGCGGACCGGATGGCCTTCGTGACCAGGGCTGAGATGGCCTCTGTCCTCGGCAGGAATATCTACCATGATCGCGCCAGCCAACTCCTCGTCTCCGTGGCCGACGCATACGAAGAAGCCCAGGTCATGCGGGCCATCGAATCACTTGGTTTCGGAGGTGAGGTCAGGAGCTGGCGGGAATACGGCGGCACCATGACCGGTGTGGTGTCTAGTTTTGGCGTGGTGGCCGGACTCATAAGCGGCATCGGCCTCATCGTGGCGGGCATCGTCATGTTCATCGTGATTTACATAAACGTCATACACAGCAGACGTCACATCGGCATCCTGCGCGCCATCGGAATCAAGAGGGACGTGATTGTCGGCTCATATGTTATACAGGCGCTGTTCTATGCTGTCATGGGTGTGATGCTTGGAGGTCTGGCCTTTCGTTTTGGACTTCAAGGCTATTTCGACTATCATCCTCTGGACCTCTCCATCGGCCGGGTGAGCTTGGCACTGCATCCAGGCATTGTGGAAAGTGCGGTGGCCGGGTTGGTCCTCGCCGCTGTGCTTGCGGGACTTGTCCCCGTGTTCAACATCACGAGGCAGGGCATTGTCCACGCGATCCGCGGAAACTAGCACCCATGATTGAGGTAATCGACCTTCACAAGACGTACGGTCGCGGCGATTGCGCGACGCTGGCGCTCAAAGGAGTGAACCTGAGGGTTCTCCCGGGCGAGTTCGTGGCGATCATGGGCAGAAGCGGCTCCGGGAAATCGACACTCCTGCACATTCTCGGCCTACTCGACCTTCCGACCAGTGGGGAGTTTCTTGTGAGGGGCCAGGACATGCTAGGTCTGAACGAGACCGAGCGAGCGCGGTTCAGGTTGCAGGAGTTCGGCTACGTCTTTCAGGAGTACTCGCTTCTTCCGGGAATGACGATGCTGGAGAACGTGTGCGTGCCTGCGATAGGCCTGGGTAGAGACACCAACGTGAAGAAACGGGCCACGGAGCTGCTCAAGGTGGTAGGACTCGAACACAGGCTGAAACATCAGCCTTCCGAAGTGTCCGGTGGTGAGCAACAGCGGGCTGCCATCGCACGGGCGCTCATCAACCAGCCACGCATTCTGTTCGCCGACGAACCCACAGCCAGCCTGGACCTTGCGTCCGCGAAGACAGTACTTGAACTCTTCAAGAAGCTCAACAAGGGGCTGGGGCAGACCATCGTGATGGTGACGCACGAGCCCGACGACCTTGAATACGTGGACCGCGCAATATGGCTCAAGGAGGGGAGAGTCCAGGGAGGGGATGGCAGTGCGCTGGCAGAGGAGTTCCTGTTGCCAGTAGTCCCCACTGAATCTCAATCTTGAGTACCCGACGCACTGTTGCGTCGCCGCAGTTGGCCGCAGGCCGCGTCTATGTCAGAGCCTCGCTGTACTCGCTGTGTCACTTGGATGCCAGCCCCTTCAAGCATCTCCCGAAAGGCCTTCAGCCGTTCCGGAGAGGACCTGCGCACGTTCAGCCCCGGGACGGGGTTGCCCGGAATCAGGTTGACGTGGCAGTTCATGCCTTTGAGCAACTCGTTGAGTTGTTTTGCCTGCTCGAGACCGTCGTTGATGCCGTCCAGCAGGCAGTACTCGAACGTTACTCGCCGCCCCGTCTGTAGAATGTAGTTGCGGCACGCATACATGAGTTCAGCCAGGGTCCACTTGGAGGAGCCGGGAATGAGCTTCTGGCGCAGTGTGTCCGACGGCGCATGAAGTGAGACTGCCAGCGTTAGCTGCAGACGTTCCTCTGCCATTCTCAGGATGGCGGGGACAATGCCGACGGTGCTGACTGTGAGATGCCTCATGGCGATGCCCATCTCCTGGTTGAGCAGCCATAGTGCTTTCAGTGTCTCTTCGTAGTTGAGGAGAGGCTCGCCCATTCCCATGAACGTGACGTGATTGATGCGCCCTCCACCCGTACCTATTGTCGTTCCCGTACTTCGTAGCACGTCCTGCACTGTCAGAACCTGGTCAACGATTTCGCCCGCGTCCAGATTACGCGTAAAACCGCTTTGACCGGTAGCGCAGAATATGCAGCCGATGGGGCAACCCACCTGTGTCGACACGCAGCAGCTCACCCTGTCATCGTACGGAAGGCCGACTGTCTCGATCTTCTCACCATCGCGAAGGGCCAGCAGCAACTTGACGGTGCCATCTCTACTCGTCTGCTGCGTGACCACACTCGATCGTCCCACTTCGCACGTTGCGCTCAGATGTACCCGCAACACCTCCGGCAGACTGGTCATCTCCTCGATAGTGCGCGCTCCTCGGCGGTAGAGCCATTCGGCGATCTGGGCGCCTCTGTACGCAGGCACGCCCTCGCGTTGCGCCAGGGCACGCAGCTCTGCAGTACTCTGTCCCACAAGTGCTGCTCGGTTTGTCATCGCAGGAATCTGTCGATTCAGTCAAATGCGGAGTTCATGCCAACATCAGGACGGGCACCATTAGTATCCGGGGCACACGCTACACCGCGCTTGTGCGGAATCGCAACACGGCTATCATGCCGAAGATAACTCCGAATGCCATCACCGCCAGCAGCTCGGGGGCTGCCGAAGCGAAGTCACCGCCGAAGACCAGCACCTTGTTGAACCCGGTTGTGGCCCATCCATGAGGCGTCGTTCTCGCAAGGAATTGCATCCACCTTGGCGTGATGAACAGAGGCCACCAGCACCCGCCCAGCGGAGCCATTACAAGTGATGCCACAAGCGCAATGGAGCCCGCGCTTCTCTGCGTCCTGGCAAGCGTAGCAAGCATGACTGCAAACGCAGAGGACATGAGAACCATGACGACGGACAGCAAGATAGCTGCGCCTGGCTCAGTGCCAAGGTCGAGGCGAAATGCCACGAGTCCCACCGTCCAGAATACCACTATCTGGATGAGTCCCTTCAGGGCGACGCCGCCGTATATGCCTCCGAGGATTGCATGCCTCCTGACAGAGGATGATAGCAGTCGTTCCAGCGTGTTGTTCTGTCGCTCACGCACTATGGTCTCTGCGGAGAATGCCGCGGCCATGAACACAAACATCACCAGGTAGCCTGGAACCACGTAGTTGGATGGAGCCTCCGCCTTCACCGGGCCGACCGTCTCTACCTCGTATTCCACAAGCGAGGCCTTCGTTGGCACTCCGGCGTGTACTGAGAGGAGGGACGGCGTCTCTGCGGTGATACGGTCGATGTCTCCTGAGTCGATCCACCCTTCGAGCATGTATCCGGTTATCGCGTTTCGGACAACCTGTTGCAGGCCGATCTGCGAGGCGATGGCCTCCCCTATCGAGTTCAGCGCGGCCCTGTCGTACGTGGCGTCCGGATCGACAACGACCTCTATATGTGAGCCGTAGCCAAGTGAGATGCCGTCGGTGAAACCCTCAGGGAAGGAGAGGAATCCGTTCGTCGAATGATTCTCGACCGCCATGAGGGCATCGTCGTATTCCTTGTCCCACACGATGATGAGCTCACCAGGATCAAGCTCGTCCACATCGTCAGTCTCCAGCGCCCGTGCGATGTGATGGCTCATGCCGTCGCTGTCTTCCTGAGTGACCACGTGCAGAACCATCCTGTCGTCCTCGCTCCCCACTCCTCCCAGCACAAAGCTGAACAGCGCCACAAACAGAAATGGAAACAGCAGGAACATGCCGATCGCGATGCGGTCGGTCATGAAGAGCTTGAGGTCCTTCAGCGCAATGTACCAGATGTGGCCGAGGCTCCGCATGGTAGCTATCGTCCTCCCATCACCGACTGAAAGAGGACTTTGCTGAGTACGAATCCAACCACCGCCACTCCGGCCAGCACAGCGAGTTCAAGACTCACGTCTGGCAGTCCTACGTCAGGAGCCATCAACGTCCGGAAGGCGCTGATCGAGTACGTATTGATGGACGCTTTGCCGATGGTAGCCAACGCCGAGCCCGCGGGAATCTCGAAGAACGTGCCTCCCAGCATGACCGTGGCCATGGTGAAGAAGACGCTTATCCATGAGGCCTGGTCGTCCGTGCGTGAAACCGAGGCGATGATGAGACCGATGGTGCTTGCGGCGGCCGAGAAAGCGACTGCCACGAGCAACACCATCAGGAATGACAGAGGTGTGAACAGGCGGAAGACGACATACGCGAGGGTTAGTAGCAGTGTAGTCTGGACGACTCCACGGGCGGTACCTGCCATGAACTTTCCCATGAACATTTGCGACACTGTCAGTCGGGTCGTGAGCAGTCGCTCGAGAGTTCCCTTCCTGCGCTCTTCGACGATGGTGCGGCTCGACATCGTGATGGCAAAGAGGACGAACATGGCGACAATGCCGGGGAGTGTCTGGTGAACGAGGCTGGTGTCGGCACCCAACAAGTCTTCAGTGACTTCCACAAGGGGTAATTCGCGCTCTCGCTCCAGCAGGCTCTGCACAGCAGTATGTATGTGTTCATCGCTGATGGCCTTGCCTGCAAGGGCGCTTCGGACCTGCCTCTCAGCCTGTATCTCTCGACTCAGGCGGTCTGCCTCAGCTCGCACCATGCTGCCGACTATCTGGCCTTCCAGTCCCCCGTTGCCCCTCTGCATGAAGGTGATTTCCGTGGACCAGCCCGCAGCCATCTGCGACGAGAAATCGCCGGGGATGCACGTGACCAGTAAGAGGTCCGATCTCGCGAGCTTGGTCTCTGCCTCCTGACGTGTCAGCACCTGTACCTCGAGCTCATCCCTTTGGGCGAGGCGCTCGATGAGGCTCCGGGAATAGACGCCTCCGGCATCGTCATTCACTATGTAGGCTGTCCCGTTGAACAGTGTCTGCCCGCTGAAGGCACCGTACATCAGTGCAAAGATTGCGACCGGCAGTAGCAGGCTGAAGGCCAGGTCGGCCCTGTCCGTCAGATAGCTCCGAACTTCCTTGATGGCGATGACGAGGGTTCGGGCCATGTCTATATCAGTCTCGAAGCCCGCGGCCGGTCAGATTCAGGAAAACGTCTTCAAGGGTGACACGCTCGGGTGCCCCGATCGTGCTCTTCAAGCCGCGCGGCGTATCCAGCGCCACGATCGTGCCGCCGTCCATTATGGCGACCCTGTGACAAAGTCGGTCGGCCTCCTCCATGTAGTGGGTCGTGTACAGGATGGTCATGCCGCCGTCACGCAGCCCTTCGATGGTATCGTAGATCATGTTTCGCGACTGGGGGTCGATGCCCACTGTGGGCTCATCCAGAAAGAGAAGCTGGGGATGACCCATGAGAGCGATGGCAAGGTTGATGCGGCGCTTCATTCCGCCGGAGAACTGCTCCACCCTTCCCCTGGCTCTGTCTTCCAGTCCCATCTTCTCAAGATTCGTCATTGCCTGGGCCTTTGCCTGCCGCCCGTCCAACCCAACCATCCGTCCGAAGAAGACCAGGTTATCCAGTGCCGAGAGGTCGGGATAGAGCGCGAGGTCCTGCGGACAGACGCCTATGATTTCGCGGACGGCTCCGGGGTTGTGCCGTACAGAGTGGCCTCCTATAGTGACGTCGCCGTGGTCGGGCTCGAGAATGGTGGAGAGAATACGTATCGTCGTGGTTTTGCCAGCGCCATTTGGTCCAAGCAGGCCGAAGACCTCACCCTTCGCAATCGAGAACGACACGCCGTTCACCGCCTTGTGGTCGTTGAAACTCTTGTGAAGATTGTCCGCCGAGACAAACGTGTCCGTCATACCATTCCATCCTGTGACTGGGACCAACCGGCGTTGGCAGTCACCCATTTTACGTGCTTTGAGTCAAGAGTGCGCGTCTATGCCGCGGGGGATCGGCATTTGCAGTCGCCATCAGTACGCGTCAACATGTGAGGGCGTGTCCGGAAGCCAATGGCGTGACAGGCATGGTATTGTGAGTATGGACTCGACCTCGGGCTTACCGGGCCGACTGAAGGACAGCAAGCCGATGCGGTACTTGCACCAGATGACCTTGCCTTTGCTTCTCGTTGCGCCCGTGGCCCTCTTCGGCGTCTCTGTGGGCTGTGCTGACGCAGAGCTCTCCGTGTACTCGGATGTTCCCGTCGAGGAAGAAGGCGGCGAAGCCGAAGGTCCGAATGGCGCTCCGCAGATAGTCGCGGTAAATGCCACGAACGGTCGGGTTGAGCCCAATGGAAAATGCGAATTGCAGTGTGAGGCAGTAGACCCTGACGGCGATGGATTGGCCTTCACGTGGTTTGCGTCGCAGGGTGATGTGCTTGGCAGTGGCCCGAAGGTAGTGTGGCGCGCTCCTGAACGCGAAGCGCTCTATCGTGTGTCGGTCCTCGTAGAGGACGGACGTGGTGGTGCGAGCGAAGGCTCGGTCTATGTGCAGGTCAAGGCCAACACGGTGCCAGTGATACACGAACTGTCTTCCGACGCTGACAGAGTACTGTTCGAGAAGTCCATATTCATACGGTGCGATTCGACCGACCCGGACACGGACGAGGTGAGCCATGAATGGGAGGCAACAGGCGGTGAGTTCTTCGGACACGGCGCCAACGTCATATGGGTTGCTCCAGCGCAGCCGGGGTCATACCTAATCACGGTGCGCGTGAGTGACGGCTATGGTGGCGAAGTACAGAAGACTCTGCCGATCGTTGTCACGTATCGCGAACCACCGCAGCTTGCCCGGCCAGAGGTAGAAGCCGCGAGTCAGGGTCTGCTGAAGCAGGTCGGAGACGCATGGATGGTCATGAAGGGCAACACGTGCATCGTAACGTGCGAGGTCCTGAACGGGGATGGTCCCTTCACATACGAGTGGACTGCCAGTCAGGGCCACATCGCCAGCGAAGGCAACGAGGCACGATGGAAAGCCCCCGATGAGAGGATGTCTGTCGACATCACGGTTCGTGTGACGGATGCGTATGGAGCCACGTCGATGGCAAGTGTGCTGCTGTATGTGGCAACCTGCACGTGTGATTTCTAGGTTCAGCCTAGACAGACCGTTGCACCGCCCCGATGCGGCGGAGTCGTTCCGGGTGTGCGACGCCACGAGCGGCACGCCTTCATCGGCCTGCGACGTTAACGGTAGGCACGATATTCACGGGAGGGAAATGAAGACGTGAAACGGTCGGTTGGAATGATTCATGTACTTCCGGAGAACGTTATGATCTTCGGACGCCTGGCCGGCGAACTCGTGCCTGGCGTCGAGGTTCAACACTTTCTCGATACAAGTTTGCCGACCATGTCCGCGCCTGCTTCAAGGCCTGAGGTCATCAATCGCTTACAGACATACGCCTCGTTCGCGTCCCGTTCCGGGTCAGAGGCGGTGCTGCTCACCTGCACTGCCTTCGGGCGGCTCGTCGAAGAGGTATCGAGTGCTGTGGACTGCCCTGTTCTATCAGTCCTTGAGATTATGGTGGATGAGGCGCTGAAGCAGCATGGCAGAATCGGCATCGTCGGCAGTCATCCCTGTACCGTCGCAGGAGCCGAGCGTCTTGTCCGCGAGCGGGCCACTCAAGAGGGAAGAGCGCTTGAGGTAGAGGCCAGGCATTGCCCCGGCGCCTTCGACGCGATGCGCAACGGCGATTGGGAGACCCACGACCGTGTCGTTCTGGAGAACTTGCGGGAGCTGGTGCAGAGAGTGGATGTGGTGGTCGCCCCGCAGGCGTCACTCGAGAGGGCTATCGTGCGGTTCAAGGATGCCAGGCATCGTGTTCCGATTCTGACCAGCTCTCGACTATCGGTGGCAAGGCTCAGAGACACGGTCGAACGCCTAGACTGATACTTGCCCAGCAGTTCGCTGCCCGTGGGCATTTGAGAGACAACTGAACTCGCGTACCATTGCGGAGTGCAGCATGCATTCGCACGTCAGGAGGACAACCGTGGAGCAACTGACCGTAAACGGGGAGCGACTATGGAGCACGCTGATGGAGACTGCTACATTCGGCGGTACTCCGGGAGGAGGTATCTCGCGGCTTCCCCTTACTGACGCGGACAAAGCTGTTCGCGACTGGTTTGCCGCCGCCTGTACAGAGCTGGGTTGCACTGTATCGGTCGACAACATGGGAAACATGTTCGCCCTGCGTAAGGGTCGCAATACTTCGCTGCCACCGATAGCCTTCGGCAGCCACCTCGATACTCAGGCAGGGGGGGGGAGGTTCGACGGCACGCTGGGCGTTCTAGCCGGCCTGGAAGTGATGCGGAGGCTCGTCGAAGCGGACTACGCGACTCAAGCACCGCTCGAACTCATCAACTGGACCGCAGAGGAGGGAGGCAGATTCCCGCCGCTGTTCGGGTCGGGTGTCTTCGTCGGAGCGTACGAGCTTGATTGGGCTTACAACTCGACGGACCCAGACGGCATACGCTTTCAAGATGAACTGGAACGGGTCGGGTACCGTGGCGACAATGCCGTCTCAGGTCATCGTTTGGGAGCCTACTTCGAGTTGCACATCGAGCAAGGGCCGATACTGGAAGCCGAGGACGCGGCTATTGGAGTGGTCACCGGTGCGAGAGGTCAGCTCTGGTATGACGGGCTGATTTCAGGGACACAGGGGCATGCCGGTACCACGCCAATGTCCATGCGTCGAGATCCGATGGTTACTTTCACGAGGATTGCCGATGCGACATTTCGGCTGGCGCGGGAGTACGAACCAGAGGGACTGGCCACCATCGGTCATGTTGAATTGAAACCGAACTCGCGCAACGTGGTTCCCGGCTCCGTGGCGTTCACCGTCGACCTTCGACACGCGAAAAAGACGATGCTGCACAGGATGGACGACGAAATGGTGGACCATGTTGGCAGTGTGGCTGCGGACAGCCCCACCGATGTCGAGTTCAGGCGGTTCTGGATCGTTGAACCCATGGAGTTCGATGCCCGGTGTGTGTCGGCCGTTCGAGATGCTGCGGAAGACCTCGGCTACACCCACATGGATATTGTCACGGGTCCGGGACACGATGCTGTCCAGGTCGCGAAGTTCGCGCCAACCGCCATGATCTTCGTGCCCTGCAAGGACGGAGTAAGCCACAACGAGGCTGAGAGCATCGAGCAGGTGCACGCCACTGCAGGGGCTAACGTTCTGCTTCAGTCGGTGCTGGCTCTAGCAGGAGTTTGAGCGAGACCGAAGACGCTTGCCGGGAGCTCCTAGTCAGACACCTCGAGTCCTGCCATGAAGGCGGGATGGAATGTAACGGTACCGGCTGCCCGTTCGTTGCCGAGATGCA
>Ga0180432_10011163_pt1 | contig 10631 bp, 8 predicted proteins | sample SS_ome_10_FD_132414 | JGI IMG/M metagenome (GOLD analysis project Ga0180432, IMG submission 132414) | Hypersaline lake sediment archaeal communities from the Salton Sea, California, USA - SS_1_MS_2 metaG | ecosystem: Environmental > Aquatic > Non-marine Saline and Alkaline > Hypersaline >...
CATCATTCGGTCGCACCCTTACAGGTGCACTCTCTTCGCCCTGTTCTTCTCTTAAGCTCGGTGTGAGTTTCTGTGGGGGTGGGCCACGAGCAGCGTGTCGCAAGGGCCATTGCTTCAGGTCTGGGGCACCGATGCCCGTGCCTCGCATCTGAAGCCCCAGCCACCCGATAATCGACCTTGCGTTCTCCTCCGCCCTACGGGTGGACCCTTGAAATCCCCCTGATTCTGTGTTATATGAGGGATCAGGGGCGAGGGGGACAGGGAGGTTTGATGTGACGTTGTTTGGCAAGTTGCGGCTATTGTCGCCTTTCGCTCCGCGAAAGTAGCGTTTGAGTAACGGCTCGCGCTGCTTCTCGGTGCGTCGCGACGCACCCCACGACTTAGCCTCGAATCCTAGCCCCCAGCCCCCGACCCCTAATCCCTCAACACAAACGGAGCCAAGAATAATGGCGGAATATCTGCTGGGAATCGATAACGGCGGCACGGCTGCCAAGGCGGCACTCTTCGCCACCGACGGAAAGGAAATCGCCGTCGCCGGACGGACGCTCGATATGGTCTCGCCCAAGCCGGGTCACACTGAACGAGACATGAACGACGTCTGGACGGCAACCGCCGACGCCATCCGCGAAGTGCTGGCCGAAGCGAAGGTCGACCCGAAGGACATCATCGGCATCGCCACCGCCGGCCACGGCAACGGGTTGTATCTGGTCGACAAGCAGGGCGAGCCCGTCTACAACGCCATCATCTCGACCGACTCCCGCGCGAAAGATTACATCGCCGAATGGGCCGAAAAGGGCATCGACGAAAAGGTGCTGCCGAAGACCATGCAGTCGATCTGGCCCGCCCAGCCGAACGCCCTGCTGGCCTGGCTGCGGGATAACGAGCCGGAGGTCATGAAGAAAGCCGGTTGGGCCCTGATGTGCAAGGACTACATCCGATTCCGCCTGACCGGCGAGTTCTACGCCGAACTGACCGATTACTCCGGAACGAGCCTGATGGACGTGGGCACCGGCGAGTACGACGATGAAGTCCTGGAAGCGTTCGGTATCGGCGAGATGCGCGACCTGCTGCCGCCGATCAAGCGTTCGGAAGACATTTGCGGCAGCGTCACCGCCGAAGCGGCCGCCCAGACCGGTTTGACCGAAGGCACGCCGGTGGCCGGCGGGCTGTTCGATATCGACGCCTGCGGTTTGGCCTCGGGCCTTGTCGACGAGACGCAGATGTGCATGGTGGCCGGTACTTGGAGCTGCAACCAATACATCTCGAAGGACCCGGTCGTCAGCAAGGACATCTTCATGACCTCGCGCTACGCGATGCCCGAGGAGTTCCTGATGCTGGAAGCCAGCCCCACCTCGGCCAGCAACCTGGAGTGGTTCGTGGCTCAGTTCTTCGAGGCCGAGAAAGAGACCGCCAAGGAACAGGGCAAATCGGTTTACGACGTATGCAACGAGTTGGTGGCCCAATCGTCGCCGGAGAAGGCGAACATCATCTTCCTGCCGTTCCTGTTCGGTTCCAACGCCGACTCCGACGCCAAGGCCAGCTTCGTCGGCTTGGGCAACTGGCACACCCGGGCCGACGTGGTCCGTTCGATATACGAGGGCGTGGTCTTCGGCCATCGGGCACACGTGGACCGCTTGCTGCAATCGCGGGAAATGTCCAAGAGCATCTGCCTAACCGGCGGCGCCGCCCGAAGCGAGCAATGGGTGCAGATATTCGCCGACGTCTTCCAGGCCCCGGTGGAGATTCCCGCCGGAACGGAGCTGGGAGCCCTGGGCGCCGCCATCTGTGCCGCCGTGGCGGTTGGCCGCTACTCCAGTTACGAAGAGGCCGTGGGTGCCATGGTGCAAATGTCCCGCGTGCAGAACCCTAACCCGGCCAACGCCGAGATTTACGCGAAGAAGTACGAAGCCTACAAACGCGTGATCGAGGCCCTGGGGCCGGTTTGGAAGGATTTGAACTAATAGTGTAGAATATGGGGTAGGCCTAGTAGGGTTGCGGGTTAAGCCCGCGTCAGGAGAAGAGAAATGCGAATCCATCGCTCATATGCATTGTGCGCTTTCTTGCTAAGCGGAGTTCTTTTCGTCTCGGCCGCGTGCGAGGAAGACAAACGGGCCGGCCGGAGTGCCTCCGCCGAGAAGGTTAAATACGCGCCGACGCAAGACACGCCGCAGGGGGCGATCCTCAAGTCGACGGCCGCGTTTCGCGCGAAGAAACTGCCCGATTATCTCAAGACGGTTCAATACACGCCGGCCCAAAAACGGTATGTCGTCGCCATGTTCGGGATGAACGTGACGTGCGATCTCCAGAAGGCCTTGGTCGAGAAGTTCGGCAAGAACGCCTGGACGCATTTGCAGGCGGTCGACGTAACGCCAGAGTTCGGACTAAGCTTCACATACACCGTCCCTCCGCCCGACGACGAGTGGCAGGAGGACATGGAAGTCGAGATCAGCGGCAATCGGGCCGTTTGGATATGCAAGTGGGGACGTCGGCCGGAGAAGCACAAACTGGCGTTCGACCAGAGGCGAAAGGCTTGGCTGTTGATACTCCCGGGCACTCCCAAGGACGAGCTTAGCATGAAGTACATGTGCGAGCTCGTCGAGAATCTCACCAAAGCCGCCAAAACCGGTCTGAAGGTGGTCGACGAGGAAGATATCACCATCCGCGAGATCAAAATTCGCATGGCCGAGGAGTTCTTCCAACGACCCCGCAAGAAAGTCGAACCGAAACCAGAAGAGCCCGAAGCGGAATTGATACCCGAGGCGGAACCCGATTTGGAGCGAGGATTGGAACTCGACGCCAAGGTGCGGGAAATCATCGAGGGCGACGGCGAAACGAAATCGGAAACGGCGCCGGGCAGCGAGACCTCGCTAAACAGCGAAGCACCCGGGCCGAAGAAGGCGCGGAAGCCTACGATTGCGGACCCCGAATAGACTGAAGCCAATTTGGAGTAATCCGACCAAGGAATCGCGGCGGGCGTAAACTCGTCCCGACTCTCGTAGAGTCCGCGAGAACGTATCTACTCGGGCAACCGCTTAATAACCAGTCCCGTCACGTCATCTTGCTGGGGTATGTCTCCGACGAAATCCCGTACCGACCGCTCCATGGCGGCGAGGATTTCCTCGGCCGACTGATGTCGGTTGGCGACGATCACTTCCTGAAGCCGGTCAATACCGAAAGCCTCGTTGTCGTCGTTGGCCCATTCAAAGAATCCATCCGAGATCGCGACAACCAAATCACCGGGTTCCAGGTAGGATTGGATCGGCTCTTCCATCATCTGATCCTCGAATAGCCCCAGAGGCAACCCCTGGGAACCGAAGGTTTGAATCGCACCGTCCTTTTCCCGCACGATCACCGTTGGTCCATGGCCTGCCGAGAGCAAACGGCACTGGTGGTACTGGGCATCCAAGTCGATCAAGACCAAGGTGACGAACTTTCCGTCTGGTATGTCCTTGCACAGAAGATCGTTCACCTGGCCCAACATTGGCACCGGCGAAGGTTGCACTCCGATGATTGCTCTGACGTATGCCCGACAGGCAGCCGTTACCAAGGCCGGCCCGACACCGTGGCCTGTCACGTCGCCGAGCGAAAACACAACCCTCCGGCTGCTGATTTCCTGCCAGTCGAAGTAATCCCCGCCGGCCTGGTCCGCCGGGTGACAGACGGCGGCGAATTGGTACTGTTCCAGTCGCGGCATGCTCGGCGGCAGTAGTCCACGCTGAATATCGCCGGCGATTTCCAGGTCGTGTTTGAGCCGGTCGTGCTCGCGGCGGGTTTGCATCTCTCGGACGGCCGAAGCAACGTATATCTTCACCTGTCCGGCAACGAACACCGCCGCCAGAGTGGCCAGCACGAGCATTAGCGACAGATTGAAGTACATCGCCAAAGGATGATTCGCGGGTGCCGCGACGGCATCGCTCGCCAACACCCACGCAACCAACCCGGTATATCCCAGGAAGCAAACCGTTCCGGTCAACAACGTTGCCGTTCGGTCAACTCTCAAGACCGAAACGGCGATGAGCACCATTATCAGCGCGTATCCAGGCGACACGAGTATCGCGTATCCGAGTTCCGGAACCAGAATCGCCATCGCGTACATCATTCCGAGTGGAAAGAGGCATTCGACAATCAATTGCGTCCTGGAGAGCCATCGCGGAATTTGCCGATCGGTCTCGATCGCCCGGATCACCTGTTTCAACATTATGATCTCGAAGACGAGGTAGGCCAGTGAATCCAGCAGAATACACACGCCGATGGTCAGGCTTCCGTCGACGGGCACCACGACGCGAAACAAGCCCAGCAAGGCGAACATGCCGATCAAGATAATCATACAGATCGTGCGGACTTTTTCGCTTTGTAGAATCGACTTGCGAAATTCCGCCAAGTCACGTTCCGGCGCCGAAACCATTTTTCATGCCCGCCTGCTGAGAATGATTGTGAGGATACGCCCGTCAACGCCGGCCCAGCGAGAGTACGGCCGTTCCGCCGACCCTGCCCCTCTTCTCTAACCCCTTACTTCTCTTCTCTAACCCCTTACTTCTCTTCTCTAACGCTGTAGCGATCGGGGGCTTTTTTGCGGAAGAACAACCGGCCCCTCTTCTGAACCGCTCTGATGGCTTGGTCAACGTCCTCGTGAATGTCGAAGACCTTCTCCAAGCCGGTGATCTTGAATACCTCGCGTATGTCAGGCGCAATGTTGCAGAGTTTCAGATCGATCTTGAATTCCTTGCACTTCTTGCTTACGCGAAGCAGCATGCCGAGTGCCGATGAAGACATGAATGTCACTCGCCCGAAGTGCAAAACGGCATGGCTCTCTTCGGTCTTGCCAAGCACTGCGACGATCTCCCGAAAGCACTGATCCAGCGCTGCTTCGTCGACGAGCCGTGTCTCGTCAAAGGCAATCACTCGGATCTCACCTTTGGCTGTGTGTTGGATTTTCGCCATGCCGTTTCCTGTCGGTTGGATCGCGCTTGCACAAACGCCAATAGCATCAGTGTAACACAACGGCCCGGATTCGGATATACTCCTCCTGTGGCCTCACTCGACCGCCTCACTCGACCGCCTCACTCGACCGCCTCACTCGACCGCCTCACTCGATCGCCTCACTCGACCACTGTCCGGCCATGTGCAAGAACCTAGGCTTTGTCTCGGAAGTCGGCGGGTTGGCCGGGGTAAAGCGCGGCGTTGCCCCGGAATTACTCGAACTGGGGCTTCGCTGCGCTCAGCCGCCAGCCACACGACCGTGAAAGAACACTTTCAGGACAGAACCTAGAACTCGGCCGGCGCGTCGCTTTGCGGGGGAGTCTGCTCGCCTTCCGGTTCTTCCAAGCGCACCAACAGCCAGTTCTGCGTCTTCTCCTTGCCGAAGTGCATCAGCACCGGAGCCTCGTCCTTGGTGAGGTTGTATATACCGGTCTCCATGACCGTGTTCTTATTGTCGCCGACGGTCCAGGCGGCTCGTTGCGTCTCCCGATCGACCATTCCCTCAATGGGTAGCGCCGTGTTGGTCAAGGGGTTGGTGTAAGTGCCGGCGATTATCCCTTCCTTGCTCACGACCAGTTGCAAGAACATGTTCGCGTCGCCCTTCTCTTCATGAGTAAGCGCGAACACCCCCAGCGGCATCCATTCCACTTTGTCTTCGGCCGCTTCAGGCACGGCGGCGGCGATGTCGGCGGCCTGCTGGTAATATTCCTCGGCCGTGCAGGATTCCTCGCCGTTGACATACACAACATTGTTTTCGTAATACACGTTGCCTCCGGCGCCGTAATCGTAATAGATCGGCGAAGCCCAACGCCAGGCAATCCATCCGGTAACGCCGCGCCACGTGGCCCAGCGCCACCAATGGGCGGCGCCGTGGCGGCGATAGTAATGCCAACGCGCGTGAGCCATGCCCGCGTGCCCACGCCACCAGTTGGCCGAGTAAAGATTGCGATGATGGTGTCTGACGTTTTTTCGCACGTCTTGAGCACGTTCGCGCCGGTTGTTCATCCGCTCCTGCCGATCGGCCGGACTACCCGGTCGATCTCCAATTCCAGGTCGATTACCGTCGCCGGGTCTGTTTCCATCTCCAGGCCTGTTACCATCGCCAGGGCGGTTCCCGTCGCCAGGGCGGTTGCCATCACCGGGGCGGTTGCCGTTTCCAGGTCGGTCGCCGATTCCGGGTCGGTCACCAGTGCCCGGACGCTGTCCGGTGCCGGGCAGTTGCGAGGGCCGACCGTCTTTTGGCAGATTAAGAAACTGCTGTAGATCCCCGGCCGAAGGTCGCTGTCCGCTTCCAGGTCGCTGTCCGCTTCCAGGTCGCTGGGGCAATCCGGTACTGGGGCGTTGGCCCGCGCCGGTGCCGGGTCGCTGTCCGGTACCGGGTCGCTGGGGCAAGCCGGTGCTCGGCCGTTGCCCCGTTCCTGGTCTCTGGGGAAGTCCCGTGCCGGGGCGTTGCCCGGTTCCAGGGCGTTGAGGCAAACCCGTGCTGGGGCGTTGGGGTAGACCGGTGCTGGGTCGCTGTATTGAAGGCGTGTTGGGGCGCGTTGTCGGTCTGTTGATTGAACCGCCGCCGGGCCTGGATACCGAAGGCCGACTTGGCGAGGGACGGCTCATCGAGGGGCTGCGACTCGGCGAAGGCCGGCTCATCGAGGGGCCGCGACTGGGCGAAGGGCGACTCATCGAAGGACGAGCACCGCCGCGTCCGCCGCCGCCCCGTCCGCCACCGCGTCCGCCGCGAGCAAGCACATCGCCGCCGACCATCAGGAGAATCGCCACCACGGCAACCGCGAGAGACATTGACCGTTTCATAGTATTAGCTCCAAAGGTTGTTGGCTTAGTTGTTTGATTGTTGTCGCACCACGGTAACTTCGTCGATGTTGGGAAGCAACTCGCCGTCGATCTCGCGGCCCACCGATTCCCAGGTAAACGAATTGCGATCGACCGGGGTGAGGATATTCACCGACGACGCTTTCTCGCCGCCGGCCAACGTTCGAGACGCCTTGATTATCCATTGGTTTCCTTTGCGAGACCACAGGCCCTCGCCGAAACCGCCTTCGGAGTCAAACATCCAGGACCGGATGGCCCCCGCCTCCGCATCCCATCCGATTACCTGCGTGCCCTCGAGCTCGACGCGATCCTTGATCGAGACGCTAAAGGACCGCGTAATGAAGTTCTTGTTCTTCGTCCACTGGCAGACCGTCGCAATCGTGGAGTTTTCGTCGCTATCAATCCAGCGGCCGATGAGCCAACCGAGTTGCTTCAAATGGTCGTGGCTCGACGGGGCCGCCGACACGACAGTCTCGCGAACGCTATCGATCTTCCACTGTCCGTTCTGCTTGACGTGGATGGCCATATAGCTGGTTGCTTCGAGTGGTTCGCCTCGACGCGACACTTTGGCAATACCCTCCTCGACCGCGACGTTTGGCGTAAGAAAGCGAATCGCCGGGTTTCCCAGTTCGATACGTTGTCCTTTGGCTTCGGCGAAGTACTCGGCGAACACGTCGGCAATGGCTTGGCGGCCTTGGAAACGCTCGCCGTAGGGGCTAACGTAAACGCCCTGGGGGCTCCAATGGCTGGCCACCTCTCGAGCGTCTCCCCGATTGAAAGCGGCCACGTATGAACGCACCGCCTTTCTAATGGCAGCCTCGTCGGCCGCTCGGCCTTGAGGCTTCGCGGCGACTGCTTGACTACATAATACAACTAGAGCAAGCGTGGCGATAATTGTCGTGAATCGATTCATCTAGCGGTACTCCCCCATTTCTTGTGTTGCGGCCATGGCCTTTGGAATAAATGCCGTCCGAACACGAACATCCGGCGGAACGGTTTCTCTATCTTCATACCGATACCGCGAGGGCCGGTATACGCCAAATTATAGGTCGCCCAAGGGGCGGGGCAACCAACTGCCGTACCCCGGTCGTTTGCCACCCGGCGCACCGCCGCGATTTGCCCTAGCCACCCGATTGAGGAAACTGTTTGTCGTCCACCCCCGAGCGCGCGAAGACGCGGGGAACGGAAGTTCTCCATTCCCCGCGTCTATTCGTGTTTCTAGATGCCGGACGCCTAGTCCGGCAGAATCGTCTCTCGCTTCGGCTCGGCCGTCTCGGCGCCTTCCGGGGCGAGACGCTTGATCGTAACCGGCGGGATGTCCGCTTCGCCCCGACCGTCGATTACTCGGTTGGTCGACTGGAAGGTGAACGTGTTGTGGTCGACTTTGGTGACGATGTTTGTCGATGATACCTCACCGCCGTCGCGCAACACGCCGATTGACTGGACGATCCAGCGGTTGCCGTCGGGTTGCCAATCGGCATGGGCGAACTCGCCGTCGGAATCGAACACCCAGGATCGCACGGTATGTGCCCGAGGGTCCCAGCCGATGACTTGCGTTCCGCCCGACTCGATGCGGTCCTTCAACCGAACGGTGAACTTGCGGATAATGAAGTTCTTGTTGACCGTCCACTTGCAGGAACTCTCGACGGACACCGCTTCGGGGTCGGCGCCGTCGTCGCGCCAATCGCCGATCATCCACTCCAGGCGTTTGAGATGTTGGTAATTTGAAGGAACGAAGTGCAGCGAGTCGCGGGCAGTTTCCACGAACCACCGGCCATCGCGTTTGACGACGACAATCGTGGCGCGGGTTTCAACCGGCGGGCCTTGCAACGGAGGATCGACTTCGGGAGCCGTGTCCAGCACGGCAACGTTATCGGTCACGAACTTCATTCCCGTGACACGGGTTTTCAACTTCACGTTTGGATTGGCGGCGAAGAAAGCGGCATATCTCTTTTCGAGATTCTCGCGACCCTTCACGAGTTTGCCCTTGGGACCGACGTAGTCGGCGTCCGGGGCCAAAAAGCCGGCGATGGCTTTGCTGTCACCCTTGTTGAAAGCTTCCATGTAGGAGGCGGCCAGTTTCTCAATGGCCTTCTTGTCTTTCGCCCGATTCTTGCTTTCCTCGGCCAAGCCGGGAACCGTGGCGGCCAGAACGACGGCGACGGCTGTAAGGGCTACTGAAAATCTCTTCATGATACCGACTCCTGGTAGAGTTGTTTCCGTGTTCGCGGATCGGATGTATTTTGTTTCGTGTTGTCCGAGAAGAATAGTACGCTCGGCGGCCGTATAAGGCCAATGAACCGCGCGAATCTTGCGGTTTTCGGCCAGCCTGGGACGGCGCCTTGTCCAAGAGTAGCTTATTTTTCGCCAGAGTGTCGCTTTTACTCCAAATAAGGGGGGGTATGGATACGTGCTAGCCCAGGCAATCCGGCATTTGTCGAGATATGCCGGGAAAATAGATGTTTGCCTTACCCAGTTTCAGAACGTAGACTGATTTAGCCGTCCACATGTATGTGAAGAGATGTCCCCCGCCACGGCGGGAGGAAAGGCGTTTACCCGTTGAGGAGCACGCGCGATGCAAGTTTCATTACCGCAAAAAGTTCTGCTGGCTCTCGGTTTCCTGTTCTCCGGCTTGTCGGCCACGCCCGCCATGGCTCAGTGGGGCCCGTACGGAGAGGGCTACGGAGGCTGGGGCGCTTTCCCTTACGCCGTCAGCAGCCAGGCCAACAACGTCTCGCGACAACTTGCCGCGGGAGCGCATCGCGAGACTTTCAATCGGGCTCAACAACAGACGGCCAACATGCAAAGAGGCATCCGCGACACGCTCATGGCCTCGGCGCAAAACCGTACCGCGCAGATGCAGAACTACACGCAAAACTACGAGAACTGGACGCTGCAACATCAGGATCGCCAGATGGCCCAGTCGCGTCCGCCGTCCCGACCTTTTGCCCCAACGCCAACGGCGACCGCTGCCTTCTCGTCTTCGGCCGTTTCGGCAGCCCGGGCTTCGACCAGCATCATCAAGTGGCCGGTTGCCCTGCTCGATCCGCGTTTCGACAAACTGCGAGCCGAGATCGAAGAACCTTTCCGCAAGCAAGCGGTCGGCGGCACGCCTCCGACTATTGAAGAATACAAGACGATGATCGAAGCGGCCGACGAAATGAAGGGCCTCTTGACCGGGATCGCCTTCGAGATAAGCGCCGCCCAATACAAGGAACTTGAGAAGTTCCTCGACACCCTGGCCGCCGAAGCCCAAGGCAGAATCGACAAACGCACGGAAAGCCAGCCTAAGGACAAATCTCCCAAGCAAGCGGCCGAAGCTAGCGAAGATAATGCATAGAAGCCTTTCGGGTGCCACTGCCGGATTGTCCAGCAGTGGCGACCAAAGAGTGATGCGGCCGCGTAATCCGGGACTTGCCACAACAGTTGTGGGTGATCGCGAGGGCACGTACACGCCAACTCTCCTGTCGGGCATTCTGCCCATATCTCGACTTTCTTTCCGCGATGTTACCCGGTTCCGTAGCCGATCGGCCCGAGCGGACAATTCTTGAGTTTTCTCGCATTCACGGTGGTTTGCTTGCAATTTCCACCGTTATTGTTATCTTCGATTGGTGAAGTCGGCCGCCCGACACCCGTGTTCTGAAAGCGCATATTCCGAAAAGCCAATATTCCGAAAAGCCAATATTCCGAAAAGGGAGTCAGTTGTGATCAACAGATACGACGCCACGGACGAACGGATTGCCAGCCGGGGACTCGCGATTGGGAAGGTTATCGGTCGCACGACGTTCATCACGGCCGTCCTGGTGCTTTCATGCACGATGGCCAAC
>Ga0180432_10011164_pt1 | contig 10630 bp, 16 predicted proteins | sample SS_ome_10_FD_132414 | JGI IMG/M metagenome (GOLD analysis project Ga0180432, IMG submission 132414) | Hypersaline lake sediment archaeal communities from the Salton Sea, California, USA - SS_1_MS_2 metaG | ecosystem: Environmental > Aquatic > Non-marine Saline and Alkaline > Hypersaline >...
GTCTCCCATTTAGGTCGTATTTGTCGAAAACAAACATGTTTGTTTTCCGGTAAAACCCCCGCGGCGTCACGTCATGCTAGCCGCGGGCCATCGTCAGGCGGTGCCGTCCGCCTCTCCGTCGCCGCCCGGTTCAACCGGGTGGGCGTCCTCGTATGCTTTGAGTCGCGTCAGCACTAGATCCCACGTAAGGTGTGTTCGCACTATATCGGCACACACCGCCAATGTGCTTGCACGCGCGGCGTCGGCGCAGGAGGCGTCGGCGGCGGCGCAGAAGGCGGAGGAGGCGTCGGCGGCGCAGAAGGCGCAGAAGGCGCAGAAGGCGTAGTAGGAGGCGTAGGAGGCGGCCTTGGAGGAGGCGGCCTTGGAGGAGGCCTCGGCGGCGTAGGCGGCGTAGGAGGCGGCGTCGGCGGCGGCCCCGGCGGCCATGGAGGAGGCCTCGGCGGCGTCCCCGGCGGCCATGGAGGAGGCCTCGGCGGCGTCGGCGGCGTAGGCGGCGGCGCTCCTCACATCCTCGATCGTTGCTGTGCCCTGGCACCATGCCCGTGCCGTCTCGATGGCCTGCTGCGGTCGCTGCTCACCGCGTGGCAGATACGCTACAGCCAATTCCGCACAGTCGCACGCCGCTAGGACAATTAATTTGCGGTCTACCCCCAGCTTCGCCGCAATCCAGAGCAGCCAGTCGCCTCGGGCACACTCGCGCCACGCCGTCTCAGAGTCACGGCCGTCGTACCAGCCGCGGGCGTCCGAACAGGCACCCAATTGTTTCAGTATATGCCGGTGGTTGGACATCTGATCCCCTTTGTGTGTCCTGTTTCAATCAGCTCCGTCGCCGCCACGCTCCGCGCGGTGGGCATCCTCTGTTAGCTTTCAGGGCCGAGCAGCTCTGTCTTCACCGCCTCAAGCCCCGTCCACCTGGCAACAACAACCTCGACACGTGGCTGTATCTCTTTCCAGGCAAACACAGCGCCACGACGCACACTGACCTCGTAGGGACCAACGCCGATGTCCTTGACGCCGGGTACTTGGCTTAGTGCCTCGACCAACGCTCGCTCCGCCTTGCTGAGCTTGTCCGAATCGCCGCCGTAGCGGTCGCACGTGAATAGCCGCTCACTTATGTGCAGTGTCGCAAGCGACTTGTTCGGGTGATGCTCCCACGCACAGCGTAGTTCATTCATCGCATTGCTCCTTCTGTGTTATCAATCACCCCCGGCGCCGCTGCCGGACCGTCCGGCCGTTTGTGAGCCATCGGTTGCACGCCAGTCCCTCCCGTTACAAGGAACGCAAACATCACGCGGCGCCGGAGGTGGGGTAGTCTCGACTAGTCTCTGCTTCCGTGTATGAGCCGGTCGCATAGGAGTTCGGACATTAAGGCAATTCGCGTCGCTTGTTCGTTTGTTTCACGAGTCATCTCGTTGCGCTCAGCTAACAGCGCCATGCTCCGCAGGGTGGAATCAAGATGCCGATCCAGCTTTGCCGTGATCCCCAGCAACCAATTCGCGGCCTCCCGCAGAAAGATCCAGGCGACCAGCCCCACGCAGATCCCCAACGAAAGGCCGGAACCCCATAGCAGTCCCGAACTGAAAGTGGTCATGTCGTTCTCCTGTGTGTGTGTCCCCAGCCCGACGAGCTGCCAACTGCTCCACCCCAGTTAAGTGCCGGTCTCTCCCGGCTGTCACACCACTTTCGTCGGGCGTTTGCGGGGATCGCTGCGCAGGTGTCGCGCCTTATCCCCGACCTGGTGTAAGTACCTCTGCCGCCGAACAGTAGCACCGCGCTCTCGGCAGAACGCGCCACCCGTGGCCAAGGCGGGCGTTGGCGTCCCCACGGGCCGCCGACGGCAGAGGGTCGAGAGTTTGCAAAGCCCCGGTGCGGCGGGCGTCGTCTGGGCCGAGCGTACATCGGCCAGGGAAACACCGCACCGGGGTGGAAATAGGTGAAAGAGAGCGCGGCGGTCGGCCACCCAGCGACAGAATGCCGCAGAGCACCGCCGCGCTCGTCGGGAAGCTGGTCAGAATACCGGCCGCGGCAGCAAATCCAATTGGCTGCCGTCGACCTGGCGTGGATCGAGATAGTGGGCCTCGAAGACGGCCCGACTGTTGCCCAAATGCCGGGCACCGTCGCCGCCTGCCGCCTCGACCTGCGTGCCACTGGTCCGCCGGATCTTGTGCCAGAGCCCGCCGCGGGTGAAGCCGTGCGGGACTCGGGCATCCCGGCAGATCCGCCGGAAGCGCTGATCGAGCGTCTCCCGGCAGTAGGGCCACGGCCAGAGCAGCTCGCGGCGCGGATCCCAGATCCGTGCTAGAGCCCGCAGGGCGTCGATCGACAGCGGGCAGAGCCGGTGAGCGTGGGTCTTCCGGGTCGTCAGTAGCAGGGCGCGGTCCGAGAATGAGAGATCGGCGGTCCGGGCCGACATGACGCTCTTCCGCCGCTCCCCCGTATCGTAGAGCGTCAGCAGGAGCGAGAGCCACCAGGCCCCGGGCTCGATGCCCATGTCGCCGATCGGCAGTGCCTCCTTCTTCGCGGCCGCCAGCAGCCGGGCAAGCTCGTCGACCGTCCAGGCCTCTGGCACCCGCCGTCGATGGGGTACTCGGGGGACATTGACCGGCCCCCGCTCGCAGTAGCCTCGTTCGACCGCCAGCCGCCAGAGGGCAAGCAGGTGCGACCGCTTGCTGTTGCAGGTGGCTGAGGACGCGCCAGATTGCGCCAGATGAGCCAGGAACCGGCAGACGGCCAGATCCGTGATCGTGTCGACGCGGCCCTCTCCGTTGGCCCAGGAGGTGTACAGACGGGCACTGATGGACACCTGTCTGAGCGACTCGGGTGCGCAGTGCCAGCGGAGCGGCCGGTAGACCGCCTCGCAGAAGTCCGCGAGACTTGGGGCATTTCCGCCCATCGCACCCCCCGCCACAGGGCTGGGGTAGGGCCACACTGCAAAGCCTACCCGGCCCTGGCGGGCTGTGGGGTAAAAGAGCAGTCGGTAGGTGATAATTGCGGTTTGCCGGCTGCTGGTCGCTCGGATCAGGCAGTCGGGGAAACGCATCACCATCCGTGCAGGCGGGCGGCCGTGCCATGCCGGAAGCTCCGTGAGCGCCGAAGCGCTAGGTGCGACTTGGTGGCATTCGCCGGGCGGCCAAGAGGCGGCCAGAGAATGCTTTGGTTTAGGAACGCGAGTGGCGAGCAGTTCTCGTCACGGCTGGGGTTGTACCACATTCGGTGCGGCGGTGTCAACCCCAATCATCTCGATTTTCGAGAATTTCTTGGGAGGCGGCCCCATCAGCCTGTCGGCCGAGACATCAAGAGCTTCGGCGATTCGGCCGAGCACGCCGGCGCGAACGAGGTTTTCCCCGCGGCAGACGCGGGAAATCGTCATCACAGGGTCGCCGGTCATTGCGGCCAGACCGCGCTGGCTGATTCCCCGCTCAGCGAGAATGCGGCAGAGATTCTCGGCCAGATTCCGCCGGACGTCATCGTCGTTGATCATGGTTGACATGCCTCGCAGTATACCGAGAATGGTAGAGCGATGCAAACGGAATCCGCCGGCGGTCCTAGGCCAAAGCAAGCCCCGGGACGTTACCGCTACCCGCCGCCGACGGACCCGCTTGCTGCGAGTACACCCCAGAGGACTCGAACCTCTAACCTTCGGTTCCGTAGACCGATGCGCACTCCCAGCGGGCGCAAGCGGAGTCGGGGGATGCTGCGGATCAGAGAAGAGAGTCGCGCGGATCCGCGCATGAAAAAGCCCCGGCGAGAACCGGGGCTGGGGAAAGCGGGGACTGACCTCGCGCGTCAGTAAGTCACGGCTCAGTCTCCCGTGTAGAGCGACAAGCTTGGCTCGCGGAGGCGACGCAGAAACGCAGCGTAATCGGCATCGTCGCCACCTTCGCGGCCGTCGGGCACCAGCGAGATATCCTCGCTACAATGTGCGCTCCCGTGGTCACCAATCCGCAGCTTGAAGGCGGCTGCCACGTCTTCGCCGTACTCAGGATCGTCGTAGCACCAGTACAGCGTGTAGTAGAGCGTGCCGGTACTCGCGATCGCGTCCAGGTTCAGATCCCAGCCAAAACGCTTCGCGTCTCGCTCGACTCGCTGCTCAATCTGTCTGATCGTTTTCATGGCTTTGCCTCCCGCCGCTGGAACCTCACCGGCCGGCGGGGAACCGGTGAGCTGGGGTGTTAACCCTGTCAATCATTGTCGTAGAGGGATGCGTTATGCTCACCGTCGTCTCCGTAGAGCGGGTCGCCAGTGCCAGCGATTAGCAGCTCACCTCCACATTCTGGGCAGTGGTATGGGTTTGTTTCGGAGATCAACTCAATGTCGGTGCAGTAGTCACAGTCACGACATTCGATGGTGATGGCCATCCTCTCGTCCTCCTATGCAATGTCCTCAAATCCGCACTCGCCGGCGATCAGCGCTTTGGCCAGCGTGCGATATCTTCTCAGGCGCCGCCGCGTGTTGCGGCGGATGTGTGCTCTTGTCTCGCGGCCGGCGAAGCGGCTCAGCGGTTGATCCTGCCGCCGGCAGTTGCACTCGCGGCAGGCCGTCACCAGGTTGCTCTCGTGGTTGCTCCCACCGTCGGCTTTCGGCACCAGGTGGTCCAGCGTGATGTCGGCCGGATCGGCATCGTGCAGATCGCGGCAGCAATACAGGCAGGTGAATCGATCCCTCAGATAGATGGCCAGCCGCTTGTCAGCTCTGATCCACTGGCCGGTCGGTTGGTGTCGACTTCGGGCTCGCTTCGTCCTGGTCATGGCTTTTCTCCTCATGTCTGCCCTCATTATCTGGCATTCCCAGTAATTGTCAAGAGGAAAAATCTGGAAATCCCAGAATTTTTCCAGAATTCTGGCTTGCCCAGAAATGGCCAGCGGGGTAGAATCAGGCCATGAAACGCAAAGCCCCACGGAAGCGAGCGAGGATCAAACAGGACCCCCTGGACGGGGTGGTTGACGCTGGAGACGTGGCCGAGCGGCTGGGGGTACGCCTTGAATACGCCCGGCAGCTGATCCGGGCCGGCACGATCCCCGGCCGGCGCGCGGTCGGCGGCTGGATAACCACCCCCGACGCCCTGGCCTCCTACAAGCCGGATGGCCGTAGACCCAGGAGTGGAGCCAATGGCGGATGATGGACCGCTACGATTGGGTCTGGCGCGGACTGGTCGGCAGCGCGGTGTTGTGGGTGATCGTGTTGGTCGCCTACGGGGTGTGGCGGGTGGCGGTGTGGCTGATGGGGTGATTACTCTATTGTGGTGTCATTCAGAGCAACAAGCACCACCATACCCGTGCTTGTCTGCGGTACGTAACTTAGACGGGTGCGTTGGTACATCTGCCCCCTCTGAACATTGATTTTCTGCACAACGCCCCGAACGCGACGCTGGCGATCGCCAGCGCGTAAGGCCGCCGCTGCTTCACCAGTGATTTGAACCTGTATCTGGTAGGTGATCCTGCCCCATCTGCCCCGACCACTCCTGCGAGTCATTACGGGCTTACCTGATGTGCCTTCGCTTCCGGCGGCGATAATAGCCAAAAACTCGCCCTTTTCTGCCTTGACGTCGACAACGTAACCATCCAGCAGTAACTCCATCCCCGTGTAGTCGTTGTTCCTCGCGCTCTCGATAGTCAGATCCTTGTCGGTAATGGCCTTCCCGATCTTTGCCACGGCACCCGCAGCGTTTAATTGGTTGATGAGTTTGGCGATGCGCTTCTCGGCAACTTTCAGCCGCTCTTCGAGATCGGCAATCTGCTTGTCACGGGTTTTAATGGCTGTCGCGTAAACAGCGTTCTGAGCGCGGAGGGCGTCCAGTTCGTTCTGCGGTTCGGCAGCAATCGCCGTCGACACGGCCAAACCAATTACAACAACAGTGATCGCAACACACCTGCGCAAACGCATGTCGTATTCCTTTCTGAATCGTGTGTCGCAGCCGAGAGCCGACTACCAAAGACAGATCGCTTCCCTCGGCATAGAGTAACTGAAAGACTCTGCCGACTTGGAAAAACTCACGGACGAATCACGGAAAATGGCGCCGTTGCTCCACAAACGCCATTGCGATTCAAGCAGATTCGCGCCGGATGGGCTGTCCGGCCGGGTATTGTGCGCGTTGTGCGTGCCATCGGACCGGGGCGGAGCGATCTCCCAGGATCAACCACCTGGCCGTTGCCCGGATTTCCCCGTGAACCTGCTTTACGGAGGAGGTGTGACTCCGTTCGATTTCTATCCCGGCTCTTTTTGGGTGAGGAGAAAGCACCGGCCCAACGTAACCCCAGTATCAGCGATACCTCTGTGTTCATCCGTACCTCCAGAGTTCAGCCATTGATTCTACCGCAGAAGTGGCGGATGTCAAGAAACAGAAGAGGGGGGCGGCGATCGCTACCTGCCACCCCCCCATTCCTGAACCCAGAGGTACCCGTATCGGGCAGCCTGTAGTATAACTAGTCCTAATACGGTGTCAAGGCGGTATTTGTGATTCTCATCCCCACTTCCCCTCCGGGCACATCGCCGTCGACGATCTCATCAGCGCCCGGGTCTTCGTCTGTCGCTGACAACGGCTGAAGATGCAACAGCCCCCACGGATGTCATCCCACCGGACGCACCCCTGACAGACTGCGCGGATCCGCGCCTGATCGTCGGCCGGGCGGATCGGCAGATCTCCAGCCGCGTCGCAGTTCCTCCGCGGCGACTTCGCACCAGCGTATTCCCAGGCGCAGCGGCCACACCGCCAGAGCGGCTTGCCGTTGCGGTCGCCGACGCGGGTGAGGGAGCAGTCGGTCATAGAGCGGTGATCGTGCAAGTGGCAGCCGCCCCATCGCAACGGCCATCGGAGGAATAATAGGGCAGATCTTCGTCGCTCAGATTCACGCAGTCCGGGGGTGAGCCGTACGCTTGCCGGAACTCCAGTTTGTTGGACCCTGCCACATCGTAGAATCGCACGAAGATGTAGCTACCGATAATCAGTAGCTTCATGATCGTGAGGTTACAAACCACCGGGTCGAGTACATGCCGCCAAATACAGGCGACTTCGGGGGTTACGATGTAGGTGTCATTCAGATCGGCACAATCGCTGCAAGTACCGTTTGCCACATCCTGAACGACAACTTCCCACTCCTCTGGCGCGCAACTGTTCAGGCAGGCGCTGCACACTGCGGGGCAACAGCAATTCGGACACGGCAAGAACCGCCAGGGCGCGGCGAAGTGCGCTTGCGGCAGGAACAGACCGGATGCACGTCGAAGCCATTCCATCGCTCAGCACCGCGCTCCTGTGACGTACCAGCGGCCGGGGCGAGGGAAGGGCCAGAATTCGATCTTCACCCAGGCGGAGGCATCCAGCGATTCACCGGCCCCCAACAAGTTGTCATAGGCCGTTACGTCGACGCCGCTGTCGGCCAGCGTGTCGCCCATCCACACAGAGACGGTCTGTGAGCTACCCTGCGAGAGCGAGTCATCGAGCTTGCCCCAGTAGGGCACGGGCACGACACCACAGAGGTCGACGATAGCCCACTTGTTGCTGCCGGCGTCATCTTCGATCCAGATGATCCGCCCCGCGCCGACCAGACCGGCCTCGAGCGCGGTGGCGTCGCTGTCGGCAACGTCGACGAACTCCATCTGGGTATCATCGATGTTGACCCTGGCGATCGTCAACCCATTGATGCAGGCCCGCCCGATCTTGCCGTCGGCAAGCGGCTCTTGGAGAACAGCCAGGTTGCCGAAGTGGTCACTGTCGGCAGGCGTGGAGCCGGCCAGGGCCACGCGGCTACAGAATTCCGCCTCGTTATCGTCCGGCTCGATAATCGGCCCGTCGATCCCCAGCACGTCGAAGCGGCTGCGGTCGGCCCCGCTATCGTTGCGAATCGACACGATCCCGGCGGGCTTCGGCAGGACCAGCGATTGGCGACGGAAGAGCGACTGGTCAACCTTCTGCTGCCGCGCCGTGTCGATGAACGTGTTCCAGGCCCGGGCGGAGACTTCAAGGTCATCGCCACGCTGAACCTTTTTGAGTGCGTCGCCCATGGGTCACCTCAATCGGCGTCTTCGCGGACGTGTACGTTGACCACGAGGCCCTGGCCCTGGTTGCCGGTGGAACCGGACACGGCCACGATCACAAGCAGCGTGTCGCCCTCGACCAGATCGGCGCTATCGATCGTGCCCGCCTCCACCTCGCAATCGCTCTGCGTGGAGCTGTAGGCGATCGTGCCGGTGAGAACGGTAGCCGGCGTGGGCGTGCCCTCGTCGGCCTTGTGGAGGTCGACGGAAAACGCCTTGTCGCCGCCCTCCGGTGCGTCGACGCAGACCACCTCCACTCCGATGATCTCGGCCGTCGAACCGCGGACCGTGTAGACGGGCACGGTGGCCGCCACGATATCCGAGCCGTCCGCCTGCGAATAGCGGATGACGTGCTGGTGCTCAAGCTTGGAGGCGGCAATACCCGCGCCGGCCTCCACGTTATCGTCGCCGACCTCGCCGTCATTCAGGCTGATTGTATCGGCGCGAAACGTGCCCTTGATGTAGAGGTCCGTTTCGATGAGTGATGTTGCCATGATTCCTCCTCAGATTCCCAGACCGGCAAACAGCCCGTACTGGTAGACTTGTTCGACGTAGACCGCCTTGGGAACGCGGACGATGGAGTGGGCCGCCGCATCCTCCTCCTCTTCATAGCGCACCCAGAGGTAATCGTGGCCACGCTTGGCGACCCCGCCAATCTCGCCGATCGTCAACCCCGATACGTTCGGCGACGCCTCGAAGCGGTAGCTGATCTCCCAATCGGTCGAACTGCGAACGCTCCCCTGCGCGCCCAGGAATAACACCTCCCCTTGCGCAAAGCCGCGAAACGGATCCAGGTTGACCCGGCCCGTCAGGTTTGCAATCACTGCCTTGTAGGCGGGGGTCACCAGCTCGGCCGCCAGATAGTGCCGCTCGCTGAAGGCAAACTTCGGCACCAGCACGTCGACGCCCTCGACGGCGTTCTCTGTCACGCCGATAGCGCCCTTGAAGTCGGGCGCCGTCTCGCCTGGTTTGGCGTAGCGGGCCGTGTCGAGTCCCTGCGTGATGTGCGCGGTTCCGCCCGTGGTGTCGAACTCGTAGACGGAATCGCCCGCCTCGTAGCTCTCGCGTTGCCCGTAGGTCACGCGGCCCAGCCACGCCTCTTCGCCCATCCGCTGGATGCGCGTGGTCTGCCGGTAGAGGCCGTCATAGATAGCGGCGCTCTCATCGAGCAGGGCGTCAATTGCCGTGCCGTCGCTGTCGGTGCCGTCGATGAGATAGATCACCTCGACGCCGGGGCTTTCGCCCTCGCCGCGGTCGCGTGATTCCCACTTTTCCGTGACGGTTACAGCCATCGTCAGTCGGCAAACACAAGCCTGCCGTCCTCTGCCTTGCGGACCAGTCGCTTGATATCGTCTTTCATTTCCTCCGCCGCCCTGGCCGTCCGCTCTTGCGGATTGCGGCCTCCGCCCATCCGGCCGGCTGCCCAGGCGTTGAACGTGCCGGCCACACCGATCCGCTTCTCGATCTGGTCGGCCGCGTGCTTTTGTTGCAGGAGTTGATGCCGCAGGGCAAACTGCTCTTCCACCGCCCGCGGATCGACCCCCATTTCCTTGGCCCGCTCGAGCGCTTGGCGTCGCTGCAACTCCAACAGCGCGGCCTGCTTGGCGTAGCCCTGTTTCGTGCTCTCGATGATCAGCCGCTCGGTATCAGCGGCAATCTCTTCCTCCATCCCCTTGCGTTCTTCCGCGCGGCGTTCGGCCTCCACCCTTTCCTGCGCGGCGAAGCGCTGCTTGATGGCCCGGATCTCCAGCATCCGCGCTTGTTCGATGAGCAGCGTATCGCGCCCGGCCTTCTTCGCTTCATCGATTTCCTGCCGGTAGCGCTGTCGGATCAGCTCGATTTCGCGGTCGCGCTCGTCTTCGATGAGCTGACTCCGCAGTTCACAGAGCCGGTATAACATCCGTTCGCGGAAATCGGCGGCGTCCTGTGCAGCTCGGGCATCATCGCTGACGTCTTCGCGCCGGGCTGTGGCCGCTGGTCCCTTTGGTCCGCGCTCCTCTTCGCCTCTTGCCCGGGCGGCAAGCAACGTCGCTACGCGCTCTTGGGCTTCCTCGATCTTCTGGATCAGAGCGGGCATACCCTTCAGCTCTTCCTTGAGTCGCCGCACACGGCGCGCACCGCCTTCCATGTACCCCTTGTCCATGATGTCCCTTACAACAGCCGTGGGCATCCAGGTTTCTTCTTGATACTTGATCTCTTCCTGCGCGGCCTTGAAGTAGTCCATCTGCTTGTTCAGGGCCGCCAGTTCGTCGACTGCCTTCTGGAGTTCCTGGTTCTGTACCTTGGCGAGTGACTCCTCCATCGCCTCTGCCATTCGCTCCATTACCTGGGCCGTTGCAGCGGCTGAGGTGCCCAGTGCATCAATATCGCGGGCCAACTCTGGATAGGCTCCATGAAGGTCGGCAACGAGTCGCCGCGCTTCCGCTTGTTCCGCGTTGCTCCACCGGGTCTTCTGTCGCAGTTCGTCGAGTCGCTTCGCCTTCTGAGCTAGTGCGGCATGTTCGGCCGCGACCTGTTCGGCCGTCTTGCGAGTCAGTCCCAGCAGTTCATTCATGCTGGGCACCATGTCCCAAATCTTGGCGGTTACCGAACTGATCAC
>Ga0180432_10011166_pt1 | contig 10630 bp, 6 predicted proteins | sample SS_ome_10_FD_132414 | JGI IMG/M metagenome (GOLD analysis project Ga0180432, IMG submission 132414) | Hypersaline lake sediment archaeal communities from the Salton Sea, California, USA - SS_1_MS_2 metaG | ecosystem: Environmental > Aquatic > Non-marine Saline and Alkaline > Hypersaline >...
ACTCGCCTGGCTCGACGAGAGACTTGCCGTCCATGGCGAAATCCCCTTCAAAATAGTCGCCCTGCATGTGCCGCCACACCCGCTGCACGGCAAATCGCTGCGTCCCGAGTATTCACAGAACCTGGCCAGCGAGGATGCCCGGCGCTTGTTCGAGTTGGCCGAAAAGCATCAGGTTTCATACGTCTTGTCGGGCCATGCACATCTTTGGGCACGCAGGCAAGATGCAGGCGTGATCTACCTTACCAGCGGCGGGGGCGGAGCGGCGCTCTACTCACACAACCCGCTACCCGGCTTCTCCATCGATACCCGTAAGCACCTGATGCTCATGCATGTACACGCTGACGGGATCGAAGAGGAAAAAATCTTTCTCGCTGATGAATAGGTGCTCTAGAGCAGGTGTGGGGGCAGTGAATCGTCTTTTGCGGAGTCTTGCGCCCCGGCGGGTTTAGGCTCTGCCTCATCGTAAATCCTGTCGCCAAATGGACTTTCAAGCTGCACCTCTTCCATTGCCGCCGGTTCGCGCGCATCGAGCAGCCACTGCCAGGCGGCCCTGACGCGGATCGAGCCGCCACGAACCTCGAGCTCGCCTGCCTCGTCCTCGGCTGTCAACAAGAGGCCGCTTCGAAACCCGTAAGCCGACATGGCAGCGGCCAGGGGGCGCGGGTCAGCAGACCGGCGGGGTTTGAAATCCACCCAGACACAAAAACCCTTTTCCTGTGCACCAGACGGTACCGCGAGACCGAGGCAGCCTCTGGCCTTGACCGCATAGGGCAAGTGACCCAGCCTCAATATCTCATTGAAAACAACCGTTTCCACCAGAACCTGGGTGTTTTCGGGGCGCGTGCTCAGCGCCGCGGCAAGACCGCTGTCGGCGGCGAAGCATCTTCTCGCCGAGCGGGGAATGTCGCGGCTTCTGTCCTCGATGCGTTCTGCCAGACATACCAGCCCGCTGGACTTCAGGTGGGACAAAAAAGCCCGGGCCTGGTCCACTGACTTCGATACCAAGCCCTTCAGATGAGAGGCGGAAACCTCCTCGGAAGTTGCCGATACCAAATAAACCGCCATAGCGGTCAATCTTTTAGCATCACGGATCTCATTTTTCAGCAACACGTCGTGGACAAGCGACATGTAAAAGTTGTCCACCAGCTTCCTGCGGTAATCCGGTGCCGACCAGGCCACAGGCAGGCCGCCCCGCTTCAGGTAGGCGAGCAGCCCCTGCCGCGCACTTTCATTATCAACCGACTTGTCGGTGAATTCCTGCAAATAAGCCCTCAGACCAAGCGGGAGCAGGTGAATTTCGCCGATCCGCCCAGGCTTGCTTGCCCCATTGCCAGTCCCCGACCGGCCGGTATACTCACCTGGCACGCAGCTGGATGTGGCCACGAGCTTGATGCCATTTTTTAGAACCTGTTGCCCAGCCCAGGCTCGCCAACTCTGGACATGACTGACTTCATCAAGTAAAACGAGCTTTTCAGCGCCAGAACGCTGCCCTTCGTATTCAGCAGAGAACAGGTTCAGAGAACTGCGACTGGGCCCAGGGGCCAGACGCGGATCCTCGAGGTCGATGTACTTGACCGAGGCGGCGTCACCCTTCTCACCGACATAGCGCTCGGCAAGCGAACGCAGCAATGTCGTCTTTCCAGAACCGCGCACGCCGGTAAGCAGTACGATGTCTTTCACCTCTAGCTGGCTCAGGATATCTTCCAACTCGGCTTGGCGCCAGTTCTTCAATACATCCCCCGGCATATCGGTTAATTCAGATTACAGGAGCAACTCTGCCGGGTCAAGGATTTTCGGTTCTTGCACTCCGTGCCGATCTGTATCAAAAAGTGCTCTCGCCAGACCCGTTCTGTCGAAAATGCTCGGGATCTAGCCGGCCTAGCGTTCGGGGAAAGCGCCGGGTGATAAAAGATTGCTGTGCTGGACTTGCAAAAAGCATGAAAGGGCATTATATGAAAACTGGGAACCAAGGAGGAGTGTAGCATGCCGATGTACGAGTACGAGTGCGGCAAGTGCAAGAAGAAGTTCGAGCTATTGCGCGGCCTCTCCGAGCGGGACGAGAAATGCACATGCCCACACTGCAACACAGAGGCAGAAATGAAGCGCTTGTCTTCGCTTTTTTCCGCCGGCGGCTCGGGTGATGGCGTCCTGAGCGGGTCCTGCTCCACATCTTCTTCGGGAATCGGGTGAAGCCTGTAGGGCAACCGTCCCGGTCGGGACGGATACTCAGCGCCGCATATCTTCCTCGAGCTCAGGATGCAGAAGTAAAGACAATCTTTCCAGACCCTCGACTATCCGTGGACCAGGCCTGAACCACAGTGCAGAGTCGAACACATAAACCCGGTCGTTCTTGACGGCCGGTATGACCTTCCAGCGGTTCCAGAATTTCCGTGCTTCTTGCCGGTCGAGCTCCGATCCGGTACCGCTGGCGGAGGCATCGATGACGACCTGCGGCTGCAAGCCGATGACCGTCTCTGCGGGCACCGTGGGGTAACGAACCGATGAATCACCAAGAACGTTGTTGCCGCCGGCGATGGTCAGCAGGGTGTTGGCGAAACTGCCCTTTCCCGCCGCCACCAGGGGTTTGTGACCGTATACCAGCAGCACACGCGGTCTTTTCTTGCCGCCGATCCTCGCTTTCACCCTCTTGATTTCACTCTTCATGCTCTCGACGAGCTCGCTGGCCCTTCGTTCACGGTCGAGAACCTGGCCCATCTTCTCGACGACCACGAAGATGTCCTGCAGACTGTAGGAAGGAAGCACCAGAACGGCAACACCCATCCTGGCCAGGACATCCATGCGGTCGCGACCGCCGGGGTTGGGCACGCAAACTACCAGATCGGGCTCGAGGGCCAGAATGCCCTCGAGCGAGGGGTCCACGAACCCTCCTACCCTGGGAAGTTTCTCCACTGCCGGGGGATGATCGTCATATTTGGTCACTCCCACGATCTTGTCACCGGCCCCGAGGGCAAAGGCGATCTCGGTCAGGTTTGGCGCCAGGGAGACAATCCTCTCGACACGGCCTTCGGGCTCTGTGCCGCCGAGATAAACCGGGTGGCTGGGTTGCGCCCGAAGACGTGCAGACGGCGGCAGAAGCAAAAAGAACACCAGGAGAATCATTGAACCCGACCAACCAGGAAATCGACCGCGGCCTGCCTTGCAGCCGCATTTTCGACACCTGTTTTGCACCTCGTGGTCTTCACTTTTCTCAATGGATGTTCGCGGGTAACAGTCGGCCATGAGAGACATTCAAACAGACTCCCGGGCGCGGGGCAAACAGAAGAAAAAAAGAGGCGGGTCACACACACCCGCCTCTTTTGCCATCGTTCACCTGTCGAAGGCTATTTCTTGCGGCCCTTTTTCTTCTTCTCGAGTGTGGCAGTCGTCTTGCCACTGGTGACCACCCACTTCTTGACCTTGCCGACCAGGGCCTTGCCTATGCCCTTGACGCGGGTGAGATCGTTCACCGATTCGAGCCGCTTCTGGGCCCGGTAGTCTATGATGGCGGCGGCCTTGGCTGGACCAATCCCGGGCAGAAGCTGCAGGTGCTCTGCATCGGCGGTGTTGACATTCACCACCCCGTCGGGAGAATCGGCAAGGGCATAGGTGCCGAACAGGCCGAGCGTCATTGCAACTACCACCATCATCAAACACCTTACAAAAACATTCCTTTTCATTTTCAACCTCCTTTTTCCTCAATTTGCGATTCACTCCTCCAGAACCCTGTCCGGGGGAGGGATCAACCCGCCTTGGCTTCGTCGTTTCTCTCACGGATCTGCAGGCGTCCGTTAGTTGGCAGGGCATCCAGGTACACGTTCAAGGAACCGTCACGGTTGGGGAAACAGGCCCCCACCTTGACCCAGAAAGACTTGTCCATGCCCTGGCGCTCGACGATTGTGTACACCTGCATCATTTTGGCTCCTTCGGCCATGTCTACCTCCTCTCCGCCTGCCACATAGAGCTGGCTCGTCCCGGGATTCGCCTGCTTCTCGCAGGCAGTTGTTTTCCGAAGCAAGATGTGTGCCCAGGTGGGATTATGTAAGCCCGGAGGCACAAACAGTCGCTATTCGGGTAAGATAGGGCAAAGGGCCAAAATGCCGACAGGTGCCTGGAGAACGCTCTGGCCGCCGCGAGTGTCCGGAATCCGGACACCCCCCCTGCTTTCAAGGCCGAGAGGATTTACGCCAGGCACCAGGAGCGTGACGTCAGTGCAACAGTTTCTCCTGGGGCAAGGGTCCGCTGAGCTCAATGGTACCGAAGCGCTTTTCGAACTTCTCCACGTTCTCCAACAAGGCCTGCAGCAGGCGCTTTGTGTGCTTGGGGCTCGATATGATTCGCGCACGCACCTTGGCCTTCGGCTGTTGCGGTTGCACATAGATGAAGTCCATGGTGAACTCGGTTTCTGAGTGATTTACCATGGCCAGGTTCACGTATGTGCCCTGAGCTATTTCCTCGTCGAGCTGGATCTGGATGTTCACTTTCTTGGATTTGTCTTTTTTATCGTCTTGCATTGCGTCTCCCTTAGGCTTCAAAACAAGGATTTCGATTCTAACAGACGCACCGGGGTATTCAAGCTCCCGGCGCCGGCGCCTTCCGGTAAGGCAATAGTGCCCGGCACGGAGGCGTTTCATTGGAAAACGCGAATGGATTTGAGGTTTGACTTCATCGAGCCCGCTTGGGTAAAGTCGTTTAGCGCACATGACCAAGCCCAGAAAGAAAAGAGGCCCCGTGAAGGGCTCCGCCGGTGTAGCCAAGGGCAAGCAAATCCAGAAGTTAAAAAAGCGCCTGAAGAAAAACCCGGCCGACGAGGAGGCTTTCGTCAGGCTCTGGGACGCCTTCCTGGAAAACGAATCCTGGGAGGCCATGATAGAAATCCTGCAGGCACGGATTGATGCCGTCTCCGACGTGAAAGACAAGGTTCGCGCACTTATCAGGCTGGGAAACCTTTACGACGAGAAACTCTGCGACCCGCGGCAGGCGGTCGACGCGTACGGACGCGTCTTGACCCTCGACCCTGAAAACCGGAGGGCGATCTGGGCCCTGGGAATGCTCTACCACGACCTGGAGGACTGGGAGAAGGTAATAGAAATCTACTTGCTGCAGATCGATCTGGCCCAGACGCCCGAGGAAAAACTCGGCATACGCGCACAGCTGGCACAGATATACGAGCAGTGTCTGCAACAGGAAGATCAGGCCTTGATGGAGTACATCCGGGCGGCAAGACTGGCGCCGCAGACTGTGCGCATCCTGCTCAACATGGAGAAGCTGGCGACACGCACCGAGAGCTTCCGCGAATTGCTCGCCGTTTATGAAGATGTCGTCGAACGGGTCGATCGCATTGAGCTGCGCATAGCCCTGTACCTGAAGCTTGCCAGGCTATACTCGGAGCACGTGTCGGACGAAGAGCAGGCATCCGGCTACTACCGGCGCGCCATAGAGTTGTCCGAAGGCCAGGCCGAAAGGCTCTTCTCCATCTCGGCAATCTACGGCGAAGAGGAAGAGTGGGAAGAGCTCATCTCGACTTACACCCAACTGATCGGCCACGCCGAAGATCCGGATGTCAAATCAACGCTGCGCCGCGAGATCTCGCGGCTTTACCGCGAAGGACTCGGGGATTCCACATCTGCATTTTTCGAGCTGGTGCGTGTGGCGCGCTATTCCCCGGAGTCACCGGGGCTGGTCGACGAGCTGATCGAACTGGGCGTGGCTTGCGAGAAACACCTGGAGCTGGCCGCGGTGCTGGAGGACATCGGAACCCGGCTCGAGGACAAACAGGCCAAGGCCAACCTCTACACGCGCCTCGCCCGCCTGCACCTCGACGAGCTGCACAATGCCGAACTGGCCAGCGCCGCCGTGTCCCAGGCCATCGACATTGCACCGGCACACATCCCCGCCCAGCTGATCCGCTTCGACTTGTTGCAGACCAACAAGGAGTTCGAAACCCTGGTGGAGGCGATCGAGTCTTTCCTTTCGCGACCCGACCTGCCCCCCGACGTGGATCAGTCACAACGCAAGCGCCTGGCCCAGATCTATGAACAGAAGCTCGGTGACCGCGAGCGCGCGGTCCAGCTCTACCGCGAGTCGATGCAATCGCGGCCTGCCGAGGGCATGCCGCCGCCGGACGGCAGGGAGGAGATCCTCGAAGAGCTCTATCGGCGCCAGGGTGTCTGGGACGAGTTGATCTCCTTGCTGGCAAAACGCCTCTCGGAAACATCCGAACCCGGAGAGATCTGTAAATACGCGCTGGAAATAGCGGACATCCAGGAGAAAAAGCTGGACCGATCCGACCTGGCCTTCTTCGAGCTGATCCGCGCGGTAAAGCAAGTTCCCGGGCATACAGACCTCTGCGACGAGTTGTTCCGCCTGGCGCGCGAGGCCAGCTTCGAGACCGAGCTGCTGGCCGTGCTCGACGACCAGGTCAGGTCTTTCGAAAACGATCAGGCGGCAGCCTACCAGCAAAGGGCTGGTTCCTTGCTCATGTCGACAAAGGATTCCGCAGGCGCCCTCGAGCGCTTCAGATTGGCTTTCGAGCTCGATCCCGCTCAGAAAGAAGTATTCTCGGCTCTCGCGCAAAACCTGCGAGAAGAAGAAAAAATCGAGTCCCTCGCAGACCTGTACCTGAAACGGGCATCGGTAATCGAGGCCGGCGATGAGAAGATAGAACTGCTATACGAGGCTGCAGAATTGCTGGAAGAGCGCATTGGCAACGACGTCAAGGCAGCCGACGTCTACGATCGAATCCTGGGCCTGCAACCCGATGCAAGCGCCGCGCACAAGGCCATCCAGCGCCTGAGGGGAGAGGCGGCCCAGGTGGCCTCTTTCGAGGAACAGGAAGTCGAAGCACCGGCTACCGCTCCACCGGAAACAGAGGCTCCGGGGGCGGGAGAAGAAGTCACCGAAGACAAAATCGACAGCCCCGCGCCCGAAGGGCCCGCCGAGGCCGTGGATGATGACATGGCAGAGGTAGTCTCGGAAATACCCGCCGCGTCCCCCGGGGAGGAAGAAGGAGATATTTCCCACGTGGTATCGGGAGTGCCGACAGGGGATACGGAAGCGGAGGAGATCGCCGAAGTCTACTCGCCACCCCCCGAGAGTGAAGAGGAAGACGACGTCGAGACGACTGTCGAGACAATACCTTCGCAGCAAGAGCAGGCCCGGGCCGAAAGCGATCCCTTCGCGGATCGGGAAACGACCGTCGTCGAGTCTGCCCCGCGCGGCGACACCCCGGAGAGCACGGAAGAGAGCGAGGAGGAGACCAAGGAGCCGACGCTGGTGACGCGTCCGCCCGGTACGCAGTCACCCGCAGAAGACGGGGGTGGACAGGCGCAGGCCGAAGTTGCGGAGCAGGAGCCGGAAACCGGTCCGGAATCCGCGGTTTCTGAAACAGAAGAAGAGGAAATCGACAGCAGCCCGATGGAGGAAGAGGCCACCATGCCGACGGCGCCGCAGGATCCCGTCGTGGCACTACGCCAGGTAGTAATGCAGGATCCGTCAAATGCCGAGGCCTGGATCGAGCTGTCGGCCACCCTCGACGAGGAAGAGGGCGTGGAACCCGCCTTCGCCGCCCTGGAAGAAGGCCTGGGAAACCTCGGCGAAGAAGGGGACCGGGCCAAGCTATACCGCCGTATGTCTCTGATTGCCAAGAGCGCCGATTTGCAGATGCGGCTCGGAAAATTGCTCGAGGACGAAAACCGGCCAGAGGACGCGGAGTCTTCCTACCGCAGCGTGTTGCGCAACGATTCCGCTCACGCCGGCGCGCTGGACGGCCTGCAGAGAATTTACCAGGACCGCGGCGCCCTCGACCGCTACGATGCCATACTGACCCGCACCCTGAAGGCGGCCAAGGAACCCGCGTCCCGCCGCACCTTGCTGATGCGCAGGGCCCATCTGCGTGCCGAACTGCTGGATCGCGAGCAGGAGGCCCTGGAGGATCTCGAACAACTCACATCGGTGGAGGGCGGTGACCTCGAGGCCCTGACCATGCAGGAGGAAATCCTCGAACGCACAGATCGGCTCGACGATCTGGTCAAGGCCTACGAACGACATCTGGAGTTGTGCGATGATCCTTCGACACGCATGGATCTCCACTCGGCGCTGGCCATTCTGTACGAAACCCACTTGCAGAATTCAGAGCGGGCCATCCTCTACTACCGCAGGGCCCTGGAAGACGATCCCGGTCATGTCGGCGCATACGATTCACTGGCATCCCTGCTCACCAGCAAGCGTGACTGGCTGGGTGCGATCGAGGTTCTCGATCAGGCGACCAAGAACATCGAGGATGCGGCCATTGTCAGCCAACTTCACTACAGGGCCGGCAAGATTCTCGAGGAACAGCTGCTCAGGCCGGAGGAGGCCGAGGCGGCTTACAGGCGAGCCGTCGAGAACGAATCTCCCAGTGCACAGGCCCTGGGTGCCCTGAAAGACATGGCCCGGCGCCGTGAGGACTGGGTCGAGTCGATCCGGCTCGGCAAGCAACAGGCCGGCCGTGAAACCGACCCGGTACGCAAAGCGGCCTTGCTGGTCGAACTCGCCCGCATCTGGCACGACAAGCTCGAAAACGGGCCCAAGGCCTTGCAATTTTGCGAGATGGCCCACGATCTCGACCCCGACAACCTGGAGGCCGCCAGGAAAGTGGCCGACGCAAGGCTGGAGACGCATTCACACGAGGAAGCCCATGTTCTGCTCGAGCATGTGGCAAGGATTGGCGAGAAGGGAAACATGGGCGACGAGGAGCTGGCGGCTGTGCACCTCAAGCTGGCACAGACCGCCGAGGCACTCGATCGCCCCGAAGATGCTTCCGACGCCTACGAAAAAGCCTTGCAACTGGCACCTGCCGATCATCACATCCTGACCCAGTATGGCTACCACCTGGCCAGGCGGGAACGCTGGGAAAGAGCCGTAGAGCTTTACGGTGAAATCCTCGATCGATACCGACATCGACTTGAACCCAACGAGGTCGCAGACATCCATTGCCTGGCGGCCCGCGGCTGGATAGAGCTCGACAAACCAGAGGAGGCCACGGCGCATTATCGCAAGGCACTCAAGGCCAACCCGCGGCACCTGCCCGCCCTGCGGGCCAGCGTCAACCTGGCTCGCAAGCTCGGCCGTCACTACGAGGTGGTGGATTTGCTTCGCCAGCTCAGAGACATGTCGTCGAGCCCCAGCTCGCGCTTCAACATTGCGGTTCAGATAGGCGATCTGCTGTCTGATCCCATCGATCGCCCGCAGGAAGCCGCCGAGGCCTACCAGCAAGCACTTGCCCAGGAGCCCAATAACGTCGAACTCCTAGAGAAGTTGCGCAAGATCCTGGTGCGCGCCGAGAGATACGAGGAAGCGGTCGAGACACTCGAGCGCCTCTCGCACGTTTCACCCAACGAGCGCCAGAGGGCTCGTTACCTGCGCATCGCGGGCGACATCATGGGAGAGCGTCTCGACGACGACAAGGGGGCCCTGGATCTCTACTTGCGTGCACTGAACAGTGCCCCGCTGGACAAGCGGGCCCACGGCTCCGCGGTCAAGATACTCAACCGCTTGCGAGACTGGCCGCGGTTGACCGTCCTCTACGAGGGATTGCTGAAACGATTGCCGCCGCCCATACCCGGCTCCGAGGATCGCCGGATAACGATACTCACGGAACTGATCGAGTTGTACCGCTATCGACTGGATGATCGTGAGAAAGCCATCTCGGCTTGCGAAATGCTGCTGGAGATCAAGTCCTCGGACATCAAGGTACGCGAGGACCTGGCCCGGTTGTACGAGGCCTCCGGACGGCTGGACGATTCCGCCAGGATCCATCGCTCGCTGATAGCAGATAGCCCCTTCTCCGTCGACAGCTATCATGCCTTGCGACGGATCTACGAACAGCAGAAAATGCCCGATCGCACCCTGTGTTTGGCCGCCACCCTGACCTTCCTCGACGAAGCCAACGAAGATGAACAGAGGCTGCTGAAGGAACAGAGACACGCCTTGCCGATACCCCCGGGCCGGCGCATCGACGAGGCATTGTACAACCAGAAGTTATTGTTCCACATGGCTCGCGGGTTGCTGGGTGAGATGTTCACTTTCATCTCGGATTTCGCTCGGCCCCTTTTCGTCACCGATCTCAAGGATTTCCGGCTCAAGACGCGCGACCGCATGGATCTGCGCTCGAGCAACTCGAAGGTCTCCTCCGCCTTTTCCCAGGCCCTGCAGTTGCTAGGTGTGCCCGAACCTGAGTTTTACGGCAAGGGAGCCAATATAAAGGGCATCATGGCGGTGAACACCTCTCCGCCCGCGGTGCTCTACTCCGAGGATGCCGTACGCCGGGCATCAATAGCTGAATTGCGCTTCATGGCCGGGCGGGCAATCGCCTTCACCCGTCCCGAGAATCTCCTGGCCGCCTGCCTGTCACCCAAGCAGCTGCGCGAGTTGCTCGAAGCCATGGTTGACATCGTCTTGCCCGGCGAAAACATCCATCCCGTCGGTGAGGGTGTCGGTAACCTGACCCGCAGGCTTACGAAAAGAATCCCCGAGAGCAGGCAGAAACGCCTGAACCAACTCGCGGTCGATTACCGCCAACAGGCGGAGGATTTGTCCATACGCGACTGGCTCGAAGGCATTGAACACACTTGCAACCGGGCGGGTTTCGTCT
>Ga0180432_10011167_pt1 | contig 10629 bp, 6 predicted proteins | sample SS_ome_10_FD_132414 | JGI IMG/M metagenome (GOLD analysis project Ga0180432, IMG submission 132414) | Hypersaline lake sediment archaeal communities from the Salton Sea, California, USA - SS_1_MS_2 metaG | ecosystem: Environmental > Aquatic > Non-marine Saline and Alkaline > Hypersaline >...
CCAACGCCGCCGCCAGTCTGGCCGATCCCAATATCGTGCCGCTTTACGAAGTGGGCCAGCACAACGGGCAGTTGTTCTATTCGATGGGCTACCTCGATGGCGAAAGCCTTTACGACAAGACCAAGCGAAACCCGCTGCCCAACGACGATGCCGCCCGCTACGTGCGGAAGATCGCTAAGGCGGTCCACTATGCCCACACTCAGAAGGTGATCCATCGCGACATCAAACCGGGCAACATCCTGGTCGACCGTCGCCGCGACGAACCACATCTGGCCGACTTCGGTTTGGCCAAGCAACTCGTGGTCAAGCCCGGCGGACAACTGACCGACGACGGCCAAGGCATGGGCACCCCGGGATACATGCCGCCGGAACAGATTCTCGCGATCGCCGACCAAATTGGACCGCGCAGCGACGTGTTCGCCCTCGGCGCCACCCTCTACAGTCTTCTGATCGGTCGCCCGCCGTGGCAAGGCGCGACATCGTCGGAAACGATGTTGCAGACTCTGCAGAACGAGCCCGTTCCGCCGCGCCAGATAAACCCCTCGATCGATCTCGATCTGGAAACCATCTGCCTGAAATGCCTGGAGAAGGACCCCGCCAAGCGCTATCAAACGGCCGACGACCTCTCCGCCGAGCTAACCCGCTACGCCGAAGGCCGCCCGATAGAAGCCCGGCCGGTCAGCCGCATGGAACACGCATGGCGATGGTGCAAACGCAATCCACTCGCCGCCGGCTTGACCGCGGCGGTGGTTTTCGCATTGCTAACGGGGACTATTATTTCCTCGCACTTTGCGATGGAAATGGGCAAGCAACGCGACAATGCGATAGCGGCAGAAGGGAGGGCGAATGAAGAAGCCGCGGCCGCTGTGTTGGCGAAGAAGGACGCTGAGAAACAAGCGCGAATAGCAGAGGCGGAAAGGGATCGTGCTGACAAGAAGGCGAAAGAAGCCGAGGCGGAGCGAGACCGAGCTGACAGGAAGGCGGAAGAGGCAGACGTGGAACGAGGAAAAGCTCTGGGGGCGCTGAAGAATGAGGCGGCTCAACGCAAGAAGGCCGAGGAAGCAACAACGGAAGCTAAGAAACAGACAAGAATAGCGAAGGCGGCGAGTGAGCGAGCCGACAAAAAGGCGGAAGAAGCCAATGCGGAGCGAGGAAAATCTCAAGAGGCGCTGAAAAATGAGGCCGCTCAACGCAAGAGGGCCGAGGAGGCGACTAAGTCTGCTGTAAGGAGCCTGTATCATGCTAACATTCGACTGGCGGAAAGCAAGCTGCAACACCGCGATGCCAACGGAGCCGCAACCGCCCTCGCCGCCTGCCCACACGAAGAACGTAGTTGGGAATGGAGCTATCTCGATCATCTTCTGCATTGCGAGTTGCAATCCATTGAGCTGGGTTCGAGAGTCAAATGTCTTGCCGTCAGCCGCGACGGTCGCTGGATTGCGGCTACGATAAACGGAATAATAACGATAGTCAATGTAGCGACCGGTCAAGAAACGCTATGGCTCCAGGGCCATTCCGATAGCGTCACATGCGTCGCTTTCAGCCCGGACGGACGCCGACTCGTTTCCGGGAGTTTGGACAAGACTGTGAAGCTTTGGGATGCCGAAACAGGCAAAGAGATGCTCACTTTCAAGGGGCATTATCGAGAAGGGCGCAGCGGATACGTCTTGGACGTTGCTTTCAGCCCCGACGGTGCGTACGTCGCGTCAGCCGGTCAGGCTCCGAACCACCATGGGGATCTCCGGGTCTGGAACGCCAAGAACGGCGAAGAACTATTTGCCGTAACGGATACTGCGGCGATCTTCGCCGTCGCCTTCAGTCCAGACGGTCGACGACTTGTGACGGGAGGGGTTGCCGGATCAGACTTCGAGAAAGGAGAAGACGCCGAGCGCAAACCGTGGTATGATGGCATGGTGCGGATTTGGAACACGTCAACTGGAAAGCAGGAACGAATGCTCAAGGGGCATGGTGCCCTCGTCGCCAGCGTGGCTTTTAGTCCGGACGGACGGAGCATTGTGTCGGGAAGTTCTGATAAGACCATCAGAATATGGAACGCCGATTCTGGTGAAGAGACACTTCTGCTGAAAGGACATAAGGGCGAAGTTCACTACGTGGGCTTCAGCGACGATGGACAACGGATCGTCTCAGGAGGCACCGATAATGAAATCGCGGTATGGGACGCCGCGACAGGCCGGGAGAATCTCCTTGTTGGCAGGCATGAGTCCGTCAGCTTGGTCGCCTTCACCGCAAATGATAAACGAATCGTTTCCGCTGGAGGCGGCGGTATCAAGATTTGGGACCCAACCGCGTGCGAAGCCTTGACGTTGCGAAAAGGCCCCGAAGAGACTACAAGCCTTGCTTTCTCTTCAGACCATAGACTGCTTGCTTCGGGTGGAAATGATGGGAACTTCACGATCTGGGACTTTCGCACGGGGAAAAGTCTGCGCTCCATTAGGGCGCATGCGGGCGGCGTTGTCGACGTGGCCTTCAGTCCAGACAGTCGATGGGCTGTCTCTGGATCCCAAGAAGACACTGTTGCGAGAGTCTGGGACTTAGGTAGCGGCAAGAACCTGTTCTCTCTAGAAGGCCATGAACGCGGCGTTCTGTGTGTCGCGTTTAGTCCGGACGGCCGACACATTGTCACGGGAGACACTGACGATGTTGCGAGAGTTTGGGATTGTGAGGCTCGGAAAAGACAGTTCTCCGTGTTTCACGGTATTCCAGTTGAAGTAGATCCCGAGGAGACTTCCGAACCCTCGGACTCCGAGGAACCGCCATTCACTTTGGCCCCACATTCTCCGAGATTTGGAAGTAGTGAAGTGAAAAGTGTTTGCTTCAGTCCTGACGGGCGACGGATTCTCCTGGGAGGAGAAGACCGCCTGGAATTGCGGGACGCGAGAACAGGGAGGCGACTTTCTAGTTTAAATCTGAATGATAGTTATATAATTAGCACCCCCGGCTCGTACTACACGGCTAGCGCATTCAGCCCGGACGGGAAGTACTTGGTCGTGGGCGATTACAGCCGTATTCGCCTTTTTTCAAGCTCCTTTCCATCCCGTTCCCTGTCTCCCCTGCAGACCCTATCAGACTTTTCGGCAGAAACCTCCGCAGACGGTCGATTAGCGTCTCAACGGAAGACGAACGAGGAGAGTTCACCGGTTTTCTCAGCACATTGTCCCAAAGTTCAGAGCGTGACCTTCACTCCAGACGGCAGACGAATCGTTTCAGGACATTCTGACGGAACCACGAGGATTTGGAATGCGTCCACAGGCGACGAACTGCTTATGTTGACGGGCGAAGGAAACGGGCCCGGGTGCGTCGGCGTCAGTCCCGACGGTCGGTTTATCGCCTCGAGTGGCGGAGCCAAACAATCGCCGGGAGATATTGCCGTCTGGTCAACGACGCGAGGCAGTGAGACTCTCTCGCTTCCGTGCCGCGCGAAATGCATCGCCTTTACTCCAGACGATCGGGACATCCTGACGATAGGGCTCTCCGATGGGCTGGACTTCGGTGTTCCTGGTCCGATTCTGGCCAAAGAAGAGGAAAATGCGTGTGTTTGGAATGCTAGGACCGGAGAAAAGACTCTCGAGGTCGCCTATGAAGGACTACCGCCGTTTGGAATGAGATGTGAGCAGTTCAGTCCAGACGGAAGATACATGGCCATTGGAGGGAGAATCGACTCCGTTTCTCCTCTTGTGGATGATTCCTCCTCTTCGCTCACCCCCAAACAGAACTCACAGCCGAACACTGTCACAATCTACGATGTCCGAACGGGGGCGAAAATCCTGAGCCTCAAAGGCAATCTCGGGGGCGTTCAGTGTGTGGCCTTCTGTCCGGACGCACGACTGCTTGTTTCGGGAGGTCCGGATTCGGCGGTACGAGTCTGGGACTTGAAAACCGGCCGAGAGACTTTCGTACTAAAGGGTCACGCAGGAAGCGTGCGCTGCGCAACATTCAGTCCCGATGGTCAAAGGATCGCAACCGTTGCCAGCCGGGCAAAAGATTCGTACGACAAGGGCTCCGAGATCATCGTGTGGAACATGGAAACGAGCGCTAAGATCTGCACCATCTCCAGGCCTGGGGAAATTATCTCGACACTCACTTTCAGTCCGGACGGAAAACACATCCTCACGGGAGGCTGCGTTTTAGAATCTCTTCCCCCAGATTTTTTCGGCGAAGTACAGGTGTTCGCGCCCCCAGGCTTTCTCGATAGCGAGACAAACACCGCGACTCCTGATTATTCAGAATTAGAACAGAGATCGTCCGAGAAGGAATCGCAGACAACGTTGCCCTTCGAGCTCATCCCAGTTCCCAAGGACGCATTGGAGGAAGTGCCTTTCGACGGTCCAGAAACTGCGAGGCCGCGCGACGCTGTTTCGCTCGTTCATGCTGACCCCGTAGCTGATCGACGTCTGGGGCACGTCATGCGACTCTGGGACGCCGTCACCGGCCGGGAACTCTTGGCATTCAGGGGGCATACGCGCGAGGTCAAGAGTGTGCAATTCAGCAAGGATGGACAGAGGATCGTTTCGGGTAGCCTAGACGACACCGTGAAGATTTGGAGTGCCTCTACCGGCCGGGAGATCGTCTCCTTCAGAGGGCGACTCCACGGCGTACTGCAAGTGGTCTTCAGTTCAGACGGCAAACGGGTCGTGGGCCGGGGACCTAAGGCCGTACGCGTGTGGGATATGGAGATGCCGCTAAGTCGAGAACCCTCCAAGCAGTCCAAACGCACTGCAACACCGACCTCAGCCAAGAAATCAAACAGCCAGCCTGCGGGACTTGAAGGGAGCGTTCAGCCCGATGCTCAATCACGCTAAGCCCTGTCCCGCAATTGCCAGATGTGACCACCCCAGATGAGAAGACGGAAGTCTTGGAGAAAACCGGAGAATGCCGCAGAAGCAGAAATCCCCTGTAGATAGTCTGCCATCTGGCGCCCAAAACCAGCCAACATGAGGCACGTTACAACCGGCCATGATTTAGGAGATTGTGGTTCGTCGTGTACCCTTCAACATGTCCCAGCTGAAGGAGGCACGGTATGGCGGATCGACTCACGATGGGTGCAGTCGCTGCCTGATTATTGTGTAGAACTATTGACGATATCTCGCTAGACGCGCCCACCGGGTCGGAACCGGACGTTGGTGGCGGCGGCCTCCCAACCCGCGACGAAAAGCCAGCCGACCACGGAGAATCGGCGAGCGATTGGTCAGGAGGATAGTCGAGTCACACTTCATCAAGCCAAATCGGCTCCAAGACGTCTTCTTCAACATCGAATACGGCACAGTGGCCGTATTGCAGGGCGTGGACGGTGACTACGTAGCGGTTCTCCGGTGCGAGGCGGAAAGGGGTTGTTTGATCCCAGTCGACTGGGCCCGATGGCGTGGCGATCGACCAGCGATGGAAGTGGCCGTGGAACATGATTCGATGGGGGAACTCCGAGAAACAGGGGTCCACGACGCCGGGCTCGCCGGGGTGCCCGCCCAGATAGTAGATCGTCGGGTCGGTCGGGTCCCAGAAAGGGAAGCCGTGGGTGAACAGGAAAGGGCCCAACTCGTAGGATGATCGCAGGGAAGCCATGTACGCCAGTACCCTCGGAGAAAAACGCCGAGGCAGCCATGGCTCCGGTTCGTGGCAGAAGCCGAGATCGTGGTTGCCGTAGACTCCCTCGACGTTCGCTTCGACCAGCAAGTCGATCAGCGTGTCCATGCACTGCCCCGATTCGAAGAGATCGCCCAAGACCAACACACGATCGACGCTCCGCCGCCAAAATGCATCCAACGCCAGTCGAGTCAACATGCTGTCGCCGTGTATGTCGGCTAGGAGTCCAATTCGCAAAGCAAAACCTCTTCAAGTCAAGTTTCCGCGGACCTACTCGTCGGGCAGGCAAGGCACTTTCTACCTCTTTCTTCCAAATACAACGAGCGAGATATCGTCGCTTTGTTCGCAGTCGGCCATGTGTCGACGCACGTCGTCCAAAAGCGCTTGCCCTGTCTCCGTCGGCGATTGACCGCTCACGGCAGATAACTGTCGTTGAACGCGGGCGATCGTGTACTGTTGGTTGTTGTCGTTTTCCGCTTCGCTTATGCCGTCAGTATACATGACCACACATTCGCCTGATTGAAGGCCGGCGGTGACGGTGCCATATTCGGCGCCGGGTATGATACCCAAGGGGAATCCTCTCACGGTTTCGTCCACCGGCTTGCGGACCGATCCGTCGGGGCATCGGATCATCGGGGACATGTGGCCCGCGCTGGCTATCGTCAGTTCATGCTTGTTGGGATCGAGAACGCATATGGCCAGCGTGATGAACCTTCCCTCGTCGGCAGCGTTGCAGATCTCGTCGTTCATTTCCGAGACAGCCAGGCCGAGATCGTCCGGGTGATGGAGGAGCGCGACCTTGCAGATTGCGGAGGCTTTTGCCATCAACAGGGCAGCCGGGACGCCCTTGCCTGCCACGTCCGCCACGAGGACGGCCTGCCGCCCGCCGGAAAGCTTGAGAAAATCGTAGAAATCCCCGGCGACGTGGCGCGCCGGCTCGTAGTATGCCCAGAAGGCATAGTCTTCCACCTCAGGCATGGACTGTGCCAACAAGGCCCTTTGCACCTGTCTCGCCAGTTTCATTTCTCGTTGAAGGGCGTGCAGTTCAAAAAGTTCCTTGTGGGCTCGGGCGTACTCGACCGCCACGGCCGCCTGGCTCGCCACACTCACCAGAAGCCCCATGTCCTCTGGGCTGAACTTTCTTGCGACCGACTGGGTGTCCAACTGAACGACGCCCAGCGGTTTCATTTCCTGGGAGAGAAGAGGGACACACATCACGGAGCGGATATGGGACTGAATGAGGCTTTCCGTAGAGGCGATATGCTGGTCGGTTGTCGCGTCTGTACTGAGGACAGCCTGGCGGGAATTCATCGCTTGCTCGACAATTGTGCGGCTGTACTGGATATCGTCTTGCTGCGAGCGTCGGTGTTTCGTGGCCTTCGGGACCAAGTGGCCGTTTTCCGACAGAAGGACCAGTCCCCGGTCCGCTTGTCGAAAGATATCGAACAGCCCGTCCAGAATTTTCGCCAGCACGGCATCGGTGTCGAGAGTACAGCCCAGCGCCTGGGTGATTTGCAGTATTGCCTCCAGTTTTTCCGTAGCACTTGCCGCCAGGATAGACTGGTGGCTGCCCGTGGCATCGATGATGCAAGTTACGCTTGACGCATCGTCTTCCCTCGCCCGCGCACGGGGCGACGAGGATTGCAACTCGAATGTGGAACCGCAGATAGTAAACTGATCGCGATCCTTCAGGGGAACCTTGCTTGTGATCCTTCTTCCGTTTATGAAGACCCCATTCCTGGAGTCGGTATCCTCCAGTTCATAGACGCCGTTTTCAAAGACCAGCCGGGCGTGCTCGCGGCTTACGGCATCGTTGCGTAACACGATGTCGCGATTGGCTGCTCGACCGATAGTGAGCTCGCGCTTGCCAAGGTCATATGTACGAACAACGTCGTCATGATGCAGCATTCGAAGTTTATCGGGCATGATGGCAATGCTCCGTAGCTGGACACCGGGAAACCGGGGCTTGGCCCGCGGTGGACTTAACCTCAGCGGTCGCGGCGTCGAGTGCAAGGTGATTTATTGAGGAAACAACGCTGGCAACTTGTTGGGCGTGTTTTGGAAGGCACAGTGTGGTACGAAAGCACAGTATAGACGATCTCCCGCGAGGTTGGCGAGCCCCCCGGTCACGAGGCCAGAAGGAAATCCCGTTCGGGGCGAGAGGCGGTGCAGGGAACTTGGGCGACGGGGCGCGACGTCCGGGGCAAGCCCCGGGAGCGGCTTGCAACTCGGCGCGGGGGCCATTCTCTCGCGGTCAATGCGATGTCGGCGGTGGCGTAGATAATAGTTTCTCTGCAAACAGAGAATTATTTCTCTCCGACATTATGCCAAATCCGGCTTGTATTGATAGAGAGAGAATTGGCACGACACTCCGACTGAGAGGATAAGCCATGTCGAACGGAATAACATCCCTCGCTCCCAGGAGGCCCGTGTTCGCGTGCCCGGTCACCGTGGAATCGGACATTCTGGCCGAACAAATACCATACGGCACATGTCATTGACGGCAAAGGAAGACGGGGCTATAAGTACGGACAGGGCGTGTCGGAGGAAGAGATACTGGGCCAGGAAATGGTCGCGACGCGCTAGAATGCTATCTGTTAAGTCGTCTTGGCTGGGATTGGATTAATTTGCGTTGGCAAGCATGACTCGGGAAAGGTGTAATGCAGCTATGAAATGGTTACTGGTATATCGGAGCAAACAGCTTGGCCTCGCTTGGAAGAAGTACTTTGACGCGCAGGACGATGTGGAAGTGCTTGAGGGTGATATCTGTCGTGTTCCGTGTGACGCGGTGGTTAGTCCCGCCAACTCTTTTGGATTCATGGATGGCGGGCTCGACTACCACTTGTCTGAGAGGTTCGGTTGGGATTTACAGGATCGGCTGCAGGCAAAGATCGCGAACCGCCCGGTCAAAGAACTTCTCGTTGGCGAAGCTTTGCTGATTCCCACGCAAGATGCGGAAGTACCGTGGCTCATCGCGGCGCCGACAATGCGAGTGCCGATGCGACTTCGGCAGACCGTCAATGCCTACCTCGCCATGAAAGCTATCCTGAGTTCCGCTCTCGCCCACACAGCGCAACCAGCAATCAAGAAGGTCGCGGTGCCCGGCCTGGGAACTGGTTGCGGAGCATTATCCTCCGAGACTGCCGCCTTGCAGATGTGGCGGGCATACGAAGAAGTAGTGCTGAAGAAGGTCATTTATCCCGAAGACTTCGGCGAAGCGCAGAAACGCCACATCTATATGAACATTGATGAAATCAACCTGTGGGACCCATAACTCATAGCGGGCAAAACGGTCGTGGCGGACAACATATGCCGCAGCAAGACAGCGAGGCTGAATCGTGACATCCGCTCAAACAATTCTAGTATTTTCCGACCCTCACGGTCGCATTCCGCTCCTGCTGCGACTGGTCTGGCAGTGGCAACGCGAACACGACCGCCGGGTTGACTTAATTCTTGTTTCCGGCGACCTCGGCGTTTGGCCAAACAGCGGCAATCTGGACAGTTCCACCAGAAAGTACAGCCAGGTCGATCCGGCCGAACTGGGATTTCAAGCATTCGAACCGATCACTGCAATGCAGGCCGCAGAACAGCCTGAAGCGGTCGCCGCACATTTGGCCCGTGTTGCGGACCTCTTGGCGACGATTCTTCCTGAGGTCGAGGCGAAGATTGTCTTCGTGGGCGGCAACCACGAGGACTACGATTACTTGCTCGACTGCGGCAAGAAGACCAACGAGGCCAATGCACCGCTCGTATCCGTCGAGAAATCGGGACGGATCTGGTGGCTGCCACCTGGGCACGTCTACGAGCATAACGACACTCGCATTGGAGGTATATCAGGAATTGATCCGGCCAGCTGTGGACGCGATCCGCTGAGATATCATCCAACGAGCGTGATCACGGACGATTCGGTAGTTGATTCGATACTGCGGATCCTGGACTCCGGCGATGGCGCGGATATCGACGTATTGCTGACACACGATGGTCTGCCGGATGCCGCCAAGCCGGGAAAAGGCACGTTCTTCTTGCTGGAGGTAATCGAAGCGTTGAATCCACGCTATCACTTCTTCGGCCACTATCATTCAGAAGTCGATCCCATCTGCTATGCGGACTGGCTGCCACATCTTGCGAAATGGTATCCGAAGGCTTTGGAACTCTGTGCCAACCCTGGTCGACTTCGCACTAGTGGAATCCATGTTAACAAGCTTGCGTTCAACCGCCGCACCGGCTCATTGCGACGGCAGGTGATGGGGTTGCTGGAAGTTGATGCGGAGGGCGAGCACGAATTCCATTTCTCCAACGAGGAATGGCTTTCGAATATGAGCCCAAAGACCATGTGGCGAATTGGCTAGGATTCTTTGGAGGTGCATAACAGCAGGTCTTCATAGCCTGCTGAGGATTTGGCGATAGGCGCGTTTCTGGCCACTTCCCTCTCCATCATATAATAGCTGAAATCGACGCTTCTTTGGCGCCGGGAAATCGTCATCGGATGTGATATCTCCGAGAACCACCCATGGCGGTACTACGCGAACACCACCCCATGAGTGCCCGGGGGGATGTTGTGCGAATCTGGGCGACTATCTGGCCGACCCTGAAGATGCCCGGGAAACTGACTCGTCGGCATGGTCTATAACACTCCTGCGTCAGAGCACTGTGTCTGACAGGCGGCCTGAGACACCGCTTTCTCGACGGACTCCGTACGATGAGTTCGAGATCGGCTACCGCCCACGGAATACGGCCCTTGCTTTTGGTGGACTTTGCTATTACACTCACATTATGGCACATACGATCCCTCCGGTTTAACTATGCGCGGCATGACATGACTGACCACGACTCCGACCAGGGATTTCACTCGCGACTGAACGCCGGACGCGAGTCGGCTGCTGGTGAATTGGACCGTCGCTATCGCGAGCGACTGTGCAGACTGGTCGAACGTGATATGGGGCGCCGCTTTCAGCAGCGTGAGGACCCGGAGGATGTCGTGCAGTCGGTGTTGCGGTCGTTCTTCCGAGGGATCGACCAGAAGGGGTGGCG
>Ga0180432_10011169_pt1 | contig 10628 bp, 10 predicted proteins | sample SS_ome_10_FD_132414 | JGI IMG/M metagenome (GOLD analysis project Ga0180432, IMG submission 132414) | Hypersaline lake sediment archaeal communities from the Salton Sea, California, USA - SS_1_MS_2 metaG | ecosystem: Environmental > Aquatic > Non-marine Saline and Alkaline > Hypersaline >...
GCACTGAATAGTGTTGTTTTTAACTGCATTGCAGTTGAAAAAGTGCATTGTAAGTATTCGATATTAAAGCGAAATAACGAAAGCAAATGATCTTTATTCGAATGTCAAACGCAAAATCCGGGATAATAACATAAGCAGCGGCGCCACGGGCCAGGCAAGCCTTCGCAGCTTGTCCATCATATGATCACCGGTGTCCGATCCGATGTCCGGGTGTCTTTTGGATTAGAACTGTTCGGCGGAACAATCCGATCGTGAATTGAAATTAGTATTGTTGCCTGAGTTCGGCTTTCTCTTCGCCGCTTGCCGTCAGCTCGACGCGAACGCTTTTTTTAGAGATGGGGCGGGAACCGAGCTTCATATCCGCGATAACCTTGATATTGAAGGTGTAATTCACTTCGGAACTCATTAAACAACCGAAAGAAGGCGAAAATACCCAATGTCCTTCTCCATTTGTATCTAAAGTCAGTTCCATCTTATTCTCGAATATATTCGCCCTTGTTTTCATGTCCGACTTGAATTTTGCATACCGCACGCCGTTGAATTCCTCCCAGCCGATGAATGTCGTGTTAATCGTTCCTTCAATGCGGTCGTCTTCCTCATTCGGTATGACGATCTTTTTTTCCCACGTATCCCCCGGTTGGACGTTCGGATTCGGGGGCAGTTGGAAAAACTCGTCAAGCAGGAATTGCGCCATAAAACCGGTCTCGTCGCTTTTATCCGCATCGCTAAAAACGGTGCCGTCGGACAGATAATTCACGGTGAAATATTTTAATTTCGGAGATGTCCCCAGAAAGCCTCGAGGCAAAAACGGGTGTGACGACTCGGCTCCGGCTTTTGATCCCAGAGAAAGAGTGAGATCAACGGTACCGTCATGCTTTGGTTTGAATATAATATCACCCTTCGCCTTTATCACGGACACACGCTCTATATCTTCGATTAAAGGAAAATCGCTCTCACCGGTTATTACAATGCGAGTTTCCCTTGTATACTTATATTTGATGTTTTTCCCCGCTTCGAAATTCCACTTTATCAATGACGACTGTTTATCCCTGGTGCACCCATGCATCGCCATAAGAAAAACAGCGAAGAGTGTAATTGAATTCACGCTTAAAAAAATAAATCGCTTCATTTTTACTATGCCCGACATTGCACCGGACAGGGCTCCTCCCGAACTGCGGTTCTTGTTTAATCTCCTCGCTTCTGATTCAACCTGCCGACCCCTTCGCCGTTGAACGACACTTCGATATGCATCCCTTGACCGTCGGGCCCCTCGCCCGGAGGGACATCTATTACCGACAGCACCTCGATGGTGTAGCTGAAGTTCGAGTCGACCAATTTCCCAATCGAAGGATCGAATCGCCAGATACCCTTCCCTTTCATCGCCATATTCATCTCCATAGGCCCTTGGGATTTTTTTGAAGTGATATTCAAGGAATACTCGAACTTCGCATATCTCGATGCGCCCTGCTTTTCCCAACCGACAAAGGTCGTACTTACGGACCCTTCGGTCGAGTCGTCGCGTTGGGTAAGATATTCGAGTTCCTTATCCCACGATTCTCCCTGCCGGATCTCGGGCTCGGGAGGCATCTGAAAGAACATATCCAGCATGGACCGCACGGAGGTTATTACCTCATTATTCTCCCCCTCTTCCGTATACACCGTGCCGTCGGGCTTGATTGTTACGGTCGCATCGAGCTGTTTAGGCGTAGCGCCGCCGGGAGAAGACTGGAGAAAATCTCCCTGGCCACCTTCGTTTTCGCTCGATTCCAGCGAAATAGTCAGATTTGCATTGCCGTCGTCGTTGGGTTCAAAAACCAAAGTTCCGCCGGTTTTTATATCGAACTTCTGATTGATGGCCTGTGTGTCTATTGCATCGCCCTCTCCGGTCATGGTCCCCTGGAAAGTTTCGGAATACTCGTAAGTGAGGGTTTGCCCGCTTTTGAATTTCCATCTTATCTGATTACCTTTCGGCTGTTCCTTTTTTTCCGGCGTCGTCGCCGACCCGGTCTCATCTGCAACAACGGCCTGCATCAGCAACATCGCGATAGCAACCAGGCACGCCATAATATAAAAAGAACGTCTCATTGTCCTATCCTTTCCCCTGCATGTTTGTCGAAAAATTAACTATTTCTGTTCCGACGGCCAATCAATTTTAAGCGGGCCTTACGATTAACGCGGCCCGATCCACTCGACGGGGGTCTTTTCACGCGGTACCGGCCCGTCCTGTGGTACCTTCGGGTATCCAACGCATACACTCGTCGCTACCTCATAAGGCCATTTGATGCCCAATTTCTTTTTTAGTTTCCGATTCATGTTAAGCGTTTTTATGAAGCCCACATAGCATGTACCGAGGTTCATGGAATGCGCGGCCAGCACCAGGTTTTGCGCCGCCATGCCGCATTCCAGCTTGAAATCCCCGACGCCGCGTTTATCGCCCAAAACAAGTATGAGCACCGGGGCGTGTTGAAAAAGGTGGAGTTTGGTGCCGGGCGCGTTGAATGCTTCGACGGCGTATATCGGTCTGATGTCCATATCTCCCGGATTCCTCAGACCCCACCACGACAGTATGCTACGGATGAACTTACCGCCCTCCTTGTACTGTTTCGAAAGCATCTTCAATAACGGTGTTATCCCATCGCGTATTTCATCTATGACGGCCCGGTCGGTTATGACTATGTAACGCACCGGTTGGGAGTTGCCCGCAGTGGGCGCGAAGCGTGCGGCTTCGAGAAGACGCTCGATAATCTCGGTCGGTACGGGATCCTTCTTGAATATTCGGTTCGATCTGCGGCGGAATATTACTTTCTCGACCTCGGTCAATTCGGCCATATCTTCGGATAAAGGCTTTCCTTCTCCAAGGGGTTGGGGCATTCTGATGGGACGTTCCCTGTAAGAAGACTTATAAAATCCTTCGTCAATAATAACTTGTCCCTCAACGGTGATGGCCCCCTCGGGGCATACCACGGTGCAATCGCGGCAACCGAAACAAGACGGCTGCATCGTGTCGCCCATTTTCATGCGAGGGACAACAATGGCCTTCTTGTCGCGCAACTCGATCGCCCCAAGAGGACATATCCTTATGCAATACCCGCATCCCTTACACTTTTCCGCGTCTATTACAGGTATGCATGCTTTGCCCGGAGGGGCTATTACACTGCGGTATCTCTCCAAAAACATGGCAACACCTCCCGTGCATTAAGCATACCCGCACCCACTTTTCCCGTCAAGAAGGCGCTTCACGTTTGGAAAAAGATCGCTCGATGATGTATATTTTCTTATTTAGGAGGTGACGGTAATGCAGTTTCCCGATTATAGACCGAGAAGGTTGCGCCGAACGGAGGGATTGAGGCGGCTTGTGCGGGAAACACACCTGTCACTCGATGACCTTGTTTATCCGATGTTCGCGGTCCCCGGCAAGAATGTAAAGAAGGAAATAGCTTCCATGCCGGGGAATTACCACTGGAGCGTGGACGGACTGGCTGAAGAATGCCGGCGAATTTACGACTTGGGCATACCGGCAGTTATACTTTTCGGTATTCCCGAGCATAAGGACGAGGTTGGCAGTGGAGCGTATGCTGCGAAGGGAATAGTACAACGCGCGGTCAAAGCGGTTAAAAAGGCCGTTCCCGATCTCGTGGTTATAACCGATGTTTGCCTTTGCGAATACACTTCCCACGGGCATTGCGGCGTTATAGTCGATGGCGAGGTGGACAACGATGAAACGCTTGATTTACTTGCGGCCGTCGCTCTGTCTCACGCGCGATCCGGCGCGGACATAGTGGCGCCGTCCGACATGATGGACGGCCGCGTCGGGGCCATACGCGAGGCTCTCGAGCAGGAAGGCTTCGAGCACGTCGCCATACTAAGCTATGCGGCGAAGTATGCAAGCGCTTTTTACGGCCCGTTCCGCGACGCGGCGGACAGCGCGCCGCAATTCGGAGACCGGCGAGGATACCAGATGGATCCACCCAACGCCGATGAGGCGATACGCGAAGTGGCGCTCGATGTGCAGGAGGGTGCAGACATTATTATGGTAAAGCCCGCCATGCCGTACCTGGACATAATAACTCGCGTATGCGACGAGTTCGATTTGCCGGTCGCGGCATACCAGGTCAGCGGCGAGTACGCCATGATAATCGCCGCTTCAAAACAAGGATGGATAGACCTCGAAAAAACGGTTATCGAGTCACTGATCGGTATCAAAAGAGCGGGCGCGAGCTTCATCCTGACCTACTTCGCTCCGCTTGTCGCCAAATTGCTTGTGGGGAAATAACCCGGTGCAGGCAAAAAACCTGAAACTGCTGAGTGGGCTCGAACTCTTCAAAGAGTTCTCCAACACCGAGCTTATGCTGGTGCTTATGTCCGCCAGAACGCTCGCTTACGAACCGGATCAGATCATTATACAGGAAGGCACCGATGGCGACGCGCTATATATCGTCAAAGGAGGCGTTGTCAGAATTACCAAATACGACGGCAGGGGCAGAGAACACGAACTGGCCACCATCGGGTCGGGGGAATGTTTCGGTGAGGTTTCCCTTTTGGACACCGAGCCCCGGTCGGCGAGCGTTTACGCCAAAACGGCTTGTGTACTATTTAAGGTAGGGCGCCACGAATTCGCCGACCTTATAGCCCACCACAAGGAAATAGAAAGAAAGTTCTACAAGGCCGTTGCGCTTATTCTCGCCAAAAGGCTCCGGCACGCGAACGAATACCTGACTTTCAATCTCGAAGTCGGCGAACTTATCTCCGAAATCCGAAAAGAAAAAAAATAGGTTCGATACTTCCCCCCCCGGACGTGAAAATGAAACAGCTCTTTTATTTCAACTCTTTCACTGCGCCCCCGGAAGAGCGGGAACGACGGAACTTTCCGAAGTAGTCACTTTCGACTCTTCGGAAACTTCAGTGAGGGCCTTTTCGAGGTGCTCAAGGAATCTCGGAAGGTTGCTGGCGACGTTGCCGTAGCGTTTCCCATTGAAATAGAAAGTGGGTACCGAGTGGATGTCTTCTTCGATGCACCCGTCTATGTCCTGTTTAATGTACTCGGCGGTAGCGGGATCGGCCATGCACTTCCGAAAACGATCCTCGTTCATCCCCAGTTCCTTCGCATACGTCGCAAGCGCATCAATGTTCCAATCATCCTGCCTTCGCTCGAACAACAGGTCGACAAACTCCCAAAATTTCCCCTGCTTCTGAGCGCAACGAGCCGCATATGATCCCACACATGATTGTGGATGAACGTTATGTTTCAGAAGTGTGTTGCAATCCTTGTCCAATGGGAAGTTTACGAAAATGACATAAAACTTGTCTCCATATGTCTTTACCGCCTGGTTCACCGTGGAATGTGCCATTGCGCACCAGGGACACTTTGTTTCACTGACTTCAACCACTTGTACGGGGGCCGAGCGGGATCCTTTTACAGGGTGGTCGGCGAGAGGAATTTTACCCATGGGAGGAAATTCCTGTTCCGGTAGCTTTATTTTTATGCTCGAACACGCATAAGAGCTGATTACAAGCACCAGCCCGGTTAAAGCCGCCGCGCCCCATACGCGGGGCAACCCTATCCAGTCCTTGACATCATTAAAAAACGGCATCCACCTGCCCTCCGGTACATCTTTAGACCATATTACGGCATAAATCAACATAAGGACGTTAACCACATAAAGAACCATGCAAAACAAGCAGTAAGCCTTTATTAAAAAAGCCGAAACGCAGGCTAAAAAAATCGAATAAACGACGCACCACGCGGATATAACCAACAGGTAGTTGGGGACATGCGCGTGAAAACGGCTTTTTTCAGGTTTCATCCCTAATAAGGTAAAAACCAGACATACAAGGTAAGTTAGAATCCCAAGGTAGGCGATGGGCATTTTCAACATCGTGCTGAAAGGGCCGCAAGCCACTTCCGAACAACTAATTGTATCGCTAATGTCACAAATGGCGTCTTTCAGAGCACAGTAATAATGAAGACGGGTTAGGTAAATGGAAGATCCTATGCCGATAAGTATGGTTATGATAAGAAAACCAACAAGTATTATTCGGGGTTTTCGAGGCGACTTCTTTCGACTCATTTCAACACCTTATTTTAAAAGACACTTGTCAATCACGCAAGTTGCATCAGCCGGTTGGGCCTGCGACATATGCATGGGAGTAGTAGAAATAGCGGCCGTTGGGGAGCTGCTTTTATCCCAAACACGAATACCCCGGACAAAAACAGTCCTATTTTCTTTTAGAAAAAAGAAAACCCGGACGGGTCTGTAGGATAGACAAAGCATGTCCTGAGCGAAATCGAAGGGAAAACCCGGTTACCGCTCACTTCGTTCGCGGATTGCGCGTATCCGTTCCGGGCAGGCTAGCCAGGTAACATCCTGATAGCTTTCAGGGAACACGCTTGAGCGCATTTGGCGCAGCCATGACACCATTTTCCCAGGTTGATCTGCGGCGCTTCGTATGGACTTTTCTGTATCAAGCTTTCGTACTCGCACTCTTGCGCAGCGATGCAGACGCCGTAATTGCATTTCTCGGGCCGGCACATTCCATAGTCCATCATGGCTACTGTCTTGGGCATCGGCTCGTCTTCTTTGTCTCTTTTGCTATGTCCAATTGCTCCGACAGGTTTTCAACTTCCTTAAGTATGGATGTCGGAATCTATTGAAGTTATACAATGTGCCCGGGCACCGGTATTTTTCTGCGAAGCTTTTTGAGGCTTATAACGCTTATTTACAAAGCCTTATCTTATGTACCGTCAAATTGCGCCATCAGCTTTTTGTATACGGCGCAACCGCGGCTAGAGCAGCGCCTCGACTTTGGATCTTATCGCGCCTTCGGATACCGCTCCAAGGCTTTCGTCAACCTTCTGGCCGCCACTGAAAAACAGCAGCAATGGTATGCTCACAACCCGGAATTCCTCGGCCTTTTGAGTGTATTCATCAACATTTAGCTTACAGAACTTGAGTTTGCCTTCATATTCTTCCGACAACTTCTCAGTTATCGGAGCGATCATGTGGCATGGGCCGCACCATGGCGCCCAGAAATCCACTACAACAGGTATCTCGGACTTAAGTACTTCTTCTTCGAAGTTTTGATCGGTGATATCTTCTACCATTTTGGGCTTCTCCTTTTTCCAGTGAGGGGTTCATCGTTTATGTTCCGGAACTCATTGAAATAATACTGCCAAGGACTTCCATTGATACTTATAACCGGCCGACTTCAGCTTTTATTATATCTTCATCACTATTGAGATACAAGGCTCCCGTAGGGCAAAATTCCACGCATTTCAGGCACCCGGTGCAATCTTCCTGTTTCGCCAGAGGTGCGCCGTCAAAAGTACTAACACTCATATTCAAACCCCGGCGCGCGAAATCCAAAACCCTGCACCCCACCAGCTCGTTGCATACCCAGATGCATCTTCCGCACAGTACGCAACGATTGGGATCGAGACCGAAATCGGAGCGGCTGTCGTCCACCGGCAATTCCATCTCGATCTTTTGGTGAGTCTTCTGCCTGAGAGGGAATTTCATTTTCTTTGCCACTTCCTGCAAAGCGCATCGGCGGTTGGCAGGGCAATTTTTGCACTCAAGGTGGTGGACGGACATCAGCAGGTCAAAGGCGGATTTAACCAGGCGGTCCACCTGCGGAGACCTGGTTTTTATTTTCATCCCCTCTTTTACGGTCTCAGTGCAACTTGTTACCGGTGAGGAATATCCTTCTATTTCGACAAAGCACAGCCGACATGATGCCGGAGGTGATTCGGCTTCTTTGATTGCACACAGGTGAGGGATATAGATACCCGCTTCCAGGGCGGCCCAAAGTATTTTGTCTCCTTCATTGGTCTTTACAGGTGTCCCATCGATGGTAATGTTTACATGGGCCATTTTATTCTATTCCTTTACGGTCTCTTTCTTTTCCGGGCGGGGTTCGGATGGCGGCACTTCGCTGACAGGCGAAATTTTTATAACCGCGTCATATTCCGGCGGACATGCGCCCATGCAGGAGTCGCATTTCACACAAAGCTCCTGGTCAACCACTTTAATACGCTTTGAATTGGAATAAATAGCCTCCGGCGGACAGCTACCCACGCAGGCGTCGCATGAACGCACGCACTTGTCGGGCAGGATGTAATAAGCGGTCAGGGACTTGCATACCTTGGCGGGACATGTTTTCTCGTTTATATGAGCTTCGTACTCGTCCCTGAAATATTTTATCGTGGTCAGAATCGGGTTGGGCGCAGTCTTGCCGAGGTTACAAAGAGAGCCCATTTTTATATTTTGGGCAAGCTCCAAGAGATAGTCTATATCCTCCGGCTTGCCTTTTCCTTCGGATATATCCGTCAGCTTGTCGAGCATGTGTTTTGTTCCGATGCGGCAGAAGGTGCATTTGCCGCAAGACTCTTTTTGCGTGAACTCCAGAAAGTAGCGGGCCGTATCCACCATGCAATTGTCCTCGTCCAGGATAACCATTCCGCCCGAACCCATGATCGCGCCCGCTTCGATCAGGCTGTCGAAGTCGATAGGTGTATCGAGCATACTCTCGGGCAGGCAGCCGCCCGATGGCCCGCCGATCTGGACCGCCTTGAATTTCTTGCCGCTGGGTACGCCTCCGCCAATATCGAATATAACCTCTCGCAAGGTGGTGCCCATGGGCACCTCGACCAGGCCGGGGTTGGCGGTTTTGCCCGCCAGGGCGAACAGCGCAGTCCCCTTGGATGTTTCCGTACCGACAGAAGCGAACTTCTCCGACCCTTCGGTGAAAACCAATGGAGCGGCGGCCAGGGTCTTGACGTTGTTTACCACGGTAGGCTTTCCGTAAAGGCCCTCTTCGGTAGGATATGGAGGCCTTACCCGGGGCATGCCGCGCTTGCCCTCTATTGAGGCGATCATCGCGGTTTCTTCACCGCACACGAATGCGCCCGCACCCCGGATCACCTTTATATCAAACCCGAACCCGCTACCAAGAACGGACTCGCCCAGAAGTCCGGTTTCGCGCGCCTGGACGATTGCCTTGTGAATTCGCGCAACGGCCAGAGGATATTCATCCCTCACATAAACAAAGCCCTCCCCGGCGCCTGTAACCCAGCCCTCTATTAACATGCCTTCTACTACGGAATGAGGATCGCTCTCCAGAATGGTTCGATCCATAAACGCGCCGGGGTCACCCTCGTCGGCATTGCAAATCAGGTAACACTCTTCACCCTCCCGGGATATCAACATCTGCCGTTTTTTCCAGGCGGGGAAGCCTCCACCGCCAAGACCGCGAAGACCTGAGGCTTTGCATATCTCAAGAGCTTCCTCCCGGGTTTTGGAGAGGGTTATTATAAAACCCCGGTAAGCGTCATTGGCTATAGCGTGCATGATGTTCTCGGGGTCGATCAGGCCGCAGCGGCGCAGCAGCCGGCGGGTCTCCAGACCGTAGCGGGGCAGATCGGCCATGCGGGGGAACATATCGTTTTCCTCGATGGCTCCCAGGAAAATTTCAAAGTAGGGGTCTTCTTCCAGAAAAAACCTTTGCACCAGGTTTTTCACTATAATGGGCGAGAGATGACCGTAAAGCATACTCGGATAACCGGGTCGTTTGACGATGGCCAACGGTTCGGCATAACAATGGCCGAAGCAGCCAACCTGGATCACCGTCGCTTCGATACCGTGGGACTTCAGCTCTTCCCGAAATGCCTCCTCCACTTCCAAGGCGCCGGCGGACCTGCCGCAAGTAGCCGCGCCGACCAGCACGTACGAGGCGTTATCATCCAGAAGCTTGCCCCACTCGGCGTCGGCCTTTTCCTTGAGCGATGAGAATGCCTTTTGCGCAGCCTCGAAATCAATATCCGCGTTCATTACTCCGGATATTCCTCCGCCGGCTCGGTCCCGCCGGGCGGGATCGACTCCGCTTGTTTTTTCGCTTCGCGCTCGGCTTTCTCTTTGGCTATTTGATGTTGGAGAAGTATCCCGTCAACTCTGTTGGGAGCCATATCGCCGACTACCTCATCCTGCACAATGCTCACCGGGGCCATTACGCAGCAGCCCACACAGCCGACCCTCTCGATGCTGTACTCGCCGTCTTCGGTGCGCTCGCCCTCATCGATTTCCAGGCGCCGTTTCCACTGATCCATTATCAGATCGCCGCCTTTGATGTGGCAGGCCGTGCCCAGGCAAACCTTGATGTGGCACTTGCCCGGGGGAGTAAATCGAAACTGGTTATAAAAAGTAGCCACTCCGTACACATTGGCAGGAGATAACCCGAGGTGTTCGGCGATTTTTATCATTCCTTCTCTGGGCAGGTATCCGAACCGCTCCTGAACCTCCTGGAGGATGGAAATAAGATTCCTGAATTGTTCGGGTTCGGTATCGAGTATCGTGGAAATACCTTCTAAAATCTCTTGTTCTTCAACAACTTCCATTTATTATATAGCCCTAACAAAATATATACGTTTTTTTACTGTAACACAATTTCACCGGGAAACAACGGGGGGGGCCCTATATGGGTTCTTTTCCCCTGATTCCCGGTTAATGGCATTGACCTGCCCCCAATAAGTGTACCAGTTTTTATGTTAGTCTCAACTCCATTTCCAACGGGCGTAGCGTAGTGGAGCCCGTTGGAAATGGCTCAAATGTCTCCGGGGCCGGTGGTTTATATCC
>Ga0180432_10011170_pt1 | contig 10627 bp, 2 predicted proteins | sample SS_ome_10_FD_132414 | JGI IMG/M metagenome (GOLD analysis project Ga0180432, IMG submission 132414) | Hypersaline lake sediment archaeal communities from the Salton Sea, California, USA - SS_1_MS_2 metaG | ecosystem: Environmental > Aquatic > Non-marine Saline and Alkaline > Hypersaline >...
CTGATAGAGACCTACAAGGATCTCGGCTACACTCAGGGCGAAAAGTATTCAACAGAAATGATCAAAGAACTATGGCAGTAGGAACAGCAACAGCAATAGCAGGCGTGGCTGCAGCAGCAATATCCACGGGTGTTTCCATCTCGCAAGCAAACAAAGCAAGTCAAGATAGAGCAAGGGCTCAGAGGCAAGCTGAAAAAGCAATGGAAGAGGCTAAAAGAGAGATCGAGAGGATGCCTATGCAAGAGCTTTCATTGAACCTTGAATCGTACGAACAATCAAGAGAGCAACAGCAAAAAGCTATTCAAGAGGCCGTATCAGCAGGTCAACAGGCCGGATCGAGAGATCTGGCTGCAATTTCTGGAAGATCCATGATGGCTGGCATTGAGGCAGAGCGAGGTATAAGGGCTTCTCAGGCAAAAGAGCAGTTTGAGTTAGACAAGCTTAAAGCAGAGGAAAGACAGCAGGCTTCAGACGCCATGGCTAATTTAAGTCTATTAGAGGCTGAAGCGGCGCAGGCAGCAGCTGCTGATGCTGCAGCAAGGCAAAGACAAGCTCAGCAAGCTGCAATCGCGGCAGGAATTGAAGGGATCGGTCAAGCGGCAGATCTTTACTCTGCTGTTCAGGGTGATTTTGACCCTCAAAATTTAAACATGCCATCACCCGTTCCTCAATCACCAAGTGGTGTATCAGGAGTTCAGCAGGCCTTGCAGAGCAGTAACCTTAACAGTTCGCAGGCCCCTATTCAGTATACAGACCCTAACACAGGTCAGGTTACGATTTTAGACCCAAGAGGACTACAGCTTAGCGGAAGAATATGATATACTACGGATACAAAAGGGGTGACGATGACAAGATCGTTGACTGGTCAAGCGTAACAAAGTCACTTACAGACAGGATCGATGAAGTAGAAGCTAAAAGGGCTGCTAACCGAGAGCGTATCGAGGGCGAGATAGCTGATGCTACTCAGAAGATCGGTGACGTCCCTATGGGTAATTACGAGAACATGAACTCGTTCATGATCCAGACGTCAACAGATATGGCTGAAAACCTAAGGGTTAATTCTGCCTTGCTGAGAGCTGGTAAGATGAAATCATCTGAGTTCGCAAAGTTCAGACAGAATTCTTTGGATGCTATCGGTCAGTACAAGAAGATAGCCGAGAACTACAACTCGCTCAGAGACAAGGGTGTTGCCCGTCTGAATGAGGGTAAGTCAGGATGGCAAGAGGCGTACGAGCTTGAGAGACTCGAAAAACTGGCCGACCTTACCAGAACCGTATCTGTTCAGGATCCTATCACAGGAACCATGTTCAACGCTCCGATAGGAGAGGATGGAAGACCTGATATGAGTCAAGCGGAGTCCACGCTGTATCTGGCCAATATGCCATTTGTAGAGATGGACAAATTTGACATGAACGCTCAGCTCGACCCAACCGTTGAGAAGTACGGTAAAAACGTAGAGGTCATAAAAAGCCTTGGCGTAAACACGAAGAGCAGTATAAAAATAAGGAAGGACTTTGAAGACTCTGTAAATACATTTGTGGGATCTTTTGATAGTCGCCAGCTTGCAAGCGTCCTCGGTGATTTTATAGGAGGGTACAAGGGGACTACAGATGAAGATCTTGCAAAGTCAAAACCTGAAGAGTACATACTCATAGGCAGAGACGGCAGCAATGGAAACTTCCCGACCTACAAGCTTACTCCAGAGCAAGAGACAAAAGCGAGGGAGGCGATCAAAGAACAGCTCTATATGAAGCTCGACTATGTTGAGACACCGATGGCCACGACAGCTCCGAGTTCTGCTCAGGTAAGAGCTGGTCAAGCGAAAGAAAAAGCTAAAAGTTACGTCACATCGCTTCAGGAATTATTCACCGCTGACACTCCTGAAAAGAGGTCTGCCGCAATGGCCGGATTAGCCGGAGCTATAGGGCAGGATAGATTCATAAGCATGGAAATGAATGATTCTGGTGACGCTGTAGTTCTCACTGGAATTGATAAAGATGACAACGTAAGAAAGACACAAGAGATACCACTTAGCGGCACCTTTGATGACTTTGTAAAGAATTACGGAGAGATACTAACTGGAACAAGCGATGTTTGGACTTATTATGATGAGGTAATTGATGATCCAAATGTATCATCTTTAACGCCTAATACAGGTGCTGGAGGTAGGTACGAGATAGCGTTTGAAGAGTCATTAGCTCAGGAGCTTCCTGCCTTTGATCAACAAGGCTTAGAGCTTGTCGCTGACTCTAAACTGGACGGATCATATCTAATGTTTGGAGATCAATTGACCGACTTTACAAACGCGACAAATACAGTGTTAGCAGCTACAAATATTGATGGAGCAGAGGTTACCGTATCTGGTAATGACATAAAAATATCTCATCCTGACTTAGGAAGTACAAGCTTTACTGTTGAATCAGGGTCTCTTCAAGGGTCTACGGTAAGACAGATAAAGTCAGAAATGATGAAGGCCATTAAGAAGATGTACGATGCTGCAAAATCAGGGAAACCTATCGGAGGAGAAACAAGTGATAACCAAGACCCATTGGGGTTAGGATTGTAATATGAGCGACAAACTATCAGTAGACCAATTTGCCGAGTCAATAAAGTCAAAGTATCCTCAGTACAAGGATATTGACAATCAGACACTTGCATCGAAAATTATCGAGAAGTATCCAGAATATAAGGATAGGGTATTGATCGAGGTTGACAAGGAAGAACTCACTCCTGAGATGATGGAGACAGGACAGCGTGACGCTGCGCCTGCATACGCCATGACAGAGGAGAAGTACGCGGCTGAAAAAAAAAGTGCTGGCGAATCCCTTTTACAAGATGGTGTGTCTGTAGAGACTGAAGTTCCACCCACCCCAGAATCTGATCTGGAAACATACGAGGAAGAGATAAAGGATCAGGAGGTTATCGAAACTCCTGAAGCTGGGATAGAAATTCAGGAAGAGGTTGACGAAGCGAAGATCCTTGAGGAGTCTTACAAGTCAAAGTATGACGAGTTTGAAAAACGAAGGAACGAGTTAGAGAAGAATATCAACGATCTTGACTTTGTAGCCAATAAGATAAAGTCAGCGAGGGAGGAAGGTGTTGATGAGGCTTCAATACTCAAAGCGATCGAAGATTACAATAACAGGTTAAAGGAACTTCAAGACGAAGAAAAATCACTTACTGATCTTCAACAAGAAGTCGAGTCCGACTATCAAAAGTTGGACAAGATACAGAAAGAATCGTTAAAAGAAAAGAATACTTGGATAGAGGATCAGTTCGGTAAGAACTTCCTTACAGACCTTATGGGAGATATAGCCAGAGCTACTGGTCAAGGACAGGCTCAAGGAGGCGTTGTAATGCCTGCAATGACGCTGTTCAGTAAAGGCGCTGACATAACCGAAGAGGAGGCGCAGGAATTCATTGATGCTGCGAACAGAATGAACAGTATGCCTCCTTCAGAGGAAATGCAGGCGTTCTCAAAAACATACGAAGAAGAAGGAAGTGGTGTTTGGGGTTGGTTAAAAGGAATGGCTGAAAATCCGACAGTCATACCGCAGCTTTTTGCTTCATCCGTTTCAGCCATGGTAAATGAAGGGTCTCTATATGGAGGCTTAGCAGGTGGAGCTGCTGCAGCACCTGCAGGACTTGCTGGAGGCCCTCTTGCTGGAGTAACCGTTCCAGCAGCAGCAGGTGTGGGTTTTATCGGTGGTGTTGGGGCAACACTTGAAACCGGACTCACATTCACAGAACTTCTTACCGAAGAACTTGAAGGTAAAGAATTCACAAAGGAGAATGTTATGGAGATCCTCAGGGATGAGGAAAAGATGAAGCAGATCCGATGGAAGGCAGCTGGAAGAGGCGCTGCTATTGGAGCTATTGACGCTATAAGCGGTGGACTGGCTGGAAAGGCAACAAAAGCGGTGGCAAAAGCAACGGGTAGAAAGATGCTGGCGGCAGGAGCTGGTGGAACCGTGGAGGCAATAGGTGGTAGCATCGGAGAGGTAGGGGGTAGACTCGCTGCTGGGCAACCAATGGACATTGCGGAGATCGGATTCGAAGGTGTGGCAGGAACAGCTACGGCTCCAATAACTGTTGGATACGGATTGATCAAGTCTCCAGTTTACAAGATAAACGGAGGGACTGTTTCTGGGCCTGAAATGGCTGATTTTCTTAGAAACGCAAGAGATCAGGATGTGGCCGGAGCAAGTATAGAGATAAAGAACGACAGTGATCTCAAGTCGATAGCTGAAGAAAGAAAGTCAAACGCCAAGACCGATGCCATCATCAAGAGAGATCTTGCTGAAGCTGGCATCACAGACTCAGGAAGAGTAAACGAGCTTATTCCGCTTGAGAAGGAGAAGAAGAAGCTTCAGGGCAACACTACTGAAGCTGGAAAGAAAAGATTACAAGAAATAAACGCTAAGATCGATGAGGTCATAGCAAAAGAACCATACGAAGATGCCATTCAAGAGCAAGCAGCAGGTGAAGTACCTGTACAGCCAGAAACCAAAGCTGGCAAAGAAATGGAGGAAGGAGTACCCGAAGCAGAACCTGAAGTCACTGCCGAAGAGAAAGACCCGATAACTCAGGTTGCTGAGAAGGTCATGAACGATGAGACGCTCACTGAGGAGGAGCAGAAGTTGTTCGATGACAACCAAGAAGCTGTTGATGAAGCTGTTATTGCTCTTGAGCAATTGAAACAGGCTGAAGAGACAGGCGCTCCAACAGTTACGCAGACGTCAGAAGAAGAGAGGTCAGCCATTAGAAAGCAGGCTGATAACGCTATGAAGGCGTTCTCAAATCTGTTCGATGGCGGTATACAGATCGTAACTCACGACTCGACAGATGATTATGTGGGTGTCGTTGGTGAGAAAGGAAGGGGTACAGCAGGAGCTGTAAAAGACGGTGTCATTCATGTGAATCTACCAGTTGCGAACGCCAGAACAGTTGCTCACGAAGTGTTCCACGTTGCCTTGCAGAAGTCTGGAGTACTTGGTGATCAAGCGACAGTTATTACAAAGAACATGCTGGACTCTGTAAAGCGATCAGCAAATAAGAAGGTTCTCGGAAAGACCATTAGAGTTGGAGGTGAAAGGATCACTATTGAGCAGTACCTTGACAGATTCGCGTCACAGATCGATGAGGAAGGAAAGATGTTCTATGAAACGTCAGAGCAAGCCGAGGAGCAATTGTCAGAGCTTGCCGGATTCCTGTCAGAGATCGCTCAGGATCTTGATCCTACCGTAATGGCAACCATCAAAAAATGGATCGCTGACATGGCCAAAGCTCTCGGCATTGATGGTGTATTCAGCGAGACAATGGCAGACATCGAGGCCATTGAGTTGTTGAACACTATTGCAAGATCTACAAGAGACGGAAAGGTCATAAGTGAACTCGGGATACCGGTTGCAATAAAGTCAGAAGACGCAAAGATCGAAGAGTCTACAGGTTCAGCCGATCGGTTCCAGAAGAACCCTGACATCAAAAGGATAGCTGAGCAGTACATTGATAGCAATGGTCTTGAAAGGATGGAGCAGCTTGAGGTCAGATCCATAGACCCAGAGTACTCCAAGAAGATGGCCGATGTTTATGAGGCCGCAGAGGACATGCCTAATGATCCGGAGGTTCAGAAGGCGTACAAGGCACTCGCTGAGGAGTCAAAGAAACAGTTCGATCTTCTGATCGAGAACGGCTACTCGGTAGAGATGTTCGATGGTAAAGGGGAGCCATATGCCAACTCAAAGGAGATGCTGGCCGATCTGAAGGACAACAAGCGACTTGTCATATTCTCAACAGAGGAAGGGTTCGGTGAGAGCGGCATAACGGACGAGCAGAGAGCCTCAAACCCGATGCTGGCCGACTCAGGAAGGGTTGACGCAAATGGTAAGCCGATGCTTCTGAACGATCTGTTCAGATTTGTGCATGACGCATTCGGCCACGGTGAACTTGGTAATGGTTTTGGCCCTATAGGAGAGGAGAACGCGTGGTACGTACACAGCCAGATGTTCAGTCCTGAGGCGAGAAGGGCAATGACCTCTGAGACGCGCGGTCAGAACTCGTGGGTGAACTACGGCAAGCACATCAGGCGTGAGGATGGATCCATTCCAAAAAGGAGTGATAGTGACTTCGTCCCGCTTTCAGAAAGAGACTTCGCTCCACAGAAGAACTTCCTCTTCCCTGACGAGTACGTGTTCGATGATCCGAACATGAGCGATGCTCAGCGGATACAGGACAACGTGGAGCCAATGGTATCTGACATCAAGAAGGTTCCGTTCAAGGATGAGGACGGGGCCACCATGAACATTGACGGAACAAGGTATGATGGAAGTGGGCTTGCTACACCTGTAGGATCTGTAAACACAGATCAGGAGTCGATATCACCTAAGAGCATCTCCGACTTCGTGTCGAAGAACAAGGCCAAGATATCTAACGACATGTTCAAGATAGGGCTGTACAAGTTCCCGAATTCGAACAAGGTATCCATAGATCTCAACATAGTTGCACCTAACGAGAACAGGCAGACAGCGCTTGAGATAGCCGGAATGCTCGGTCAGGAATCCCTGTTCGATCTTGACACGTTCGAGAATGTTAAGACAGGTCAGGACGGAATGAATCCGGTCGAGCTGTCAGACAAGGAGGTGGCTCAGGTTGCTGAGGCACTGGCCAAGAACGAGGTTCCTGAGTTCCTGAAGACCAAGTTCCAAAAACCGATAAAGGCATCACTCGACTTTAAGAGCAGACGCGGTAAGACGTTCACCATGGACAAGGTCTTCAACGATCAGAAGCACATGGACAACTATGTTGCATACATGGAGCGTAAGGGTAACAAGTTCATGGGCGTATCCGATGAAGAAAGTGTAGTTGAGCCATCAAAGAAGCGTAGGTTTGCGAAAAAGGCTTCTGTACCTGTAGGTAACATGGTGTCAGGAGAGATCTACATTGACGTTGGTATGATAAGGCCATTCACCATTGACGGTCAGGAGTTCGCCAGAATGTCAAGGATAGAGATACCTGAGGATGCGGCCTATGCTCAGAAAAAGAGAGAGCTTTACACAAAGGCGGTTGACCTTGCAGTATCCGAAGGTCTCGGAGGGGTCATCATCCCAGAAAAGTTTTTCGATGAATCGTCTGTTGACCTGAGTAAGTTCCAGTACGAGAAGAGAGATGATGAGTATGTGGTGTCTGAAAGATCTGGAGGAAGAGTTGAATCTCCTCAGGATCTACTGACAACCAAGTTTCAGTACGGAAACAAGGATCACAAGATAGAGGTCGTGTATGAGGAGGAGGCTAAAATGTCTCAATACATAAAGGATGGAATCATAAGGATCATTGACAACATCTCAGAACTCAACGGTAAGAGGGTTGTAACAACAAGTCCTGACGACATGCTTGTAGGTAAAGTATTGGTAAACGGAGAGGAGGTTGCCGAAGGAGGAGGTGGATTGTTCTTTATAACCAAGAACAATGACGTGTGGGCGTTCTCAGACAGATCTACTGCGAATACAGTAATGAGAAAGATGAATGAAGCCTTCGATACGAATGGAGATGGTACATCTTACCTCACGCTTGTAAAGGGGTCTGACGAAAAACTCATGAGTAACCCTCAGGGAGTATCATCGAGTCTTGCTGTTCTTGAAACAATGCTGGACGCTGGATTGTTCTCAAGATCAGACTTCAGGACGGCCATTAAGAATGCTGTAGACAGAGAGGTGATCGCTCTTAAAAAGAAGGGAAGATCAGCCCGTAATGATCTCAGCATTGACAAGAAGGCTTCCTCTTCAGAAATGAAGAAGGCTCTTGATGACTTCTTTAACAAGAAAGGATCAACCACCTTTGCTACTCGCGGCAATGTCATGAAGAATTTTACTGTTGAGCTTGCAAAAACAAAGAGCTTCAAGGACAATAAGGCTGATATAATCTCTTTCTTGAATGGAGATCCTAATAAAGGAATAGCGGGAAAGGCGACTGAAAAATCTCAGGGTTTCATGGAGCTTGTCGCTGGAGTTTCCTCAGAAAGACTTACAAAAGGACTGAAGACTGGTGATGTTTATGCAGTTGTAAAGGTTGACTCAGAGGTAGAAGTGGTAGAGGATTCTCATCCATCATTTCCGTTTCATTTGAAGGTAAAAGAGGGCGGTAAGATACAGTTGATGCTCCTAAAGGATAGACAGGCAGGAAGGTCGGTTCTTCTAAGTAAAAAAGGAGAGAACTCAACGACACTTGGAATGAAAGTTTTTGGAGGTGCAGTTCAAGGAACAGGAAGTGTTCCTTACGCTGATGCAATTATTGACTCTGAGGCTATAAAGCAACCATCTACAAAATTCCAATCACCACTTACAACTGGATACACCATCCATGATGTGATCAATGAGATGCGCGGTGACGGATACACCGACACTGCTATTACAATGTGGCTTATGAAGCAGGTCAATCCGGCCACTGGAAAGAGATTCACAAAGAAGGAGATCAACGCGGCACTTGTAGTTCCTGTCAACATGCAGACATCGCTTCCATCAGCTTTCGGTGATGTTGAAGGAGGCGTGGCTCAGGGTAAGAAAATGTTCGATGAAGTGATGGCCAAGGTAAGAAGATCAGCGGCCAGAATGAAGCCGGCCACTGGCGCAAAGGTGAGAGCTAAGGCACATGAGATACTGAAGGCCCACCCTGACTATATGAAACAGTCCGATCTTATGAAGATGAAACTGCTTGCCGGTCTTGATGCTTCACTTGGAACAACGGCAAATCAGGCCATACAGAAGGAGATGTCCGGAATCAAGAAGATGATCAGTGGTGCCAAGAAGGGTGCAAAGGATGTAAAGTCTGCTCAGGTAAGGTTAAGAACGTTGATTAGAAAACTGCTTCCAGAGGCCATGTTCAACAAGTCCGAGGTGAACGCTTTGATCAAGAAGGCAACAGACGCTACTCCAGAAAACATGAAGCTTGTCGTGAACGAGATCGAATCCTTGATAAACAAGAAAAGATCCGACAAGGCCATATCTGAGATCGATAAGATCCTGAAGAAGTCGCTTGCAAGAGTTGAGAGCGGAAGAAAGAAGGGAAAGGTCGTGTCCGTTGCATTTGAGGACGCCATGTTTGAGTTAAAGGATAAGCTTACCGAACTTGAGAAGGCGTCATCAGACGAAACAGCATTCTCAAAAGTTGTCAACGAGCTGCAGGAAAGGAGAAAAGAGCTGATGTCAAAGACGTCACCACTCACTGAACAGGAAGCAGCGACCATCATGGCATACGACTTCCTTTTGGAGTACGGATCATCAATGACCATGGAGGATGGAGATAGCAGTAAGGTTGATGCGACAGAGAGGTCTCTCATGATGCTCAAGGACTTCATGACAGAAGGAAGATCTCAATTGAAAGAGAAGCTACGAATGGCGCATGAGTCGTACCTGAACCAGTACTACGATGCGTTCGAAGACATGACAGGTATTGATATCCGAAACATGTCAGAGGAAGAGAGAAAAGAGGTGACCGGTGGATACAGAATAGATGCTAATCAAAGAGAAAAGAATCAAGGAAGAATGAAGAACACTGCCACGAAAATATTCGAGCAGCTGAACACATTCTTAGCAAGAAAAGAAGGGCTTGCAGGATTCATGGATATCCTATCAAAAGGCGCAGGTGAGCTGTTCGGTGGAAAGATGCAGGAGCTCGTCACTCAGAGAGTTGATGACAGCACGATCGTATTCAAGAAAGGCAGGGCTGAGATAACAAAGATCACCGAGGCCAAGATGAAGGAAATTTTCGGTGAGAAATGGAAGAGGAAGGTCTCTGTAGATCACAGAATACCAAAGAAGACAGGTGTTATCGCAAGGGGTCGTGAGCTGATCATGAGCCAGAACCAGATATATTACATGTACAATGCGGCCAAGGATCCGGCAAACCATCCTGCTTTTGAGGAGATGTGGGGTAAGGATTGGGAGCAGAAGATGAAACAGCTCGAAGATCAAATGGATCCAGAGGTAAAGGCGTGGGCAGACTGGCAGGTCAATGAATTCTATCCGGCCATGTACCAGAGATACAACGATGTGTACAGAAGGGTGTACAGAACGAACCTACCATGGAACCAGTTCTACGCGGGGAGACTGTTCAGAGAGAATGAGGATGGTGAGATAGACCTTCTGGAGAAGGGAGGTAAACAGATGACCGTTGCCGGAGCCTCCACAAAGATGAGAGTAAAGAACAGGAGACCTATTGCCATGATGGACGGTAATAACGTGATGGGAGGATATATAGACGACATGGAACGCTTCAGGGCTTTCCAAGAGACCGTTCGTGATGTGAGCAAGCTTTTCGGCAATGAGAGCATAAAGAATGTCGTAAGGAGCAGTACGGTGAGTCGTTCCATAAACTACTGCAGGAGCAAATGGAGAAGTACCTTAGCGGACGATCGAACAGCGGTATCCGAACATCCATATTCTCCGGCCCTACAAGGTTGTTCATATTCTCAAGACTCGGTATGAACCTGAGCTTGGTATGGAAGCAGCTCACTTCCGTTCCGACATACATGAGTGATCTTGGCGCTACGAATTGGACTAAAGCGGCAGTTGAGATGCTGTCGAACCCAGTTAAGGCTGCAAAGATAGGAAGAGAGATATACGACAACTCAGTA
>Ga0180432_10011172_pt1 | contig 10626 bp, 18 predicted proteins | sample SS_ome_10_FD_132414 | JGI IMG/M metagenome (GOLD analysis project Ga0180432, IMG submission 132414) | Hypersaline lake sediment archaeal communities from the Salton Sea, California, USA - SS_1_MS_2 metaG | ecosystem: Environmental > Aquatic > Non-marine Saline and Alkaline > Hypersaline >...
GACGGTCAACAAAGATATCGCACAAAGTGCAATCACGCCGAGCAGCGGAAGCGAGACTGCAACGGGTGTCCTGATCTGTTACGACGAAAACTACGCACCAGAAGAAGGCGTGACATTCTCAATAATAACAACACAGGAACTCTACGAATGGCTGAAGCGGTACTGGCGGCAGGACGCACAATCCGTGAAGCTGTTGAACAGTTACAGTCACAAGGGTGGCCGGATTGTTTTCGGTCATCCAGATGACGCAACATTTTGGAAACACGAAAACAACCAGCAGCGGTAAAGTACGTTTTTACTCACACTTAAAGGTTTTGGCGTGTGGGGACTAACTGACTTTTTTCAGAAAGCCGCTGTTGGTTTATTAGGATTGAGTTTATGCGAGTGCATTTTGATACGCGGTCAGCCGATGACTACCATACGTTTTTGAACATTCGCCGGTGTCCGGTGTATCGTTTTCGTGGGCGAATGGCAGAAGTGCCAGACGAATACGCCGAGCGGCTAGGGTTAGATGTGCCGCAGCAGAAAAACGCGAAGCCGGATCTGCACAGCGACCTGTACGACTACCAGAGGGATATAGCGGCACTTGCAATAAGAAAACGTAAGTTCGCCATCTTTGCAGACTGCGGCCTAGGCAAGACGTTGATGCTACTTGAGTTTGCTCGGCACGTAGTGAAAGTGACTGGCAAAAAGTGTTTAATCGTTGCTCCCTTGATGGTAGTGCGTCAAACATGCAGCGAGGCTTTAGAGTGGTTTAAAGGTGACATTGATATCGGAGCAGTGGCAGCAGCAGACCTGGACAATTGGCTAACATCAGATGACAGTCTGAATAGTCGCATTGGCGTGACGAATTATGAGGCAATCCGCGATGTGTTGCCGTCATATGATCTTGGCGGGCTAATCCTCGACGAATCGAGCTACCTGAAAAGCCACTACGGAGCATGGGGGCTGCGACTGATCGAGATGGGCCGAGGTGTTCCATTTAAGTTGTGCTGCACAGGAACGCCGGCACCTAACGACCGAATTGAATTTGCCAACCATGCAGTGTTCCTCGACCGGGCAAAAACATCCAATGAGTTCCTGGCGTCGTATTTCATTAACCGTGGGCAGACGCCAAACCGGTGGGAACTGAAGCCGCACGCGTTGAGGCCGTTTTATCGGTCGCTAGCTAGCTGGTCGATCTTTCTTACAAATCCAGCCACCTACGGCTGGAAAGACAATGTAGGCGTGACACCGCCGATACACATTCATGCGGTGGATGTACCACTAACAGACGAGCAGCGGCACGCGGCACAACAGGTAACTGGCAGTCTTGTCACTGCGAACGTTGGCGGTATCGGCATGAGGGGCAAGTTGTCACAGATTGCTAAAGGCAAAAATGGGATACCGACAAACAAGCCAGCCGCGATTAGAGATCTGGTTGAGTCGTGGCCTGATGAGTCGACGATTATCTGGTGCCATTACAACGACGAGCAGGAACAGTTGGCTAAGTTGTTTCCTGATGCTGTGAACATCAGCGGCAGCACTAAACAGGACGCCAGAGAACGCGGCATCGATGAGTTTAAGAGCGGTCAGAAACGAGTGTTGATCAGCAAACCGAAGATCCTCGGGTTCGGTTTGAACCTGCAAATCTGCACGCGGCAGATCTTCAGCGGGCTCAAAGACAGTTATGAGGAATTCTATCAGGCGGTGAAGCGATCGAATCGCATCGGATCAACGAAGCCGCTCAACGTTCATATTCCGGTCACAGAACTGGAGATCCCGTTTCTGGACAACGTGCTCGGCAAAGCTCACCGGGTTGAGTCAGACACTTTTGAGCAGGAGCAGCTCTTTAAGGATATTGGTTATGAAGTGTGAAGTAGACGTCGACGCGTTCAAAGCGTTGAGACTAATACAGGCAGAAGTGCATGATTGTGCCATCGAGAAAGGATGGTATGACGGCAGCACTGAGCGAAATGCAGCGGAACTGATCGCGTTAATGCACTCGGAACTAAGCGAAGCTCTCGAGGCGTTTCGTACCGGGAACCCACCAGACAAACATTGCCCAGCGTTCACGAATGCTGAGGTTGAGTTCGCAGATTGCATCATTCGCATTTTCGATGCGGCGGCACATCTGGAATTCGATGTTGCTGGTGCAATGAAAGCAAAGATTGCGGCTAACTGGACTCGCGAGCCTAGACACAATGGGAAGGCGTATTAATGAGCTTTGACATACACCACGGCGATTGTATCCCCCACATGCTGGAAGAAATGGAACCGGCATCAGTCGACTTTTCAATCTTCTCGCCACCATTTCCCAGTTTGTATGCGTACACCGACAGCGAGGCCGACGTGGGCAATGTCAGCACGTTCGATGGCGAGGCAAGCGTGCATATGTCTTTCATGTTTAGTGGGCTGGCACGCGTGCTGAAGCCGGGCCGTGCGGCAATCGTTCATGTGTGCCAGATCCCCAGAATGAAGCGATCGGGGGGTGTTGGCCTGTGCGACTTTCGCGGCACGTGCATACGACTTGGCGAGCGTGCTGGTCTAGTATACGAATACGATTGGAGCGTGCGTAAAAATCCACAGGCACAGGCAATTCGCACCCGGTCACGCGAACTGCAATTTGCTGGGCTGGAATCAGACCGGGCCGCGCAGCGTGGCACGCTGCAAGACTACCTAATCAAGTTTCGGGCACCAGGTGAAAACAAGACGCCGATAGACACGCCGGGACAAGTCAGCAGAAACGACTGGATCGCGTGGGCTGAGGGCTGCTGGGATGACATCAGCGAGACAGACACTCTCAACACGGCTGCCGCAAAATCCGACGACGACACCCGCCATATCTGCCCGTTACAGCTCGAAGTAATCCGGCGTTGTGTGCTGCTGTATACAAATCCCGGCGAATTGGTGTTTAGTCCGTTCACAGGAATCGGCAGTGAGGGGTATGTGGCGATCGGTGGCAAGTCACCAAAGACTGGCCGCCGAATCGAGGAGCCTCGCCGTTTCTACGGGTGTGAACTGAAGCCGGAATACTACGAAGCGGCACAACGGAATTTGAGCAAAGCGATGAAATCCCAAGAGAGTGCAAAGCAGGAATTGTTGTTCAGTTAAACACCAATCACAAGCGGCTGTCTCGGAGGATCGTTAGGCAACCACACAGGAATCGCAGGACGCGGGTTGCGGTCGTTTGTGACGCAGCGGGAGTCAGTGTCGGGACAACCTCAGCGGGTTACCTATCTGCTGGCTTCCGCTGCAAGGAATCAAAATCATGGCGAAGAAGCGAAAGAAGAAACGCGAAGGCGACACGTACCTGATGACACCACCTTTCGAGAAACGAACGCATCAGTGGTGGCAGGAAGTCGTGCGAGCGGCGGAAGCAAAGGACAGCAAGGCAGCAACAGAGGAACAGGAGCGATGAAAAAGCGAAGTTACACGGAGATGCGACGGTATGGCGTGCCGCGAATGGAGTGCGAAAGCCACCCGGATTATGTCAAGCGGGCCACGGACATTAGAGACGTGAAGCACTGCCGCAGGGCGTGGTACGAACAGCATCAGGATCTGAAGTTGATCGCGGTGCAGGTCAATCGGCCTATTGAATGGGTGCGGGAGGTTATCGCGTATCGACGGCATGGGTCGGTTTGATGTCGCGAGCATGGCAGGAGTGGGAACAGGCAATGCTGCACTGCCCGGATGGTTTGACGGGATTACCGACAGACGACCCAGTGCAGCAGGAAGTGCGAATGGAGTTGGCGGATCTGTGCTTTCGGGGGTCGACCGCAATGGCGGGGCCACTGATGCCGTTGCCGCGTGTTGAGATGACAGAACAAAAACGGGAGCGGTGCCAGCGTTGGCTTCGCGCAAAGATTGCAAAACTGAAAGGTAAACAATGAGTTTAATCGCGAAATCACAAGGCGGCAGCAACATCGAGCCAGTGCCAGAGGACCAGCACACTGCACGCTGTGTGCTTGTTGCGGACATCGGCACTCACGACGGGGCATTCGGTCCAAAACATCAGTGCATCATCGGCTGGGAACTGCCGGAATGCACGCACGTTTTCGACGAAGCAAAAGGCGAGGAACCGCGAATGCTGTCGTGTTTCTACACGGTCAGTCTCAGCGAAAAGGCGAACCTACGGAAAGTGCTGGAAACGTGGCGGGGCCGGGCTTTTACAGCTGAGGAACTCGACGGGTTTGACCTGTCGAATCTGTTGGGGGTGCCGTGCATGTTGTCGGTGGTACACAAAACCAAACCAAACGGCGACGTGAGATCGAATGTGCAGAGCGTGTCGAAGTTGCATAAGTCGATCGAGTGCCCGCCTCAGGTGGTGCCCAGTCGGCTGTTCAACCTAGATGAGTCTGTGCAAGAGGAATTGCAGGCACTGCCGGAATGGGTGCAGGGATACATCCGAAAGTCCGCCGAGTATCCCGCATGGGTGCAACGCACAGGTGGCGGCGTGATTGAGCCGCCTACGTTCGCTGGCGAGGAACCGCAGGAAACAGCACAGGACGTAGTTCCATTTTGAACACACTGACGATCACATTACCACCGCCGAACCCGAAACTGCACGCTCACGCCAAAGGCGGCTGGCGTGCCAAAGTCGGGGCGACTAAGGAATTGCGGCAGTTGGCGTGGTCACTGGCACTGGAAGCCTGTGAGCAGTTGGAAGAACCGTGGCCAGCGGCGTCGGTTGAGTACCGCTTCTGTGTGCCCGACCTGCGGCGGCGGGATGCAGCCAATATGATACAGGCGACAAAGCCAGCCATCGATGGGCTGGTTGATGCCGGGCTGATACCCGACGACGACTGGCGACACTTAGGGACGAAAGCCGTGATTGTGGAACTAGATCGCGAGAACCCGCGAGTCGAGCTGATGCTGGAGCGAACGGAGCGTGTGGACTAATGCAGACGGTCGAGACACAACAGGCGGAAGAAACCGAGCAGCAGCTCATCGACATGGCAGCGGCAGCGGTGCGGCAATCGAGCTGGACGATTGGGGAGGCGGCGAGTAAGTGGACGGAACGCTATTCTCAAGGACGGACTGATGCAGACTTTGCTGAATTGATTGGCAGTAGCCAGCAGACCGTGAACTACGCCCGACGTATTTTCGATCGGTTTTACCAACGCGTTGGTAAACTGGATTTTACATGGCGCGCGTGGATACAGATTGTTTCTTGGCCCGATGCAGATGAGTGCCTCGACTGGGCTGAGGCGACATCTGCAACATTCCGGGAGATGGAGGCATGGCGGCGAGTGAAGAACGGTGAACCACTGACACCCGAACCGCCGAAATTGCCATCGCAGCAGGCGGCTGAACCGGATCCGCCGATTGTCTTTCCGCAGGAAACGGGGCCGGACAGCGACGTTGCTGAGGACGGGGGCCGTACACAACCACCAAAGGTCGACACGCAGGCGACACCGCCTCGACGACCAAAGCCGGAAACAACAACCGACTTAAAAACCGGGACAAAAACGGCGATTCAGTCGCTGCGACAACTCGTCAAACAGGCTAGTCATTCAGACAGGTGTTCAGTTGCACAGTCGTTGCGTCGGCTGGCTGATGAACTTGACCCGCCAACGACTGCGGACATGCCAGCGAATCTGCAATCATCACAAGAGTTTCAGGATGCGTGGAAAACATGGGAGCAGTACCGCAAACAGAAGCGGCAGACGCTGACCGATATTACGCGCAGTAGGCAACTTGCGAAGTTGTCGAGCATGGGGCCAGTAGCAGCAGTGCAGGCGATCAATCGCAGCATTGAACAGGGCTGGACGGGCATTTTTGAAGCGAACGAGAACAGCGGCGGCACGGTGTCGACGCGAGTACGCGAGAAGGATCTGACGAAACAAGTGGTGTATCGTGACTGGGACTAAACAGCGGCGACACAGACCGCCCGGCTACGGGTACGCATCTGCTGCACAGTGCGGAGCAGAACTGATTGCAGACTTTCGGCAGGTAGTCGATCGCAAGGCGTGGCCGTTATATATTCACGGCACAACCGGCGTTGGTAAGAGCTGTGCAGCGGCAGTGTTGTTTGGGGCGTACCGCCAGCGGCCGTTGTGGTTTCGTGCCGACGATCTGCTGCTGTCGATGGCGTTCGGCCGGGCAAACGGTGTACGAGTGGAACGATGCGACAACGGGCAACTGTCATTCGAGACGGTCGACTGGCCGCGATTTGCCCGCAAGATGCGTAACGTAAACTGCGTGTTTCTCGACGACTTGGGCGTGCGAAAACCGACAGAAGCGATGCATCAGGCACTATTCGACCTGATGGAGTGGCGGCAGGACGATTCGCCGCTGCCGTTTGTGATTACAAGCAATCAACCGCCTGAAGAAATCGGCAAGACATACGACGATCGAATTTACAGCCGCCTGATGGCGGGCAGTGTGATCGAAATGACGGGTGCCGATCAGCGCGAGGGGCGCGGGTACCGCAAGCGGGTGAGTGTTTGATAGTAAGACAGAAGCAAATGTAAATCACGTTGAGCCTGCTCCGCATCGATGGGAGTGCCCGGTGACCGTCTACGTGAGCGGTTAAGCGGGGCGGGCCGTTACAGAGCAATATAGGCCCACTAAAACGGGCAGCACACGCCTGCGGGCGTGGCGGGCAGGGGCTGGCTCAGAACAGGCCCACTTCAGTATCGTCGGCCGTGGAACCTTCACCGATTCCCAACACGGAACAACCGACGACGCGGCAGGAATAGCCAGCAGCCACTACCGCGATTTAATGTGCTGCGAGCAGGTCAAGCGGTCATACTCGGACGCCTTGCGGTTCCCCATTTTGTGGGGAATCGGTGCGCAATCAGCCTGGACGTTTGCGGGACAGTGCAACATATTGACAACCCGGACATGCCGTATACACTACACCGACCCGCTGAGTTGTCACCGACTGTCCTCTTTTACGGTTTGCAGGTGCGCGGGTATGACGGACACAGAGCTGATCGAACTGCTGACGACAGCCGTGAACAGGCGTGTTGATGTTCCTTGGGTGCCAGAGTCAGTTGAAGCAACATTGATTAGGCCGGTTGTTTCAGGTGTTGTTGAAGAACTCAGCGACGAACTGAAAGGTTATCTGGCCGATGCTGCTGATGGGCTGGATTCGGACGAGCGTTTAACCTATCAGGCATCTTTGCTCAAATCATTGACGTCACGACTTACAGCGGGCGTTCCATTGTGGATACAAGGCTGGGTTGAGACGCAACTGCAAGGCTGGATTGAGCCGATCCTGCAAGTGATTTTCGACTACACGGAAAAGGGGCTGTCGGTACATTCCGCAGGGGCGATTGAATGAGCATCGACCTAAACTGGTACGCTCTTGCTCCGTATCTGCTGATTGCTGGCGGGCTGGCTATGGCGCTTGGCGGTGGCGGGCTGAAGCAGGTCGCCAGTGCGGTTGTGTCGAAAGCAAAGACAGCCAAACGACCGCAGCAAGCGTCGAGCGATGCGGAAGCACCCGATGGGTTCAAGGAACACGTTGCAGTTGTCCTCGACGCCTGCCCAAACGCACCCTACGAAACGCGGCTGGTCTATCTGATCGACGGACTGACGGAAGCTCAAACACTACGGCGTGAAGTCGAGCGGTTGAACGCAAACACTACCCTCAACGAGCCAGAGCCATGAGATGGGTTGGAATAATCGCTGCCTTAGTCGGTGGGTTGCTGCTTTTTGTACCTTTCGAGCAGCAGCCTGCCGACCCGGTAGCCGAAGCGTTCGCGAAATACGAACAGACTTGGCGTGTGGCCGCTGTGCGGGCCGCTGAGGCATTGGAAGACGGCAAACTGACAACAGGGCCGGAAGTGCGAGAGTTCCTGTCAGAGGCGAATCAGGCGGCACGCAGGCAGGCGTTTCAGCAACTGGCTATTACTGAACAGGAAGTGTTAGGCGAGGAGTGGACGGCTGAGGCCCATGCGGCGATTCTCCGGAGCTACGCACCATGACAACGCAGCTTCTCGAGTGCAGTGACGCGGATTTCGAGTATCTTGACGAGCGGATTACTTGCGCGGACATCGACGAACGCGACTTTCCGGACTGGGAAGATGTATTACGAGATCCGGAGCGGTCGCCAGTGCCGCATATCAGGCACCAGCGGCAGCGGCGGAACGATTGCCAAGGTCAGGCTCTGTCGAACGGCACAGAGGCCCGCAGGCATTACGAAACCGGCGATATGGTGCAGCTCGCGGATTCCTACGCGTACAACTGCACGGAATACCTGACAAGCCCGAATCAGGTGGGGCGGGATCGCGGGAGCAACATACTGATCGGTGTGCGGGTGCTGACTGAGGGAATACCCGGTCATGGCGTGAAGCCCGGCCTGCCTACAGAAGCCGATTGGGCCTATGACACATACGAGCGCAAGGCGTCACGCTTTTTGGAACGAGCCAAACAGGTCGAGATTGTCGATGCCAGCGTAGCAGAACAGTTGCCGATGCCTGCGTTCCGGCAGATGCTGGTGGCAGTCGCGGCACGCGGTACGGGCCACATTGGCACACGCTGGCCACCGAAATGGAAAAATCTAAACGGTCGGCGTTTAATGGATTCTGCACCGCGAGGCGGGGGCGGTCATGCAACGTGTATTGTGTGGGCGGAGTGGATCAACAGCCAATGGGTGTTAGTTGTGCTCAACTCACATGGTGACGAGTTCTATTACATGAGTGAGCGGTGTTACAACGAATTGCAACGCAACCAGTTCAGGCCCTACGGCGCTCGGTTGCTGATGCCGGTGGATGCGGCGGAAAAGTACGTCAACTGGCACGAAAACAGCCCGTACTTCGACTGATGCTCTGCGAACTCTACAAGGAGGGTGAAGCGATGAAAGACGTCTCTGTATTGCAGGCGTTGGCGATGACCGTTGGTGGCGTGTGTTTCGGTGTCGTTATGTCGTCAGTCATTGCACAGCAGAAGCCTACTGCACCATCGATCGGGTCGCCAACGTCGATGAAAAAGGCGGAGAGTGATTTCAATGAACGGCTCGACGTGATTTTGCGGGAGATCACGAAGGCGAATGAGGAACTGCAGCACCACGGCGTACAGCTCGACCGGCTGGAAGAAAATACGAAACAGCCGGAACCGCCAATCGTTTTGCCGAGTGACGAAACGTCGGAAGATGTCGAGAATCCCCGACAGAAGGGCACTGCCGAAAATAGGCCCATTGTTCGGCTATACACAGCCGATAATACATGGAGTTGTGCAGCGTGCGATGTGCAGAAGAAACGGCTGGCCGCAAGCCCGCCGTCGTTTGAGTTTGAGATTATCTGTGGGCCGAGTCAGGGTAAGTCACCGACAGGCAAGTATCCGGCGTGGGAGATTGTGCGGCCCAACGGGGCAACGGAAGTTCGTGGCGGGGTGCAATCAACATCAACGCTTGAATCGTGGGTGAACAGGCAGAGTGTTCGCGTGCGGGGTGGGCGTTACTCCATCGCTGAGTTGCGGCACTGGATTAGACAGAACTACACGCCCACAACGTGGCTGTCGGCCGACGTACAGCCGCTTTCATCTGTGTGGTCGCATTTGCAGGACCACAACCACCAGTTCACGGCTACGCAAGTGTCAGGGCTGTCGCAGTGGGAGGCGTTGGCACTTCATGCCGCACATCACAGCGGGAGGATTACACCATTTCGGGGATCGGCAAAGGCTGTCCGCTCGAAGCGTGTGAGGGTCAGTAACAGGCCGCATTATGCCGCATACTGGAGATCGATTTGACTCAGGCAGCCTCAGTGATTTCGCAACTGGTTCAACAGGCAATTGCCGGAACAGTCGACGCTGGGGCTGTCTCGGTCATGCTGCCAAAACAGATTGGCTTGCGAGTGCAGCGAATGGCTGACCATTTACTGGTGACGTGGGACAATAACCCAGAAGTTGACCTGCCGGGGCCAATCAACCCCGATATGCTGCGGGTGCAACTGTATGCAGACAGGGCTGAGATAGTGACACGGCTGGCAACAATTAGGGTGCAACTGTGACAGTATTAACCACACAAGAGGCACGGTGGTCGATTGTCGTCGCAGATCCATCGTTCTGCAATATGGTCGGCGATGCGTTGTTTGAGTGCGACACGCCACGCGACTACCACGACCTGTGCCTTCAGTGTGCGGCGTATCTTCAGACCAGTCGCTGGTTAGACGTGCAGTGCAAGGTGGTTAGTGATGTCGGCGGGTTGGTCACCGAGGAAGATGTTGTGCAACAACGGACGCGCGAAGCGATTAAGGAACTGCGGGCGTGTGGGGTGTTGCCACATGGGTTTGCATGGTTGATGGGATGGGCGTTAAGGCGAGCGGTCACGGCGTTTCTTGAGTCGTTAATAAGACAGTGGCTACGCAATGAGCAGCCCTGACCATCCGATTTGGCGGCTACTACAAACCGTTGTCTACCTGATCGCAGGTGGTGTGTTTTTGTGGATGAATGCGACTTCATTCGATGCCGGTGAGATTACAACGCTTGTGGAGCTTGGTTTGCTGATGTTCGGCGTAGAGGGCGTCAAAGATCAGATCAGGCGGCGGAGTGACGTCAAAGTGAATACACATGTTGACAACCACTAACCAGCGGCAGTGAGCAAGCGGTCAAGTGATATCAAACTGAATACAAATGGTAAGCAGCATTAACCAAGCACAGCTGGTCGGTAGGTACTTTATACCGAAGTTGGTTCGAAAC
>Ga0180432_10011173_pt1 | contig 10624 bp, 9 predicted proteins | sample SS_ome_10_FD_132414 | JGI IMG/M metagenome (GOLD analysis project Ga0180432, IMG submission 132414) | Hypersaline lake sediment archaeal communities from the Salton Sea, California, USA - SS_1_MS_2 metaG | ecosystem: Environmental > Aquatic > Non-marine Saline and Alkaline > Hypersaline >...
CACTCGCCGAATCGTCGCGACATCCATGTCTCGCTCCTGTCAAGAAACCCAATCCATCCCCCTGACAGGAGTTATCGAACTTGACCGCCCAATTTCTTGAGCCTACTTTGCGCTGTAGTGTTAAGGAGGAGATCGCGATGACACGAACGCGCGTCGCATGTGTGCTCGTCTTGTTTACCTGCGGCAGCCTTGGCGTCTTTGTGGGCTGTACGGGCTTTACGCTCACGATTCAGTTTGTCACGCCGGACTGTGCGGAGTCGACCGACACTCAGCAGATCCCGCTGGCCGACGGCGTCGCCGTCAAGATCGTCAACGAGTTCGGCAGCACGCGGGTCACCGTGGACCCGTCCGCGACGCAGGTGACGCTCGAGGTTACCCGCATCGCGCTGGCCGACACGCAAAAGGAGGCCGACGATCTGCTGGCCGAGATGACGGTGACGGTCACGCAGCCGACCGGGGGCAACAACACGCTACAGATTGAAGCAGAGCGCCCCCAGGGCGCGACAAGCGACTGGGGCAAGATCCAGGCCAGCATCACCAACGATGAGATCAACATCGTTTCGATCGTGGGGTCGGTGGTCGTGGCCCAGTATCGGCTGCGGATCACGCTGCCGCCCGGGCACGCCGTCGACGTGACCCAAGAGGTGGGCCAGATCCGCGCCGTCGCCCTGGATGCCCCAAGTACGCTCACCGCGGCGGCTGGTTCGATCCACGCCATCGGGTGTCAGGGGAGTCTGACGGCCCAGGCGGAGGCCGGCGACGTCGACGTCGAAGCCCACCAGGGCTCGCTCGACCTGGCGGCCGAGACCGGCACGCTCGCGATGGAGGTCGTCGCCCTGGCCGCCGACGACGTCGTCGAGGCCGTCGTCGAGGCGGGGGCCATCTACATCGACCTGCCCCGCGAGGTCAACGCGAATCTCAGGGCGTTGACGAAGGCCGGCCACATCAGCTTCCACACCTGGGACTTCGCCGACACGTCCGACGTGATCGACACGTGGGGCTACGTCGAGGCCACGCTCGGGACCGGCGGAGCGACGATCGACCTCGAAGCCGAGGTGGGCCACATCCGCATCGATTCGCTGTAGTCCATTGCACTGCATGAAGTTCCAAACGCCCCGCACCCCGGGTCGGTGCGGGGCGTTTGCCTTGTTCTGCGCCAACGCCGTTACCAGCACCCAGCGGCGCCGCGCCGTCTGGGTATCCTGAATGTTGGAGGGTGTTTTGTTGTGAAAGTGGCCTTGGCCGGCGTTCAGGGTAGACGTATAATTCAATTGTATTGGGCAGGTAACATACGCAGACAGTCCACCGGTAGTGGAGGAGGTCACGGGAAAACAAGGCCCTAAAGTATGAGCATAGGAACTCGGTTGGGCTCTCACATGTCGGTGGTACGCGCGCACGCTGGGCGTGGGGGGTAGCAGGAGACGGGACCATGGGCGACGGCGAGAGTGATCCCGTGGCGAAGCCGGGCGGGGAAGCGTTCCCGACCAGGCGCCAGTTCCTGAAGAAGGCGGTCACATCCACGGTCAGCGTCGGAGGCGTTACGCTGATCGGCAGCACCATCGTCAGCTCCGTATTGCCAGGGTGCACCTGCAAAGACAAAGTGTGCCCGGAGTGTATGCAGTGCACCGGCACGAACACGTGCGGGCCGCCCCCGGGAGGCGCGAACCAGTGCACGGACAACAACTACTGCAAGACAATCAACACGTGCTCTGGGGGCGTCGCTGAGGGCGCAAACTCGTGCGCGAACAGTAACGAGTGCAAGCAGGACAACACGTGCGACGGGACTGGGGCTCAGGGCGATAACACGTGCCAGAACAACAGCTGCGACAACAAGAACAAGTGTGTGTCCGACAATGGCTGCTCGGGCATCAACCAGTGCGGGACTGGGGATTTCTGGGATGACAACAACTGCCAGGACCAGAACAGCTGTTGGAGTCAGAACTTGTGCATCGTGCCCCCGGGAGGAGAGGGCAGCAACAGCTGCGGGAACAACCACTGCTGGGCGTTGAATTCGTGCCAAAACGATAATAAGTGTTTCACGACGAATACCTGTGCCGGGACCATCAGGTGCACTCCGTACACTGCCAACCAGTGTCACGGTGAGAACACCGCGTGAAAGGAGCCGCTTCATCGGTAGTGCTTTGGGATTCCGTCCTTTCCTGCGATTAGGCAGCAGACGAGGCTTCTTCTAGGAGGTCGCGTCATGGGGTCTGCGAGGCATTCCGCCGGCGTTGGAGTATGTGGCGTGGCTGCAGCCCTTCTCGTGCTCCGCCTGGGGCCGGCCGCCCTGTGTGGCGAGTTGGACGAGTTGGGCCAGGCCCTGATCGCCACGTACAAGCGGGCCGCGGCCGCGCGCCCGGGTAGCGAGGAGTTGCGCGTCATGGCCGATCTGGAAGCGGCGCTACGCCGCTACCCCAGAAGCCGCTTCCGCCATCGCGTCCGCAACTACTTGGCGAAGGTCCAACGCGCATACGGGAACTACGACAAGGCGCAGGAATTGCTCAGGGAGGGACTGGCGGACGACCCGCCCCCGCGCGAGCGTGGCATGCTCGGCATGACCCTGGCAGAGGTGTTCTTAAAGAAGGGTGATGCCGAGGGCGCATTGAGGCAACTCGAGATCACCCGTCAGTTCGTCCATGAGACCTGGTTGCAGGGACCGGCGCGCCAGGACCCGAACGCACCGCGACGCGAGGCTTTGCGGGCCGCGTGGGGCGGGTCCGTTGCGTTTTTGCGTGACGCTGAGCGCGTCTGGCGAGAGCTGGGGCGCTTGGACCTGGCGGGTCGCGCATGGCTCGACGCTGCCAGCTTCCCGCTGACATTCAGTACGGATGCCGAGGAGCAGATAAGGTGGCGTGCGATGGGAGTGGCCTGCAGCCGGCTAGCGAAGGCGGGCGATTGCCTGTTGGAGGCGGGGGACCTGGCTGGGGCCCGGTCTGCTTATGAGCGGGCGTTCTCCGCGATGCAGGCTATTCCGCCGAGCGAGGTGGCCAAGACGCGTGACTGGCGGCTCTTGGTGACCCTCCGCCGGGCCTACACCAGCTCTGACAAGTGCGAGCTGGGTGAGCTACTGAGAGGCTATGCCAGGGAGGGGTGCTTCCCCAATGTGTGCTTGGTGTTTGCCCACAAGCTCCCCGCCCGAGAGCGCCTGGACTTCGTGGCGGCGGTATTGTCAGTGCTGCCCGAGGATTGGGCTAGCGTCATCCCTGCTTCAGACCAATCCTATGTTGAGTCCCTCTATACAGCCGCGCGAGATACTGCGTTTGAGCTCGGGTTGAACGACGAGGCGGTGAGATACGCCCGCGAGCTTGAGAGATCGTCTGCGGGCAGCGCTTCCGTGCCGGGGCTGCTGGGTCCGCTTGGGCCACGGCCGCAGCAGTCGCCCAAGGGCGCCTCTGCCCGGAAGGGAGCGTCCACTGCGCGGCGATCCGCCCCACGGCCGCCGCGCGATCGTTCCCATCACATCTACACGCCGTCTCCCGAGAAGGCCGCGGGATCTGTGCAGCGCGCCACCGCGGCGACGCGCCCTTCTTCGCAACCCGCTTCGACGTCGTCAGCCGTGACGCGGACGACCCCTGCACCTACCCAACAGGGCGCTTCGCCCGTGCAGGAGTCGCCTGGGCGGGGCCCGCCCATCAGGCGAGAAGGATATCGAGCCGCAGCGACATCCTGGGATGCAAGGACCGTTGGCATCGTCGCCGGGCTCGCGGTCGTGGGGGGGGGCATCATTGCGTACCTCATTCTGAGCGGTAGGGGTAGACGCACTGCGTGAGCGGGCGTCTTGGCCGTGGGCCGCGATGGATTCTGTGGCGAAATCCGGACAGGCGCAGCGTGACACGGAGGAAGGGAGTGTCCTGTGGGGAATGGCGCCTCGAGTCCCAGCGGACACCGGACGAGCGGGACGGGGAAAGGGGCTCAGGCCGCGCCGGTTGACGCAGTCGCGCATTTGAAGCTGACCCGTTTGCTGGGGGTGGTGGAGCGTCCGGAGGGGGGCTGCTTTCTCGTCAACCCGTTGTGCTTCTCTCCGGTCCGCGTGGATGGTCCGCGCGCACAGGTCGAGACGTTCGTCGACGCGTTGAGCCGCGAGGGTGCTCGCGGCCTGGAGGCGGAGGCGGTCGACTTCCTGGCGAGCCATCGAATCCTCGTCGACGCGGACGAGGAAGAACGGGCAATCCGCGAGAGGTCGGCAGATCAGCACCGGCCTGCCCAGGCCTTCCAGCAGTTCACCATTCGTCTAGGGGCCCCGGTGAGCAGGTGCGATGGGCTCCGCGGGTCTCTGGCGCGATTGCTGGGACAGCTGCAGGCAGCCCCGGGGGAAGAGAAGGCGCCCGAAATCAACATGAAGCTCATCTGGGACGCGTCCTGCGATCAAGGTCTGGGCGCCTGTCTGGGCGAGTTGATCGCGTATGCGAGGGCCCAGACCCAGAATACGGCGGGGGTTGCGTGCTATGGCGAGTTCCCGATCGAGGCCTTGCCCGATGCGCTCGGCGAGCTGAAGCGTCTCACGCAGCCGTCGCCTCGAATGAACTGCATCGTTTCCGACGGGGTATCCGCAGATCAGGGCGCCGCCTTGATGACGCTGATCGACGAGGGCTTCCGCCCGCACTGCATCTTTCGCGTGTCGGCCGGTGCAGGCGAGCAGGTCGCCGCGACGATCGGGGCCCTTGCGGATGGCGTGGTTCCGGACGCCTTCACATTCGCGGCCGTGCCCATGGATCGCCGCGAGTTCGCCACCGACGCGGCCTTTGCGGAGGCGCTTCCGCGCCCGGATGAGATGCTGGAGCTCTGCGACTTCTGCCACGCGCTGCCAAACGTCGATCTGGCCCAATCGTGGCTGTACCAGGACGTGTACACACGCGTGACGAGGCCCGGCTACGTCTTCCCGTGTCGGGCGTGTGTGGGGCGGGCGGCCTTCGTCGACGCCGAGGGCAAATGGTCCGGCTGTCATCTTGCGGCGGTCGCTGACCCGGCCGGTCGACGAGACGACCCGTCGACGCTCCTGAATACCGCTGAGCCCACGCCGTTCGGAGGCTCTCGGTTCGCCGAGGAGCGATGCAGCGAATGCGCGGTTCGGTACGCGTGCGGGGGTATCTGTCCGTACGCGGCGTTGGGCGTCTGTGACGCCGACCTCGAAACGCGGGTCTTCGAGCTCCACTGCGCGATGCGAAGGCACGTGATCCTGCGGTTCTTCGAGGACGCGACGGCGCTGGTTTCACACGGCGAGCCACAGAGGCCGGCCTATCGCTTCGTCTCCGGTCAAGGGCGGTTGGCGTTGAGACCTATCGGAGAATCGTGATGGCTTGGGACACGACCGAGATGCCCACCCCCACTTGTTCGGCGGCTGCCAGCGCCTGCGCCGCAGCGCGGGCCGACGGTGCGTACAAGGCGTATCTGTTGGATGACGAGCCCATCAGTTTCCCGGATGAAGCGCCCGACACCACCAGGATGACCATCACGGCCATCGACATGGACCCGACCGAGCGGTGCAACCTGAGATGCTCGTACTGCTTCAAGGGCAAGCTCGCCGGCAGGCAGATGTCCCTGGAGACCGCCAAGCAGGCCGTCAGATTCCTCGCGCGGTATTCGGGTCAGACGGAGGATCTGCACGTCTCATTGATGGGCGGCGAGCCGATGCTGAGCTTCGAGCTGCTCGAGCAATGGGTCCCCTGGGCGTTCACCTACTGCGAGCAACGCGGAAAGGTCCTCAGCATCGGCGCCACGACGAACGGCACCGTCTTCGATCAGGCGCGGCACGACTTCTGCAGACGCTGGCACATCGGCCTTCACCTGTCTATCGATGGTTGCCCGGCCGTGCAGGACCGCGAACGGGTCTTCAAGAATGGCAGGGGCAGCTCCAGCAGGCTGGAGGCGAACCTGCCCAGGATCTTCAGCGCGTGGCGGACGATCCACGCCCGCAGCAGCATCGTGCCCGAGACATTGCCGCAACTGTCCGAGTCATATCGCTACTTCTGCGAGAAGGGATTCTTGAAGGTGGCCCTGGCCCTCGTGGCGGGCTGCAACTGGGGCGACCCGCAGGTGCTCGCGACGCTCGCGTCCGAATACGGGAAGGTCCTGGCGTACCACTGGCAGCACATGAAGACGCACGGGCGCTACTTCGTCCTGACGTCGCTGGACCACTTCGTCCGCTCCAGTCAGGCCAAGGCACCTCAGACGACGATCTGCGGCGCTGCTCGCGGCATGCTGCACGTCGACGCGGACGGCTTGCTCTGGCCGTGTCACCGCTTCAACGGCAAGCGGCCGCACAAGAACCTAATCCTGGGAAGCGTCTGGGGCGGTTTTGACAACGCCCTGCGCAATGGCTTCCTGCGGATCAACCCCAAACAGGACATGCGTCAGTCCTGCAAGGACTGTGAGGCCAACCTGGTCTGCGCCACGCCTTGCGTCGCGGCCAACTGGCAGGAGCAGGGCGACCTGTTCGACGTCGGCGACGGTTACTGCGAGGCGGTCCGGACGCTGTACCGACTGCATCAAGCCCACGCGGAACGAATGGAGTACCAAGAGCCCGACCTGTGGAAACAGTACGTCGGTTGGGTCTTCAACTACGAGTGGTAGACGCGAATTGCCATCAGCGCAAGTGCTGCCCGGCAGACGGTCGACGCTCACTCGCGCAGATCGTAGCCTCGGGTCCCGTCCTTGGTCAGGCTGGCGTCGGGGAAGTCATCGTTGGCGGGCAGGATGTCTTCGGCCAATATCCACCCACAGTGGCCGTCGGCCAACAGGAACGTTCGTCGTCCGGTCCAGCCCCACCAGCCGGGGTCGGGCTGGACGGGTCGGTGGTTGCTGGACCAATCGCCCGACAGGATCTTGCGGGCGGGCCAGCGGACATTCTCGGCTTTCTGCCCGACCGGCGGGAGGGCTTCGTTGGGGTCCATGATCATGTTCGGATCATCGATTGAGTTGATCTGCGCCGGGCTGTGGTAGAAGGTCATAGAGTAGGCGTAGCTGGTTCGTTCGTACTTCGCAGAGAGGTCGGCGGGACACCACAGGATGCTCGGTCGGGCTTCGGTGACCTTTCCCAGGTACGGTTCGAGCGTCCCGCGGAATCCCCGGCCCATCCAGAGCCAATAGGGCGGGTCGGCGTTGACCGGGTCCATTGCGGCCGGGTACAGGCCGCCTTGGTCCTGGGCGTAGAAGGTGAACAGGATGCCCACCTGCCTGAGGTTGGACAGGCAGACGGTGCGCAGGCCGCGTCGGCGGGCCTCACTCAACGCCGGCAGCAGCACCGCGGCGAGCAGGATAATGATGGCCAAGACGACCAGCAGCTCGATCAGCGTAAAGGCCCGATGTCGATTCATGGCTCGCCCTTCTGAGGCCGTCTGTTCGTGACAGGCGCTGCGGGGTTGCTCGCTAAAGGTCCTTCACGGCGGCAAGCAGCTCCTGGACCATCTTCTGGCCATCGCCGAAGAGCATGAGCGTATTGTCCGCCGCGAACAAGGGGTTGGGGATGCCTGCGAAGCCGGGGCTGAGGCTCCGTTTGATGATCACGACGGTCTTGGCCTTGTCGACGTCGAGGATGGGCATGCCGGCGATCGGGCTGTTGGGGTTCTGACGCGCGTCGGGGTTGACCACGTCGTTGGCGCCGAGCACGATCGCGACGTCGGTCTGCTCGAACGTGGGATTGACCACGTCCATTTCCTTGAGTTTGTCGTAGGGGATATCGACCTCGGCCAGCAGGACGTTCATGTGACCGGGCATGCGGCCTGCGACGGGGTGGATGGCGAAGTCCACCTCCACGTCTCTGGCCTCGAGGGCGTTGTACAAGTCGCGGACGGCGTGTTGGGCCTGTGATACTGCCATCCCATAGCCCGGGACGACGACGACCCGGCGGACGCCGTCCATCAGCATCGCCACCTCTTCGGGAGACGTCGACTTGACCTTGCCGGCGTAGACCTCGTCTGCACTGGCCGTATCGGCGGTGGGCCCCAGCTTTCCGAACAGCACGTTGACCAGCGTGCGGTTCATCGCCTTGCACATGATCAACGTCAGGATGATTCCGGACGCCCCGACCAACGACCCGGCGATGATCAGGACGTTGTTGTTGATCACGAACCCGGTGGCCGCAGCGGCCAGACCCGACAGAGAGTTCAGCAGCGCGATCGCCACGGGCATGTCCGCCCCGCCGATGGGCATCGTCACGAGCACGCCCAGGACGCTCGCCACGATGACCAGGATGAAGTAGATCCACACGCCCTGCTCAGGTCGTGCGACCACCCACACGCTCACGGCGAGCGCCGCAACGAACAGCAGCACGTTGACCACTTGTTGGCCCGAGTAGTGCAGCGGCTTTTTGAACGCCTGGATCTCCTGGAGCTTGGCGAACGCGACGAGGCTGCCCCACAGGGTCACCGCGCCGATCAGTCCCGAGGCCGCCGTGGCGATCGTCATCTGCGTTTGCGGCGCGGATGTCTCGATCAGCGCCGACCAGGCCACGAACATCGACGCCCCGCCGCCGAACCCGTTGAACAGCGCGACGAGCTGCGGCATGGCCGTCATGGGGATCTTGATCGCCAGCACGGCGCCGATGGCGGCGCCCACGATCAACCCCGCGATGACGATCGGCAGCCCGACGATCTCGTTGGCCAATAGCGTGACCAGCACGGCGATCAGCATGCCCACCGCGCTGAGCAGATTGCCACGGACGGCGGTGCGCGGGTGCGTCAGCCCCTTGATCCCGAAGATGAAGAGGATGGAGGCGACCAGATAGGCGAGGTTGATCAGTGTCTCGTGCAAGGCACTAGCCCTTCTTCTTGAACATGCTGAGCATTCGGTGCGTCACGAGGTATCCGCCGACGACGTTGATCGTCGCCATGGTCACGGCCAGGAAGGCCAGGATTCCCGTGACCAGCGGGTGGACCGTGCCGTCGGACAGCACTGCGCCGACCAGGGTGATGCCCGAGATTGCGTTGGACCCCGACATCAGGGGCGTGTGCAGCGTGGGCGGCACCTTCGTGATGATCTCGAAGCCGACGAAGATCGCCAACATGAAGACCGTCAGCAGCATGATGAGCAGGGGGTCCATCAGGTCGAGCTCCCTTCTGTCGTCTTCTGCGCCTCGTCGGTCGACAAGCCCATCGCTTCGCGGACCCGCGGATGGACGATCTGGCCGTCGCGGCACACCAGTGTCTCGGCCGTGATCTCGTCGTCCATGTCGATCTGCAGTTGGCCGTCCTTGACCAGATGCAGCAGGAACGTCGAGACGTTCTTGGCGAACATTTGACTGGCGTGGTAGGCCGTCGTCGAGGGCAGGTTGGTGGGGCCCATGATGTGCACGCCGTGGGTGTCGATGTTGCATCCGGGTTGCGTGAGTTCGCAGTTCCCGCCGCGCTCGGCCGCCAGGTCGACGATCACCGATCCGGGGGGCATGGCCTGGACCATCGACTCGGTCACGAGGATGGGCGCCTTCTTGCCCGGGATCGCGGCTGTGGTGATGACCACGTCGGATTCTGCAATGACGCGCCCCATCATCTCACGCTGCTTGCGGTAGAACTCCTCGCCCATGGCCTTGGCGTAGCCGCCCTTGTCCTCGGCGTCGCCGGCCTCCAGCTCCAGCTCGACGAACTTGGCGCCGAGGCTCTCGACTTGTTCCTTGACGGCGGGGCGCAGGTCGTAGGCGCGGACGACGGCACCAAGCCGCCTCGCCGTCGCGATCGCCTGCAAGCCGGCCACGCCCGCTCCGATGACGAACACGCGCGCGGGCTTGATCGTCCCGGCGGCCGTCATCATCATCGGGAACATCTTGGGCAGCGCCTCGGCGGCTTCCAGAACGGCCTGGTAGCCTGCGATCGACGCCATCGAACTCAGCACGTCCATGCTCTGCGCCCGAGTGATCCGTGGCACGAGCTCCAGCGCGAACAGGACGGTGCCGCGCTCGGCCAGCGCGGTGATCGGCTCGCCCGCCGTGAGCGGCTCGGCACAGCCGATGATGACCTGGCCGGCCTTGTGGGATTCAAGGTCCGCCCCGCCTTGGTCGGGGTTGGCGCCATACGTCCGGACCTGCAAAAGCACGTCGGCGGTGGCGAGGACCTCGGCGCGATCGGCAGTGACGCGAGCGCCTTTGTCTTGGTATTCGGCGTCGGGGAATCCCGCGGCCTGTCCCGCCCCGGCCTGGAGCAGCACCTCGAGACTGGCACGAACCAGCGCCGTCGCCGTGGCCGGAATCAGCGCCACGCGCTTCTCGTCAGGAAACGTCTCGGTCACCACACCTATGATCATGGGTACGACCTCGAGTTCGGGGGCACCGACCCCTCTGCTGCGGCAGGTCGGAGCATTGCCCTGGCGTCGGCGGAGCCAGCGCTAGCATGTTAGATGCAACGTGGGCCGCAATAAAGGGGCGGATTCGGGCCGAACACCGTCGCGGCCTCGCGGTGCGTCTCGTATCCTCTGTTGACATCCGCCAGAGGCGAGATGCCGGGCCAGCCCGCCTGGCGTGATACGACCTCTACACGAACCCCCAGCACTTGGCAACAGCGCCGCTGGTGCCCGCGGGTGCATCTACCAAATCGTTGCGTTATCTTGGGGTTGGGACGTGGTTACCCGAGCCGCGGGACTCCTCCCGCGCGGCAACCGGACCGCGCGGGATGAATCCCGCGGCTCGGGCGCCTTCTCC
>Ga0180432_10011174_pt1 | contig 10623 bp, 6 predicted proteins | sample SS_ome_10_FD_132414 | JGI IMG/M metagenome (GOLD analysis project Ga0180432, IMG submission 132414) | Hypersaline lake sediment archaeal communities from the Salton Sea, California, USA - SS_1_MS_2 metaG | ecosystem: Environmental > Aquatic > Non-marine Saline and Alkaline > Hypersaline >...
CGGGGATATCTCGATGATATCCTTTTTCCTCTTTACATTCTTCCTCTTGAGGATGAGATATGAACGGTGGAACCGGTAATCCTCTATGGAAGAGATGTAAAACTTCTTTTTCGATTCACCTTCAAAGATAATAATCGCTTTTGAGGTGAGTGCAAGGGCACCCGTCATTACTTCCGTGAGCTCATCACGGGAAACGGAGAGCTCGACAATACTCAAACTCGATTCGACGGTGTAGAGTTTGCCCTCTCCCCTATAGTGAACGAGCTCACCCCGGCTCAAACCCGGTACATCCGCTTCCGCATGGAGAATGGGTACATACCCGTCCGGATATTCCCCGCTTTCTCCCTCCTCCCTGCGCCTCTTCTCTTCGGACTTTGGGTCTCCAGACGGAATCCCGTCTTCCGGGGGCCTCCGATGGCAGAACAGGAGAATGGTGAAGAAGAAAACGACACCGACTATTGATAATGCTATAAAAGCTAAAAACATACACCGATAGTATGTATTGGACTGAACTTCCTGCCTAATAGTAAATTAGGGTCCGTTAAAAGTCAATCCTTTTAGGAGAGGAGCTCGTCTCGGCGGGTCCCTAAAAGAATCGAACTTCTAATCCCGCTTACCCCGCTTTATCAGGTACGTACAAACAGTGCCGTGGCCAAGGCGGCTTCCGAACCCGTTTTATCCAGGCACCTGGAAACGGTCTGTATCCTTTTCCCCTTTACGGAGACTACTTTACCGCGCAATGTGATCTCTTCATTCACAGGGACCGGTTTCTTGAAACGGGTTTCCATTTTTGCGGTCACCGCGGTATAGCCCTGATGAAGACATGCCTTTGCCATGATCTCGTCGAGGAGCATCGCAATGAAACCGCCGTGCACGATACCGGGATACCCCTGCATGTGCTCCTCAAAACTGCATCGCGTTTCCATTTCCCCACTCTCATCATCGTGGAAAAAATCGAGCTGCATTCCGTGCTCATTAGCCTTTCCGCATACATAGCACCCTTCGTAGTCACTGCCGTAGTCGAGTATCACCGCTCCATCCTCATCCCGTGATTTTCCAAAATTGTATCTAGCGGATCATGAGCCGCTCCGCTGTGGTGCTGTCGGGCATATCCTTATATGTAACGATCCGTTCCGAGTCACCCATCTGAACAATGAAACTGATCCCATCATCACCGGAACCGGGCTTCATATACCGTGCAATGATTCCCAGCGCGGTCCTTAGGTGGGCTTCGTTTCCATCCCAATCCATGAGGGAAAACGGACCCTTGGGCCGTACGGCATCGATACGCGCAGTGCCCCAGCTCAATTTCATAAGATACTCGTTTTCCGCCTGGTTCCTTCCCACAACAAGCTTGCATGAGCCGGACAGCCTGAAATGCCGTCCGTATTTCAGTATTATGAAATCCCGGGCTTCGACGGTCTTTCCGGAGGATACCAGGTCGCTGAACCGTTTTTGGAAGCTCTTCTCCGTAAGAAGACAGCCCCCGGCCGGACTGGGGTAGTCTTCAATGCCCAAAGTTGCGGCGAGCGCTATCTGCCTGCTCCTCCCCCTCCCTGATATATCCAGTAAATTATTCCTGTCCACCCAGCCGAGCTCCTCCGGTATGGTCGGCATAAGCAGGCGTGCTGAGAGCGGGCGAAGCAGATACCCCCCGAGCCCGCTCCTCTTGGAGAGCATGCGCATGATCCCGGAACGCTGCGACATGGGACGCTGGCCCAGGACCTCTCCGGTTGCGACAAAATCGGCGCCGATCGACCGCATGTATGATCCCGCCTTTTTCAGGAAGAGCAGCTTGCAGTCTATACAGGGATTCACTCCCGAACCGTAACCATGGACCGGATTGAGAAGATGGGGAATATATTCCTCCGTGATGTCACTATTTAAAACGCGGATCCCCAACTGCATATCTTCATCCGGAAGTCCGTCAATCTCCGTATAGGGCGGGGTATTGAACCAGCCGTAAAAATGAACACCGGCCACTTCGATCCCCGCGTTCCTGAGCATACCGATTGTCAGAAGCGAATCAAGCCCACCGCTCGTCAGTACGACGGCCTTTCTCATAACGGGTCTCCGGAATAAATCTTCCGAAAATTAAGGATAAGTAACTGACATGAAAAAACAAGGGGAATGGAATTATTTCCATTCCCCTGTATTTTTTTATCCTGCTACAGATACATTACTGCCTCGGTTAAAACAATTTCCACACGAGACCGGTTATCTCTCTGAGGAAAGGAACCATCACGAGTGAAATCACGCTCATGAGCTTTATAAGTATGTTGATTGAGGGTCCCACCGTGTCCTTCATCGGATCGCCCACCGTATCTCCGACAACAGCCGCCTTGTGCGCTTCCGACCCTTTCCCGCCGAGGTTGCCCTCTTCGATGTATTTCTTCGCGTTATCCATGCCGCCGCCGGAATTGGCATACTGGATTCCGATGATGATGCCTGAGACGATCGCGCCGATCAGCATACCGGCGAGCGTAACGGGACCGAAGATGATACCGATAACGAGCGGGGCGAGTATGGCAATCCCGCCCGGGAGCATCATTCCCTTGAGCGCGCCCTTTGTCGCGATATCGACGCACGTTGCGGAGTCCGGTTCCGCCTTTCCCTCCATAAGGCCCTTTATATCGCGGAACTGTCTCCTCACCTCCTCGACCATATGAAAAGCCTCGACCTGAACCGCCTCGAAGAGAAGCGACGAGATAAGGAAGGGAAGCATTCCGCCTATGAGCAGCCCGGCAATCACCTTGATTGAGGAGAGTGCGAGCGACTCAGCCGCGATATTGGTTGATACCATGTATGCGGCCAGCAAACCGATGGCCGCGTAAGCGGCCGACCCGATGGCAAATCCCTTGCCGATCGCGGCCGTCGTGTTTCCGACGGAATCGAGCTTGTCCGTAACCCCCCTGACATTCTCCGGAAGCCCGGCCATCTCCGCGATACCACCCGCATTATCCGCAACCGGTCCATAGCTGTCTACGGATACGATCATGCCGGTTGTCACGAGCATTCCAAACGAGGCGAGCCCGATTCCCAGCATGCCGGCGTTGGCATAAGCGATTATGATTGCGAAAACGAGGGCAATAACGGGCAGGAACACGCTCTTCAACCCGAGGGAAATCCCGCCGACCACGCCGATCGCCGGACCCGTTGCACAGCCCTCGGCGAGCTTACGTACGGGTTTGTACTTCCCGGATGTGTAGAGCTCGCTGATGAAGCCGATAAAGATACCCGATATAATACCGGCTGAGAGACTCCAGAACAGACCCCACTTCCCATAGGGCTTCGCTCCGAAGCTCATTCCCATAGTGCCGATTACAACAGCAGCCAGTACGAGCGTTAGAACAGCGGCGACATAGGTACCGCCCAGCAGCGCGCCCTGGGGATTTTTCCTCGCGGCGGCCTTGACGAAAAGCACGCCGATAATGGAAGCGATGATACCCGCACCCGCGATTGTGAGAACGATCTGCACGATCTGTTTTACCACCTCGAGCCCGGCCGCGTTCATCTGCGCCGCGCCGAAGGAGACCGCCGACGTCGCAAGCACCATCGTGGCGATTATGGACTCCACATAGGATTCGAGAAGGTCGGCTCCGAGACCCGCGGTGTCTCCCACGTTGTCTCCCACATTATCCGCTATAACCGCGGGATTCCTCGGATCGTCCTCCGGAATACCCGCCTCGATCTTTCCGACGAGATCGGCGCCCATATCGGCGCCCTTCGTGTATATACCCCCGCCGGAACGTGCGAAGAGCGCGAAGAGACTCGCGCCCATAGCGTAGCTGTTTATCATACCGAGTTTATTAATGAAGAGAGCCGGGTCGGTTTCACCGAAGATGTTGAAAGCCATCATGAGTATCAGGAGCCCGAGCAGTGAGATGCCGACCACGCTCATCCCCATGACCGCGCCTCCGGATATGGCCACATTGAGCGCTCCCCGTATTCCTGATTTCTCGGCTGCATAGGTGGTACGTACATTTGCCCGTGTCGCTATGGTCATGCCGATGAAACCCGCTCCGCCGGATACCGCGGCTCCGAGCACGAAGGAAATTGCGGCCCTGTAGCCGAAGTATTTCCCGGTCACGAGCATAACGACCGCTATCACCCCGACTACAACCGCGATGTAAGTGTACTCACGCTTTAAAAAAGTAGAGGCCCCGAGCTGTATCTGACGGGCGATCTTCTTCATTACGTCCGTTCCTTCCTCTTTCCGCACCACTGACCTGATAAGGAGAAGAACCAGAATAATCGCAATAACACTGGACACAAGTCCGACATAAAGACCTACCATACATACCTCCAGATTTTTATCATTAAGTTAGTATTGGGTTTATCATCTTTTCGACCTGACCGGGCAGGCTTCGATTCTCATGCCGTTTGAATCCGGAAAACATTATCATATTCAAAAGAGCTTTTAAGTTAATGTACTAAAAAGGGAGCGTCAAAAAAAAAGAATTTTCTGCGTTAAAAGGAATAACGTCTCTTTATACGTTGAAGAGAAACCTGATAATGTCTCCGTCCCCGACTACATAATCCCTGCCCTCAAGCCTCAGCTTTCCGTGATCCCTGACCCCATGCTCGGAGCCCGCTTCCACGAGATCCTCATAACCGTACACCTCGGCCCGAATAAACCCGTGTTCAAAATCGGTGTGGATTTTTCCCGCCGCTGCAAGGGCCGTCTCTCCGCGTCTGAGCGTCCAGGCCTGAAGCTGAGTGGCCGCCGTGTAGTAGGAGATGAGATCGAGAAGCCGGTAAGACTCGGTTATGAGTCTCCTGAGACCCGATTCCCTGAGCCCCATGGCACGTAGGTACTCCTGCTTTTCATCAGGCTCGAGCTCGGATATTTCCTCCTCCAGCTTGCCCGCGACGGTAATGAGCCGGGAGTCCTCCCGGGCGGCGTAGTCGGCCAGTGTATTCACCTCATCCTCGTGTCCGCCGCCTTCATCCACATTCGCAACATAGAGGACGGGTTTGACCGATATGAGCCCGTATTCGCCGACGAGGGAACGTTCGTCCGGAGCGAGGTCGAGCTGGCGCAGCGACCCGCCCTCGTTCAGATGCGTTCTGCACCGCTCAATCAGCACGAGTTGGGTTTTCGCTTCACGATCACCGGCCGAAGCCTTTTTCTTCAGCTTCTCACACGCCCGGTCCAGGATCTCAATATCGGAAATGAGTATTTCGGTTTTGACGATCTCCACGTCCCTTACAGGGTCCACATCACCCGTTACATGCGCAACGTCTTCGCTGTGAAAACAGCGAACCGTATGCGCGACGGCATCCACGGACCGGATATGGCTCAGGAATTTATTCCCAAGTCCCTCACCCTTTGAGGCCCCGCGCACGAGGCCGGCGATATCGATAAACGATATCCGGGTGGGTATGGGATCTTCCTTTTTAAGAAGCTCCGCTATGCGGTCAAGCCGGGAATCGGGAACCGGAACCACTCCCCTGTTCGGTTCTATGGTGCAGAAGGGATAGTTCGCCATTTCAGCGCCTGCCGCCGCAAGCGCGTTGAAAATGGTTGATTTACCGACATTGGGAAGCCCGATTATTCCGCAGGAAAAACTCATAAAGGGACTCTCTACCGGAAGTTCGACAGTGTGCCGACGTTATTCATTGTGAAGGTGCGCCATAAAAATGTCAAGTACCTTGCACCGATATCCCGCCCCGCCGAACGAGACCGGGGGAAGAAGGTAGTGAACTCCGGATGCCCCGGGGGGAACCGGAGGGGCGGCCGGTCATTCCCCGAGGTACCGGAGCATGACGGAGGGGTCACCCGTCGGGGGCCTGCAGGTGGAGCCGCTGCACACGTAGGCAGTCGCTCCGCTTCCGCTTGCATACTGCGAAAGGAAAGGGGCGGCGGCCTCGAGCCGCGCCGCCGAATTACCATTTGCGGGTTTCAGTACCACAACGGAATTCGGAAGGAAACGGCCGTTCAGTTCCCGGATAAGTCCAAGGACGTCGTCTTTTTTCGGGTCGCCCGTGATGACGATTTCGAAAGAAGGGCCCGCCAGGTGACCGAGCGCATCGAGAATCGCAACATGGCCCGTCGGAGAAGCGGAAGCGGCCGAGGAAAAAGCCCGCAGGGTCCTGACAGCTGCTTCCTCGTACGAGGATTTACCGGTGAGTCTCGCAAGACGTATGAGGCCCTGCGCTGCGGCGCCGTTCCCTGAGGGCAGAGATCCGTCGGTCCCCTCTTTCAGCCGCACGATATGTTTCTCACCGTTATCGGGCGTGCTGAAGAAACCGCCGCTGGCTTTGTCCTCGAAAAGTCCGATCATCCGATCGGCGGCTGCGACTGCTTCCTCCAGGTAAAGGGGATCGAAGGTGGACCGGTACAGCTCCAGGAGCGCGATGATGAAGAACCCATAATCTTCCAGAAATACCGTTCCCTTTCCGTGCATGGTGTGCAGGAGACTGCCGTCCGCATTTCGAAGCTGCCTGAGAATGAAAGATGCTCCTCTTCGCGCCGCATCCAAATACAGGGGGTCCAACGTACGTCCGGCCCTTGCCAGGGCCGCAACCATCAGGCTGTTCCAGTCGGTCAGTATCTTACCGTCCCGCGCAGGTCCGGTACGGTTTCGGCGGAACCCGAGGAGCTTTACCCTGCACCTTTCCCATATATCGCGCGCACGGTCGGCATCGAGATTTTGCTGCCGAGCCGCGTACTCCCCGATCGACTGCCTCATAATGAGAATATTGGCTCCCCTGCCGAACTCTTCCTCATTCCCCGTGTTGCCCGGTTCCCGCAATTCGAAGATACCGGTAAGGAGGTCGAACCCGGATCCGGCGGCGTCTTCGAAGCCGGCGTCTCTGCCGCCGAGCAGGGAGCGGAGCTCGTCCATTTGCCACAGGTAGTACCTGCCTTCATCCCCCTCGGTGTCAGCGTCCTCGGCAGTGTAGAACCCTCCCTCCGGGGATGTCATATCACGCAGAACATAGGACAGTATTTCTTCGGCCGTTTTCCCGTAAAAAGATTCACCCGTGGCTTCGTAAGCCTCAATAAAGACATATGCCATGAGGGCCTGGTCGTAGAGCATCTTTTCAAAATGAGGAACCCTCCACTCCCGGTCCGTTGAATACCGGTGAAACCCGAAACCGACATGATCGTACATACCTCCCATACGCATGCGGCGGAGGGTGAGATCCACCATATCGAGAGCTTCCTTCCTGCCCGTTCGTTTCCAGTAATGGAGGAGGAAAGAGAGAAGATGCGGGGTTGGAAATTTCGGTGCGTTACCGAATCCGCCGTTTTCCTGATCGTACATTCGGGAAAGCTGGTCGAAACATTCGTCCTGAAGCTCGATTCCGGGAGTATCTCCCCCCTCGTTCCGGTTTACGTGACTCTTTAGGAGTGCCGTGATATGGTCGGCGGATTTTTCAAGCTCCTCCCTCCGGGTACGCCATATTTCCTCCGTCTTCTTTAAAAGGTCCATCATACCCACCATGGAAACACGGGTGTATTTCGGTATATAGGTTGCCGCGTAAAAGGGTTTTTTTTCAGGGGTCATAAGTATCGTAAGGGGCCACCCGCCCCTGCCCGTCATCATTTGCGCGGTGATCATGTACAGCGCATCTATATCCGGCCGCTCTTCCCTGTCCACCTTGATCGATACGAAGTGATCGTTCATGATCGAAGCCACCTCTGTGTCGCTGAACGATTCTCGCTCCATGACATGGCACCAGTGGCAGGTCGAGTAGCCGATCGAGAGGAAAACGGGTCTGTCCGTCTGCTTCGCTTCTTCAAAGGCCTCGTCTCCCCACGGGTACCATTCAACGGGATTGTCGGCGTGCTGGAGCAGGTAGGGACTCTTCTCATGAATCAGTCTGTTCGGCCTTCGGTCTTTTTCAGGACCAGTCTCGCCGCTCATTTCAGCTCTCTCCACGCGTTTCTCCTTATCGAAGCTGTTTTCAAAAATCTTCAAATACCGTTTCGGCTTCTACTTATTCGTCTCATACCCCCATTACCACAATAATCTCTTACGGAAAGGAGGGTAATACACATCGGGTGTAAAATGAAAGATGGTTATACGTCAATGTGCCGGGCGCGGTGACCGACATGAAAAAGGGCGTCACCCGCCTCGTAGAGAAGAATGAGATGCTGTTTCGGAGAATTCGAAAGAATGTTTACCCTATAAAAAAAAGACGGACTTAACGGTCCGTCCTTTTTTAAATTCTTTTCAGTAAACCGCCTGACGAATGCGGACTCCTTACTTCCCGTACCCCCCGCCTCCCTTCGGCACGACCATGAGTATCGGAACTGTTACTTTAGTAATATGATCCTACCCGTTGAAAAAATCCTTAATCACCCGTACGGCCATCCTGTTCTCTTCCGCGCTTCCGATGGTTATACGGAAAAACCCGTCACTCCCGTACATGGTATTCTGGGGCCTGAATATAAGGCCCTTTTCCTGCGCAAAGGCGACCATATCGTCACCCTTTTTACCGGCTCCCTTTCCGTCCATCAGAATATAGTTACCTAATGAGCGAAGCACCTTGAGCCCCTTTACATCCTTCAGCTCATCCTCGTAGTATTTGACCTGCGCATTGTTGAACTCGACGCGTTCCCTGAGTCCTTCTTCATCCTCGAGTGCCGCAAGAGCGGCCCACATGGAGATCGTTCCCACATTCCAGGGCAGGAGTGTTGCCGAAAGCTGAGCGATGACGTCCTTCGTTCCGAGCGCATACCCGAACCGCATCCCGGCCAGACCGTACGCCTTTGAAAGCGTCCTTGTTACCATCACATTCGGGAATTTCTTTATAAGCCCGACCTGCGACCTGCCCAGGCCCGCATACTCCACATACGCCTCGTCCACGACAAAGGGAAGACCGGTCTTTGCGATCTTTACGAACTCGTCGGTATCCATGAAGTCTCCGGTCGGATTGTTCGGGTTGGCGATTACGATGATCTTGGTTTTCGGGGTAACGGCCTTGAGGATACTGTCCGGATCGAAGTGGAAACCGCTGTCATCGTATATCATGGGAACGGAAACCAGCTTTCCTCCCACCACGGTACACCTGAGCTTGTAAATTCCAAAACAGGGCGTGTGCTGTATGATTTCCTCTCCCGGTTGTACGAAACTCCTCCAGATCATATCGTAAACTTCGCTCGAACCGTTGCCGATGAGCACATTCTCAGGTCCATCGAGCCCATTTATTTCCGCGAGTTTGGATCGTACGGCGATCCCCTGTTCGGGATACCGGTTTGCTATCTTCCCGAAGGAGTTGATGGCTTCGAGCACTTTCGGTGAAGGCGAATTGGGATTTTCATTCGACATCAGCCTGTGCAGCTCCTTGTCCTTCCAGGCAAGCTCGATATGAGGTGATATGTACATCTTGACGCCTTTGAGCCAGGGTACATAATAATCTTCGATCTTACGCATCCCGTGTCTCCTCCATTATGTAATTTTAGTCTACCTGTCTATACAACTAGATAGATATTTGCGGATATTTCTTTTGTCAATAAATTTCAGAGCGAATGCCTGGTTCGAATTTTAATAAATATCGATAATGTGGAGCTTTTACCTGCATGAGACACGCTATTTCCTGTGAAGGTGAAGTCTAAAATGTTCTGCAAATTCAAATGGCCAAGCCGCGGATTGTTTAGAGATAGTGCCTCACTCATCCTCTTCCTTCAGTAATTAATTAAACGAAATAAATATAAATACCCTGTTTAATAACTGCCCCCGGGCATAGAGTAATACCTCGACGTTCACCCATTTTACGGTTGATAAAAAAATAAACGGCACGATCCCGTTATAAAGCGATGCCGTAGTCGCCCTTCAGGCGTTTCATATTCTCCTGCGCATTCTCGTATTTCGTTTTTCCATAATTATAAAAATCGAACTCGATGGTCGAGATGTTCTGCTGTATAAAGCTCCAGAGTGACCAGTATATGTCAGGAAAGGGCTTGAACATATCCACGAGATAGAGATTCTTTTCGTATTCCATTCCCTCGCAGTAGTGATACACAAAGCTCTTTTCAGTTTCACGGTCCACCAGGATCTCCTGGAACATGTCCGCGACGTCGTAGTGGGGCGGAGCCATACCCGCGTATTCCCAGTCGATGAGATACAGCGGCTCGGGGTAGAGATGCTCGTACCCCTCCTTCACGAGTATGAAATTCTCGGCGAGCAGGTCGTTGTGACAGGGTGAAAAATCGGTCTCGGAAATATCCAGCTTTACGTACAGCTTATCGAGTTTTTTAATAGTGGTTTCGAAATCGAACTCGGGGTAGGCAGCTCCCAGGCCCTTGAGTATTTCGTCCATTTTGCAAATTTCATGGTAGGGATTGAAAAGTTTTGGAAGCCGTATCGCGCTGCGATGCAGCCTCCTGATAGGATCCACGATCTTTTCACGCAGCTTCTCTCTCAGGAAATCGGGATTCTTGAGCGTGTAATTATAGGTGATGTACTCGATGATAGTGATGTTGTTCTCCGGAAGGTACTTCACCAGCTTGGGAGATATGCCGATCGAAGCGGCACGCTCCATGGCTTTAGCCTCGTAATCACGGTTAATAAACAGTTCCGTCTTATCTCCGTAGATCCGTACAGCAAGGTCCCCCTTTTCGGATTTAACCCGGTAGAGCTTGTTCGTTATCCCGCCGCTCAGAACCGA
>Ga0180432_10011175_pt1 | contig 10622 bp, 16 predicted proteins | sample SS_ome_10_FD_132414 | JGI IMG/M metagenome (GOLD analysis project Ga0180432, IMG submission 132414) | Hypersaline lake sediment archaeal communities from the Salton Sea, California, USA - SS_1_MS_2 metaG | ecosystem: Environmental > Aquatic > Non-marine Saline and Alkaline > Hypersaline >...
CTCCGTTCATTAAAACAGTGCCGTCTTCAAACTCACAATAAGGAAGACTCCCCTCACAAACATAATAAGGGTTTTGTTCATAGCCATACTGAAAACTAAGAACCACCAAGAAAAACAAAATAATAAACAAATAAATAACAAAAATTCCTTTGTTGATTTTGTAATCCCCCCAAATAGTTTTAGGATCAACATTCGCCTTCTTGTAAAGTTCAATAAGCTTCTTCAAAACTACCACTCCTTTAATTCTCTTTTTATGACGGCTTCGGTGCTGTGAAAAATAGAAATATATCTATTAAACACTTCCCCCCGCCTATCCAACCACTCTTGATGATTCCCTGTTGTATATGTCTCAAGAAGGCTTGTCAAGTGCTTCATCCTATACTTGTCAATAAAATGATTATAAACCTTCACCACATCCATAGGAACATAATATTCAGCCAGTCTCTGTAATCCTTCTATTTCTTTATTCATCATCAAAGCCTTGTTTTTTCTTAGAAAGCCCTTTCTTGAGCTTTTCAACACGCTCATCGAACTCTTGATTTCTTTCAAGAACACAAGCAGTGCACATCTTAACAACACGATATTTCTTGAAACTCCCTCTTTTGTTAATCATTTCAACGCTGTTCATTTCCTTTGCAGGAACAACTTTCCCGCAAAAACCACATTCTACACTTCTAAAATTTTCCATTTTTTAAATTCACCAATTTCTTAATTTATTCTCGCCAATAAAAAACCACTCTCCCCCCCTAAGAACAACAACATGCCCTTTGTCCCTGTTTAAACTATTCAATAAACGAAGGTTATCAATGACTTCTTTAAGGGAAAAATTGAGCGAGAAGCGTCTTTTGTATTCGTCTTTAATTACTTCAACACTTGATCCGTTGCGACTTTTCAAAATCTCAATGAGTTTTTTCAAAGAATCATTCCCCCCATAGTAAGAACTCAGATCGGGAAAATCCCCCAAACTTTTCTGATCCTTTGAATACTTACTTCTCACTCTAGAAACACCCCCGCAAAATGTTCATGCGAATATGAAGGGAATGAGAGCCGAAAGCAAACAGTTCTAGGCACAAAACTCAAGCCCTCATTCCCTAATGAAAACCGAAAAGAGATAAAATCACTATTTGTAGGGTTTACAATATAATTAGAGGTTTTTTTCTTTGAGGAAGAAAAATTCTCCTTTCGGTTTTTTTTGATGAAAGGAAAAGGAAGAAAGAATTTTTTACTTGTGTAGGTAAAAACGCACGATGGTGATTCCCCCCTTCCTTTCATTTTCAAAGTCATTCTTGTTGATCCTCCAAAAGTTTTTGGTGTTCATCAAAATCGATTGTTTTGTTACGATCTGAATAAGAAGAAATCAAAGGTTGTCGGGAGAACACTTTCTCACCGCTCAAACTCATAGTTCCCGCTTCATAAACGCTTAAATTTCTTTTACTCTCAGATATACTAGGCAAAGGATAGGTATAAAGAAAGCAGTTGTTCGGTAATTCGTTCACAATACTTATTCTTCTTAATTGTTGAGAATTATAAAGACAAGCATTAAAGAGCGATTCTCCTTCTTCTTTGTGCTTTTCGTCAATAATTATAATGTTTGATTTTATGTTTTTGCTTGTTGAATACCCTTCAAACAATAAAGCACTTGTAAGAATTTCTTTCCCACAGTGATCGCAAAATAGGTTTTTTGCGACAAATCGTTTCTCATCAGTAACCCATATTTCTTGTTTGCTCATAGCATATCCCTCAACGAATTTGTATTGTCAAGCGTTTTCGCCAACATCATTGCTTGTTTGTATTGCTCTTTATCGGCTTCTTCTTTCTCTTTACGCTCTTTCTCTGCTTGTGTTCGTGCTTGTTCAAGGTTAATGACTGCTTCGTTCATTTCGTCTTGAACTTTTTTGAGCTCTTCTTTGATTTTTGCAAGAACTCTTTCTGCTTCTTCAACGTCTGGAGTTCTTTCTTCAACATTCATCATTGCTTTGAGTATATTGTTGCATATTTGACTTATGTTTGTGTTTTTTGAACGATGAAAAAGCCAAACATCAGAGTCAATCGTAATTGTTTGAGTTTTCTTCATCGAGCAACTTCTCCGCTTCTTGTAGTGATGAAAGAATCATAAAATTCGATCTTGACCTTTTTTCTTTTTTTGAGGCTTCGTCTATTTTTTGTAAATCCTTTTCATCAACAAAAATTGTTATTTGTTTTTTCTCTGTCATTTTGTTAAACCAATGTTAAACAAGAATTAAACAATAATTATATAAAGTTTTTCTTGTCACTGTAAAGTAAATATAGTATTTAGCTAAATATTTAGATAAATATTTATATAATTTTTAGTGCTTCTGTAAATATGCATGAATAAAGAATAATATACTATTTATGTAGATTATAAATATTTATGGTAAATATTTACCCAAATATTTTTTCTTTTACTTATTTTATTAAATTTCCATATGAAATAATGCAATAATACATATATTTATATATAAGTGTTGTATAACATTTATTAAAATGTTACAAATTAACTTAAAATATATAGGTCTTGCTTCATTTGTTATAGTTGCGGGTCTTATTTGGAATTGTTTTTGGTTTCTCACAGATTTATTTAGAGATTTAAACATTCTAAATAAAGAGATATATTTTGTTTTAGCACTTTCAATAATTACAATTCCTTATATTATATGGGTTTTTAATGTGTTTTTTGAATACGAAACTAAAGTTTATCAAAATAATAGGTGATATAAATGACTAAACCATTGGTAGGAGTTCGTTTGTCTGATTGGTTCTTAAGAGATATAGTTGGAGATTGCGAAAACAAAACAGAGCGAATTAAAGAATTGATGATTAAAGGTCATCTTTATGAAAAAGAAAGTATTAAAAATCAAGGCTATTCTTCTGCGAACATGCGGGAAATGTTTAACCCAGTTAGATCTTTTTATATGTTGTCTGAAAAAATACCACAAACACTTTAATGCTAATTCTCACTTAACAGTAATAAAATGATAGGTATAAAACAAATAAGAAAAGCAAAAAATAATTATTTCCTCACAGACGAAGAGGTTTCTATACTTTGGAAAGAGAGCAAAAGGTGGTCGAGTAAGTGGCGTTTAATGTTGGGGTTTGCACTCTTTAGAGGTTTACGAGTTGGTGAGATTTGTGCAATCAATCTTTATGATTTTAAAGACGACTTCACAAAAGTCACAGTAATTCTTGAGAAAAGCCACATTAAAACAGATCTTCCTTTAATTCCAGAACTTACAGCTCTAGTGAAAGACTATATTCTAAAAAACAGACACACATTCAAAGACGGGTATTTATTCCCTTATTATAGCAGTCGTGGGAAGAAACACCTTCCTTATATGACGACCAAAACTGCTTGTAGTTGTTTTTGTAAGTTCAGAAAAACTCTCGGCAAAGAACACCTTTCGCTTCTTGATTCCTACATTATGGGTAAATATAGGCGTTATCGTGTCGGGTGGCACAGTTGCAGACGATGGTTCGAAACAAAGATTTATGACAAAATAAATGATCGTAAAAAACTCGCCGACATCATGCGGTATATTGAAGTTTCAACTGTTGATACATATATCGACCCTTATGAAACTTGGAAGCATGAGAAGGATATTTTACAGACTGTTTTCGATGATACAGCCACAAATTTAATTCTTTTAAGCAAAGGACAGCGAAAACTAGATTTTTTTACTTAACCCTTTACTTAGTGTTTTATTTATATTAAAACCTTATCCTTATTTTCTCTTTAGGGCAAAAATAATTTTTTTTGATTTCTTTTTGTTAAGTTCTTGAGCGTTTTGCTCCGTCTGGGTCGAAATGCACTCCTTTCTCTGCTAGAAATTGCTTGATGATAGATTTATCGAAGTATTTAGTCCTTCCAATCTTCTCGAACTTAGGTTTTATACGTCCAACAAACTCTCTTACACTTGCTAAACTGTAGCCTGTAGCTTTTACAACATCATCTGAATTAACGAGCCCTCTTTGTTGAATCATGCTTTGTCGAATTATTTCTTTCTTTCCTTTCATACTTACATCGTTTAAAGCTGTTGCGTCTTCTGGGTCAAGATCTTTAAAGTGTCCGTAGAAATTGGGGTTTGTTATTTTGAAAGCGTCTGTTGGAACAGTTACTTTTGGAAACTTAGCTTTGACATACCACATACGGCTTAAATCATAAACACTATAGTTCCCTTGTTTTGTAGTTCTTCCAAAGCAATGAACTAGGAATCTAAGAACTCCTTTTTTCATTAAAGAGGTGTCTATATCTGCGAAGCTAGGCAGACAGATGATGACGAGAATTTCCATTGCTCTGAACGTTTCAAATATTCTATTTAGTTGTTGATTAAAATATGTAAGTGAGGCTCTAGTGTTGAAGTCTCCCGCTTCATCATAAATTACAACGTGCTTGTTGTTGTTCACGCAATACTCTAGAGCTTTGATGAATTCCTTCCCACCCATACCGATTTGATTTTCTATTTCGAACTTCTCTCCGAAGAGGCTTTCATAATATTGTGCACATAGAACGGCGAGAGTGGTTTTTCCTTCCCCCATAATTCCGTCAATGCAGAAGCAACTTGCTTTTTTCATAGATACACGTTCTTTGCAACCTTTAAGATTTTTTGCGAGTGTCTTGTCAAATTTTAATCCCGAAGAATAAGTTTCTTTCCATAATTCCAAATAGTTCACCTTTTGTTGTTGGATATTGATATTTTAAAAAATTAAAATGAAGAATCAAAGTTCAGTTTTCAAATTCCCGCCCTTTTTCTGTCATTTTCATCATTCGTTGTTGGAATTTGTTCTCCAACTCTGTTTCCACGTTGATTCCTAAGCGATCATTGTTCTTCTTATTTATAAGCAACTGTTCTTTCAAGTGTAGCGGTAACGAGGAAATGTTGGAAATTGCAATCCAACCGATTAAAGCCAGTTGCTTGATTGCTGTTGCGTCCTTACTTTGTTCGATGAAAGTTTGCATTTTTGTGAATTCTTCACGTTCTTCTTTGCTCAACTCTACTTGAAAGCGATCTCTGAATTCTTCTTTGCTGTTCAAATACATTTTTTGGAAACGTCCTTTTTCATCTCTCATAGTTTACATCCCCTTACTTCTATTGACTTCTTCGATGTTTGTGAAATCAATATTCTTTCTAGTGTCTATTTTTGTTATTTGCAGTTCGTCAAGAGTTCTGTTTATTATGTTGAAACTTTCAATAATGCTTTTTTCGTCATTTCTTTTAATAAGCTCTTTGAATTCTTCATAATTAGTTTTAACTCTTCTTTTGAGAGTTTCTCGAAGTTGGAACTCTATTGTTTGAGAAATAGCCTTGAGAGTGTTTAATAAACGATTTTGATCGCTTGAGTTCTCAAGTTTACTTAATACATATTTTTGATAGGTGTTGAGCCATTCGTCATGTCTTCCAAGAAGCACTAAGTCTAATATGTGTCCTCTGTTTGTTCCCAGAGCACCATCGCTATTGAAATCTACCATTATATTTTCAACTCATTATTTTTTTTATACGTTTTTTGCAAAACTAAACCCTGCAAGAAGCATGAGCACTATTATAATTATTGCTCCCGCTACAATAGGAAGCCATGCAAGAGCCATCATTACTAAAACCATAGGCACTAAACACGCCAAGCTCACAGCGAGAGGAATCCTTACAAGCAATGCTATAATCAAAATAAGAATAAGCAACATTATGCTTGTGAAAGCGTCACTTCCGAAAACATTAGTGCTTAAGCTGTGAAAAGTTGTTGAGAATACGCTTGTTGTGTTTTCTAAGACCATTTTTTTAAGTTCTCCCCATGATGAAAGCTGTGATTGATATAAGAGCGACTAGAGCCCATATTACTTGAATTGCTGTTGCTATTGCTGGAGGCACACCAATACTTTTTAGGAATCCATAAGGTTGCCCTAAGACGTTCCCTACAACGTTGAGCACTGTTCCCATCTTGCTTGTTTGAAACCATTCTTTTGCTTTTTTGAATATGTTCCATCCGTCATCGCTATCACCCGCACTTACATCGTCACCAGTCGGTAAGTATGTGCCGTCAATCGAAGTTCCTTCGTAAATGTCTCCGTTGTTCAAATACTTAGAATAAGGGCTCGAGCTGTGATTGTATTCCATGTCGAAGTTTGGGTTTAAGCTTTTAACTCCTTCATCTAGGAAAGTCAATCCTATATTTATGCAAAGCATGATGATGAGCATTGTGATTATTGTATTCGTTGGTGTTCCCATTTTTAGTAATTCCTCACGCTGAATAAAAGTATTATTCCCAGAGCAACGCCTCCAATCCATAAGCTCCAAGTTGGAACGAATCCTATTGAAGCGAAAAGACCTATCATTCCTAAGAAAGCGAGAGCCGAAGGAATTAAAGGATCCATTCCGACAAGGCTTGTTCCTGTTGCTATAATACCGACCACGATGATGATGAGTATTGTTGCGAGGAAGCTTTTCCCGTATTGTCCGAGTCCTGTGTTTGCGTTCTCCCAGTCTCTGAGTGTTGTTTCTTCTGCAACGTTCATAATGCTGTATATTCTTGTGAACGTGTTCGGAGAATATCCGCTTTCTTTGACTGTGTAGTTTATAGTTACAACGTCACCAATCACAGCACCACTTATGTTTAGGCTGAAATCGTGTGTTCCTCCGATTGCGTTTGTGTAGTTGTAGTTTTGGTTTACGTTCGGAGCGATTATTGAAATGTTGTAGTATTCAAGAGTTCCTTGACTGCTCGTTATAGTGAACGTCATGTTGTTTATTTGCTCGTCATAGTAGTCGAAAGGGTTTATTGTGACGTAGTAATCCCCTCCGATGTCATCGACTGTTTGAGAGGTTTCTGGAGTCATAGTCACTGTGTATGTTGTGAACAATGGCTCAAGCAAGAAATCTTTCAATTCATAACCTGTTTTTTCTCCTGTGAATTTGTATGTTGTTTCGTCTTCATAGTTGAACTGCACTCTTCCTGTGATGTCGCTTTGTAGACTGTTTATTAAAGTCCAAGTGCTGTTTATTTGTTTGAACATAGAAACAGTCACTCCTTCTATTATTGAACCGCTTATTGAGTTCACCATTGTGAAAACTACTTGTTGAACGTCACTGATTAAATATGCAGTGAGTTTTTGATGGCTTCCCCCGTTCACAGTCACTGTGTATGTTGCTTTTGTGAAGTTGTCTTTGTCGACTTCGACTGTGTATGTTCCGCTTGTTATGTTGTCGAATCGAGCAACTCCTGTGTTGTTGTCATCTCCTGTGTAGGTGGTGTTAATGCTGAAAATGTTTACTGTGAAGTTTTGCAATTCGCTTCCTGTTCCTAAATTTCTTGCGTAAATCCAAATACTGTTCCTTGCGTACATAGAAACGTTTTGACTTTGGTATGTTGAGTTTTCAACGCTTAAGTTTAAGTAGCTGTAGGCGTAATTAGTTCCCCATCCTGTGAAGCTGTAGTTTTGGTTGTTGAGTGCTTGAATTGTGTACGTTCCGTTTGTGTTGTTTAGTTCGTATGTTGAACTTAACAGCGTCATGTTGAGGAACGTGTTCACTGTTAATAAGTTGTTCGTGATTGCGTCTGTGAGGTTAAGGTTTATTATGGTGCTGTAAGTGTCGTTTACGTTGATAGTTTTTTGATCTAGTGGATCAACTGTGAATTCGTATTGTTTGTTGTAATAGTCGGCGTGACTTACTGTGACGTTATATGTTCCGCTTGTTATGTTGAAACTTGTTGCACAACTTTGATTTGTTCCGTTTAAGTAACAGTTTGCACTGTTGATGTTGTTCCCTGTGTATATTTCTTTTGGCTGAAAAACTATTTCTGATTGATGAATGCTTATATTATGAGTTTCTTCTGGTGTTAATGCTATTTCATGTGTTTCACTAATCCAATCAGTCTTATATGTTGTTACGTTAAATGTTGCGTTGTAAGGAACGTAAAGGTCACTTCCTGTGGTTGTATAGTTTGTTCCATTAATTTCTACAGTGAAGTTTGATAGTTGAGAAGAGTCCCATTCGTTATAGAGATTGATTAAAGGATATTGAATTAAAGTAACATTAAAATCTGCATTCTTATTTTCATAAGTATTACTCCAATAATTTGTAGCATTTACTGTACAGTTAATTGTATCCCCTTCTTCAAAAATTGTAGCAAAAGGACTTGTATCGCTTGTGTTATATGATGATGTTGTTCCATTAGTACAGTTTATTGTTACTGTAGAAGGAGTATGGGTAATGTCTATATAATTTGTAGGAAAACTAAACGGATATTGCAACCCAGTTGCATTATTATATAATTCTGTGATTTCAGCAGGAGTTAAAGTACGATTCCATAATCCTGCTTCATCTAATTCTCCTTTAAGACCATAAGCACTATTACCACCATATTGACCGTAATGAATAATATCAGCAGTGTCTAAAGTATTACTCACTGTAGTTGAATTCTTAAAATCCCCATTAGTATAAATTTTAAGACCATCTGTTGCTCCTTTCTCAAAAGTAATTGTTGTCATATACCAAATATTGCATTCAGGGTCAGTTTCATAATCCCTTACAAGATAATTAACGCCTCCACCAGTAAATCTTGCTCTAATTTCATCAAGTTCATTGTAGTCAACTAAAAAATCAATTGCAGCGTCTCCTCCAGCACTATCTCCTTTACTAAATAAATCTTGACGTGTAGAGGAACCTGTCCCATCACAACGCCACCAAAAGTTTAAACTAAAATTATCGCCTAAAATATGCTCAGTATTAGGAAAATAAACACCTTCAGCACTTGCGTCAAAATTAGAACCTAAATCAATCTTAGCACTAGCAAAATCACTACTTCTATTTGTCCCAGTCCAACCATTTCCAGTAGCATCGCTTAAATTACCTTCAAGTTTATGATACCAAATAATATCATCAGTAAGTGAAGCATTTACACTAAAACTTACAGCTATTGCTAGAACTATAGAGATTATTCCGAGTAGTAGTATTTTTTTGTTCATGTGCTTAAACCCCATACTAGACCAACAACAACGAATAAAATGAATCCTATCCAAATAAAGAAAGGAACTCCTCCTATAAACCATGAAAGGAAGGGTTCGTCATCTCCCCATGTTGTTTGAAAGGTTTCGGTTGAATCGTTAATAACACCGCTTAATGCTCCGAATATGAACAAGAAGCATAAAGCTATAAAAATCACTCTGATAAAACCGAACTGAGCTTTCTTATTAAACAAATCCAGAGCCCCCCTTCATCAAACTGTTGATATATTTTTCTTTTCTTTTTTCTTCATCAGTCATTTTTCTCATAGGAGAGTACTTCTTTGATTTTTTGGAATTCTTTTTTACAAAATTATTTTCATCATTACTTAAACCAAAAGCCGAAGGTTTCTTTTGTTTGTCTTTTTTCTTTTTGTATTCTTTAAGCTCAGAAACTGCTTTTCCGAAAGTTGATTGTTTGAAACGATCCTTCTTTAATTGGCTTATTTTGTTTTTTTCTTCCGAGTATAACTTGTTAATTTTAGCACGTCCTTCGAGCTTTATTCTTTCTTCACGCATACTTTTGAGCTTTTCTGCTTTATTCATAACTGCTTGTTTTCTTTTAGCTTCGAAGTCTGTTGATTCCTTGACTTTTTCTTTCATTCCACGAATAATGTTTCCCACGTTCATAATGTGACACCTTTTATTTTTCCTAAACCTTTAAGAGTAATTTCTGAAAATTCTCCCTCTGTATCAATACGATACTGTTTTTTTTCAATGAACAACCCTTGTTTTTTCTTAATTTTCCCTCTTGTTCTTTTGAAACTCCCTTTAGTGTCTTCAATGCTGAAATCGGCGAATTCTTTACTTGCTGATCGGGAACTTTTAGGCACTACACGAAAAGTTGCTGTACTCGTCATGTCTATAATCGCACTTCCGAAATCAAGAGCTTGTCTTCTTGAAAGTGATTCAAAATTAGCTTTTTCGAAACGTCCTCTCCTTCTTACTTCAACATCGAACAAAGGCTCTAAGAATCCTTTTTTATTGGGAAGGTTTATTCTAGGCAGAGGAACAGGAGGAGGAATTATTGGTTGAGGAATTGGAGGTCTTGAAGGTGTTATTTCGAAAGGTTCTTGAATTTGAGGATCGACTATTGGTTCAACCACTGGATCAACTATTGGTTCAGTTTGTGTTCCTGCTTCACCACTTGTTTTGCTTGAACTCCCGCTGTTTGTAACTGTATCAACTTTTGGTATTGTTTGACTTACAGCTTCTGCTTGATTTATTGGTTCTGTTCTTGCTTGAAACTCTGCTTCGAACAAATTAAGAGGTGAAGGAGTGGAAGGAGCTTCAACCCCGAGAGAAGTCTTTTGAGTTGAGAATGAGACCATAGGAACGCCCAGAGTTGAAGCTGTTGGAATAGTTTTGCTTGTAGCAAAACCCATGTTGCTCGTTTTGACAAACGATGGTTGTTGTGTGATGATATTTTTAAAAGCAATTGTTGAAGGTTTTGAAGGTGTTTGAACGAACTCTTGTGCTCCCGCAAAGTTCCCGAAACTGCTTGTTCCTCTGCTTCCAGTCACTGTTCCGTATTCTAAAATGAAATCAAAAGCGTTGAACTTTTTACTTCCTATAAATTTGTTACTCTGAGAAATAGTTGTTCTGTCTAAAC
>Ga0180432_10011176_pt1 | contig 10622 bp, 24 predicted proteins | sample SS_ome_10_FD_132414 | JGI IMG/M metagenome (GOLD analysis project Ga0180432, IMG submission 132414) | Hypersaline lake sediment archaeal communities from the Salton Sea, California, USA - SS_1_MS_2 metaG | ecosystem: Environmental > Aquatic > Non-marine Saline and Alkaline > Hypersaline >...
ACACAGGAGCCGGTGTTTACGCTCACTCTGGTTCTGTAGTTCACATCAAGAACGGTAGTCCTCCGACCCTAACAGGTACAGTAGGTGATTTCTCAACTGATGGAACGACCGAGGCTAGCACCTGGGCAGATGTTGATGCAGGAACCCCTGTATCAGATCTCTCCGAAATGACCATGTGTAAGGAGGTCTAACCAATGACCACAAAACTGGTATTAGAATCTGGCGGCCCAGTCATTGAGTTGGCCAGCCAAGGCGAATTTTTTCTGCACGATGGGACCAATATCGTCTCATCCTTCCGCGCCGCCAACATCGCCACCACGTCAACACTCGGCTCGCAGGTCGCCAACACGACGGCTGCGACTGCGCTCGTGCCCGTGCAGTACGGCTTGGGTGTGGGCTTGGGCAAGGGTGCTGCGTGGGACACGGACGATACGGTCAGCCGCACCGAGGAGTGGATGGCCGAGGTCCGGCCGGCGAGCGCGGCGGCGGTGACATTCACAGTCGATGGTTCGGAGCAGGCGGTTGCTGCGACGGTTGCAGCCGCCAATCTCGCGAGCATGACGCTTTCGCAGCTGCTCGAAGCGGCCTGCTGGAAGCAGCGGCAACTGGGCAACACCAGATATGAGGACCACGCACAATTGCTACGGGGTTCCACTAACCACACCTTGCCCGTAGAGGACAGCCGATGCCAAGCACTGATGAGGTCCGTGCCCTTGACTCCGCGAACAGAGCGGCGCTCGAGCGAAAGATCAAGGAAGATCGCGAGCAGCTGCAATGGGAGCTTCGCACGGCAACGGCCAAGATAGGTGAATCCGCCACGCGCATCGAGCAGCGGCTTGAGAACACAGTTGATGAGAAGCTGTGCAAAGCACGCGTTGGAGAAATCACCGCGTCAATGCGAGCCATGGGAACAGAGTTTTCTTCAGCCATCTGCTCGTTGACAAGAGAGTTTCAGGGCTTCCGCGAGGACATGTCAGTGCTGGTCAATGGGAAGATGGCTCAGCACAAAGATGCCATCGTCGATGAGGTCACGGACAGGCTCAAGCCGTCGCATATCTTAGCCAGTCGCAAGAAGACGACGCAAGAAACCAAGCCTCTGCTCTCCCGCATGGGCGAGAACGCCAAGTCGCTAACGGCCATCATCTCCCTGACCATCATGCTGCTTGGAGGATGCGTCGCAAGCGCCTACTACGTTACAGGTCTCGCGAACGCCATCAAGAATGGTATGGCTGAGCAGAAACAGCTCATGCGGCAACAAGAGACAATTGTGAAGGCTGCCAGGCGAGACAACACGCCAATCATACACTACTTCGCTGCTCCAACAGACGCAGGAATAGACGAACCAGCAAAGCCTGCTTCACGTAGGAGACATCGCCAATGAGCAGCAACGGACGTAACCGCACTCCATCACAAGAAGCGGCAGCAGTCTGCGAGTTTGGCGACTCACGTCCTACATGCGTCTTGCGAGACGTGCTCGATGCCTGCCAGGACCTAGAGACCGGGCACCGCACGCTGGCGCGCCTCGTAAAAACAGCAGTGATAGAAGCCAAAGCTGCGCGTGCGAACGCAAAGGCAGCACAAGATGAAGCGCGTCTCACATCCAGGAAACTGGATAAGATCTTGCGCCACCTTGGAATCGCAGCACCGTTCATTCTGCTCCTTGTCATGACGGGCTGCAAGACGACTGCTGTCCAAGGCCTGTGCTCAGTACGTGGCCAAGAAAAGCATACGCTCGGCACGAAGCAGCCTTGTATTCGCTCGAGCGAGGCGATCCGCGCAGCGGACCTTGCTGCTCTGCTGACGCTGGAGGCCTTCGTGCGCCACGGTGTTGTGAAGGACCGTGAGCGAGCCGTACTCGAGCTGCAGCGAGAGGGCAACCTGGTGTGTCTGGTACTAGAGCCCGAGCCGTGTTGCGTAAACAGCGCATGCGTGGGGCCCTACAAGGAGATCGGTGATACAGTCGTTGGAGCAAGGAAAGCTGGATGCGCTAGCATGTACCATGCCTGGGCTTCTGTACGCTGGCCTTTCGTCTGCGGGGATACTTGGCCAGACGAGCCGCATTGCACACAAGACCCGTCCGCTATCGACATGCAGGGGTGGCCAGAGAGACTGCGGCATGAAGTCTTCAACATGCTCACGCAGCGCTGGGCTGGCCTCGTGGCAAAGGCCAGAGAGAACCAGTACGAGACGCAAGAGATCTACAAGCTCGAGCCCGAAGTCTCTTCTAGCTTTGGCAACGTGTGGAGACCACAATGACCACCAAGGCGTCGCAGGTCCAATCCGTCCTCATCCCACGCTCGCGCTACTCAATGGAAGAAGCACGGGAGTGGCTCCGCGAGCATAGCTTCTCTGCAAGCGGCAAGGTTGACGTGACGAGCCAGTACTACCGCTTCCGGCAGAGCGCGCCAGGGGAGTTCAAGCGCATCAGGACAAAGGAAGTAGCAGGAGGCGTGGAGCTACTCATCGGCTTCAACTAGCCTTGCGTAGCTCGAGCTCGCCGAGCAGCTTAACGCCCTTCTGCGTCAGCTCCCATTCGAGAAGCCTCGCGTTGTGCTCTGCGTGCAGGCCCCTGACGCGCTCTGTGCGCGCGAGGCTGCGCACGAGCCCCATCTTGCGCAGGTCTCGAAGGGCTGTTCGGACAAGCTGTGGCCGCTCGCCGACCCGGGCCCCGAGCGCCGTCGCCGCGTAGCGCCCGCCGTCAGCAAGCTGCTGGCACAGCTGATGACGCAAGCGACCGCTCGCCTCGACCCTAGAAAAGGCCCGCCAAGGCTCTCTATCCATCTCCAGCTCCGCCAGCTCGACTGCACCCATCTCTAACGGCGCTCCTGCCAGCAGCCCCGTCTGTTCCACAATCCTGAGGAAGCCAGGCGTCCGCGAGACGAGGAAGGCTGCGACCCAGAGCCGGAGCAGGTCCCCATCGACACGCAAGGACGAGACGAGCCCGAGGAAGCCCTTGGCCGACAAGTTGCGTGAGCCGCTGAGCACGCCTGATAGCTCAGCGCCCTTGCCATAGACTTCGCGGCTGACCTCGCTGGCAGAGCGAGCGGTGTCGTAGAGCCTAGCACGGATCAGCCGAGCGATGTCCAGATCATCCATGTATGGCATCTATCATCTCCCATTTTCAACCCCACCCACCATCGCCGCTCAGGCTACGCTAGCCGTTTTAACTTGTCAAGCGTCAGGTCATGGTGGCACTCTGGATCCTTCTTCAGCAAAGGAGAGCCCCATGCGCACCATTGCCGGCAAGCACCTGACCATGGATGGCTACGTGAGCAACGCCGCCAAGCTCGAACCAGAGAGCATCATGAGCGTCTTCGACGCACTCGTCTGGGCTCTCGACATGCAGTACCTGCAACGACCGGTGGCCATGCGCGTCCCGCTCGATCGTGGCAAACTATCAACAGATGACGATGAGGGCGGTTGGAGCGTCTATGCCCAGATCACCACGTCGCACATCGCCATCCACTGCTGGCCTCTTCGCCGCGCTTTCATGCTCGACGTCTTCTCCTGCAAGACGTTCGACCACGTGAGAGCGATCAAGGTCATCCACGAGGGTCTCGATGTCACCCTGGCTGTCCAGAACGTGCATGAGCGCCGCGGACCGGCTGAAGGTTGACCGGCCCGAGCGGGCCAAGAGATACTTGACCTCATGCCCGACGAGTACTGCGCGAATGGACCAGAGATAGACCTCGTTACTTTCTCAAGCATCGGCGGAGTCCCCATTCACTACGCGAGGCCCCCTGTCGCATCCTACGGCTGCCTCGGCAAACCACGGACGCCACGGCTCGATCGCGAGTTTCTCGCCAAGCTCGAGCCGTGCTTCGAGGAGCTCTGGTCGATCGCGCCTGGAGGCAGGGCCCAAGCGATCGTCAGCGGCGGCTGCTACGTTGAGAAGGCTGGCATGCACGGCGCTGGGCGTGCGATCGATATCGATGCCATCTGGTGGCCTCAAGACTCAGACGAGCCTCCACTGATCACACTTTACTACCCAGATGACAAGCTCCGCTATCTCGGAACAGAAGCCATCCTACGCAAGCACCTGGGTCTCGTCTTAGACTTTCACTACAACCGGGCCCACCACGACCATTTCCACTGTGACGACTCCCAGCCTGTAGGTTTCTTCAAGACCGCTTCGCGTGTGGTCTTCGTGCAAGCCGCCTGCATCTACGTGTTCGACAAGAAGATCGAACACGACAGCGTCTGGGGGCCTCAGACCGAAAGCGCCGTGCGCTCGATCACCTCGCAGCTCGACTCACCAGATGACATCCTGACGCTCGATGGCTGGCTCGGCTTTCTTGACGCCATCGCTCTGACAGCATTCAAGCGCGTTGAGGCGCAAGAAGTGCTAGCAAAGCCCTAGAAGTGAAACTCGAGCTGGGCCCGCTCCGTCTCGATACGCCGCCGCAGCCGGAGTAAGATCTCTTCACGGCCGAGCCACGCTGGCAAGTGCCACTTGAGCATGTGACAGCGCGAGCAGAGCACCATCAGGTTTGAACGTCTGCAGTTCGACTGGTTCCCGTCCACATGGTCCACAGACAGACGCCGGCCACCCGGGCCGTTTCTGCACCAGCACGCTTCACACTGACCCACCTCTTCTCGAAGCCGCCTCGAGAACTCTGTCCAACCCGTTGGATAGAGATCCCGATGTCGATGAAACCAGCTGCTCATCAGTAGCGCCGCGCTTCCCAGACCAGCGTGTTGCGCCCTGGTCGATCTCCGAGGCAGCACGAGTATACCGAGAACTCGAGCACGTGATCTGAATAGCGCTCGAGCAAAGCTTCGAAGTCACTCCAGCTCGAGGGCCGCATGGCCCACTTGAGAATCAGGATGGTCCGCAGCCCGCGTGCCTCCTCGACGGGGCCATTCGCCATCGCCATGCGCATCTTGACAGGGCGCCTGCAGTAGCGCAGCCACAACCAGCGGTCTTCCCCGCCCGGGTCTGGTGGTGCATTCAGGAGCTCTCCCTGAAGCACGATGGCATCATCGGGCGCGCTCTCGTTGACCATCACGAGGCTGCGATCTGCCCCTTGTGCTTCCCACCTCTTGATCTCGCGTTCCACCTCGTAGGGCCACAGGTCATACGTGCACCATGCGCCCACTGCTCCCCCAAGATAGCGCAGCGTGACACGGCCCTGAAAGCTGCTTCGCTGGTAGGCCTCAAGGGTCCGCCACGTTTGGAGCCGGTTGCCAAGCCCGCCCGCGTCCCAGATCCTGTAATTTTCCGCCTTGCTCAGAACGTCAGCTGTCTCGCCGTTTTCCGGCCACATAGAACACCACCCTGTCGAAAGCTCGATGGCCGATCGCTCTAGCCACCGGCCTCGTGAGATCGAAGGCACCACGGCGCTCCCAGCCGGCTCGGAGCCTGACCTGCGCCTGCCACCAGAAGCACGTGCGACCGTAGCGGATCAACCGCGGGCGCCCGATCGGTCCCGCGGTCTTTGGAGCTCCTGCACGGCACGGCCAACGCGCGCCAAAAGGGCCCCGGTCGCCCACATAGGTTCGAGCGCACTTGCCCGTACGCAGGCTGCACAGAAAGCCACGGGTGCCAAGGGCAAGAGTACGATGTGCGATGTGGGCATCGCTCGCACGGAAAGGGCGCCCATCAGCGCGCTCTTTGCCGCAGTGCCCATCACCTGGATAGTAGATCGTCGCACGGCCCTGACTGGCCACATGGTGTCCTCCTCCCGCCAGCAGTAGCGCCAGCGTCATCGTCGTAGGCATCAGTCTCTCCATAGTATGGACACGACGAGGTGTACTGCTCCCAGAGCTCGAGCTTTGTCGCATGCATCATCCCAAGCGCTGCGTGCTTCTTGGAGGCTCGCACCAGTCCCTGGCGCTTAGCTGCGGCTGCTACGTTCCTGACGTGCTCACCAAACTCCAGCTGCCCAACGTGTCGCTTGCCTGCGTTTCCATGAGGGAGCTCCGCCCCCTGCCGGCGGAGCCGCGCCCGCTCATTGTAGTAGGCTAGACGAGAGCTCCGGTCGAAGGCGGGCGCGAACCCGCCGGCGTACTCTCCAAAGGCACGGAAGGCGGCATAGCGGCAATGCCGAGAGCACCCTGAACAGACGAGTGAGCGTAGTGGTCGTCCACTTGCCATCCTAGCATCCTCGCCCATCCCAGCGCTCGCAGTCAGGAAGCAGGATTACAGGAATATTGAGAAGAGAAGCGACGCGCATCGTGTGACCCGTGCCGCCCCAGCCACGGCGCGACTTGTCCGGGAAGGCCCACAGCGCATCGACTGGCCGCCCAAAGCGCTCGAGCAGCATGGCATTGCGGACCATCAACTTGCGCACGGCCGGGCGAAGCATGCGCCAGGCAGGATGCGCTAGCTCAGCAAGCTCGGCATGGACTGGCCATGCTTGGTCCGCAGTGAACAAGATCCCTGCGTCGCGGCGCTGCATCCATGGGAGATAGACCTCCATTGGCGCGGGGCCTGGCGCCGTGATGAACCCAGTCTCGAAGAGCCAGTCAGACCCCTTCGCGCCTCCGTGTGTCATGCTGCAGCCAGCCCCGCGCAGGTACTCTCCACACGAGATCAGGTAGCTTCTTGCCCAGGCCTGTTCCACATCGCGCCGGCCCGCACATGCCACAATAGGTCTTGACATCTCCATCAACTGACTCTACTCTGATGCTCGCCGCAGGGCGGGGAAAATGGGGATGTATATGCTGTGGTCAGAGCTTGGCTTCCAGCCTCGAGCGCGACATCCTGCCGAAGCGGACCTCGAGATCTCGCCGTCCGTCGAGCTGGATGATCTCCTTCACGCCCGCTTCCAGATACCAGGCCCGGCGTGGGGCTAGCTCGACGAGCAGGCCCTCCAGCGCAGGTTCCTCGCGGCAGAGCCTGGTCAGGATGACTGCTGCCTCACCGCTAGCCGCGATCCGGTCACACTCGGGCCCGACGCGGATCTCGATCGCCCGCCCGTGGTTCTTTCGGTGGAACAGGAACATAGCCGGCATCATGACTTTCGCTTCCTTTCAAGACGGACGCGGGCAAAGCGCTCGTCGGTGAGGATCGCGTCCATGAGCTCCCGGACGGGCCCGCGGCGAAGGCCTCCGAAGCCGCAGCCGAGCAGCGGAACGTAGACCTTGCTGCGCTTGCTCGGTAGCGGCAGCTTGAGAGCCTGCAACTGTCGCAGGCCTCGCTCAATCAGCTTGAGATCAGCCTTGCCCTGCCAAGACATCTCGGGGTGGTCCTCGCGTAGTGGCTTGGTTGGCAGCAGACACAGCCAGCGGCCACCGCCCAGGCCACCGAAGCGCATGGTCATGACGGGCGTCTGCGCCCTGTGGGCTTGGCAGTGCTCGCCGTAGATCTGCTCGAGCGATGGGAAGCGCAGGGCTGCCTGCTTGGCGAGGCCTCGACCGGCAAGCGCCAGGCCAGATCTCGTCCATCCAATTGTAGTGGGGATTACAATAATATCCCGGAAAAAGTGAGCTTTCTTCCAGATATCCCCAGTTATTTCCTGCATTTTCTAGGCCTTGTAGACGTAGCGCGCGGAGGCTTTCTTGCCGACCATCTTGATCTTGGGCAGCCCTTGCAGGTACTCAGCGATCTGGCGCCATGCGTTCTGGGTGGGGATATTGGCGGCGGTGCAGATCTCCTTGCGGCTCGCCGGGCTGTGCTTCTTCATGAACTCGAGCGCGTCCTGCTCCATGTTCATGTACTGCGCCCGTGAAATCTGCCTGCGGCGCGCCGGGCGCCGCTTGACCTGGGCATAGCGAGCCGCCCGCGCTGCCGTGCCCTTGCCATTGCGAGCCGGAAGTAGCATCAGATGGGCGAGCGTGTCATGCGGGTCCTTTCGGAGCTTGTCCAGCAGGAGCTCAGTCACGGTCTCCTTGTCAAGCAGATAGGCCGCCAGGTGCTGCGGCTCCGCCTGCGTGATGATGCTTTCAGCGAGCGCGAGGAAGGCTTTCGGGGCCTGGTCCGCGATGCAGCTCGCAAGGGTTCCATCCAGCTTCAACTCAGTCGTCATCTTTGTTCTCCTTGGTGATCGTGAATGCCGCATCCACCCAGCGAAACGGCTGGCGAGGACTACATGTTGCAAGCACTTTCAGAGTGTCTCCGTCCATCTCTGTGGACCAGCTTAGCGACTCGACGAAGTCATAGAGTGGAATCCACGCGCAGTCCGGAATACCCGCATCGATATCGAACCCCATGTCACGCAGCTTGCGGGCATAAACCTTCGGAGTGCCTCCTCTGTTCACTTCATTTCCTTTTTGCGCATTGATGGCTTGCTCAAGCTCTCACTGCTTGCCGTCCTCGAGTCCCTGGTTGTACCAGTCGGCGTAGAGCGCATCCACCTCCCCTCCGCACTTCGTGCAGCGATGCTTGGCTCGAAGGCCCTCGCCCTGTTTTATGAACTCGTGGGGCCTTTTGCAAAGACCGAGCTTGCTGAGGTTCGCTCGGACGTTCTCGAACTCCTCACGAAACATCGCGCGGGCTTGGTTCTCTGGTATCTTGTGGAGTGCTGCGACTACCGGCGCGAGCACGTCGAGGGATCCTGACGTCGAAGAGCTTCCCGCCACTTGCCGAGAAGATCTTCCACTGGCCATGGCGCTCGTCGAGGCTTGTGTAGTACAAGCTGACCGCGTCCGGTCTGGGCTCGGGTACCCTAGCCAAGCGCACTCGCTCCCAGGCATGCCTACAGAGATCGAACACTGCGATCTCGTCTCCAGGCCTCAGGGCGAGAATGTCTCCGATCTTGGTTGATTCACGCTCAGTCATCTTGGATGGGTCTCCCTTTGAACGTCCGTTGCAGCCAGCTGTTGAGCGCGTAGCGGATGAGCTCCTCGGCCGCCTGCTGCTTGGAGAAGCGCTTGATGCCGCTTGTCTCCTGGCGCCAGCGACGGTAGCGCTCGAAGGCATGGCCGAGCTTGCCCTTCATGCGGACTGTGATCGCCTGGCGCACGACTACCCCCTGACGCGCTCTTGCATCTTGGCGAGGATGTCCGCGGGCGGCGACTCGTGCGGGTCAACGAGGCCGCTTCTTGCCATGGCCATGCGCCGGTGGGTCGTCTCGATGAGGTCATTCAGCTGCTGCTGGTCAGCTTCGCTCATGTCCTCCGGGCCCGCGACCGTCTCCCAGCGCACGGTCAGCCGCTCGATCGTGAGAGCCCGCCAGAAGTGATTGAGCGCGAAGCCGAGTTCGCCCTTTGACGGATCTTTCCTTGACTTCTGCATGATCTCGGTGTACTGTAGCGGTCTCTCGAGGATGATCAGAGACCCTACGGGGCCTGACTCCGAGTAGCCGACGAAGCGGGTGTTGTTAGAGCAGGTGACGGCGTAGACGGGCTTCGAGGCTTCATTTTCCATTTTGTAGGGGTCCTTTCCTGTTGATGCAGCTTGCATCAAACCAGGGGCCAGCCCCGCTGTCAAGCGCTATCGCACTGTCGATCTACTTCGACTCACCATTCGGTGAAGAACGCTTCGATATCTCTATCCGCGCCTGTCGCTCAATCCAAGCTCTGAGCGAAATGCCCTGCAATGCCAGCTTCGCCTTGAGTGCCTTCTTGAGCTCCGGATGTATCTCCACAACGATGCGCCCACGTTGAATCATTTGATGCGTCTCCAATAGACGAGATGCTTTCGGCTCTGCCGCGAGCTCTCTAGATAGCCTTCGCGCTCTAGATAGTAGAGGGCTGCCCTGGTCGTCCCGAGCTCCGAAGCCGAGTGCCAGCTGCCATCCAAGAGATCGATCTTGCGCAGAATCGTTCCGCACTTCGTGCAAACAACGAACGCGCCTAGTGCTATGTCCTCATCATCCAAGACGGGAGCAGGATCATCGACTTGTAGCTTGTGTCCACACGCCAACGTGAGCATCCAGGTCTCCTTGCTGCCGTGTCGGGGCGGCCTTCGCCTCTGCTCTAGTACCGCTCGCATTAGTACGCACTGCGCGGGTGGCACCGCGTCTCTATCCGAGCCAGTCTTCTGCATCATCGTCTCCTCCGAAAGCGTCCCAAAGGTCCTGCCAGAGCATGCCATACGTCCAGCCACATGAGAGGAAGTCCCTACGAATCCCAGAGCACGGCATACACGTTTTGAACTCGCTCCAGCGTCCATCCCACAACCCACGAGCATTCTCGTAGCGCTGGCCTGGCCTGATTGGCTCCCCGCATTCGCAACAGTGATGTTCTTTGCGAGCCATTCTGAACGTAGTGGTGCAGACCTCTGCCATTGGCTCGTCGACATCAAGACAGAGACATTCGATCATTTCGTTTGGTCCTCATCTGCTCCACGGTAAACAGATCCACCGTTCCACCCTCCCGGCGACTCCGGGTGAAGGTGCTCGTAGAGCGCATGCGCGGCCTCTTCGAACGTCTTGCAGATCTTCTCGCCGCCAGACAGCGGAGTGCCGGCGAGAGGCCAACGCACGGTCACGATGTAGCCACCAGTTGCCCTTCTGATCGTCGCTGTGTCCATGGGTATCTCCTGTTGCTAACCTTTACATTCATCATCACACGACCGCGGTTGGCTTCCCGTGCCCGTCGCGCTGGTTGATCGCGTTGCACCAGTCTGTGGTCATGGCTGCGCATCTCCTTCCACCGCCCGATAGGCTATCGCCACGAGATCGAGGGTCGCTTCCGCCTCCGCTGCCCTCGCCGCTGCCCTCGCCGCCGCCCTCGCC
>Ga0180432_10011177_pt1 | contig 10622 bp, 5 predicted proteins | sample SS_ome_10_FD_132414 | JGI IMG/M metagenome (GOLD analysis project Ga0180432, IMG submission 132414) | Hypersaline lake sediment archaeal communities from the Salton Sea, California, USA - SS_1_MS_2 metaG | ecosystem: Environmental > Aquatic > Non-marine Saline and Alkaline > Hypersaline >...
AGAGGACTGCGCGCGGGTCAGAAACCATCGCAACAGTGTACCGGGTGGTCCCTCCCAGCACAACGCCATCGATCCCGACTAGAACAGATTGCATCTTGGAGACTCGGATCTAATCGTTCTATCTTGAATACGTTATGCAGAGTATTCCCGTGCAGCTGCACACACCTGATGCGATGTTCACGGAGACGTTCGGCCTGCTCGGTCTTCAAGAAGGATGTCTCGTCTTGGAATACGAGTCGAAGGACGCCTTCATTGGAGCCTACAGTTCAGGTGTGGAGGAACTGCAGATATTCCCGGACGACGTGGCATCGCTGACATTCAAGAAGGGAGTATTCAAAGCCAGTCTCACCATTCACGCTCGGAGCATGAAGTTTTTCGAGAAGGTGCCCGGCGCCAAACACGGCTCCATAACGCTTCGCATCAAACGAAGACATAAGGCAGATGCCGCTGAGCTAACGATGTTTCTGCAACACCGACTGGACGACCTGCGGTCAGCTGAGGCGAACGAGCCAGCCCCGCTCCTCGACACAGGTGAGACCCAACCTTCTGGAGATTGGACTTAGGGAACTGCGCTCGCACCTCCAGATCGCCGCGGGTCGCCGCCAGCCCGTACCTTCCCATCTTCAATGAGCACTGCTGCCCCGTAGCCCATCCTCAACTCACCGCGAAGGGAAATGAGATGCACGGCGTGCCCCATGCTCCCAATGCGCGTCATGACCTCCGGAGCGTACCCGTCTTCCATCTGAACGACGATCTCGCGGGCTGCTCCGTCGCCCCGTCCGGAACCAACCAGAAATCTCGGCAGCTCGAGAGCATCTTGAGGACCCAACCCTTGGTCAATCATCGCCACCAGCATCTGGTAGACAGCTGAGGTAATCCATGCATTGCCTGCCGCAGCAACGGCGAACCGGGGGCGCTGATTGGATCCGGTACCCTCGAACACAATTGTCGGCGCGATGCTGGTACCGTGACGAGCGTACGGCAGACGCGCCCCGTAAACATTGGGGTCAGTGCGATAGGACCTGAGCTTGTCGTTGTAAAGGAACCCAAGGCCGGGTGACACGTAGAAATTGCCGCCCCAGGTCCCCAATGTCTGTGTTACCGCGACCATGTTTCCTTCTGCGTCTGCCACGGTGAATGCCGTTGTGCCCGATGAACGACACCCGGGTTCGTTGCCACTCACACACTCCAACAACCGTTCACCCCACGAGAACCCAATTTCAGACCCAGCCGCACATGCCGGTTCCCCGTTTGAGTTGCGGCGCAAATTCTCCGGCCCCGTGGCTCGGTTGCGATCAAAGCACCATTGCCAGGTTCTCTCGGCAGCTTCTGGATCTAGCACCGGATCGAGGTCCACCGGCCACAGACTCGGATCACCCATTCTTCCAGATGTCGACGGCGTCAGCTTCCACGCTTCAATCATTGCGTGTAGAGCGTCCGCATCGTCTCGATACAAACCAGATGACTGCTCGTTCTTCAAGAGATTGAGCTTGGTGACCAGCGATACACCTCCTCCGGCAGCCGGGGCAGCTGAATACACAGTGTGACCGTGGTAAGTACCGGTAATCGGTTCCCGTTCCACTGCAAAGTAGCGGTCCAGGTCGTGTAGGGTCATCGCGTTTCCCTGCCCTCTCAAATCCTGAACCATTCTTCGTGCAATCTCACCGCGATAGAAGGCATCGGCACCGCCTGCCGCGATTTCCCGCAACGTCCACGCGAGAGCCGGGTTCTTGAGGGTGTCGCCCGGTTGGAGAGGTTCGCCATCCGGGAAGAACACGCGCATGCTGCTCTCGTATTTCTTGAAGCGGTGTTGTTCACGCTCCAGTGTAGTAGTGAACGATTCGTCGAGCACGAACCCGTTTTCTGCTAAATCAATTGCCGGCTGTAGTAGTTCAGACCAATCTAGGCTCCCACTTCCATATCTCTCCCATGCCTTCCGCATACCTGCCACGGTGCCAGGAATGTTTGCCAACACGGGGCCATCCTCAGGTAGACCACCGTCGACCAACAACGATCCATTACCCAAACCTGCCTGTTCGGGTACTCGGGTCAGAAACTCGATCACTTCTGGCTCTTCCATACTGTTGAGAGAGAGCACCATCTCGCCGTATCCACCGATGCCGCTCGCGTCGGGTTCCACGACGCCAATGGCGAACGACGTTGCCACCGCCGCATCCACTACGTTTCCTCCGCGCCGTAGCATCTCCGCGCCGGCAGCGGATGCTAGCGAATGCGCGCTGGACACGGCCGCACTACCCTCCACTTCCCGACGCAGATGCGGCCTCCGCTGCAACATCTCGAACATCAGTTGGTCGAGGCGGCCATCTGACCGCGCCTGAAGGGCGCGCGGTCGGTATTCTGCCTTCAGATCCGACCAGACCTTACCTCCACCAGCACTGAAGTACAGATTGTTGATCCTATCCCAAAAAGCATCAAACATCTCAGCGTTGCGATCAGTTCGATCCAAGTCTGCAGAGAGGACGACTTCTGTTGGAAATTGCACTGGCAATACAGGTGCAGGGATTACCCACAGGGTCCCCCCTGCCAATATCTGATCACGATCTGGAAGTCCAACTAGTCGTTTTGGATCCCCGTTGTAGCCCACATCTGCGCGTTGTAGTGATGCCAACACCAGCCATTTACCATCTAGTGCCCAAATCGCTTCGGCCGGCCGCGCTGTCGCCAGGTTCACATAACTTCCATCGGGAGGTGTTACCCAAACTCCACGACTGCCCGACCGAGTGGTAAACGAGATTGCCGCGCCATCGGGTGCCCAAGAGGGATGTTCTGTCGCCATGTTTTCAACTACTGGGCGATCTTCTTCCCCCTCGATGTCGATGATTCGAAGAAGTCGACGTCTACCTAAAACCGATATGTAGGCCACCATGCGTCCATCAGGACTCAGTGCCGGTGACACTTCGCTTCCCGCACTGCCAGTCAACTGTCGCTCGACTCCATTTGGAGACCTCGCCCACAAATCTGTAGACGAGCCTTGTCCCCTCGAAAACACAATCGTTCCATCTGGCCCTGCAGTCGGTTCACCGTCATGAAGTTCAGATCTGGTCATCTCCACTGGTTCTCCGGCAAGACCATCATCTCCAATGCTCAAACTCCAGATAGAACCTGACCCGCTCCTGTTTGAAGCGAAGATCAGTGTCTCACCATCGGGTCCCCAAACTGGATCTTGGTCCCATTCAGGTCCCGCAGTAACCCGCACAGGTTTGCCAAACCACGAGGCGCTTGCTCCGTCCGTTGTTCCTAAGTCGACTTCCACCACCCATAGGTCTCCATCGGCCGCGTACGCGAGTCTGCCGGTGTGGGATAACGCAGGGCTCTTTATGCCAGTAATGACTGTTCCATTAGACTGCGCTTCCTGCGGCATCATCACCGCAACTGCTAGTAGAAAAGGGATCATTGCAGCTCACCTTTTGTTGATTTGTCGTGCGTTGAGGCAGGGCTAAGATAGATGCTACGGCACCGAGCGGTAAGTAGGGCAACGACTCGCTTTTGAATAGACTCCGCCATATAGTAAAGACGCAACGGACCCAAGGAGCGCTACGTTGACCTCCAACATCGTCCGACTCACCAAAGCGTTGGCTCCGAGTTATTCGGTCGACCGTGAAATAGGCACCGGTGGTATGGCGTCAGTTTATCTCGCAGAAGACATCAAACACAAACGCGATGTGGCTGTCAAAGTTCTGCACCCTTCCATTGCAGCTTCATTGGGTGTGGACCGTTTTGTGCGCGAAATTGAGATCTCAGCTAGACTCACGCATCCGCACATCTTGATGTTGATCGATTCTGGCGAGGCAGACGGATTCCTCTACTACGTGATGCCATTCGTGGACGGAGAATCGCTGCGGGAGCGAATCAGCCGTGAGTCGAAACTAGCGATCCCAGACGCCGTTAAGATCACGGATCAGGTTGCATCCGCGCTGACCTACGCGCACGAGCGTGGTGTAATCCACCGCGACATCAAACCCGAAAACATCCTGCTTTCAGGTGATCAGGCCGTGGTAGCCGATTTCGGAATCGCTCGGGCGGTTCAGGTCGCGGGTGGCGAAAAGCTCACTGAAACTGGTATAGCAGTCGGTACCCCGACGTACATGAGTCCGGAACAGGCATTCGGCGAATCTACGATAGATGGCCGGAGCGATGTCTATGCCCTTGGTTGTATTGTTTACGAGATGGTGGCCGGAGTAGTGCCTTTTGACGGATCGACGCCGCAGGCAATTCTCGCTAAGCATGCAATCGATACGCCTATAAATATTAGAACGATCGACCCCGAAATCCCCTTGTACGTCGAACGTGCGGTGAACAAAGCGTTGGCGAAGAAGCCTGAAAAACGCTTCGAAACACCCAATGAGTTTGCCACGACCCTCACCTCTGAAACCGTTGTCGCACAAGTTGGACGCAAGCGTGTGGCAGTGCTCCCGCCAGCAAACATTACGGGGGATCCAGAACAGGCGTTTCTCGTGTTGGGACTCCACGAGGCTCTGATTTCTCAACTCGGTCAGGGTCAAGTCGCCGTGTTGGCGCGCACGTCTGTCATGCAATACCAGGGGACCGAAAAGCCGATTCGCGAAGTGTGCCGTGAACTGTCCGTCGAGGCGGCCGTTGAATCGTCGATCTTCCGGGCAGGCGACGCGATCGGTATCCAGGCACGGTTGATCGACGGGAACACCGAGGAGGGTCTCTGGTCGGGATCGTACGAGGGTCAGATGAGTGATGTCTTTGCGTTGTATAGGGACATCTCTGGATCCATCGCTGCCGAGATTCATGGCACCATGAAACCCGCAGATGCTGAGTCTAAGAAGGACCGTAGAAAGGTAGACCCGGCCGCCTACGAGCTGTACATGCGGGGTCTGATCCATCAGCAGAACTTCACTCCACATGATTTCGATCGAGCGATGCACTACTACGAGGCCGCTCTGGCAATCGACCCTGACTATGCTGAGGCGCACACCGGAGTTTCCCTGATCTGGGGTTCTCGCGTAGTGCTGGGGCTGGTGCCACCGCTCGAGGGCGGACCCAAGTGGCGCGCTGCGGCCGAAACAGCGGTTGCGTTGGATCCAAACCTCGCCGAGGCACATGGATCTCTCGCGCAGGATCTGACGTGGGCTGCCTGGGATTGGGACAGCGCTGAAACCGAATTCCTGCGTGCGATAGAACTCAACCCGAATGAACCGCAGGCACGCATCTTCTACTGCCATTTCCTCGCAATGATGGGCCGTATCCAGGAGAGTGACGTCCAAGGGCAACGTGCTCTTGAGATCGATCCTTTCAATCCATTCACGTTGACGCTTTACGCAACACAGCGGATGCTAACCGGACGGTATGAAGAGGCGATTGCTGAGTACGAGAAGGCACCACCCAATCCGTTGGCATCCAATGGTCTTGCCGCATCCAACTTCAAGCTCGGAAGGATGGAAGAAGCGCTAGGTCACGTCTCCCAATACTTCACAATGCTTGGAAACGGCCCACTTGCAGATGTCCTGACAGGGCCGGGAGAACCTACACACCGACTGCATAAGGTGACAGACATCCTCGCCGAACTGTCGGTGACCCAGTACGTCAAACCAATACTGCTGACCTTCCTGTACGACTGGGCAGGCAACCTCGACGAAGCGAGCAGGTGGTTGGAACGAGCTTACGAGCTACGAGATCACGATATAGCATACCTCGCAACGCTCGCTTTCACAGATGAATTCAGGGCCGACCCGCGGTTCAAAGAAATGCTGCGGAGAGTAAATCTGCCGCTGCCATCCTGAGCTCAACATGAAAGCAGCGGTCTGGCTCGCGCTCACCATAATCTGGGGCCTCACTTGGCTCGCGGTCAGAGTGGGTTTGAACGACTTACCGCCAATGACGTTCGCAGGTCTTCGTTTTCTATTGGCTGCTACCCTTCTACTGCCAATTGTTCTGATCAGACGCACCAAGCTGTCGGCTATCACTGCGCACTGGCAGATCATCGTTTACACGGGCTTGCTCGTCATCGCAATCCCCTACGCACTCCAGTTTTGGGGTCAGCAGTTCGTTCCTAGCGGCCTAACTGCAGTGATGTTTGCGACGATGCCAACGTTCACGATGGTCTTCGCCCATCTGAGCATTGATGACGATCCGTTCACGCTCCGCAGATTTGGAGGAGCCGCACTGGGAATTGCTGGTGTAGGTCTGATCTTTTCAGATCAGTTGGGCGCAGATAGTATGCTCGCGTTTTGGGGTTGTGTGGGATTCCTCTTGGGCTCGGCCAGCCAGGCGCTCGCGCAAGTAATCATCAAGGTTCGGGGACGACATATAGATCCACTGATGATCGCCACGGGTCAGACTGCTACTGGAGGTGTGCTGCTGTCGACCATCGGAATCTCATCGGAGGGTAATCCGTTGCGAATCGAGTGGACTCCAGAGGCATGGATGTCGCTTCTTTACCTGTCGGTCTTCGGTTCAGCCATAGCATTTTCTCTGTTGTATTGGTTACTACGCCACGTAAAGGTCACGACCGTTACCAGTATTGCTCTGGCCCAGTCGGTGGTGGCCGTGTTTGCGGGTTGGATCGTGTTGGGTGAAGTGCTCTACTGGACCGCATTGCTCGGCTCGGCAGCGGTGCTAGGGGGACTCGGCTTGATCATCGTGCAACCGACTGGTGTGGCAAAGATTGAGACGGGGAGTGATTCTTGAGTCCCACTGCCCGACGTTACTTACACGGCAGAAACCTTACCGTTGTCTCCATCTCCTCGAGAACTTGTGCCAGCGCTGTGCCAGTCCGTTCAATGTCTTCCGTGGTCGTATAACGCGATAACGAGAAACGCACCGAACAATGCGCATCGGCATCGCTTCTGCCCATTGCGATCAACACGTGTGTGGGTTCGGGTGATCCCGCTTTGCACGCCGATCCGGACGAAAGCGATATCCCGTGCATATCGAGGGCAACAACAAGTGACTCGCCGCGCAGTTCCGGCAGCGTCAGGTTCAGCGTATTTGGAGTTCTGTTGGTTGGATGGCCATTCAACACGGCTGCAGGTACGTGTTGGCGAATTGTCGCTTCGAGCTGGTCGCGTAGCTTCCTGATACCATCAGAGTCGGCGAGCGCCTGCCGAGCTAACTCAGCCGCCTTCCCCATGCCGACGATGGCCGGGATATTCTCGGTTCCTGCCCTCAAACCACTCTCCTGTTTTCCGCCATGAACCAAGGGCTCGATCTTCAATCCCTTTCGCACGTAGAGGGCACCGATTCCTTTCGGACCGTGGAACTTGTGTGCCGATAGAGTGAGCATGTCCACACCTAGATCGTCAACGTCGACTGGGATTTTCCCCACTGCTTGCACGGCGTCGGTGTGGAAGATCGCGCCTTTCTCATGGGCAATTCCGCACAGCTCCCTTATGGGTGCAATCGTGCCGACCTCGTTATTGGCCATCATCAGCGACACGATCAGTGTGTCTTTCGTTATCGCCCGCTCCAGCTCCTTTGTTGTTATGCTGCCGTATTCATCGACGGGCAGATACGTGACCTCGTACCCCACCCTTTCGAGGCTGCGGCACGTTTCCAAAATGGCCGGGTGCTCTATGGACGAAGTGATGATATGCTTCCGACTGTTCCGGTCGGAGGCGGTTATGCCCTTAAGAGCCAAGTTGTCGGATTCCGACCCACCTCCGGTGAATATCAAGCGCCTGGGACGACAGTTAAGCAGTGTGGCGAGTTGGCGCCGAGCATGTTCCATCGCATCCTTAGCGTCCCTGCCAATCCCGTGGATGCTCGAGGGGTTGCCGAGCCGGTCCCCAAGAAACGGCAGCATACTCTCACGAACGGCATCTGCCACAGGACTCGTTGCATTGTTGTCTAGGTAGATGCGATGCTCGGGCGGGATCGCAGGAACACGTGTTACTACCGGGGCAGTGGCGCCTAGCGGATCGCATGCGCCCGGTGTTCGTGTCGCTATCCCGACACCATCCTCCAGCTTGGAGACCTCGCAGAGTAGAGCCTTGTAGACCGGAAAACCTGAAATCTCATCGTAGTTGGTCACATCAGTGAGCAGATTCGCGTTCCATTCCTGCCACGCTTTCGGCCCGACAGGCGTTCCTCCTCCCATACTGCACTCAACGGAGCCCTTAACGATGTTGTCCGACACTATTGCCCGGAACGGTACAACACCTCGTGCAGTACGGACCTCCACGAGATCGCCACTCGAAATCGATCGCTGTTTGGCGTCGACAACATTGATCTCCACGGTTGGTTCGGGATGATCGACATTTAGCCCCTCGATACCGTGGTGCTGCGACCGGAAGTCGGTTTGCGGACGCGCACCGGAGTTGAACACTAGGGGAAATTTCTTGGCGAGTGAGGGGTTTCCTAGGGGCCCTTCCTTGGGTTCTATGTACTTCGGTAACGGTTCAAACCCGTAGTCTTCGAGAATGGTCGAGTGAATCTCAAACTTACCCGTGGGAGTGTCGAACCCGGGTTGGCCGTCTGGCCGTAGACCTCCTTTTTGCCATTTTTTGTAATCCATCATCGGCGTGGGCAGCTTGACCCACCCTCCGGCCTCCCGAACGTCCTCCAACGTATATCCCGAGCCATCGAGAGCGTGCCGGATCACCGCTTCTTCGGTCTGAGGATAGAGATCGCCGTAGCCCAACCGTTTGGCTAGCTCCGCCATGATCAGATAGTCGCTTTTGGCCTCTCCAACCGGCTCGATTACCCGCTCTCGCAATCTGAAAATCGGCCCATATACCATATAGGAGTTGATCTCAAACATGGTCGTCGCCGGCAAGACGATGTCGGCGTAGGCGGAATCGGCGGTGAGCTGGCGATCGATACAGACGAGGAAGTCGAGTTTGGAGAGGGTTTCCCGCCACACCTGAGTCTGTGGCCACGATGTAAGCAGCGACGCACCGTGCACGATCAGGCCGCGGATCTTGTATGGATCCGAGTTGAGCACCGCATCAACGAGTCCGATGGCGTGCGATTCTCCACGATAGTCGCTGTAGACGGGGAATCTGTCGCGAGCAACAGCCTTGTCGATGTCGGGGTTGGCTAGGTTTGTTGACCGGTTGATGGGGAAATGCGTGTCACGCATCGCAAGCCCGATTCCTCCCGGAACGTCCAACTGCCCGGCGAGTGCAAAAAAAGTCTGCACAGCGCGTATCGCTTGTATGCCCGTGTTCGAATATTCGAGTCCCGTATACATAAGTGGGCAGGCACCGGTCGCATTGCAGATCCGCCTGGTCAGATTTGCAATCTGCTCGGCCGGAACCCCGGTTAGGTCTTCCACAACCTCCGGCCGAAAATGCTGCACGTAGCTAGCGAGCTCATCAAAACCGAGGCACCACTCTTCAGCAAACCCTTCGTCGTACAACTCCTCCTCGACCATCACCGAGATCATGCCCAGGGCAAGTGCGCCATCAGTACCTGGCCTGATCGGCAGCCACTCTGCGTTCGTTCTTCGTGCTGTCTCTGTTCTGCGAGGGTCGATCACCACAACCTCGGCACCGCGTCTCACTGCCGCTTCCAGACGAACCATGTCGAGTGGCGGAGAATCGGTCGCCGGGTTTGCGCCCCACACTACCAACAAGTCTGCGTTCTCGATGTCGGAGAACATATTGACGAGCATGCGGCCCATCGTCACGTGCGGAGCGATCATCGCGAAAGACACGTAGCAAAGCGCTCCGACACCCATCGTGTTTGGGGAGCCGAACGGGAAAAGAACGTTTGATGCCGACGACACGACCGCTTCACTCGGTTGGTACATGTCGCACAGTGAGAGCTCAAATGCGCCGCGGCCTGTGTAGATCGAAACAGCTTCGGGACCTGATTCCTTCTTTATCCTTTGTAGGTTGTCAACGATTCTGTCGTACGCCTCATCCCAGCTGATTCGCTCGAACTCGAATGTGCCCTTTGGACCGACGCGTCGTTGCGGATACCCAAGCCGGTGCTGCGAGTAAACTATCTCCGGTGCGTGCTCTCCGCGCCTGCATATCATGCCCAGCGGGTGCCCGGTATCAGCTTCGATGCTGACCAGGCGACCGGCGCCAACTCCGACTTCCACCCAGCAGCCAGCCGGGCAAATGCCGCAGATTCCTTTGCGTTTCTCGGATGCCGTCTGGTGTTTGTTCATCTGCGGCACTGTCCTTGATCTGTTGAGCTAAAGAATCGCCAGTAGGCGCCCGACCCACGTTTTCCCTGTGTTGTCGCGCTAATGACGATACACAATTTGGAGATCACCTGCACGCGGCTGGTTGCACGGAATGGCGGCGTCTGACCAGATCAGCTTGTGGCTGCCGGCCCTGGCCAGATCGTCGTGCAACTAATGAACTGATTCGGCTGTTGAACTACCGCTCTTCGGCGTTGTGCGCACGAACTGTCCGAAATGCAGGCATTCTTCGAGGCGACAGGACCATACCAGTCGGTTGTTCCATACTGTTACATCCGGACAGCCATCGCACATGTTTTGACGCCCGTCGGGGAGCACGTCAATGGGTTGGATGATCATCACTGATTGTGAGTGCAATCTGCTGAACAACATCCTAGGGCTGCGGAACACTCTTGACGCGATTTTTCGCATCCCTTTGTCGAATGGCGCAAGCAGTAGCAGTGATCTTCCTCGACGCGTTACTGTTGGAGAGGCGTAC
>Ga0180432_10011178_pt1 | contig 10622 bp, 5 predicted proteins | sample SS_ome_10_FD_132414 | JGI IMG/M metagenome (GOLD analysis project Ga0180432, IMG submission 132414) | Hypersaline lake sediment archaeal communities from the Salton Sea, California, USA - SS_1_MS_2 metaG | ecosystem: Environmental > Aquatic > Non-marine Saline and Alkaline > Hypersaline >...
ACCGAGAGGGTGGCGGCGTCGTCGCGGGCGTCGAGGGCGTGGCCGTGCTTGCCGTCGTTGAGGACGGCGCAGCCGGCGGCGGCCCGGCCTTGGCGGCCGAGGACGTCGGCGAAGCGCAGGGCGGGGACCTCCTCCCCGTCGCGGCCGTCTCGGCGGATGGTCCCGAAGGGGACCTCGTAGGTCGCGCGGGCGTCGGCGAGTGCGAGGGGAAACCGCATGCGGAGCTTGGGCGTGCCGACGTCGGGCCCGCCGCGGTGCAGCCACGTGGCGGCGATGCGGACCTCCAGCCAGCGGGCGCCGGCGCGGAGGACGTAGGTGACGGTGAGGGTCGAGTCGTCGAGCTTGAGGCGGGCCTCGGTGGCGGCCTCGTGCGGGCCGGCGCGGACGTTGCGCAGGGACTCGACGGGCAGGGGGCAGCGTCGCTCGGCGGTCTCGTGGATGACCCAGGCGCTCATCCCCCCGGGGCGCTCGCGGATGTATTCGAGAACGGCCATGGGACGGCGCGGGTCGGCGAGGTCGACCCCGCCGTCCTTGTCCAGCAGGCCGACCACCCCCCCGGTCAGCGGGTCGAAGCGGACGGCGAGGCGCTCGTTCTCCAGCGTCGGGCAGCCCGTGCCGAAGGGCACCTGGCGCGGGGGGTCCTCGACGCAGCGGACGCCCGTCGTGGCGTCGGGGGCGTCGCCCTCCTCGACGGCGAGGGCGGCGTAGCTCATGGCGGCGACGTCGACCGGGAGGAGCAGGTCGGTGTAGCGGTGGCCCCAGTAGTTGCCCGTGCCCAGCGTCTGGGCCGGCGCCGCCCGCCCGTCGGGCGTGCGGACGCGGAAGCGCTTCGGGGCGGGCGGGGCGTCGCCGGCGGGGGCGTCGGGCGCGACGTCCCAGACGGTGGCGGGGACGACCTCGCGACGGGGCCAGGCGGTGGGGTTGAAGACGACGAACGGTCGTGGCCCGTCGGCGACGTGCCCGGCGGAGGACAGCCCGCCGAGGCCCGCGCCGCGTCCGGCCCCGGCGCCGAACGCCGTGGGCTCGCGCGCGGGCGACGGCGCGGCGGGCGCCTCGCCGGCGAAGCGGGTGTCCACCGCCGAGGCCAGCGCGCGGAAGGCGCCGGTCTTGATCGTCCCGGCCGACGCCGCGATCCGCTGGAACATGCCCTCGTTGTACGCGCGGGTCTCCGGGGAGCCCGACCCGGGCAGGATGTCGTGGAAATGGCTGAACAGGACGTCGATCCAGGTCTTTCGGAGCGCCTCGTGGGGGCAGGGGCGTCCGAGCGCGCCGGCGGCGAGGGCGGCGGCGGCCTCGGCCTCGAGCATGTGGTTCTCGCCCAGGCGGTTGTTGCGCTTGATCCGCGACTGCGACGTGTAGCAGCCGGTGAACTCGAAGTTGAGCTCCCGGTCGACCACGGGCCAGCGGTCTCCCTCGGCCTCGAGGATCGCGTAGAAGTCGCGCGTCGTCGCCGGGCGGAACGCCGGGAAGATCGGCCAGTCGTTCATCTCGCGGGCGCGTCGGATGTCGCGCCGGGTCGGCCCGCCCCCGTGGTCGCCCACCCCGTAGACCAGCATCCGGTCGCGCAGCCCCGTGGCCGCGGCGAGCTTGAGCAGCCCCTCCGTCGCGCCGGGCTCGACGCGCCCGTTGTACCAGCCCGTCTCGAGGTACACGAGGATGCGCGACCCGTCCGGGCCCCGGTACCAGAACACGGGGGGCTTGTCCCAGTGGCCGCCCCGGCACATGTAGTAGCGGCGGACGGCGGCGCGGGAGACGATGGTGGGCACGGTGATGGCGTGCCCGAAGGTGTCCGGCTCCCAGTCCAGGGGCTGGTCCTCCGGGTCGATGGCGAACAGCTCGCGGACGAACCGGCGGGTGTACAGCAGGTGGCGGGCGAGGCTTTCGCCGCAGGCGAGGTTCTTGTCGCCCTCGACCCAGTGGGCCGCGGCGACCTCCCAGCGGCCCTCGGCGACGCGGGCGCGGATCGGCTCCAGCAGCTCGGGGTGATAGTCGCGGACGATGGCGTACACCGACGCCTGGCTCTGCGTGTAGCAGAAGTCGTCGAACTCCTCCATGAGCTTCAGCACCGTGACGAAGGTGTCGTGGGTGACGGCGACCGTCTCCGGCCAGGACCACATCCAGTTCATGTCGATGTGCCCGTGCCCGACGCAGTGGACGGTGTAGGTCCGGGCCACCTTGCCGACGGGGGCGAGGAGCTTCTCGGCGTCGGCGACGGCGCGCTTCAGCCCCGGCGCCGAGCGGGGCCTGGCCAGCACGCCCCAGGCGCGGGCGATCAGCTTCCGCCAGGCGCCGGCGCGTCGGGGGTGCAGCCCGCAGAGGCCCTCGGCGAAGCTCAGCTCGGCGATGATGCGCTCGGCCAGGTCGGCGGCGCCGGAGGCGAGGCCGCGGACGCGGCGGCGAAGCGACTGCTCGTTGCTTGCCGGCATGGAAAGGCACTCCTCATGGTGAACGGCCGGGTCGGGTCGCGTTCGCGGCGCGCGCCCCGGCGGGGCGGGTCACTCCCCGCCCCGCTCCCGCAGCTCCTCGTCCTTGCGGAGGGTCTTCCGCGCCTGCTCGTCCTTGTACCGGGCGAGGCGCTCGGCGAGGGCGGCATCGGAGAGGGCGAGGATCTCGGCGGCGTAGACGGCGGCGTTGACGGCCCCGGCGGGGCCCATCCCCACGCAGCCCACCGGCACGCCCGGGGGCATCTGCACCGTCGACAGCAGCGCGTCCACCCCCGCCAGCGGGCCCGACGCCATCGCCACCCCGATCACCGGCAGCGTGCAGCGACCGGCCAGGGCGCCCGCCAACGCCGCGCTCATCCCCGCCGCCGCCACGATCACGCGGACGCCCCGCCCGGCGGCGGCAGCGGCGAACTCGTCCACCGCCCCCGGCGTGCGGTGCGCGCTGAGGATGCGCACCTCGCAGGCGACGCCCAGCGCCTCGAGCTGCCTGACGCAGCGCCGCATCACCTCCAGGTCGCTGTCGGAGCCCATCACCACGGCCACGTGCGGGTCGGTCTCGCTCATGTCGTCTCCCGTTCGTCTCCCGTTCCGGCTGCCGGGGAGAGTATGCCCGAAGCGGCCCTATGCGCCAAGCTCCGCGGCGGCCTCCAGAAACGCCACGTAGTTGGCGACGTAGCGGTCGGTGGGCGGGAAGGCGAACGGGGTGCAGGTGGGGGCGGCGACGTAGCGGCCCCGGCCGGCGAGTGTGGCGACGATCGCCGCCACGTGCCGGCGGATGTCCGACGGGCCCGCCAGGTGGAAGTCCTGGTCCTGAACGTAGCCCATCAGCGAGACCCGTCCGCTCGCGGCCGAGAGCAGCCCCGCCAGGTCGATGTCGCCCTGCGGCGGGGGCTCGACGGGCTCGATCACGTCCGGGCCGCACGCGATCAGCTCGTCCAGCACCCGGGCGATCCGCCCGTGGCAGTGGATGGAGACGGGATACCCGGCGTCGTGGATCATCCCGATCAGCCGCCGGTGGAAGGGGGTCACCAGTCGGGCGAAGGCCGCCGGCGGCATCAGCGGGGGCGTGGCGTACTCGGGGCCGCCGGTGTAGAACAGCACCCGCGGGCGCGGCGCCGCCAGCGCCGCCAGCAGCCCGGCCAGCTCCGACCGGATGCGCTCGAACGCGCGCGCCACCAGGGCCGCGATCCGCTCCAGCTCCCCGTGGATGCGGACCAGCAGGTCCTCCTGGGCGAACAGCCCGACCACGGCGGCGAGGGGGTCGTCGTAGCCGAGGTAGGCGACCCCGGCGTCGCCGATCTCCCGGCAGCGGGCGAGCAGCTCGCCGACGTCCCAGCCGCAGGGCCCGACCGGCAGGGAGAGCCAGCGCTCGATGTCGGCGTCGGTCTTGACGAACGACTCGACGCGCCGGGCGGGCTGGTCGGGGGGCTTGACGACGACCTCGCGGAGGTCGCCGGCGGGCGTGTGGAGGGTGCGGGTGACGACCTCTCGCCCGTCATCGGCGGCCCGCCGGGCCTCGACGCGCCCGCCCGCCGCGACGCGCCGGGCGCCGACCTTGCACAGCACCGCCGTCCCGGTGCGGGCGACGGCGTCGAGCACCCGCCGGTAGCCCGGCCACGACGCGTGCTCCGACCAGGAGAAGCCGTGGCAGTTGTACGTCGTCACCGGCAGGCGGTCGGTGACCTTGCCGCGGACCGCGGCGAGAACGCGCTCCCCGGGCGCCATGTCGCGCGGACGGGTCACGTGAACTCGAACGCCACCTTGATGCTCCGGTGGACGCCCTTGTTCATCGCGACGTCCAGGGCGGACCTGTAATCGGAAAGGGCGAACGTATGCGTCAGCAGCCCCGAGACGTCCCGACCGCTGCTCATCAGCTCGTGGGCGAAGGCATAGGTGTGCGCCGTCCGCCCGCGGAAGGTCTCCTCCGCCCGGCCGGAGACGCCCAGCACCGTCAGCTCGGAGAACCACACACTGGTCAGGTCGGTCCCGCGCCCGTGCCCCGTGCTCAGCATGATCGTTCGGCCGACCGGACGCGTCCACTTCAGCGAGTCGGTCAGCGTCCGGCGCGCGCCGACGCACTCGAACACCGCGTCGTAGCCCCCCGAGAGCATCCGGTTGCCGAAGCGGGCGCGAACCACGCGCCCGCCGGTGCGCTCGGCGATGGCGTCGAAGCGCTCGGCGTCGGAGGCCGGGAGGCGAAGGACGGCGTCGGCGCCGAGGTCCTCGGCGGCGGTCGCCTGGTGGTCGTGGCGGGCCGCCACGTCGATCGTCCCGCACCACCCCGTCTCCCGAAGCGCCCACACCACGCCCAGCCCCAGCATCCCCGAACCGTACACCAGCACGTGCCCGCCCTCCGGCACGTCCGCCCGGAGCACCGCGTGCAGGCTGCACGCCAGCGGGTCGGTCAGCACGGCCTGGCGGTCGGAGAGGGCGTCGGGCACGTCGGCCAACTGCGAGGCGTGCGCCACGAAGCGCTCGCCCCACGACCCCCCCAGCGGCGCGCAGTAGCCCAGGCACGACCCCGCCGGCAGCCCGTACCGACCCGCGCCGGCGGCGCCGAAGTTCTCGCACGCGCCCAGCTCGCCCGCCCGGCAGGCCCGGCAGGGCGGGTCGATCCCGCGGACCCGGCAGTGGAGACCGGGGTCCACCGTCACCCGACGGCCCAGCCACGAACGGTCCACCGACGGGCCCACCTCCTCCACCACCGAGACGTTCTCGTGGCCCAGCACGCTGGGCAGCGTGGAGTACGCCTGCAGGAAGGAGTCCGGCGGCTGCCGCTGGCGGAGGATCGCCACGTCCGTCCCGCAGATGCCCCCCAGGACGGTCCGGCAGCGGACCCAGTCGTCGCCGGGCAGCGGGGGCGGGTCCAGCTCCTTCAGCGCCAGGCCGTTGACCCGGCTGCGGAGGCAGCCCGGCCAGAGGTGCCGCAGCCACTTGCAGGTCGCCCACCCGATGGGGTTCACGCCGTACACAAGGCCCTTCATGCCCGCTACCTATACCGCCGCGGGCCCGCGGGGAGAAGATGATTTTGCCCGGGGGCCTTGGCGGCCGATACCATGGTCTGGGTGAGGAGATCAGCGATGACGGCGAACGAGGCGTCCGGCGCGGGTCGTGCGGTGCGAGCGGCGGGTCGGGTCCTGCTGGGCCTGCTGGCCGGCGCGGGCTGCCGGCCGCCGGCGGTGACCTTCCCCTTCGAGCCGGTCTCCTCCGGGGACCGGCGCAGCGGGTTCGACACCGACGGCGACGGGCGGGCGGACTTCTTCCTGCTGGTCAACGAGGACGGGCGCGTGGACCGGATCGGGTACGATCGGACGGGCGACGGCGAGCCCGACCGCCTCGTGCACCTGGACGCGATCGACCGCTCCCGCGCGCGGCACCTGGTGCTGGTCCTCGACGGGGTCCCCTTCGACGTGCTGAGCGAGTTCCGGGCGGAGGGGCGCCTGCGGGTGTTCCACGCGCCGGCGGCGATGGTGGCGCCGTACCCGGTGATGACGGACCTGGCGCTTCAGGACGCGTTCGGGGACATGCCCGCGCCGGGCCTGCAGGCCCGCCACTACAGCCGGGCGCGCCGGCAAGTCGTCGGCGGCAATCGGGCCTACCTCGCCGGGAAGAACGAGCCGTACGTCCGCCTCATCCAGCACCGGACCGGGTCGCTCAACGATGCGTTCACATATCTGTATCCGAAGGCGGTCTTCGACAAGGAGATCAACGACGTCAAGCGCCTGTGGGACCGTCGGGAGCACCAGGAGCTGGTGGCGTACTTCGTTTCCTCGGCCGGGCTGGGCACGCGCAAGGGGAAGGAGGGCCAGCGGTACGCCCTGCGGCGGTGCGAGCAGCTCATCCACCAGGTGCTCTTCGAGACGGGCGGGCTGGTGAAGGTGACGTTCTTCGCCGATCACGGGCAGACGAACGTTCCCTGCCGACCGGTGGACCTGAGCAAGCACCTGGCCGAGAAGGGCTGGCGGGTGACCGGGAAGGTGCGGGGGGAGAAGGACGTGGCGGTGATCCGTTTCGGGCTGGTGACGTACGCGGCGATGCACGCGCGCCGGCCGGCGGCGCTGGCGTCGGACCTGCTGACGCACCCGCGGGTGACGCTGGCCAGCTACGCCGAGGGCGACGCGGTGGTGGTGCGGACGTCCGACGCGCGGGCGATGATCCGCTCGACGGACGGGCAGACGTTCCGCTACGAGCGGGTGCGGGGGGACCCGCTGAAGCTGGGCGACCTTGTGGGGGAGACGGCCGACGGGCGGGCGCTGCTGAAGGCCACCGTCGAGGCCGGGCACGAGTATCCCGACCCGCTGTACCGGCTGTGGCGGGCGCACTTTGCGCTGGCGGAGAACGCCCCGGACGTGCTGGTGAGCCTGGACGACCGGTCGTGTCACGGGTCGGGCTTCTTCGCCCGCCAGGTGAGCATGGCCAGCACGCACGGGGGCCTCAGCCGGGCGAACTCGCTGACGTTCTTCATGAGCACCGCCGGGCGCGTCGAGGGGCCGTTGCGGAACGAGGACGTCCCCGGGGCGGTGAAGGGGCTCTTCGGCCGGCCCTTCCCCTACGGGCGATGAGGCGGGGGCGGAGGCTGCCGGGGGGGCCGCCCTACGGTCCTGGTCGCCGGGTTCGTGGTGGGGCGCGTGGTCGGCTTCGGCGGGGCGACCTCGGCGCCGACGCCGTCGCGGACCTGCCCGACGTGCAGGCGCAGCTCCGACCCGGGGTGGATGCGGAAGCGGACGTACGCCTCGGCGAGGTGCCCGCCGATCTTCGTCCCGGTGCGCAGCGTCGCCTTGATCCGCCCCAGCGACTCGTCGCTGAAGGTCACCTCGGCAATGTCGGCGGTGGCGACCTTGACGTCGCCGAAGCGGGTGCGGACGGTCCACCAGGTCTGGGCGAACCGCCCGTGCAGCACGTCGTCGTTGCGGAGCGTCAGCGACGCAAGCGTCTTGCGGTCGACCTCCCCGCCCGGGAACGTCAGCCGGCGCACACGCTGGCGGGGCAGGTTGACCGACGGACCCAGCGCGAGGGTCAGCTCGACGCGCTCCCGGGCGAGCAGCCCGGCCAGGACCGACCCGTTGGCGAAGACGGCCCGATGCAGGCCGCCCTCGGCGGTGTCCAGCTCGATCGCCTTCAGGTGGCCCGGGGTCAGCTCCACGGGCCCGTGGGCCGTGTCGAAGGGCAGCGTCAGGCCCTTCGCGTCGAAGGCCAGGCGTGGCCCCGAGCGCAGCACGACCATGGCCTCGGCCGGGAAGACCTCCTCCGGCCTCCCGGGCCCGATCCGATAGGCCGCCTGCAGCAGCCCCTTGGCGGGGACCTCCAGGCGGCTGCCGGCGGTCATGGCGACGACGACCGGGCCGCTGGTCAGCTCGCCGGCGACCACCTGCCCGTCGGCGAGCACGGCGAACGACGGGCGGTGCGGGCCGCCCGGGCAGCTCAGGGCCAGGACGCGTCCGGCGGGGAAGGTCATCTCGCCGAACTCGGTCCGGAGGACGTATCGCTCGTTGGCGATCCGTCCGCGGATCTCGTCGCCGTTGCGCAGGACGACGAGGTCGGCCTCCTCGTCGCGACGGACCTCCACCGGGCCCACCTGCAGCGTCGCCGATCCCATGTTCAGCAGGATCCGCCTGAGGGCCCTGGGCACCAGTCGGAGCTCCCGCGAGGGGTTGAAGGCCTTCAGCATCTTCACCGCCGCGGCGTAGGGACGGCGCTGGGCCTGAAAGAAGCACAGCGCCACCGTCTTGCGCGGGGGGACCTTGACCGTCGCGTGGTAGTAGATCGTGTCGTTGCCCCGGCTGTGCTGGAAGCGGGGGATGAGCTCGGCGTGGGGGGAGGCGAACACGTGCACCACCGCCGGACGCGACGAGCTCGAGGACGACCCGCAGGTCACGACGCCCCAGTCGGCCTTGCCGAGGGCGGGCTTGCCGGAGCTGGCGTGGACCCGGTGCGTCCCGTCGCCCATGTTGAAGTAGTAGCGGATGGGCAGGGCGGCGGTGCGTGCGGCGGGGTTCTGGAAGATGTCGATCCAGCGGCAGTACCCGGCCTTGACGTTGACGAAGATCCGGCGGTAAATCTTCACCCCCGAGCGCGTCCAGGGGCCGATCTCCACCTCGCGTCCGTCCTTGCTCAGGCGGCCCTGCGAGACCCCGGAGTAGCCCGACCCGCCGACCTGGAGCTGCATCCCCCCGTCGTAGGCGTCGTTGGTGCCGTCGGAGACCATCCCGTTGTTGGAGATGTCCCAGCGATAGCCCAGGGCGTCCTGGAGGACCCAGGTGAAGGAGGTCTGGCGGGAGGAGCGGATGTGGATGCCCTTCGGCTGCGCCGCCGGGGCCGAGGCGGCCAGCAGGCCGAGGACGGTGAGTGTCCGCAGGGGCTGTCTCATGGGCGCCTCCCGCATGGGACGGTCATCTCGTCAGCCACCCCGGCGCGGCGCACCAGCGCCCGCCGGGCAGGACGGGGGGCGGGTCGGCCCGGGCGCCGGCGCCGACGTCGACGCCCAGGCGCTCCAGGATCACCCGTACGCGCTGGCGGACCTCCGGGTCGCTGTCGGCGAGGTACTTCCGCAGCAGCGGGGCGATCCCCGGGCCCATCCGGATCAGCGTCTCCTGCGCCTCCTCCCGGTCCTTGTAGCCCGCCGCCGACAGACGCGCCACCTGGCGACGCACCTCCTTGACCACGTCGTCCGGGGGCAGCGGGTTCGGGCAGGTCAGGTCCACGATCTGCCCGACGTGAAGGTCCAGCTCCGGGCCCGGGCGAATGGCGAACCGCAGCGTCTCCTGCTGCAGACGCCCGCGCAGGGTCGTCCGCCCGTTCCACAGGGTCACCGCGACCCGCCCGGGGTCGAAGGGATCGAAGGCCATCGCCAGGATGTTGGCGGGCTTGACGGTGACGGTGCCGAAGTCCGTCACCAGGGCGTAGGACGCGTCGGCCAGGCGCCCGAACAGCTCGTCGTCGTTGGTCAGCTCGACGCGCGTGAGGTCCTTGGAGCGGTCGTCCTCGGCGGCGAAGCGCAGGGCCAGCACCATGTCGCGGGGGATGTCCAGTTGCGTGCCGAGCTTGATCGGGAGGGCGATCTTCTCGGGGACGAGCAGCCCGCCCAGGACCGAGCCGTTGCGGAACACGGCCCGGTGCACCCCGTGGGCCTCGTGGTCGAGGCGGACCTGCACGAGGTCCTTGCCCGACAGGGCCACGCGTCCGTGGCGGGTCTGCAGGGCGCAGCGGAGCTGTGCGGCGTCGAAGGCGAGGCGGTCCCCGTTGCGCAGCAGGATCAGCGGGTCGGTGAACGGCGCCTCGTCGGGCTTGGCCTTGGTGACCCGATAGGCGCACTGGCGGATGCGGGCGCAGGGGATCTTCAGCTCCCCCCCGGTGGGCAGGGCCAGGCGGACGGCGGCCTCGCCCAGCGAGCCGGTGACGACCTGCCCGTTGACCAGGACGGCGCGGACCCCGTCCTCGCCCTCGCCCACGGCGACGAAGCCGATGAGCTTCGCCGCCGGGAGCGTCAGCTTCCCGTGCAGGCTGGACAGCTCGAAGGCCTCGTTGACGATCCGTCCCTGGATGGCGTCGTCGTTGGTCAGCACGACGGTGTCGGCCGTGCCGCTGCGATCCAGGTCGATCTGCTCCAGCAGCCCCCCCAGGCGGAAGTTGACGATGAGCCTGCGGACGGCGCCGGGGAGGTCCCGCAGCAGGCGGTGGGGGCGGAGCTTCTTCAGCAGCCGCTGCAGCCCTTCGGGCGAGGCGCCCTGGCTCTCGAAGTAGCACAGCACCGCCGTGCCCTGCGGGGGGACGGTGACCTGATAGCTGACGTACAGGCAGTTGCCGCTGACGCGGACGTCGGGCCGGAGTTCGGCCCGCGGGCCGCAGACGACGTGCAGCAGCGGGGGCCGGCCCGAGCCGGGCACCGTGATGAAGGCGAAGTCCTTCTGGCCGAAGGTGCCGTCCCCGGAGGAGGTGATGGTCCGGCTGACGGAGGCGTTGTAGGAGGAGTAGATGCGGACGGGAACGGTCTGCTCGTTGGCGGTGTGGTTGATGAAGATGTCCAGCCAGCGCGCGAGGGGGCGGTCGGGGTAGATCTTGCAGCGGCGGTAGACGTACACCCCGCCGCTGCGGTGCCAGGGGCCGATCTCGATCTCGTTGCCGTCGGCGCTGGTCCACCCGTGGCCCGGGGAGTACACGTTGGTCCCGTGGACCTGCAGG
>Ga0180432_10011179_pt1 | contig 10621 bp, 9 predicted proteins | sample SS_ome_10_FD_132414 | JGI IMG/M metagenome (GOLD analysis project Ga0180432, IMG submission 132414) | Hypersaline lake sediment archaeal communities from the Salton Sea, California, USA - SS_1_MS_2 metaG | ecosystem: Environmental > Aquatic > Non-marine Saline and Alkaline > Hypersaline >...
CCGCTGGGGCGGACGTGATGGGGCTGGGAAACGCTGCTGCGACCTTCGGATTCAAGCAGATTGCTGGGTGCGTGGTCGGTGCTTTCGTGGCCGTGGTGGGAGCGTTCCTGATCTTGCAGAAGCCGGCCCAGTAGACTCAGTACGTTGATGTGAGGCCCGGATACTCCGCGCCCGGCCCGTCGCTCCGATCGGCCGGGGGTGTGGTGCCGGGTCGCACGCATTGTGGTCGTTGCTCTTCTGCCAGGTTCTCTGGGACCAGGAGGGATCGAGCCTATGCATGGATACATGGGGAAGATGCTGGTCGTGGACCTTTCCGGTGGCGGTATCACGGCGGAGCCACTCAATGAGGGGTATGCTCGACGGTACGTGGGAGGGAGTGGCCTGGCGTGTCGGTACCTGTACGACGCGGTCTGTGCCGACACGGATCCGCTGGGGCCGGAGAATCCGCTCATCTTCATGACCGGACCGCTGGTTGGGACGGCAGCTCCGTCGTGCGGACGGTTCACCGTCAGCGCCCGATCGCCTCTAACGGGCTTGTGGGGTGAATCCAACGCCGGAGGCTACTGGGGACCCGGACTGCGGTTCGCCGGCTACGATGGGGTCATCGTTCGTGGAGAGGCCTCGGGGCCGGTGTACCTGAGCATCGAGGACGGTGAGGCCCGGCTGGAGAGCGCGAATCACCTGTGGGGACTCAGCACTTACCAGACGTGCGAGCGCATCAGGGAGGACTCCGGCAGAAAGGCTACGCGCGTGGCCTGCATTGGACCCGCTGCCGAGAAAGGCGTCTTGTACGCCGGGATCATGAACGGCGAGGGCCGCATGAACGGACGCGGAGGGCTCGGCGCTGTCATGGGGGCCAAGAAGCTGAAAGCCATCGCTGTCCGAGGCGGCCGAAGAGTGCCGTTGGCCAACGAAGAGGCATTCAAGACACTGGCAGATCAGACCCGCGAGTACTTGGAGGATGATCTGAGCACGATGGTGCTGAACGCGACCGGTACTGCCGGGAATATGGACTACTTCATGCTGCTGGGCTGCACGCCCGTGCGCTACTACACGCAGGGAGAGTTCCCGGAGGCCAGCGCACTGAGCGGCGCGGTGATGGCCGAGACGATCCTGAAAGGCACCCACACTTGCTTCGGCTGTCCGGTGGCATGCGGGCGCAACATCGAAATCCCGACCGGGAAGTACAGGACTCCCGAGACCGCCGGTCCTGAGTATGAGAGCATCTGTGCGCTGGGCACCGTCTTGCTGATCGATGATCTGGAGGCTGTTAGTTGCATGGGCCGCCTGTGTGATTCGGCCGGGCTGGACACCATAGAAATGGGCATGACCATCGGTCTGGCCACGCACCTGTATGAGCAAGGTGTCATCTCTTCCGGTGACACGGGGGGAATCGAGCTGCGCTGGGGCGATGCGGACCTGGCGATACGCCTTATCGAGATGACCATCCGGCGTGAGGGTTTTGGCGAACTGCTGGGGCAGGGCTCTCTGCGCCTGGCGCGCCACTTCGGCGCGGAGGAACTGGCCGTGCAGGTCAATGGCCAGGCCGTCGCGATGCATGACCCCAGGGCGATGTCGGCCATGGGATTGGTCTACGCCACCTCGCCCCGGGGCGCGTGCCACAACCAGAGCGACATGTACTGGGTAGAAGTGGGGCGCCCGATCGAAGCACTCGGCATTCCGACCACCGGGCGCTTCGAAGTGGAGGGGAAGGCGGCCATCACCGCGCGACACCAGGACTGGCGCAGCCTGGGGAATGGTCTGATTATGTGCGCGTTGCCCAATCCTCCTGTGCAGAATGTGTTGGGCATGCTCAATGCCGCCACCGGGTGGGAGGTGGACGGCGAGCGGGCTCTGTGGCTGGGGGAGGGGATGTGGAACATCAAGAGGGCCCTGAACCTCCGCCTGGGCTGGAGCCGGGCCAACGAGAAGCTGCCCAAGTTGCTCATGCAGCCTCTGGCAGATGGTGGCACGGAGGGCAACGTGCCCGACATGGAGACCCTTCTGCACGATTACTACGTGAGTCGTGGCTGGGACGCCGAAACGGGCAAGCCGGAGGCTGCGCGCCTGGAGGTCCTTGGAATGGAAGACATCGCAGCCGATCTCTACCGCTGAGTCACGAGAGCTCAGCCCCAACGAAGGCCGAATTCGCAACTGGGTATGGGAGAGGTTTCTTGCCTATACTCAGTCGTTCTTTGTGAGTTCGTTGGGAAACATGCGACTTGGGTACGTGCTCCATCGAGTCAACATGAACTTTTTGTAATGGTCGGGTTGCCGTTCTTTAATTGACTGTTCATCTTGCTTGGATACAATAGATTACTAGAGACGGAAAAACGCGCCGTCCTCCTCGTGAATGTCTGATCACTTCCAGAGAAGGGGATCGCTGGCCTGAATATGGATATCACTCAACGTGCGCACGGTACCTACTTGCCGATCAGGAGCATGACGCCCTATAGGCACAGCCACTGGTATCCGTGGATGAAGCGAGGGATCGACATCGTCCTGTCGCTCGTTGGTCTGATACTGCTGTCTCCTCTCTTCCTCTTCGTAGCGATCGCAGTCAAGCTTGACTCTCCAGGACCGATCATCTTCCGGCAGCAGCGTGTGCGAGGCAACCAGGACCCTCAGGATTCCCATCCTGAGAAGAACACGTTCACCTTCCTGAAGTTCCGCTCGATGTGTCAGAATGCCGATCAGAAGGCTCATCGGGAGTACGTTTCCCAGTTCATCAACGGCAACCACAAGGCGGTGAACAACGGGAACAGCAAGGCGCCCATCTACAAGATGACCAAGGACAAGCGGGTTACGCGCGTGGGTCGAATCCTGCGGAGAACGAGCCTGGACGAGCTTCCGCAGTTGGTCAATGTCCTGAGGGGCGAGATGAGCCTGGTCGGGCCGCGGCCGGCCATGCCCTACGAGGTCGCTCAGTATGAGGACTGGCACCGCGAACGACTGAGCGTCCTACCGGGCATCACCGGTCTCTGGCAGATAAGCGGACGAAGTAGCCTCACCTTCAAGGAGATGGCCGCGCTGGACATCGAGTACGCTCAGAGGTGTTCCGTGGGGCTGGATCTCATCATCCTGGCGAAGACAGTTCCGGCGGTTTTGTCCAGCCGGGGCGCTTGGTAGCAGAGCCTCTCAATCCCCAGCCTGTACCGGTAGCGCCACCACGAACGTCGTTCCTACTCCCGGTTCGCTCTCTACACCGATGTCCCCTCCGTGAGCGGTGACGATCTCCTTCGCAATGGCCAAGCCAAGCCCAGAGCCTTCGGTCGTGCTGCGCGACTTGTCTGCGCGGTAGAAGCGCTCGAACACGCGAGCGATGTCCTCGGGTGGGATTCCCATGCCCGTGTCGGAGACCGATATCACGACCCATCGCCCGTCACCCAGGACCAGACCGCGGGGCAGAGAGGCCTGGCCGGCGTCTCCGATGACCGGCCTTCCATCATGAGCTTCGATGGCGCACGCGGTAAGGCGCACCTCGCCACCTGAGGCGGTGTAGCTGATCGCGTTGTCCAGCAGATTCTCCAGCACCTCTTCGAGCCGGTGCTCGTCGCCCTCTACCGGCGGCAGGCCATCTTCTATGTGCCGGTACAGGCTCAGGTCGGCGGCGTCGAAACGGGGTTCGAGCTTGGCGACGCGCGAGGAGAGCAGAGCGTGCAGGTCGATGGGTCTGTGAGCCAGGTCTGCCTGACCCGATTCCAGCCGGGCGAGCTTCAGCAGGTCGCCCACCAGCCGGCCCATACGCTCGGACTCCTGATTGATGATCTCGGCCGAACGCCGGTATCCTTCCGGGGTGGTTACGGCTCCCTCAAGGATGGCCTGCGAGAACCCCTGAATGGAAGTCAGGGGCGTCTTCAGATCATGGGAGACGTTGGCCAGGAAGTCATGCTGCGTCTGGCGGGCGGTCTCGACCTCGCGAGCCATGTGGTTGAAGCTTTCGGCCAGGCGAGCGATCTCGTCGGTGCCCCTCACGGGGATGCTCTGGCGGTAGTTGCCGCGCCCGATCTCCTCAGCGGCGCGGGTGACGTCCGATAGGGGATGGGTCACCGATTTGGAGAGATAGAACGCGGCGATCCCCGCCACAACGAGTGCCAACAGAGCGGAGAGCGCCAGCGGAGGAAGCATCTCACTCCACGGGGTGCGTACCTCCTGGACCGGCGCGGCGAGGGCCAGGAGATGGGGAGGCGTCCCCGTGAGGATCCCCTCCTTGGCGAGGGGGAGCAACTGAATCAGCACCAGGAAGAACTCCTGCCCGTCGGCGATCTGGTGACGCAGAACCAGAGGTTGCTGGTTGGTGGGCATCCTTTGCCTGGGGACCAGCACTTGTTGACCCACCAGGGTGGCATCTGCCAACGCCGTGTCGTAGCGCACCAAACCTTGTCCATCGACCACCAGCATGCGAACCTTGAGGGCCAGGGCCTCTTCTCGCATCAAGCGAAGCAGGTCGCGGGGAGAGCCGGCCATACGGTTGATCATGGCCGGCAGGCGCCGGGCGAGGTCGACGGAGAGGTTGCGCAGCCGAGCGATCGCCAGGCGTTCCTGCTGCCGCTGCATCAGGATTAGGGTCGCGCCTGCGGCCAGGGCCAGGCACAGGACGACGATGAGGACGTAGCTCGCGATCAGCCTGGAACGCAGGGTGGTGAACATGGACGTCTCCTCTTGCAGGACCGCACTGGCATGAATGCCAGTGCTACATGACAGCGCCGGATGAATCCGGCTTCGAGCCCCCGGCAGGGGTCGCTTCGTGGGGCGTTGCCTGGTGGCCCGCCGTCTTCATCACCCCGAGTTCCTATGTAGGATTCGGAAAAAGGCAAAGAGCCGCTCGGTGAAACTGGACGCTGTGGCGATACCAGCAATGGCATGCCCGTTGTCATCGCAGGCTGAACAGCGTGTGCGGCCAGCTCCAGCATCTTGAGCTTGTCGAAAGATGCGGTCGAAGACAAGTAGCGTCTCCACCAAACGGAGCACTGTGGAGATACCCAGGATTATACCGCAAAAGAGGACGGAAGACTATCCGTAGGCGAGGGGATGTTGGTGTTCAATGCAACGGTCACCCACTAACTGTTCAGTGAGACTGTCACCCATGAGCTGTCTGGTGACAGTCTCATCTTGGGGAGATGGCGGCGACACTTACCCTGGCCAGCACGGCCCTCTCGGGAAGGCCACGCCGCAATGGTCATTCTGAACGAAGTGAAGAATCTCGATCGCTCGGTTAGAGGAGGGAGATCCTCCGTCGGTCCGGTCCTCAGGATGACGATAGCCCTCCGTCATTCTGAACGAAGTGAAGAATCTCGATCGCTCGGTTAGAGGAGGGAGATCCTTCGTCGCGCGGATGCTTTGCATCCGCCGCTCCTCAGGATGACGGTTGGGCACAGGTCATCGTGAGCGCAGCAAAGAATCCTGGTCGGCCTGTAGCTGTCTTGCCTGCTTGGCCTACTTCTTTCTTCGGCGCGAGATGCGTTCCCAAGTCCGCCCTGGCACCTGCGTGGGAGGAAGGGGATTGTCCCCGGGCTCCATATTCACCCGTCTTGGCTCAGGGACTCGCCCACCTCTTGGACCTCGTTCGATGTACACGCCAGGGCGGGCAGGCCTTTCGCCTGGCTTCTGTCTTCTTGCCATTGTTTGGCCTCTCTGTCTGACCTGGGAACCCAACATCGCTGAGGCCGCTGAGCACGAACGACAATCGCGCCCATCAGATCCATCAATGGTCGTTCGTCGGTCCCGGGTTGTCGACCCATGGTTCGAGGTGTGGCCGTACCTTCACCAGCAAGGCACGCAGGTTCTTGTGCGGTACCAGGTCTTCGTGATGGAGTCGTCCCAGCACGATGCCTGGGTGACGATCGATGCGCTGCGCAAATGCAAGGATTTTCGCCCGCGAGAAATAGGGCCGAGTGGCGAGCACGAAACCTTCCAGTGCACCGGGAGCAATCAGCCAGTCACGCGCCATTTGGTTTGCCTCTGCTTCGATGTCGTTGCTCTCTGGCTCATCCAGGTTGTCCAGGTACAGCCTAGCTGGGTGCCTGGCGAGAACATGGGCGATCTCGTGAAGCAGCGTGAACCAGAAGTTGTCTATTCGGTTGTACCGAAGAGTCAGCGCCACGATGGGATGACCATTGGAGAGCATAGTTGCGCCGTCAAGATAGGTGTGTGGCAGATGTGGAACCACGAGAAAGTGAATGCCCAGGCCTTTCAGCAGTGATGGAACTCCGGCGATAGCCTGTTCGCTTCGGGCAAGGGCGAGAAGTGAAGGCAACGCGGATTGGGTGCGCTCAGAGTCAAAAGGACCTACAGTCTGATCTCTCGCAAGCTGCTTAATACGCTGAACCCAGGCGACCTGTGCTGCGATCTCTGGATCGCGGTGGCCGGCCTGGCGGAAGTTGGCCGCCAACGCAGGCTGCTCATCCAGCGACGCAATCTCCAGGAAGGCGCACACGCGTCGCTCTAGCTCATCGAGTGAGTTGGCCGAATGAATCCACTGACGTCTGAGCAACTCGGTCACGGGCGCCGCAGCGTAGAGCTTGCTCTTCCGCACGATCTCTGCCTGATTGGATTCCTGGCGTTTTCGATGCAGTCGATACCTCGTCTCCAGGTTGATCCAGAATTCCTCTGAAGTGCCGAAGGCAGCAGCCAACTGCAGAGCTGTCTCTGCGGTAACCTGCTTTCGCCCCTGAACGATCTGGCTGATCGCTTGTGGGGGGCGGCCCATGATCTCTGCCAGGTCGCTCTGGGACCACCCGCGCGCCTCCAATTCACGCCGGATAATTCGGCCTGGCGAAGGCACTCGGGCCGGCCTCAAGCCCGTCCCCACGATACACCTCCTCCTGTGTACTGCCTAGCTGGGCCGCGCCGTCCTAGCTAGTGATAGTCTTCCACATTGATGATGGCTAAGTACGTTCCCTGATCGTCGCGCTCCACGGTAAGAATGAGGCGATACTGTCTGCCGAGTCGGATCGAGCGTTGGTGCTTGCGTGGCCCCTTGAGTTTCTCGTACCGAAGTCCTTTCAACGCATACAGGTCTCGCTCGTCGAGCGCAGCATCAATGATTCCCATCGCGTCGAAGAAAGCCTCAACCACGGCCGGGGGGTATTTGTGGGTGCCTCTTTCGTCAGAGTAGAGGCCTGCCAGCTTCTTGGATCTGAACTTGAATCTCAAGAGGCATCCTGTGGATACCAGCTCCGACCGCCTGGGACAATGATGTTATAGCGATACAGTGATTCACTGAATCACTGTATCCAGTATAGCACGAACACAAGGAGAAGTCAAGGGGCAGTCTGGAACTGCGTTGCTCGATCAACGAGTAGGTTGACCGAATAGAGCGAGCACGCGCGGTGGGAGCACTGCAGACACACGCGATTCTGATTGTGGGCAGGGCTTCCAGCTTCCTGAACCTGATGCAGCTCTTGCCTACGCTGAGGCCCTGCAGTTCTTCCCGATATTGCTCCACTACCGGCGGGTCCATGTACAGGCTCATGTACTGCTTCTGCGACGCCAACGCGCACAGCATATCGCCGTCGCTGTACTCGTACGTCGGCATGCGGTAGCGCATCGTCTCCTCGACGCCCGGCGCGGGTTCGAGGATCAGGGCCTTCACCGCCTCCAGGGCTTCCCGCCTCTCGGGTGTCAGGGCCTGGAAGTAGGCGGCCACCTCTTTCGACTTGCGCTTCATCGGTTCATGGTCCCTTCGGGCTCCGTACGGGATTTGATCGCTTGCTAGGTGGTGCCTGGCTCCCTATGGGAGCACGAGCAATAGCCTTGACGGTGAAACCAGCGAGAAGGAGCTGCTGGCTTGTGGTTGGGCGAGCAGTCTGCGCGTGTCACCAATGGGCGATTCGTCTTTCGGTATCTACTGATGGGGCCTGCCTCGCCTACTGGTTCAGATACTGCAGGGCCTTCTGTCGAATCCGTGCCAGAGCTTTGGAGACGGGGCTGTGATTCGCGTAGCCCAGAATGCGACTGATCTCGCCAACCCGGGTTGTCCCGCTCCGAAGGCAGACCACAATGCGGCGCTCCTTCTGATCGAGCAACGCAACGAAGTCCTCCCAGATGAGGTTGTCGTCGACTTCGGATTCCGGTCCATGCACCGGAATCGTTTCATCCAGTTCGACAAACGCAACTTTCACCTTCGCCCGCTTGTGATAGAGCTTTCGCTCGAAGTCCTCGCGTGCAAATGACCAGCGCTCTGAGAAGTCGTCTTGCACGCGATTGGATCGCACAGCGTCAATGATAGATCGTAGTTTGCCCGTGGAGTCGGCCCGCTCTACCATTTCTCGTGTGGCTTCCCATGCTTCCTCTTCACCTTGCCACACTGCCCCGCCCTTCAGCGGGCGATTGACCTCGAACTCCGGAGGAACGTCCTTCCGTACTCGGGCCAGGAGTTGGGCCTGCTCTTCATCGTCCAGCTCTACGCGCGGGAATGCGCCGAGCCACGATTCGGCGACCGCCGTGACATGGGGTAGCCAGTAGTCAAGGTTGTGTGCGATGATCCGAATAGGATCGTCGCTGCTGAAGGACTGCATAGACGATCTATAGTCTAGTAACGGCCAAACATGTGAAGCAAAGGCGCTGGATAATCGGGTATCGAAATCCTCCGGAATCAAGCGGTCAATGACCCAATCACGTCGCATGTGCGGCCATATCCCTTTCTTGAGCAATGGTAGCCCATGGCGTGTTAGAGTGTCCTGCGGAAGGAGGTGGAACAGAGGTGTGTATGCATAGTAGTGATGCTCCCAGACGCGAGGAACCAGGTAGATGTTCTCTTCCTCGTAGTCGCGCAACCACTGGAGGCGAGAGGGTAGTTTCTCCGCAAACATGTCCTGGCGGAGACGTCCAGCCTCCCATGTCATGTTCCATTCCGCAGTATGAAGCAGAGTAGACCGAGTAGCATCCTGAGCGTCCTGGCCCTCACCTGCAGTCGGCACGTACACGTACTCCGGCGCTCTCCTGTGTACTGGCCGTGGGAGGAATCGGTAGAAGAAGGCGGCGGAGATGTTGTAGAGTTGAGGGAAGACGTCAATATGCAACGCTTCGCCTGTGGCAAGCATGAGTGCGGCGCGTTTCTCAGCAACGTCTGCCGGTGATTCTTCGCCGGTTCTCAGTCCCGGAGGGGTTTGCTCAGACATCATGTCTCCTCCCGAATCGAAGTCCAAGTTGCATGGTTGTCTCTACTATGTATACGACACTTTGACGGCTTCTCGTTCCGGTCAGAGACAAGCATTGCAGTCAGAGCGCGTCCTCAGGCGGACCGGCGGCTACGGACAGAGCCTGAGAGGCGTGTTGACCCCGACAGCCGAGGTAGGGCGCGACCCACAATGAACACCAGTGGCGCCAGCGCCTACAGTTGCATTAGGGGTGAAGGCGCTTCTGGCGATTGTCACTCGTCCAGTCGCATTATGCTGAGGATCCTCTCCATATCATCCAACGTCTTCCTCGCATGCTGAAGATAGTCCTGAGAAGCTCCTTCGTGCGTAAGACTGCTCAACCGCTTCGTGAGATAGTGCAACTCTTCCACGTACCTTCGGGTCCGACCGGCAGCTAGCAGAGGTCTTCTGGCTAAGGTCTCCAACAGATCCGGAGGCAACAGTGCGTACGGATCGCTTAGCTTGGCGTCTATCGAGTGCAGGCTAGAGCGAAGTTCGGAGACTGCCGACACCAGGTCTCCAAGGGACCGCTGCTCTGGGTTCTCGCTTTGTTTGAGAAGTTGAAGGTCTAGCGCCACAGATATCGGCGTGTCGACCTGAGAAGCATCTGCCTCCACGGACTGGATCTGTCTCACTATCTCCCTTCGTGCTTCTTGGGCACTGTCCAAGTCGTGATGGTCAACCTGGACAGTGCGTGTCGCCGCCACATCAAATGGGATAGTCTCTCCCTCTCTGATGATCTGCACAAGGGGTCTTCTTACAGCATGCCGAACCGCGAGTTCGTAGAACACATTTGGATTGCGGTCGGTCAGGTCCGCTATAACCATGGGGTCATCGACAAGGTGCTGGATAATCTGACTAGTGATTATCCCAGGCTCGGAGATCTGGTCCGCTCGCATCGGTTGGTACCCACACTCTTCCGCAGCCGGGCCGATGATATGCTTCTGGATCTGGTCAGTTCTCTTCCTCGCCTCTGACTCAGGGTCTCCAATCGGAGCGATGATGAAGCAGGTCTTCTCGTCTGCCATTCCTACCTCCTCCTAGTTGGGCCGCTTGGGACCTGCGCCAAACCGTCCTGCGCTGTGAGTGGCGCCCTCCTAGCGAGACAGCGCAAGAATGCAGTGTCCCCTGTCCTCAGCCGTTTGTCCGGCACAGATGAGGGGGGAGTCAGTGTCTCTACCTCGTGTCGCCAAGGCCACCTCTCGTGCGCAGTACAACAGCCGACCGCGTACGGGGACCGTTCCCGGACGAAGGTCGGCTGTTGGTTTTCCATGCTGTGCCCTCCGTGCTCTGCTGTGGCTGCAATGAGGGCTACGATGGTGGTTTCTGTTGACTGGCGTGCTCACCGTTCGGAAGTATACAGCAGAGAGAGGCGCGGGTCAACTGGCGAGCCGCTCTCGTGCGGGCCAGTGATACTGTCACCCATGAGCTGTCTGGTGACAGTCTCATCTTGGGGAGATGGCGGCGACACTTACCCTGGC
>Ga0180432_10011180_pt1 | contig 10621 bp, 10 predicted proteins | sample SS_ome_10_FD_132414 | JGI IMG/M metagenome (GOLD analysis project Ga0180432, IMG submission 132414) | Hypersaline lake sediment archaeal communities from the Salton Sea, California, USA - SS_1_MS_2 metaG | ecosystem: Environmental > Aquatic > Non-marine Saline and Alkaline > Hypersaline >...
GCGATATGCGTGGGCGCCTCGTCCCGCAGCAGGTTGATCAACATCGCGGTGAATCCGTAGACGGCGTTGGTCGTCAGGCCGCTGCGGGTCTTGAAGTTCTCCGCCGGCAACGCGTAGAACGCCCGGAAGGCCAGCGAATTACCGTCCAGCAACATCAATGTCGGCTTATCGCTCACCCCCACACCTTAAGAGTTGCGGAGTGAGGCGGTGCGGTCGCATCGTTTCCGCAGGCGATGCCTGCACTGAGTCAGGAGTCGAGTTGAAAGTCGGCGAAGTCGAAACCCGGAACCACCACACAGGTGACGAGGCTCGGCTCAGATCCGCACGGCCGCGCGCACTGCCAGTGGCCGGCGGGAACGATCAACTGCGGGTGCTGGCCGGCTTCGATATCAGCCCCGAGCAGTTGGGCGGTGGTGTTGTCACGGTCGGAGCCGAACTCCAGGGATACCGGGCTGCCCCGGTGGTAGAGCCACAGTTCGGCGCTGCGGACGGTATGCCACGCCGCCTGCTCGCCGGGTAGCAGCGCGAAGAGGATAGCGGTGCCGGCGCTGCGAGTTCCGTTGTAATGCTGGGGAAGCGACGCCTGGTCAATAGTCAGTTCACTGCGCCAGGTTTCACGGAACCAACCGCCTTCGGGATGGGATGTCAGGTTTAGCCGCCTGACCCACTCGGGGAGATCCGCCATGGAGCGAACCTAGCGTTCCTGCCGGGCGCAGGAACTGAAACACGTTTCAGTTCGGCCACTGCGATCGCGTACGCTGACGCCCGTGCCAGCTGCTCCGGATGCCGCCGCTGAACTACCCGCCATCGACGGTTGGTGGGCCGTCGACGAGTCCGGGCTGCCGTATCTGGTGGGTGCGAGATGCCCGCGGTGCGTCACCTTCGTGTTCCCACCGCGGGAGGACAACTGCCCCAACCCGGCCTGCGAAGCCGACGTGCTGAACGTCGTGGCCCTGTCCCGGCGCGGCACACTGTGGAGCTACGCCGAGAACCATTACTCCCCACCCCCGCCGTACCCGGCAAGCGACCCATTCGAGCCGTTCTCGATCGCCGCGGTGCAACTTGCCGATGAGGGATTGATCGTGCTGGGCAAGGTCGTCGAGGGAACCCGCGCCGCCGACCTAAAGATCGGGATGTCCATGGAGCTCACGACCGTACCGCTCTACGTCGACGATGACGGGGTGCAGCGCACGGTCTATGCGTGGAAGATCGCCTCGTGAGTGCTCCGGTCTACATCCTTGGCGCGGGTATGCACCCCTGGGGGAAGTGGGGGCGCGACTTCACCGAGTACGGCGTCGTGGCCTCCCGAGCGGCTCTGCGCGACGCCGGACTGGACTGGCGCCAGATCCAGTTGGTCGCCGGTGCGGAAACCATCCGCAACGGCTACCCGGGCTTTGTCGCGGGAGCCACTTTCGCCCAGAAACTCGGCTGGACGGGCATCCCGGTGTCCTCCAGTTACGCGGCATGCGCGTCGGGATCGCAGGCACTTCAGTCGGCGCGGGCCCAGATCATGGCGGGCCTGTGCGACGTGGCCCTGGTGGTGGGCGCCGACACCACCCCGAAAGGATTCTTCGCCCCGGTCGGCGGTGAACGCCGCAACGACCCGGACTGGCAGCGCTTCCACCTCATCGGAGCCACCAACACGGTGTACTTCGCGCTGCTGGCCCGCCGGCGGATGGACCTCTACGGCGCGACGGCCGCGGATTTCGCCGCGGTCAAGGTGAAGAACTCCCGCAACGGGCTGCACAATCCCAATGCCCGCTACCGCAAGGAGAGTTCGGTCGCCGACGTGCTGGCCAGCCCGGTGGTGTCCGACCCGCTGAGACTGCTGGACATCTGCGCCACGTCCGACGGGGCGGCCGCGCTGATCGTGGCAGGCGAGGAGTTCACCAAGCGCCATCTCGGTTCGACGGCCGGGGTGCCGTCGGTCCGCGCGGTCTCGTGTGCCACGCCGACTTATCCCCAGTCGATGCCGGAACTGCCCGACATTGCCACCGATTCCACGGCTGCGGTGCCGGCCCCCGAACGAGCGTTCAAAGATCACATCCTGGATTCCGCCTACGCCGAAGCTGGACTGGGTCCCGAGGACCTGAGCCTGGCCGAGGTCTACGACCTGTCCACAGCGCTGGAACTCGACTGGTACGAGCACCTGGGCCTGTGCCCCAAGGGCGAGGCCGAAGCCTTGTTGCGCTCCGGCGCCACCGCGATCGGCGGCCGGATCCCGGTCAACGCCTCCGGTGGGCTGGCCTGCTTCGGCGAAGCCATCCCGGCCCAGGCAATCGCCCAGGTCTGCGAGCTGACCTGGCAGCTCCGGGGTCAGGCCACCGGCCGTCAGGTCGAGGACGCCACGGTGGGCATCACTGCCAACCAGGGTCTGTTCGGGCACGGCTCGTCGGTGATCGTGGCCCGCTGAGATCGCCGATGGGCACGCTCGGCGGCCATCGTGGCTGAGATCATCGTTGTCGCCGTCAAACCGGACAGCAAGAAGGGCCCGCTGGTCGAAGTCGCCGAGGATGGTTCGCTGACGGTGTACGTACGGGAACGCGCCGCTGAGGGCAGGGCGACTGAAGCTGTCCTGCGCCTTACCGCCCAGCACCTCGGAATCTCGCGCAGAAGCGTAGAGCTCCTATCCGGCGCAACATCCCGGGTTAAACGAATTCGGCTTAAGCCCTAGCGTGCCAACGCATTTCGGCAAGGTGAAGAACCGCCGAACGATCATTGGCCTGTCGCGATAGCCGCTGCACGGCGGCAGTCGAGCGCCTCGCGCGACACCGCCGATGGTGGGGTAATCATCATGCAATGGCGGGTCCGTGACCTCGCCGTCGGCTCTGCTGTACCTCGCTCTGCTGTACCTCTTACTGGGGGCCTCTTACTGGGGGCCTCTCTTTTCGGCGCCGTGGCGGCACTGGCCTTCCGTATCGAGACGAGGGGGTTGAACCTGGAAAGCATCGGCCACGATGGACCGGACGTTCTCCCCTAGGCCACTCCGAGGTACGCCGCGCGCACACTGTCATCGGCCAGTAACTCCCGGGCCGGACCGGTGCGGGTGATAGCACCTGTCTCCAGGATATAGGCCCGGTCGGAGCGGCTCAGCGCCTGCTGCGCGTTCTGTTCCACCAACAGCACGGTGGTGCCCTGGCTGTTGATTTCGGCGATGATGCCGAAGATCTGCGAAATCACCATGGGCGCCAGCCCCATGGACGGTTCATCGAGCAGCAGCACTCTGGGTCGTGCCATCAACGCCCGACCGATGGCCAACATCTGCTGCTCCCCACCGGAGAGCGTGCCGCCGACCTGTTTACGACGTTCGGCCAAGCGTGGAAAGGTTTCGAAAACCCAGTCAAGCCGTTCATCGTGTTCGGCTTTGGACTCAAATTTCCTTCCGTAACAGCCCATCTCGATATTGTCCGCCACGGTCATACCGGGGAAGATGCCGCGACCCTCCGGCGCCTGGATCAGCCCGTCGATGACCCGCCGATGGGCCTTGACCCGGGTGATGTCGCGACCATCGAACCAGATGGATCCCGCCGCCAGTGGCCGCAGACCGGATAGGGCCCTCATCAGGGTGGTCTTGCCGGCGCCGTTGGAGCCGAGCAGGGTGACCAACTCGCCCTGGTTGACGACCAGCGAAACCCCGTGCAGCGCTTCGATTCTGCCGTACCGCACGATGACGTCGCGGACTTCGATGAGCGGCACGGCAGCACCGTCAGAGTTGGTCATCCGGTACTCCCAGGTAGGCGGCGATCACCGCGGGGTCCTCGCGGATCTCGGCGGGCAGCCCGTCGGCGATTTTGCGGCCGAACTCCAGCACCACGATCCGGTCGGTGACCCCCATGACCAGGCGCATATCGTGCTCGATCAACAGCACCGTGTAGCCGTCGTCCCGGATGGCCCGGATCAGGTCGATCAGCGCGGCCTTCTCGCTGGGGTTGAACCCGGCGGCGGGCTCATCGAGGCAGAGCAGCTTCGGTTCGGTGGCCAGCGCCCGGGCGATCTCAAGACGTCGCTGATCCCCATAGGAAAGGTTCTTGGCCTTGTCCTCGCCGCGGTGCGCGATACCGACGAAATCGAGCATCGCCGCGGCCTTCTCGATGGCATTGCGCTCTTCCCTGCGGTGGCGGGCCGAACGCACCAATGCTCCGGGCACCGATGTCCGGTGCCTGGCATCGGTGCCGACCACGACGTTCTCCAACGCCGTCATCTCCCCCCACAGCCGGATGTTCTGGAAGGTACGCGCGATACCCAAACGGGTGATCCGGTGGCGCTTAAGCCCGCCCAGCGGCTCGCCGTCGAACACGACGGTCCCTGAAGTAGGCCGGTAAACACCGGTGATGGCGTTGAAGCAGGTGGTTTTACCCGCTCCGTTGGGGCCGATGAGCCCGAGAATCTCCCCCCGGGTGATCTCGAAACTCACCGAATCCAGGGCAGTCAGTCCACCGAACTTCACGGTCAGATCCGTGGTCTGCAGCAGTGTCTGCCCCTGGTGGGCGTGCACCTCCCGGTGCAGCACCGCCATATCGTCGTCGATGACCGGTTCCTTCATCGGGCCGCTTTCGGTTCATCGGCGCTCGCGAGCAGCGTCCGCGCCGACCGACCGTAGGTCAGCAATTGCTGGCGGACCGGGAACAGACCCTGCGGTCGGAAGATCATCAAGACCACCAGGGCGAGTCCGAAGAACAAATACTTCAGGTCGCCGAGGTTAACGCCCATGAGTTCCACGCCCAGTAGGCGGTTGGGCAGGTAGACGATGACGAACGCACCGAAGATCACGCCCAGCTTGTTGCCCTGACCGCCGAGGACCACCGCGCACAGGAACAGCATCGAATTGATGATATTGAATGTCGGTGGCGCCACATATTGCACCTGCCCCGCGTAGAGCGCACCGGACAAACCCCCGATGGCCGCCCCGATGACGAAGGCCCACAACTTGAAACGGAAGGTGTTGACCCCCATGGATTCGGCCGCGTCCTCGTCCTCCCGGACAGCTACCCAGGCCCTACCGACCCGACTGCGCTCAAGATTGCCGACCAGCAGCAGGATGACCACGATGAGGATCAGACCGAGCCAGAACCACCAGGTGCCGTAATTGACATCGCCCGAGGAGTTTCCGCTGGAGAAGACCCCGTGCGGCAGGTCCTCTGTTGCCCCGAAATGCGGGTAGGCCACCCCGTTCAGGCCGCGGGGTCCGTTGGTCACTCCGGCCAGGTTGTCGGCCAGCAGACGGATGATCTCACCGAATCCCAGGGTCACGATGGCCAGGTAATCACCACGCACCCGAAGGGTGGGGAAACCCAATATCAGACCGGCCAGCGCGGTGACCGCCATGGCTATCGGCACACAGGCCAGCCACGCCCAGTTCTCGTGCAGCCAGCCGTCCGGGGCCACCCGGTTCCACGGACTGTCGGGACTGGTGAGCAGGGCCACGGTGTAGGCGCCCACCGCGTAGAAGCCGACGTAACCGAGGTCGAGCAGGCCGGCCTGGCCGACCACCACGTTCAGTCCGATTGCGATGATCGCCACCATCGCGAACTGGGCCATGGTGCCACCGAAGCTGATCCCGGGGGTGTCCAGAAACGCCGGGGTGTAGACCGGCAACAGCGCCAGCGCCCCGAATCCGATCGCACCGAAGGCCCACTTCTGCACCCTGGTCAGCTCCGACCACCAGCGCCGCAGCACATCTCCGGGGGCCAGCAAAACGCTCATACTCGTGCCGTCCCCAGGCTCTCACCGAGGATCCCCGTCGGCTTGATCAACAGGACCATCACCAGCAGAACGAAGGCGACGACATCACGCCACTGGGTGCCGAACAGCGCCTGCCCGTAATTCTCCATGACGCCGAGCAGGAACCCGCCGATCAGGGCTCCGCGCAGGTTGCCGATACCACCAAGTACGGCAGCCGAAAACGCCTTGATTCCCAACAGGAAACCGCCGGAATAGATGATCCCCTGCGGCACCCGCAGCATGTAGAGCAGCGCGGCCGCCCCGGCGAGCACCCCACCGATCAGGAACGTGGTCAGGATGATGCGTTCCCGCGAGACGCCCATCAGGGTTGCCGTGGTCGGATCCTGGGCCACCGCACGGATACCGCGGCCGAACTTCGTCCGGTGGACGAAAAGGTAGGTCAGCCGGGCCAGCACCAGAGCCGAGATGACGATCACCAGTGTGACGTTGGTGACCGAGGCGCCGAACACCTCGAACTGGGTCCTGGGCTGCACCAGGATGATCGGCTGCTGGGCGTTGCTGCCACCATATCCCTCGATGATCTCCGGCAGCACGAAGTGAACGAACTCCTGCAGGACGAACGACATGCCGATCGCGGTGATCAGAAATGTCAGCGGCCGAGCGTTGCGGCGGCGCAATGGGCGGTAGGCGACGAACTCCAAACCGACCGCGGCCGAACCGGATACCGCCATGGCGAACAACATCGCCACGCCGAGGTAGAACACCGTCAACGCGACACCGCGGTCATAGGCGTTACCACTCGGAGCGAAGCCGAGGATCAGATCGAGACAGAAGTACGCCCCGAACATTCCGAGCATGAAGATCTCGGAGTGCGCGAAGTTGATCAGCCGCAGCACCCCGAATACCAGGGTGTAGCCGACGGCGACAAGGGCATAGATGGCTCCCCAGGCCAATCCGTCGATGGTGAACTGCCAGAACCCCGTTCGCAGGTTCTCGACGTTGAAACCGATATCGCCGGCGAGGCACACGTACTGACCGATGCACTCCTGGATCATCGGGGGCGGGCTCCTTGAAATCAGTCCTGGAGGGCGTCGACCTGGCTATTGGACCCGGTAGATCCAGATCAGATCGGAGGTGAGTTCGCCGTTGTCGGTCCACTGGTACTTGCGGGCGACACCTTGGCCGTCATAGGTGCGGACGAAGTCCAACAGTTCCGACCGGGTGACGGCACCGGAGTCGATACCGGTGAGCAGAATCGTGGCCAGGTCGTAGGACTCCAGACTGTAGGTACCCGGAGGCTGCCCGAACTTGTCGGTGTACGCCTCGGCGAAGGCGCCGGTCGCCGGGCCGCAAGGGCAGGACAGCACCGCACCGTCGGCCGCCTGTCCGGCTGCCTTGACGAATTGCGGATCCTTGAGGCCGTCCGGACCGGCGAACAAGCCGGTGTAGCCGGAGTCGCGCAACTGTTGCAGCAACAGTGCGCCCTCGGTGTAGTAGCTCGCGAAGACCACCACCCCCGGTGACTGACCCAAGATCTGGTTCACCGCGGCGGAGAAGTCCTTGTCGCCCTTCTTGATCGAGATATTGCAGGCGGGATCGGCGATCGGGCCGAGCGTGTCACGCACCGCACCGGCTTGGCCCACACCGGCGTCGGTACTGTCGTCGACGACGCACGCCTTCGTGACACCCAGGGTGTTCTTCAGGTAGTTGGCCAGCGACGGGCCCTGGACACCGTCATTCGACAGGCCGCGGAAGAAGGTTTTCCAGCCCTGCTCCGATAAAGCCACGTTGGTGGCCGAAGGCGTGAGCGAGACCAGACCGGCCTGATCGAAGACCGAACCGGTCGCCTTCGTCTCCCCTGACCAGGTCGGACCCACCAGCCCGATGATGGACGGATCATCCACGATCTGCGGGGCGACCGCCGTCGCCTTCTGCGGGTCACCCTCGGTGTCGAAAGTCTTCAGCTCGACCTGGCAGCCTGGGTTTGCGGCATTGTGCTGGTCGACGGCGAGTTGGGCGCCGTCCCTTACGTGGGCACCGAACGGGGCGTCCGCTCCGGTGAGCGGACCGGCCATCGCCAAAGAAAGCGGCGGGCAGGTCGCCGCGCCGTCACCCGCCGGATCGACCGGGGCCGCGGCGCCCTCTGCCACCGCGACTGCAGTGCCGTCCGGGCTGATCTGAACCTGTTGGACGATCGCCAGATCGCTCTGCGCGCCGTCATCATCCGAGGCGGGCTGCTGGCTGCATCCGGATATCAGCAGACCCACGGCGCTCGCAGCAATCACGGTCCGTGGCGCACGTGCGCGCATGCCCTACCTCCAGCTCAACAGTTCTCGGGAATCGACGACGAGATCCCGTAGACCATAGCCGTATGCGGGCCGACGCACCGAATGCCGCCGCGACCCTACTGGACCTTGTACATCCAGATCAGAGTGGTGGTGAGCTCGCCGGTCTCGGTCCACTGGTATTTGCGAGCCACTCCCTGGCCCTCGTACCCCTTGGCGAAGTCCAGCAGAGCCTCACGAGTGACCGCACCGGAGTCGATCCCCTTGGCCAGAATGGTGCCCAGGTCGTAGCCCTCGGTGCTGTAGGTGCCGGGTGCCTGGCCGAATTTCTTGGTGTACTCCGCAGCGAAGGCCTCGCCGGCCGGACCGCACGGGCAGGACAGCACCGCGTCCTTGGACGACTGGCCGGCCTGTTTGACGAACTCGGGATCCTTGACTCCGTCACCGCTGACGAACCGGCCGGTGAATCCGGCGTCCCGCAGCTGCTGGACGAAAGGCGCGGCCTCAGCGTAATACCCGCTGAAGAACACCGAATCCGGCGACTGGCTCCGCACCTGGGTGACCGCCGCCGAGAAATCCTTGTCGCCCTTCTTGACCGAGATACTGCAGGTCCCGTCGCTGAGCGGACCGAGAGTTTCGCGGACCACAGTGGCCAGGCCGGCGCCGTAATCGGTGCTGTCATCGACGACGCAGACCTTCTCGTCGCCGAGCGTCGTCTTCATGTAATTCGCCACCGCCGGACCCTGAACCCCGTCGTTGGCCAGTCCGCGCAGGAACGTTGTCCAGCCCTGCTCGGACAACGCGACATTGGTCGCTGACGCGGTGGCGGCCAGCAGTCCGGCCTGGTCGAACACTCCCCCGGTCGCCTTGGTCTCACCGGAGAACGCCGGCCCGATCAGACCGACGATTGTCTCGTCGTCGACGATCTGCGGGGCGATCGCGGTCGCCTTCAGTGGGTCGCCCTCGGTATCGAACGTCCGCAACTCGATTTGGCAGCCCGGATTGGCGGCGTTGTGCTGTTCCAGCGCCAGTTGCACACCGTTCTTGATGTTGATGCCCAGTGCGGCATCGGGGCCGTTGAGGGCGCCGGCCATGGCGATCTTCACCGGCACGCAGGTCGCTGTGCCGTCCCCGGCGGGGTCGGCGGGAGTGGTGCCGGTTTGAGCAGCGATCTCGTTGCCGTCCTGATCGATCTGCACCTGTTCGACGATCTGCAGATCGGAACCGGCAGCGGTATCCCCGGCCGCGGAGGTGCTGTCCCCGGACGATTCGCCGCCGGGCGGCGGCTGATTGCAGCCAGCGATACCGAGCAGCACCAGCGCCGCGGTACTCGCTGCGATTGTCGTCCGTGTCGCCCGACCGAACACCTGCCACCTCCGGGTCGTTGGTAATTTCAGCACCATCCCGCCGGCCGCTATCGGAACCGGGGATCTGATGCTTCGCTCGAACCTTCGCCAGAACTTTCTCTGAAGCAAAGCCAAACATAGCCAACCGGGACCGGAACCGCGCGGCATACCCGCGTGATCGCGGGCTTCACTGACCTGGATTCACTCGGGCACCGACCGGCCGGCGGGCGGATCGAAGCTCTCCAGGACCACCTCGGCGACCCGCCTCATGGTCGTACGGCGGTCCATCGCCGCACGTTGCATCCAGGCGAACGCCTCCGGTTCGGTCATACCGTGGCGGGCCTGAAGCAGGCCCTTGGCGCGCTCGGTGAGTTTTCGGGTCTCCAGCCGATCGCCGAGATCGGCGACCTCACGCTCCAGCGCGGCCATCTCGCGGAACCGGCTGAGGGCGACCTCGATGGCGGGGACCAGATCGCTGATCGAGAACGGCTTGACCAGGTAGGCCATCGCCCCGGCGTCGCGGGCTTTCTCCACCAGGTCGCGCTGACTGAATGCGGTGAGCACGACGATCGGGGCGATCCGTTTCGCGGCGATTTCGGCGGCGGCGTCGATACCGTCGCGGCGAGGCATCTTGACGTCCATGATCACCAGGTCCGGACGCAGGCTTTCGGCGAGGTCCACAGCCTGCTGACCGTCTCCCGCCTCCCCGACGATGTCATATCCCTCTTCGCGCAGCATTTCGGCCAGATCCATCCTGATCAACGCCTCGTCCTCGGCGATGAGCACCCGCCGCGACGGGGTATCGCCGGGCCCGCTCGTCAGGTCTGTCACAAGCTCAATTGTGACCGCAACAGTGACGACGCGGGCAGCGAATGGGTAGCCGGGGTTCGGCGGCAACCGCACCTGACTGATCCTCTATCGTGAGTACGCCGTCCGCGGAGCCGCCCTCGTATCCCAACTGGCAGAGGAAACGGATTCAAAACCCGTACAGTGTGAGTTCGAATCTCACCGAGGGCACCAGAGCGGGGCCGGACCCACCGTCAGGCGGATCATCCGCCCTCAGGGATGCCACCCCCGGCGCGGGTTCTGCGTCGTTTCCGGCAGCCATCCGAGCAGTAACGAACATTGTCCCAGTCCCGCTCCCACTTCTTGCGCCACTCAAACTGACGCCCGCAGGTCTCGCAGACCCGCGGCGGGTGCCCGCCCTTGGTGCGCGGTTGCGGGGACATGTCCGGCACTCTAATCACCGGCATTCGGATCGCCGGGGCCGCCCGACGGGCCGGGAGGCTACGCTTGCTCAGGTGTCGA
>Ga0180432_10011181_pt1 | contig 10620 bp, 10 predicted proteins | sample SS_ome_10_FD_132414 | JGI IMG/M metagenome (GOLD analysis project Ga0180432, IMG submission 132414) | Hypersaline lake sediment archaeal communities from the Salton Sea, California, USA - SS_1_MS_2 metaG | ecosystem: Environmental > Aquatic > Non-marine Saline and Alkaline > Hypersaline >...
CTCGTCCAGACGATGACCGCCTGCTGGGTCCTCTCCGATCCGGACGAGGCCGACGAGATCTTCGCGGCGGCCCCGAAGGAGCTGGCCGACCTGATGTGGAAGGGACTCCGTCGAAGTGAAGACGACGAATAGCCGAAGGTCCGTCTTCGACGCGATCCTCGTTCCGGTCTACCGCTGGACGCTCTCGCATCCGGTCCTCGTCCTGCTGATCCTCGGAGCGATCACGGTCGTGTTCGCTGGCTTCATCTCCCGCCTCGAGGTCGACGTCGACTTCTCCAACTACCTGAACCGGGACGACCCGGCGGTGATCGCCGCCGACGAGGCGAAGGATCGATACGGCTCCCAGCTGCGGTCGATGATGATCGTCGAGGCGCCGGACGGGCTGTTCGTGCCGGACGTGCTCGCCCGGATCGACGCGCTGGAGGACGAGCTGGAGCGGCTGCCGGTCGTCGCCGAGGTCGACGGGCCGTTCAACTCGAAGGTGATCCGCGGCAGCGAGACCGCGGTGACGATCTCGTCGGTCGGGCCCGGAGGGGGGGCGCCGTCGACGGACGACGAAATCGCGGCGTACCGCGAATCGGTCCTGAACGACCGGACGCTCTCCGACTACGTCGTCTCTTCCTCGGGAACGGCGGCGGCGATCTACGTCCGGCCGATCGACGACGTCGAGATGATCCCGTTCGCGGAAGCGATCGAAGCGGTCGCGGCGAGGTACGAGGCCGAAGACCTTCGAATCACGATCGCCGGGATACCCTACATGAACCTGACGCTCAGTCGATCGATGCGCCGGGATCTCGGGCTGTTTCTTCCATTGGTCATCGTGACGATCGTCGTGGTCCTCTACGCCGCGTTTCGCTGGCGGTGGGGCGTTTTGATCCCGTTCGCGGTCGTCGGGCTGACCGTCCTCTGGACGCTCGGCCTGATGGCGATCTGCTCGGTCCCGCTCACCGTCCTGTCGTTCATCCTTCCCGTCGTGTTGATGGCGATCGGGATCGCCGACGGGATCCACGTCCTCAGCCGCTACCGGGAGGAGATCCGAAACGGCAATGGCGTAGAAGAAGCGATCCTGCGAACGATGCGTTCGATGCAGCGGCCGGTGGTGATGACGTCGTTGACCACGGCGGCCGGCTTCCTGTCGCTGCTCAACGCGTACATGATCCCGCAGCGGATGTTCGGGCTGTTCACGTCGGCGGGAATCCTGTTCGCGATGATCCTGTCGTTGGTCCTGATCCCGGCGATCCTCCGGTTGGTGAAGCCACCGGCGCCTGCCGGGGCCGTCGCGAGACGAAGGCCGGTCTCTTCCGGGCTCGGTACCGTCGTCCGGGGCGTGATCCGGTACCGATGGTTCGTCCTGGCCGGAACCGTCGCCGTGGCCGCGGTCTTCGCCGGCGGGATCTCGACGATCGACATCGAGACCTCGCAGCGCGCCTACCTCGGCGAAGAGCATCCGGCGGTCGAGTCGCTCGATCGGATGGACGAGCTCTTCTCCGGCGGTGATCAGCTCATCGTCGAGATCGACACCGGCCGTCCGGACGGGCTGAAGAATCCTGCGGTGCTGAGCGAGATGGTCGCGCTGGAGGGATTCCTCGCGGAGCGCGGCGTGAACAAGACGATCTCTCTTGCCGCGATCGTCCGCGAGATGAATCAGCGGTTCCACGCCGACGATCCGGCCTTCTACGCGATCTCCGAAGACCCGCGGCTGGTGGCGCAGCTTCTGCTTCTGTTCACGTTCCAAGGGGGGTCGCTCGGCTCGATGGCGCTCGGGGATTATTCCGCCGGGGAGATGATCGGCTTCTATGCGTCGAAGACGGGGGAGGCAAGGGTCGACCTCGTGCGCGACGTGACCGCTTATCTCGACGAACACTTCGAGACCGCGAGGCTGGTCGGTCCGACGCGGATTCAGTCGAGCATGTTCACCTCGATCGCGCGGAGTCAGATCACCAGCCTGTTCACGTCGATCGCCGCCGCCGGGATCATCGTCGTCGTTCTGATGGCGTCGATCGTCGCCGGCCTGATCAGCCTGATGCCGCTTCTGTTCACGATCGTTGTCTCCTTCGGTGTCATGGCGTACGCCGGGATGTCGCTCGACATCGCGACGCTGATGATCTCGTCGATCACGATCGGAATCGGGATCGACTACGGGATTCACTACATCGAGCGGGCACGAGAGGAGATGCGGCTTGGAGGAGAGCGCACGGCCGCTCTTGTCCGCGCGGCGCAGACCGCAGGCCGCGGGATCGTCTACAACGCGCTCTCGATCGCCGGCGGATTTTCCATCCTCCTCCTCTCGGCGTTCCGCGGGATGCGCCACTTCGGCCTGTTGATCACGATGACGATGCTGATCTCCGCCGCGGGGGCTCTGGTGGTCATTCCCGCGATTCTGCGGGTGTTTCGCGTCGGGTTCCTCGGACAAGCGAGGGGGGAGTAGAAAGAACAATCCGCCGCGTGCGCGACGGTTACTTCAATCTACGTTATTCGCGGGGTCGATGTCAAGGGTACGCTTCTTGGCCCGCCGCGGTTTGCCGAAAACCCAGTTTGGCCCTACAATTCCGTTCGAGGTGTTGTCATGCCAGAACAGGTTCGCCGTGAGATGATCGAGCACATGAAACAGAGCCTCGACGTGCTGAAGTCGAACCTGGCGAAGGTTCAAACGGGACGCGCCAACCCGGCGATGATCGAGGATGTCGTCGTCGACTACTACGGGACGTCGACCCCCTTGAAGCAATTGGCGACGATCGCGGCCCCGGACCCGAACCTTCTCGTCGTTCAGCCGTACGACAAGAGCCAGATGGACGAATTCGTCAAGGCGATCCTCGGCGCCGATCTCGGCCTGAATCCGGAGAGCGACGGGACGGTCATCCGGGTTCGGATTCCCAAGCTCTCCGAGGAGCGTCGGAACGAGCTGACCAAGGTCATCAAGGCGCGGGGCGAGGAGACGAAGGTCGCCCTGCGAAACATCCGACGCGACGCCAACGAGAAACTGGACCAGATGAAGAAGGACTCGGAGATCTCGGAGGACGAGCACCACCGGTATCGAGAGAAGAATGACGAGGCGATCCACGAGTACTCCGAGAAGGTCGACAAGCTGATCGAGGAGAAAGGACGACAGATCCAGACGATTTGAGTCTGGCGCCATCCGATGATTTCCCCTTCCGTGAGACGGTCAATCCGACGGTTTCGGCTGGGGAGATCGTTTCTGCTGGCCGCGGTTCTGGCGCTCGTCGTCGGCCTCGTCGGCTACCCGTGGGCCGCGCTTGGGGTCTGGATCGGCGTCGCTCTGTTCGTCGGGAATCTCATGCTCCTTCATGAGATCGCCCGTTCCACGCTCGGTGCGGGGAGCCGTCGCATCGGCCGCTCGATGGCGATCGGCTCGAGCCTCGGGCGGCTTCTCCTTCTCGGGGTCCTTCTCGCGCTGGTCGGGATCCACCTCGGACGAGAGGCGCTTCTCGGCGCCTGTGGAGGGCTGTTGATCACTCAGGTAAACTTGAACCTCCCAGCGGGGAGGTCCACGGAGGCGGTCTGACGATGGGGGAGATCTTCAGGCAGCTCAGCGGGTTGCTGGAGCACCTGGGCGAGAAGCGCATCGGGGTTCTCTCGTTGTTCGGAACCGAGATTCGGTTCGACGTCACGGCGATCGTCATGTCGTGGGTGGTCATCGTTCTTCTCGTGCTTCTGGCGCTGTGGCTCCGGCGGGGACTCCGCCAGCCGGTGGAGGAGAAGCCGACCCGGACCCAGGCGGCGCTCGACGCGATGATCGATCTGCTCAAAGGCCAGCTCGCCGGCAACTTCGCGTCCGAGCGGCTGGCGATCATGATGTTCCCGTTCGTCTCGACGCTCTTCTTGTACGTGCTGCTGTCGAACTGGCTCGGCATCGTCCCGTACATGACGTCACCGACCCAGGACATCAACGTCACGTTCGGGCTGGCGTTGTTGGTGTTCGTCATCTCGCACGTCCTTGCGATTCGGTTCAGAGGGGTCCGGCGATGGCTCAAGGGATTCGCCGAGCCGTACGCGTTCATGCTGCCGATCAACTTGGTCGGGGAGATCGCGAAGCCGCTGTCGCACGCGTTCCGTCTGTTCGGGAACATCCTCGCGGGAACGTTCCTCGTGACCGTGATCATGGTGAAGTTCGCGCCGATCGTGCTGCCGCCGGCACTGAGCATCATCTTCGGGCTGTTTTTCGGTGGAATCCAAGCGTTCGTCTTCGCCATCCTGGCGGTGGCCTACATCAACGTGGCGGTAGAGGAATAGGGAGGGATCATGCTGCAGGAAGCACAGAACGTGGTCAGCGGAATCAGCGGCGCCGACGTCGCCGAAGCGGCGAAGTACATCGCGGCGGGGCTTTGCATGGGCATCGGAGCGATCGGACCGGCGATCGGCGAAGGAATGGCCGCTGCGCACGCCCTCGACGGCATGGCGCGCCAGCCCGAGATGCAAGGCGCGCTGCTGCGAACGATGGTCATCGGGCAGGCGATCTCCGAAACGACCGGGATTTATTCGCTGCTGATTGCGATCGTCTTGCTGTTCGTCATCTAGGGAGGAACCGTGTCGTTCGAGTGGGGAACGATCGTCAAGAGCATTAACTGGACGCTTGTCTTCAACCTGATCAACTTCGCGATCCTCCTCTACCTGCTGAAACGGCTGCTGTTCAAGCCGGCGATCGAATACCTCGATCGCCGGCGGGAGGCGATCCATGGCCGGATGCAGACAGCGCAGGCGGACGAGGAACGCGCCGCGCGGCTCGTCGCCGAGCAGAAGGAGACGCTCGCCGAGGCCCGCAAGCGTGCGGAGGGAATCGTCGAGGCCGCGCAGCGGGAAGCCGAGTCGGCGCTCGCCGCCGCCAAGGGCGAGGCGAAGAGAGCGGCCGAGCGGATCCTCGAGGACGGGAAGCGTCAACTGGCGCAGGAACGGGATCGGATGATCGCGCAGCTGCGCGAGGCGTACGCCGAGATCACCGTCCTTGGCGCCGAGCGCGTCCTCGACCGCGAAATCCGGATCGAGGACCACCGAAGGCTCCTCGATCAGCTTCTGGAAGAGATCGACGAGGAAAGGTTGAGGATCGAGTCGTGAGGTCGCAGGAGGTCGCCCGCCGCTACGCCGCCGCGCTGTATCAACTGGCCGCCGAGCAGGAGGCGGTCGAGGCGACGGAGAAGGAGCTTCGCGCGGTGGTCGACGAGACGAGGCGGACCGGTGAAATCGCTCGCTATCTGGCGCACCCGCTCGTGTCGCGCGAGCGGAAGACCGAGTTCGTCGCGAAGGTCTTTCCGGATCTTTCGGTGCGGATGCACAACCTGTTTGGGCTGCTGATTCGCAACCGGCGGGAGTCGTACCTCGATCTGATCTGCGACGAGTTCCTCGCGGCTCGAGCGGAGGCCGAGGGACTCGTCCCCGTCTGCGTGACGACGGCGCGTCCGCTGAGCGAAGACGAGCGGGGGCGGCTGACCGCAAACCTGGAGGGTGCGATGAAACGGCGCGTCCGACTGGAAGAGCGGATCGACGAGAAACTCCTCGGTGGAGCACGGATCGAGACGGAAGGACGAGTGATCGACGGCTCGCTTCGGGCACGGTTGGAGGGGCTGCGGGCCCGATTGGAGACCTAGGGGGAGACGTGGCGACAACCCGAAAAGATGAGATCACGGCCATCCTGAAGGAGCAGCTGAAGGGGCTCGAGTACGACCTCGAGATGGAGGAGGTCGGGGTGGTCGTCGAAGTCGGAGACGGAATCGCACGGATCTACGGGCTGGAGCGGGCGATGGCCTCCGAGATCGTCGAACTGCCCGGCGAGCTGTACGGGCTCGTCCTCAACCTCGAAGAGGAGTCGGTCGGTGTGGCGCTGTTCGGCGACAGCGAGCGGGTCCAGGAGGGGGACGAAGTCCGCCGGACCGGCCGGGTCCTCGAGACGCTGGCCGGGGAGGGGATGCTCGGTCGGGTCGTCGACCCGCTCGGTCGCCCGCTCGACGGGGGAGATCCGATCGAGGCGGCCCAGACGCGGAAGGCCGAGATCATCGCCCCGGGCGTCGTCGAGCGTCAGCCGGTCAACACGCCGCTTCAGACGGGTCTGAAATCGATCGACGCGCTGACGCCGATCGGGCGCGGACAGCGCGAGCTGATCATCGGCGATCGGAGGACCGGGAAGACGGCGATTGCCCTCGACACGATCATCCATCAGAAGGGCGAGGACGTCGTCTGCGTCTACGTGGCGATCGGTCAGAAGACGTCGACCGTCGCGCGGATCATCGACACGCTGACGCGGCACGGGGCGATGGAGTACACGATCGTCGTCGTCGCCGACGCCAACGCGCCGACGCCGATGCAGTATCTCGCCCCCTACGCGGGCTGCGCAATGGCCGAGTACTTCACGTACACCGGTCGCGACGCGTTCATCGTCTACGACGACCTCTCGAAGCACGCCGTCGCCTACCGGGAGCTTTCGCTCCTCCTCCGGCGACCGCCGGGGCGCGAGGCGTATCCGGGCGACATCTTCTACACGCACTCCAGGCTGCTCGAGCGGGCGGTCCGGCTCTCCGACGAGAGCGGCGGCGGCTCGCTGACCGCTTTCCCAATTATCGAGACGAAGGCCGGCGACATCACCGCCTACATCCCGACGAACGTGATCTCTATCACGGACGGTCAGATCTACCTCGAGACCGATCTGTTCAACCAGGGATTCCGTCCGGCGATCAACGTCGGCTACTCGGTGTCGCGCGTCGGCGGCGAGGCCCAGATCAAGGCGATGTCTCAGATCGCCGGCGAGCTGCGCCTGGAACTGTCGCAGTACCGCGAGCTGGAGGCGTTCGCCGAGTTCTCGGCCGACCTTGACGACGAATCGAAGGCGCAACTGGCGCGCGGCGATCGACTGATGGAGATCCTCAAGCAAGAGCAGTACCAGCCGATGCCGGTCGAGGAGCAGGTCGTCTCACTGTTCGTCGGCGTGGAGAATCACGTTGCGGACATCGAGGTCGGCGAGGTCCGTCGATTCGAGCGGGAGTGGCTCCGCTTCGTCCACGAGGAGCACGGGGAGATCCTCGAAACGCTCCGCGACCGCAAAGAACTGACCGACGAGCTGCGGTCGTGGCTCGACGGCGCGGTGGCCGAATTCAAGGAGCGGTTTGCGTGACGAGGCGGTCGCGCGCGACCGCCTCGTCACGGGAGAGAACGCTGCAGGGCAGCGTTCTCTTGGTCGGTGTGCTGAGGAACTGAGGTATGGGCAGCAGGCCGCGCGACCTAACGGTCGCGAAGAAGAACGCCGACGGACGGCGTTCTTCCGTGAGATGGGAAGCGAACTGAGGAGTACGGCGTGGCGCAATATGTACGCGCGACCTAGCGGTCGCGGAGAAGAACGTCGCTTTGCGCCGTTCTTCGGCGGGCGCAGCGAACGTACGATGGAGCTCGCGAGGGAGTAAGGGAACAGATACATGGCGCAACATGTAAGGGCCATCAAAGGACGCATCGGCAACATCGAGAACATCGCGCAGATCACCCGCGCGATGAACGCGATCGCGATGACCAAGGTGACCCGCATGAAGCGGAGGCTCGCCGAGGTCCGCCCCTTCCTCGAGGAGCTCGAAGGCTACATCGCGAAGCTGATCGGTCGGATCCCGCCGGAGGTCGATCCGCATCCGCTGATGGCGCCGAACGGGACGGAGGCCGTCGGCGTGATGGTGTTGAACTCGGATCGAGGGCTGTGCGGGCGCTACAAAGGGGACATTAACCGGCGGGGCGAGGAGCTTCTTCGGGAATCCGGCGGAGAGGCCCGGCTCCTCGCTGGTGGGGAGAAGGCCCGTGTTTTCTTCACCCGACGAGGGATCGAGCCGCTGCGAAGCTACGCGCACACCTACGATCAGCCGACCGCAGAGACGGCGCGGCGGATGGTCGGCGATCTGATCGACCTCTACATCGAGCGGCAGGTCGGAAGGATCGTTCTCGTCTACATGCGGTTCGTGTCCGACCTGAAGCAGGCCCTGGTCGTAGAGGAGTTCCTTCCGGTCTCGATCGAGCCGGAGGCCAACGACGTCCTCGTCGAGCCGTCCGTAGAGGAGATGCTCGATGTGTCGCTCCGATTGAGCCTGCAGGGGAGGTTGTACGCTGCGCTTCTCGAGACGAAGACGAGCGAGGACGCGATTCGACGGCAGGCGATGAAGAACGCGACCGACAACGCCGAGGATCTGCTGAAGGGACTGACCCGCGCCTACAACAAGGCGAGACAGCAGGCGATCACGCGAGAGATCGCCGACATCATCGGGGGAGCGGAGGCGCTTCGCACGGCCTGACCTATCCAAGGGATTGAGAGGTCCATCGATGGAAGGCGAACACGCAGTCGGGAGGATCACCGAGATCAAGGGACCGGTCATCGACGCTCGGTTCGAAAAAGGGCGGCTCCCCCGCGTCAACGACGCGCTTCGCGTCGAGCGCAACGGAGAGCGAGATTTGATCCTCGAGGTCGCGCAGCACCTCGGTGACGACGTCATCCGAGCGATCGCGATGGACTCGACCGACGGGCTGGCGCGGGGGACGGAGATCGTCAACACGGGAGAGCCGATCACGGTGCCCGTCGGTCCGGAGATGCTCGGTCGCCTGATCAACATCGTCGGCGATCCGATCGACGAACTGCCGCCGCCTGAGACGGCAGAGCGGTACTCGATCCACCGGAAGGCCCCCGGCCTCCTCGACCAGGAGACCGAGACCGAGGTCTTCGAGACGGGCATCAAGGTGATCGACCTCGTCGCTCCGTTCCCGAAGGGCGGGAAGATCGGCACGTTCGGCGGCGCCGGCGTCGGCAAGACGGTGCTCATCATGGAGCTGATCCGATCGATTGCCTACGAACACCAAGGATACTCGGTCTTCGCCGGCGTCGGGGAGCGGAGCCGCGAAGGGAACGACCTCTACCTCCAGATGAAGGAGGCCGGTGTCCTCGAGTCGACCGCCCTCGTCTACGGACAGATGAATGAGCCGCCCGGGGCGCGGTTCCGCGTCGGTCTGACCGGTGTCACCGTCGCCGAGTACTTCCGCGATCAGGGGCGGGACGTCCTCCTGTTCATCGACAACATCTTCCGGTTCGCCCAGGCGGGGAGCGAGGTGTCGGCCCTCCTCGGCCGGATGCCTTCGGAGGTCGGCTACCAGCCGACCCTGGCGACCGAGATGGGGGAGCTGCAGGAGCGGATCACCTCGACGAAGAAGGGATCGATCACGTCGATGCAGGCGATCTACGTTCCGGCCGACGACCTGACCGATCCGGCGCCGGCGACGGTCTTCTCCCACCTCGACGCGGCGATCACCTTGTCGCGCGAGATCGTCGAAAAGGGGATCTACCCTGCGGTCGACCCGCTGCAGTCGAACTCGACGATGCTCGACCCGAACTACATCTCCCACGAGCACTACCGGGTAGCGAGAGCGACCCTCGAGATCCTGCAGCGCTACGAGGACCTTCGCGACATCATCGCCATCATGGGGATGGACGAGCTGTCCGAGGAGGACCAGCTGACCGTTCGACGTGCGCGGAAGGTCCAGCGGTTCATGAGCCAGCCGATGTACGTTGCAGCGCACTTCACCGGTCGCGAGGGCGCCTACGTGAAGCTGGAGGACACGATCAAGGGGTTCGCGATGATCGTCGACGGCGAGCTCGACCACGTCCCCGAGCAGGCGTTTTACATGGTCGGGACGATCGACGAGGTGATCGGGCGGGTGAAGGGTCCACAGGAGGAGCGAGAGGCTTCTGACCGCGAAGGAGAACGCGAAGAATGAGCTTCCTTCGCTGGCTCCCCGAGCGGTGGCAGCGACGGATTCGCAACTACGCTCCGAGGGGATTTCCCGACGCCCGCTCGTGTGGTGCCTTCTACGACGCCCGGTCGCGGCTCTTTCGGGGAGATGAAGCGACCGTCCTCGAATACTCGAGTCTTGGTGACCAGGAACGGCTCTTCGAGCGGGCTGTGCATCTCCTCCCGCCGCACGGACGAATCCTCGACATCGGCTGCGGCCTCGGGCATCTTTTCGACTTCCTTGAGCGACGTGGCGTCGATGTCGATCGCTACCACGGGATCGACGTCAGCGCTGCGATGCTCGAGGCGGCTCGGTCACGGCTCGGAACGGACGATCGCGTCGACCTTGAGCTTGTCGACCTGACGAAGACAAGGCTGCCGAAGGCCGGCCATGACGTTGGGTACCTCATTAGCGTTCTCGGCTATCCGATCGGGCACGATCCGATGCGCGTAATGATGAGCATCCTGCAACGCGCGTTCAACGCTTGTGCGGAGGGGATCGTCTTCACGCACGTCACGGGGGGGCGCCGAGATCGACCGCTCGCTTTTCCGACCGTTCCGGAGGAGCTCGCGAGGGCCTGCGAACGCGAACTCGAGGCGACCACCGAGATCGACGACGACGGAGTCGACTTCACGTATCTCCTCTGTCTTCGGCACCCTGGCTGAGAGAATCCGACGGCCGGCGTCGGAGGGAAACGTGAATTGATCCCGCTTTGCGGGTCCCGTATAATCGGAGGCTTCTCGGCGGCGTAGCCAAGTGGTAAGGCAAGGGACTGCAAATCCCTGATTCACCGGTTCGAATCCGGTCGCCGCCTCCAGAGAGACAGATGGGTGGTTAGCTCAGCTGGGAGAGCGCATGCTTGAC
>Ga0180432_10011183_pt1 | contig 10615 bp, 10 predicted proteins | sample SS_ome_10_FD_132414 | JGI IMG/M metagenome (GOLD analysis project Ga0180432, IMG submission 132414) | Hypersaline lake sediment archaeal communities from the Salton Sea, California, USA - SS_1_MS_2 metaG | ecosystem: Environmental > Aquatic > Non-marine Saline and Alkaline > Hypersaline >...
AAGAAGCTGGACTGAACCCAAAAGATAAAAACCAAGTTGTAACATACGAAGCTGAAGAAGCACTAAGAAAAGCAGAAAGCAACCTGATTGAATGGGGACTTGCAAAAGTGGCGCACCTTCCCGAATACAAAGAAAACGAAGCCGGAATTGAAAAGCTAAAAATAGAAGCAAAAAGAAACCGCAAAATCAGAAATGAGATTATCGAGTTAACACTCAGGCTGGTAGCATAAAAAACGGGGGGAAAAATCCCCCCTATAAAACCACTTCCTGAACCAACTTTCTACACTTCTCAAGACCAAAAAAAGTGACAAGCTTTGACAGATCAGGCCCGTGCATTTGGCCTGTTAGCGCGATGCGAATGGGCATCCAAAGGGACTTCCCCTTCACCTCTGTTTCTTTTTGAATGGCCTTCATTACCTGCATAAACGTTTCGCCATCCCATGACTTCATACACTCTGTATGGAAGAGGAATGCTTTGAATACTTTTTGAGAATCGTCTGTTTGGATCAGTTCATTTGCCTCATCATTCTCCGGTACGACAGATTCCTGAAAAAGAATAACTGCTTTTTCAGGGAGCTCAGACAAAGTTTCAACCTTTTCTTGAAAAAGATCTGAAAAAATATCTTTGTTTAATAATTTGTAATCTGAAAAACCTGAATTCTTTAAAAACAGCAATCCATCCTTAAAAAACTTAGAAGACTCCATCTGACGGATGTACATCCCGTTCATCCAGTTGAGCTTGTCTGTATCAAACACGGCTGAGGATTTGGAGACGCGGCTGAAATCAAACTCTTTAATCAAACGCTCAATGGAGAGAATTTCATCCCCACTCTCTGAAGACCACGAGAGGAGCGAGAGGAAATTCAGCAAGGTTTCAGGAAGATATCCTGCTTCACGATACTGAGCCACGGATGTGGCGCCGTGCCTTTTAGAGAGACGATTACGATCCTGCCCTAAAATCATGGGAATGTGTGCAAATTGGGGGAGTTGCCAATCGAAAGCATTGTATAAAAGAATCTGCCTGGGTGTGTTGGAAACATGATCATCTCCACGAATAACATGGGTGATAGCCATAAGGTGATCATCCACCACACAGGAAAAGTTATACATGGGCATCCCATCAGCGCGGGTGATGACATAATCGCTCAGGTGATCGCCAGGGATCGTAATGGATCCTTTGACCATATCCTGAAAGGTGACATCATTTTTTGAAACATGGAATCGCAGGACAGGTTTTCTACCTTCTGATTCCAGCTTTTGCTTCTCTGTATCAGTTAATTGATAGCAGCGTCCATCATATCCTGTGGATTGACCTTTTTCGACCTGGTCTTTACGTCTTGCTTCCAATTCATCTGCACTGCAGTAACAGGGGTATGCTTTCCCATCATCCAATAATTTTTGTGCGTGCTGCTTGTAGAATTCAAGACGTTTTGACTGACGATAGGGTCCGTATTCTCCACCCGTCTCAGGTCCCTCATCCCAACTCAATCCCAGCCAGAGCAGATCATCTAAAATGGCTTTTTCAGATTCAGGGGTGGATCGTTCCTGGTCTGTGTCTTCAATACGAAGAATGAACTGTCCACCAGAATGCTTGGAAAAGAGCCAATTCATGATGGCCGTGCGGGCATTGCCTATATGTAAATGCCCCGTTGGGCTCGGGGCGAATCGTGTACGTACATTCTGACTCATTGATCTGTAATCCGTGATTTTGAACTTTTAGGTTTTAGGAAATCCTCCTAAAACTCGATTTGACGAGGATGTGATCGTCGCCACTGCGTGAACTGCGATTGCCTCTCCACGACCTATAGAATCCATGCCCTCATTGGTTTTGGCTTTAACGGAGATTAAATCAGCGTTCACGCCAAGGGCATTCGAGAGGTTTTGGATGATCTCTGTGCGATGGGGTAAAAGTTTGGGCGCCTCTGCTAAAACGGTTGAATCAATATGGATTATTGCAAATCCTTTTTTTTTAAGAAGCTCGCCAATCATTTGAAGCAATTCCAAACTATTCGCATTTTTGTATTTGGAATCATTGTCTGGAAAATGCTCGCCAATATCGCCCATCACGGCTGCGCCCAAAAGCGCGTCACCTATGGCATGACAAAGCACGTCTGCGTCTGAATGACCGTCCAATCCTTTTTCAAAAGGGATCTCTACACCACCCAGAATAAGGCGTCTTCCTTTTTTTAATGGATGTAAATCGTATCCAAATCCCGTTTGCATACTCTACTTCTTTGAAATGGTCTCAGCAATATTAAGGTCCCAGGACGTTGTGATTTTGATATTGGTCACTTCTCCTGGAATCGTATAAACAGGATGCCCCAGCCTTTCCACTAGGGCTGCGTCATCCGTGTGTAGACATCCGTCTTGATAAGCCTTTTGATAAGCTTCTTGAATCCAGTCATTACGGAAGCACTGAGGCGTTTGAACACGTTTTAAAATTTCGCGGTTCATTGTTTTAAGAACATGTCCGTTTTCGACTCGTTTAATTGTATCAGCCACAGTAACAACAGGTATAACAGCTCCATGGGCTCTAACCTCTTTAATCAGCTCATCAATTTTATAAGGAGAGATAAAAGGACGCACACCATCATGGATCGCGACAAATGACGCATCAGAAGGCACGACTTTAAGCCCGTTGCGAACAGAATCTTGACGTTCTTCACCACCTGAGATAAATTGAATAACTTTCTGAATATTCCAATGAGAAATCAAATTCTTGCTGGTTTCCACATCCTCCCGCGGCACCACAAGAATGACGCTTTCAATCTCTGCAGCTAAGTCAAACTTCTCTAGTGTGTGAATTAAGATGGGCTTCCCTTGTATCTCAAGAAATTGTTTACGGATGGTTCCACCCATCCGTTTTCCACTCCCCCCTGCAACAACGATTCCTACAGTGTGATTCTTGACATCCACTGGGTCACCATTCATTTTAGTAAATAAACATGGCATCACCATACGAGAAAAAGCGATACTTTTCACGAATGGCTTTACGATAGGCTTTAAACACAAAATCACGACCGCCAAAAGCACAGACCAGCATAAGCAAAGTGGATGCTGGCATGTGAAAATTGGTCAATAAAGCTTTGACGACTTTAAAATCATATGGTGGATAGATAAATTTGTCCGTCCAACCCTGATCAGGTTTGACGTGCCCATCCGTGGTGATTGCGGATTCCAACACACGGACAACAGTCGTACCTATAGCAATAACGCGACCCTTGTTGTCAATGGTCTCATTGATGGCATCTGCTGATTCTTTCGACATGGAAAAATACTCTGAATCCATCTTGTGGCGGGTTAAATCCTCCACCACAATGGGGCGGAAAGTGCCCAATCCCACATGAAGGACGACAGGTACGATTTTAATGTTTTTATGCTCAATTTTTTTAATGATTTTTTTGTCAAAATGGAGTGCTGCTGTGGGTGCTGCCACTGCGCCCCTCTCTTTTGCAAATAATGTCTGATATCTGTCTTTATCAATGTTTTCAGAATCTCTTTTGATGTAAGGTGGTAAAGGCACCTTGCCAATTTTTTCAATGATTTGGTTAAAATCGCCATCATAGTGAAAACGAACAACTCTGCCACCAGAGACGGTATTGTCCACCACTTCACAGTTGAGCTGCCCGGCCACATTCAATTTGTTACCCACACGAACTTTGCGTGCTGGTTTTACCAGCACTTCCCAGAGATCCTTTTCAAGTTCGCGAAGTAGAAAAATCTCCACTTTTGCATTGGTCTTGTCTTTAATCCCTGTCAAACGTGCAGGAAACACCTTGGTTTTATTCACAACCAGACAATCCCCTTCATTCAGGTAATCAATAAATTTTTTAAAATGCTGGTCTTCAATTTTTTGCTCTGCCCTGTCCAAAATCATCATGCGGGAATCGCCCCGTTTTTTTGTTGGATATTGAGCAATGAGTTTTTCTGGTACACTGTACTTAAAATCGGAAAGTTTCATTCCACTCTCCCTGTTGTTTATGGTCAACTGTTTCTATTGTTTAATTCTGGAACAAATTCTCCTGACAGCCTGTTTGTTCGAGACCCAGTAATTGATAGGCTGTCTGCGTGGCTTCCCTTCCGCGAGGTGTGCGTTTTAAAAACCCTTCCTGGATTAGATATGGTTCATAAATTTCTTCAATCGTACCACTATCCTCACCAACAGCCACAGCCAGCGTGTTTAGCCCCACAGGTCCTCCCTGAAATTTTTTAATAATCACAGAAAGGAGCCTTTTATCCATCTCGTCCAGACCATAACAATCAACATCCAGTCTGTCCAGAGATTGCATGGCAATTTCTTTTTGGATTTTCCCATCACTCTCAACTTGTGCAAAATCACGAACGCGACGCAGGAGCCTGTTGGCTACACGGGGTGTGCCCCGCGATCTTTTAGCAATTTCGAGAATGCCCTCTTCATTAGCGTCAACCTGGAGGAGTTTGGCAGACCGTGTTAAAATTTTCGCCAATTCAGGAGGTTGGTAATAACCCAGACGTGAGACCACGCCAAAACGGCTTCGCATAGGGGACGTGATGAGCCCCGCACGGGTGGTGGCCCCTACCAAGGTGAAAGGTGGCAGATCCAGACGAATGGAACGTGCATGGGGGCCGCGATCAATAATGATGTCTAAACAAAAATCTTCCATGGCTGGATAAAGATACTCCTCCACGACTGTGCTGAGACGATGGATTTCGTCAATGAAAAGTACATCCCGTTTTTGCAGATTGGTGAGAATGCCTGCCAGATCACCGGGTCGCTCAAGAGCTGGGCCTGTGGCGGTTTTTATCTGAACAGCCAGTTCGTTGGATAAGAGGTGGGCCAAAGTCGTTTTCCCCAGACCAGGTGGGCCGTAAAAAAGCACGTGATCCAGGGCTTCACCCCGCTCTTTGGCAGCCTGCACAAATACTTTGAGGTTTGATGTAATCTTCTCCTGTCCTACAAATTCATCAAAATTCGTGGGCCTTAAGGAGAGATCAAAAGCCTTCTCTTCCTCAAAAGGAGATGGATCTGTTATGCGATGTTCATCTGTCATTTTCTATCATGAAGTATTGGAATACCATTTAGAATCGCTGTAATGCTTTTTTAATCACTTCTTCAACGGATAGGGAAGCATCTTGTTTGCGTATTTTTTGTACAACGTCCTGGGCCTGTGGTCGCTTGTATCCCAAAGACATCAAAGCAAGGATCGCCTCTTCTGTTCCCGTTTGAATTGGAGCGGCACCCTCCATCCCAATATCACCAATTTTATCCTTGAGCTCAAGAATCAACCGTTCAGCTGTTTTTTTCCCAACCCCTGGTGTTCGGTATAAAGCAGCTTGATCTTGATTCAAAACTGCCCGTTTAAAATCATTTACGGAAATGCCTGAAAGAATTCCCTGAGCCAGCTTGGGACCCACACCTGAAACAGAGATAAGAAGGAGAAAGAGGTCCTTTTCATCAGACGTTAAAAATCCAAACAGTTGCAATGCATCTTCACGAACATGGAGATGGGTTAAAAGCTTGGTTTGATTTCCCACATCTCCTAATCCATTGTAACTTGACAGGGGAATAAGAATATGAAATCCAACACCCTGGTTTTCAAGAACCACATGGGTAGGTGATTTGGCAACCAACCGTCCAGATATGTGTGATAGCATGCTCAAAAAAATTTCCTCTTATCCAAAACGGAGACCGTGACAAAGGGCCACAGCCAATCCGTCAGCCGCATCCTCTTGTAATCCATCCTTGTTTATATTCAGCATTTGGGAAATCATCCACTGGACTTGAGATTTTGAAGCGCTTCCACTGCCAACAACGGCTTGTTTTATTTCCCGTGGCGCATACTCTGCGATCGGGATGTCTTTATCTACTGCGGCCAGAAGAATTACACCTCTTGCATGTCCAAGCTTTAAGGTGGTCTTGGCATTTTGACTAACAAACACCTCTTCAACAGCGACCACGTCAGGTTGACAGCGATTCATCATTTCTTGGAAATAAGTGTGAATCTGTTTAAGCTTTTGCGGAAACGAAAGTTTTGTATTAATGCAAAAATTTCCGTATTCTATTGCTTGTTGATTTCCTTTGTTCACTTCAACGAGACCATAACCCACAGATCGCGTTCCTGGATCAATACCCAAAACCAGCAAAAATCTTACTCCTCAAGATCCGCTTCATCAATATCAAAATTAGAGTAAACTTGCTGGATATCATCCACATCCTCCAAGGCCTCCATTAGTTTGAGCGTCTGTTCTGCCTGTTTCCCTTCAATTTTAACCGTATTTTTTGTGATCATCGTCACCTCTGCAGAGACGGTTGGGATGGATTTTTCATTCAATGCCTCTTTCACACTGGCAAAATTCTCTGGTGCAGAAACTACCTCAAAAACATCATCCTCTGTAACCATATCTTCAGCCCCAGCATCCAGAACCAATTCCATAAGAAGCTCTTCTTCACAATCTTCTTTCTTAACTGCTATCAAACCCTTTTTTTCAAACATCCAGGCCACACATCCAGATTCGCCCAGATTACCATTATATTTGGTCAGAAGATGGCGAACATCTGCAGTTGTTCGATTGGTATTATCCGTCAGTGTATCAATTAAAATAGCCACACCACCTGGACCATACCCTTCATACGATTTTTCTTCATACACAACGCCAGGAAGTTCACCTGTCCCCTTTTTTATGGCCCGTTCAATATTGGCATTAGGCATATTGGCCGCTTTAGCTGTGAGAACTGCTGTTCGCAACCTGGGATTGGAATCCTCATCGCCACCCCCCTCCCTAGCTGCTGTAATGATTTCACGGATGAGTTTGGTAAAAACCTTCCCACGCTCAGCATCAGCCTTCTCTTTTTTCCGTTTAATCGTACTCCACTTGGAGTGGCCCGACATACAAACCTCCTTAAACCTTAATTTGCTATAATTTAATGATTTTTTTGTGGTTTTCCAAGATGAAAATCAAATTTACAAATATAAGGAGAAAATGGGCATAAATGGCTTAAAAAAGCGCCTCTAACTCAAACAAGAAGCGCCACTCTGGTAACTATTTAATGATGGGATAAAGAAAATTATTGTCCTGGCAACTCACTTTTTAGAACATTCACCTTGCAGCGTACAATCCACGCGTCATGGTAGCCTTTTTGAACAGCTTTTCCCACTAAATCTTTGGCTTCCTCATATGACTGACAGTCTCCCACGCGTAATTTATATTGGGATGCTTCATGAATCAAATAAACATCCTCTGCAAACTTCAATATTGCCTCTCTTTTGGCTTCCCAAGCCTTCTGTTCATCTTTCGCAGTTAAAAGCTGAACACGATGACCTTGAACCTGAACCATCTCTCCTGTTGAATAATCTGTTGAAACGGTTTCTGAATTACCCTGAATACGATCCTGCGATCGATTTTTTTCAACAGGTTTCGAATCTTTTGGTGTAATAATGATATCATCGTCATCGAGCGTTAAAGGATCAAAATCTTCAATAAGCGCTGGGGTTCCCTCATCCGTTTTAGATTCTGTACTGGATTTCCATCCAAATTGAGAAGTGGAACACGAAATGAGAAACAAAGCAAGAAACAGACAATATAGAATCAAATTTTTCATATGAATGCTCCAAATCGTACAATGCGTGACGTTATTTACATATGAATATACAAAATTGAGCAAGCGCGTTCAAGTGAATTTTAAAAAGATTCACCAAGAGCCATTAAAATATAACAAATTTTTATGAAAAATTGTTTGACAAAGAAATTTTTTTCTATATATTAAGTTAATATATCCAAAAAAATCACAAACCAATATTTTCAATATATACTGTCAAAAGGAGGTGAAACCAAGGAAAACGCTGCACCAGAAAAATGCAAGACCAATCAAGGTTAAAAATTGGAGGAGAAAATGAATCACAAACTCAGACTATCTCTTATAATCGTTCTCTGTATGGCTGTTACAATGGCCACTTTTGGAAGCAACGGAACCCAAATTGGAACCATTGGCGCACGATCCTCAAGCATGGGAGCTAACTTCCGGGGATTGGCGGACGACTGGACCGCTGCTTTTTACAATCCTGCAGGATTAACACAATTTGACAGCAAATTCACCATTGGTGGTATGGTTTCGTTAATTAGACCTACTGGTAGTTACACTGCATTGGCATACCCAGAATTAGTATCACCGTTCACTGTGCTTGATGATAAAGAACACGATCTGAAAGAAAAAAACTTTCTTGTTCCCTCTTTTGGATTATACTACCGAATGTCTGAAAAAGTGGTTTTGGGACTTGGTGTTTTCGCACCTTTTGGATTGGGTACAGAGTGGGATATTTACTCGCTTCCTGCTGGATATCCTGATCCAACACAATCAACTTTAACGGAAAAATACGAACACTACAGTGATCATCAAGTAATTAATGTCCAACCGACCGTTGCTTTCCAGCTCTCTGACAAACTCTCCCTTGGTATTGGTATCAGCTACATCTGGGGTAAAATGGACCTTGACATCGTTAACATACTTTTTCTCCCAGCAGCAGTATTAGGTGGTTTTCCTGGAATTGTTGAAAGCAGCTTAAGCGGGTCAGGATCGACTTTTGGCGCCACTGTGGGGCTCTTGCTCAAGGCCACTGAAAAGCTGTCCATTGGCGTGAGCGCCCGCTACGCTCAGGATCTGGCCATGACTGGCGACCTGACTCAAAAATCATTGCTCTATTTACAGGCTTTAAATACCAATGAATTGGAATATGATATTGAAGCCGATCTCCCGCTTCCAATGACCGCGGGCATTGGTTTTGCTTACAGAGCTTCTGATAAACTGGTCATCACAGCTGACGCTTCTTACACCAAGTGGGATAGCTGGGGCGACATCGATGTGAAAGTAAAGGATGGTGATGATGTGGCCCTTAAACAGGATTGGGAAAACACTATGGAGTACGGTGCAGGTTTTGAATACAAAGCCATGGACAAAGAGGACAAAGCACTGTTTATCCGCGGCGGATTTTATACTGTAGACACGCCTGCGCCTGATGAAACCATGAGCCCTACGATTTTGGACCCAACAAGAAGATTGGTCATAACAGGCGGACTGGGACTGGATATGGGCAAAATCGCCCTGAGTATAGGTGGCGAATACCTCATATTTAAGGATAATGAAATTGATGAATACAATTTAGGCCAACAAGAGCTGCAACCAGGTTTAACGGTTAACACACCCGAAAACTACGCAGGTACTTACAAATTCAACGCCATTGTTGCTTATATTGAAATGGTTGTGAAAATCAATTAGATAATTGAAATAATAACAAAAGAGCCAGGGCATTTGCTCTGGCTCTTTTTATTTAATTAAAAAGTTAACGAATTAACGAAATTTTCCTGATTTTTATATACTTTCGTGTTTCCATCTTGATAAAATAAACTCCTGAAGGTACATTTGCACCCTGATCATCTTGTCCATCCCAAGACACAGTATGGCGCCCTTGACTTTGAACATCTTGAAAAAGCTTTCGAATCTCTCTGCCTCTCACATCAAACAACTTTAATGAGACAACCATGGGTTGATCCAGCTCGTATTGAATCACTGTTTGTGAATTAAAAGGATTGGGATAGGGAGAACCCAGATAACATTTTTGGGGATTATTTTGGGATCCTGAAATCCCCGTCAACACACTTATGCGAAATATTTTATCGCACCATCTTCTCAGCCCCTGTTGATCTTCAGCGCGCACCCTCCAATAGTAAATGCCGTCAGGGAATGATGGCTTTATTGAAAGCATGGAATGGCTGATATTGGCCATTTGAATGGTATCATCTGAATTGAATGTGGAATCAGGGCTTAAAAAGAAGTGATATGTAATCACATCCCCAGTATCTAAGTTGACAGATTCTGACCATTGAAAGACAATAAAGGAATTGAAGTGAGAAAAAGTCGAATCCATAGGGGGTGAAATAAGATGGAATGGCTCAGGTGGATCAACAATAGGAAGAGTAATGATTTGAAAACGATCTGAATCCCCAACAAAAAAGGAGTCTGTAACTGCCACATCCACATTGAAGGTACCTGTCCAGTTTGCTGGAGGTGTGATTTCAATAGTCCAATTGGTTGAATCCAATAACAGCGTGAGTGGATCAGGAACATGGATATCAATATTAAGATCTTCAATGGGATCATTTAAATCATGAATATATGGCTGCAAAGAGAGTTTAAAAGAGGTGTCTTCAAAAAAAGTAGTGTCAGGAAAACCAGAGATAAAAGGTGGCACATTATAAACCACATCAATGTGTGACCCTTTTAGTGAATCAATAGAAAGAATTCCTTCCAAATTGAAAAACTGTACTTGCGAAAGACGAAGAGAAGTCGTACAGCTTGTATCGTAATCAATTGACAAGTTGATATCTAAAAGCGAGGGTGCCCACTGAGAATCAGGAAAACCTTTTTGATATGCAGAAAATCCAGCAATAAAAATAGTCGAATCTGATATAAGATAAAAAGGCGAATCCCACGTTTCAGTCAGGGTGCCCTCATTGGAAATATCCATAATAGTGATAAACTCAGGATTATAATCCAAACGAAGCTGGTAGGCAATTAACGAATCCCTCTCGTCAAATCCTGATAGAAAGACGGGAAGTTGAAACGCTACATTTTGACAAACTG
>Ga0180432_10011184_pt1 | contig 10613 bp, 10 predicted proteins | sample SS_ome_10_FD_132414 | JGI IMG/M metagenome (GOLD analysis project Ga0180432, IMG submission 132414) | Hypersaline lake sediment archaeal communities from the Salton Sea, California, USA - SS_1_MS_2 metaG | ecosystem: Environmental > Aquatic > Non-marine Saline and Alkaline > Hypersaline >...
AGCGCGGCGGGCGACCATGACAGCGTGGTGGCGTGGCAGCCGTATTCGTTGTCCGTCTGCCAGGCCGCGACATGCGGGTTCCGCCCGTAGCGGTCGGCGACCAGCGTCACGATCCGGCGGCATTCCTCGTGATACCCGGCATGGCTGAAGCAGTAGTGCCGGCGCGATCCGAAGCCGCGCGGCCGGCCCTCGGAGTCGAGGGCCAGCATGTCGGGGTGGCGCGTCAGCATCCAGCGCGGCGGCGTCGCGGTCGGCGTACCCAGCACCACCTTCAGCCCCGCCGCACCCAGCGTGTCGATCGCCGCGTCCAGCCAGTCCCAGTCCAGCCGGCCGGGTTCCGGTTCGATCCGGCTCCAGGCGAATTCTCCGACCCGGACCCAGGTCAGACCGGCCTCGGCCATGCGGCGGGCATCCTCGGCCCAGATCGCCGGATCCCAGTGTTCCGGGTAGTAGCAGACTCCAAGGCTGCGCGGACCGGGCGTCACGGGATCACCCGATGCTCGGCCTGTCCGGCCACCCCGGTTTCCAGCGCGAAGGTCTTGCCCGCCGCCGCCTCGTCCGTCAGGCCGACGGCGGCCGACGTCACGAACAGCGTCGTCAGGTCGGGGCCGCCGAAGGCCGGGCAGCTCGACTGGCTGGCCGGAACCTGCCAGACCTCGGCAAGGCTGCCGTCAGGCGCATAGCGGGCGACACGGCCGGCCCCCCATTGCGCGTTGCAGAAATACCCCTGCGCATCGATCACCGCCCCGTCGGGCGAGAAGTCCTCTGCCGACAGATCGAGCCAGACCTCGGGGTCGCCCGCGGGCCAGCCATCGGCCTCGGCCAGCCGCTGGCGCATGATCCTGCCGGTGACCGTGTCGGTATAGAAGGCATGGCCACCGTCGATGGCGAAGCAGATCGCGTTGCTGATCGTCACCCCGGCCACAAGGCGGCGAACCTCGCCGCGATAATAGCGGTAGATGGCGCCCGCCCCCGGTTCGGCGTTCAGCCCCATCGTCCCGATCCAGAACCCGCCCCAGGGATCGGCCCGGCCATCGTTCGACCGCGTGACCGGGTTGTCGGCCTCCAGCGGGGCCAGCGTCTCGGCCTTGCCGGTGTCGATGTCGAAGCGCATCAGCCCGGTGGCGCCGGCGATCAGCAGGGTCCGCGCGTCGATCCAGCCCGCCGCCGAGACATGGGTGTCGAACTGCCATGTCCGCTCGCCGCCACCCTCGCGCGTCAACAGGCGCTTCGACAGGATATCGAACCAGAACAGCTGCGCGCGGTCCGGGTGCCACAGCGGGCCCTCGCCCAGCCGGCATGCCGTGTCGCTGAAGACCCGCATCGTCATGCCATCACCCGATCGTGGGCCGCGACGATCTCGCGCGCGCGGGCGGCGACCTCGGCGGCCGAGTACCCCGGCCGGTAAAGCTGCGAACCGATGCCGAAACCGGCGATCCCGGCGCGGACCCAGGCGGCGAAATCCGCCGGCCCGACGCCGCCGACGGCGTAGCTTTCGGTGCCAGGCGGCAGGACGGCGGCGAGGGCCGCGTAGCCGTCCGGCCCGAGCCGGAAGGCGGGAAAGAGCTTCAGCCCGTCCGCACCGGCGCGCAGGGCTGCGAAAGCCTCGGTCGCGGTGAAGACGCCGGGGTAGGACAGCAGGCCCGCCGCCTTCGTGGCGCGGATGACCTCGGGATTGCAGTCGGGCGAGACGACAAGCCGGGCGCCGATCTTCGCAAGCCGGTCCACCGCCCCCGGCTCCAGCACCGTTCCAGCCCCGATCAGGGCGGCATCGCCCGCCGTTTCCACCATCGTGGCGATGCTGGCGTAGGGATCGGGAGAGTTCAGCGGCACCTCGATCCGGGTGATCCCGGCATCGACGAGCGCGCGCGCCACGGCCGCGGCCTCGTCCGGGCGGATGCCGCGCAGGATCGCGATCAGGCGACGGGTCATTGCACGCGTTCTCCAAGGCTGGCATGGGCCGCCAGCAGGCCGCCGCGCGTCATCGCGTCGGCCGGCAGGATCGGGGCGGCGACACCCTGCGCGGCCAGGGCCTGCCGGTAGGCACCGGCGATCCCGGCCTCGCCGACGATCCGCACCTCCTGCCCCAGCCAGTAGGGCCGCGCGGCGGCCAGTTCGATCCCGATCAGAAGGCCGGAAAGCCGCGCGCGCGCCGCTTCGGGCCGAAGATCGCGCAGCAGCGCGGCCGCCCGGATCGCGAACAGTTCCGCGGCGATCGCGGCGGGGCGCGACAGCGCGTCGGACACCGCCGCGGCAAAGGCCGCATCGTCCCAGCCGTCGCCCTGCACCGCGTGGCGCAGCACGGACCCGTCCCTGAGCAGCGCGAACAGTTCGCCGGTCATGAAGGTGCGGAAACTCACGACCTCGCCGGCGCTGACATGTGCCCATTTCGTGTGGGTGCCCGGCAGGCAGACGATCCCGTCGAAACCGGGAAAGGCCGCCAGGACGCCGGCGATCTGGGTCTCTTCGCCGCGCATCACGTCGGGCGGATCGTCCTGCCGGATGCCGGGCAGAAGATAGACGCGCAGCCGCTTGTCGGCGGTGGCGACGCGGGTCGCGCGATCGGACGAGGGCGGCGGGCAGGGCACGGCGGCATAGGGCGCCTCGGCCCAGCCCTGTCGCGATCCGGCCATGCCGCAGCACACCACCGTCAGCGCGCCCTCGGCGGGCAGGACATCGGCCAGCAGGCCAAGCAGGGCCGGTTCGTAGCCGTCCGGCTGCATCGTGGCCATGCCGCAGCCCGCGCGGCGTTCGTCCAGCACCCGGGCATCCGGTGCCATCAGCCACAGGCGCAGCTGCGTCGTCCCCCAGTCCGCCGCGACCCATGCCACCTTGCCGCCCGCCGCCGTCATCAGCCCGTCACCACCACGCCGCCATCCACCACCAGGGCCTGCCCCGTCATCATGCGGCTCGCGTCCGAAGCCAGGAACAGCGTCGCCGCGACCACGTCGCGGGGTTCGAGATGTTCCTTCAGGCACTGGCGGTCCATGTGGCCGGCCAGCGCCTCGGGCGTTGCCCACTTGTCGCGCTGCGCCTGGGTCAGAACCCAGCCCGGCGCCAGCGCGTTCACCCGGATCCGGTCCGGCCCGAACTCGCGCGCGAGGCTGCGGGTCATGCCGTTGATGCCGGAATTCGCCGCCGTGTAGACCGGGTAGCCGCTGTTGCCCATCATGTAGCTGATCGAACTGAAATTCACGATCGCCCCGCCACCCGAAGCGCGCATCCCCGGCACGACGGCCTGCGCGGCGAAGAAATAGGCCTTGAGATTCACCGCCATCATCGCGTCCCAGAAGTCCGGTGTCACGTCTTCCGTGGCGTGGCGCTGATCGTTGGCGGCGTTGTTGACGAGAATGCGCACCGGGCCGTGCGCCTCGGCGGCGGCGGCGATGGCGGCCTTCAGGGCGTCGGTGTCGGTGATGTCGGCGCGCAGGAACAGCGGCGGATTGCCGGTGCTGCGGCCGATCTGGTCGGCGAAGGCGCGGTAGTCGGACCGCCCGACGAAGGCGACGCGCGCGCCCTGGCGCAGGAAGCCCTCGGTCAGCGCCGCGCCGATGCCGGAACCGCCGCCGGTGATGAACACGGATGCCCCGTTCAGGTCGGGAAAGACGGGATCGGTCAATGCGCTGCGCTCCACGAAACCGGGATATCGGCGGCGATCCGGCGCCCGGGACCGGCCCGCGCGATGCGGACGGCCGGTGGCGTGCAACGATCCCCGGTCATGCGACCTTCCCGGGCCGCGCCCAGGCCGGCAGCCAGTCGCCATGCGCGGCAAGCAGATCGTCGACCAGGCTGCGGATCTGGCGCAGATCGAGTTCGGCGGCGGTATGCGGATCCATGTAGGCGGCATGGTAGATGTGGCGCACGTCCTCCTCCAGCAGCGCCCGGACCGTGAGTTCCTGCACGTTGATCTGGGTTCGCATGAGCGCGACCAGCTGCGGCGGAATGTCCGTCACCGTCGAGGGCTGCACGCCGTTGGCATCGACAAGGGCCGGCGTCTCGACCGCCGCGCCGTCGGGAAGCTGCGGCACCTGGCCCCGGTTGGGCAGGTTCGCGTAGGCGACATAGGGCGTGTCGGTGACGACGGCGTTCATCATCTCGGCGGCGAATTCGTGGGATTTCGGCACCTCGATCCCGCCGGCGGCGGCCAGCGCCCGCGCCTGTTCGGCCCAGCCCTCGGCCTGTTCGACGCAGCGCAGGGGATATTCGTCCAGCGGGATCCGGAACGTCTCGATCAGGTCGTCGCGCCCGTCCTTGACGAACCACGGCACGTATTCCGCGAGATGTTCGGAGCTTTCGGTGCAGAAGTAGCCGAGGTGATCCATGACCTCGTAGCGCACCATGTTCCAGCACCGTGGCATCAGCAGCGGCGGCTTGGGCAGGCGCCCGGCGCGGTAGCCCTCTCGCATGCGGGGATAAAGGTCGCGCCCCGCGTGTTCGAGGCGCAGAAAGAAGGCGACGTGGTTCACGCCCGCCACCCGGTAGCGGATCTCGTCGGCCGGGATGTCGAGATCATGGGCAAGTTCCGCGACCGTGTTCTGGACCGAGTGGCACAGCCCCGCCTGCCGGACCTGCGGATAGCGCGCGGCCAGCGCCCAGGTGTTGATCGCCATCGGGTTGACGTATTGCAGCAGCAGCGCATCGGGGCACAGCCGCGCCATGTCGGCGGCGACCGCCCACAGATGCGGCACGGTGCGCAGCCCGCGCATGATCCCGCCCACGCCAAGCGTGTCGCCGATGGTCTGCCGCAGCCCGTGTCGCCTGGGAACGTCGAAGTCGATCACGGTGGCGGGGCGATAGCCGCCGATCTGGAACGCGGTGACGACGAAATCGGCCCCGTCGAGCGCCCGCGCGCGGTCGCCCGTCGTTTCGACCGTCGCGCCCGTGCCCATCGTGGCGATCATCTTCTCGGCCACGACGCGGCTTTCCTCCAGGCGCTTCGGGTCGATGTCCATCAGCGCGATCCGCGCATCCCGGAGGGACTCGAAATGCAGCATGTCGCCGACGATGTTCTTCATGAAGATCGTCGATCCGGCACCGATGAACGCGAGCTTTACGGTCACTTGACAGCCCCCAGCGTGAGACCGGCGATGAAGTGGCGCTGCATCAGGAAGAAGATCGCGACCGGCGGGATCGCCGCGACGATGCTGCCCGCGCTCATCAGGTGATACTGCGCCACGAATTGCGAGTTGAACGAGGTGATGCCGGCCGTCACCGGCTGGGCATCGGGGCCCTGCGTCAGGACCAGCGCCCAGAAATAGTCGTTCCAGATGAAGGTGAAGATCAGCACCGACAGGGCGGCGATGGCGGGTCGCATCAGCGGCAGCACCACGAACCAGAAGATCCGCCATTCGGCGACACCCTCGACCCGCGCCGCCTCGATCAGTTCGTAGGGCAGGGCACGGATGAAGTTGCGCATGAACAGCGTGCAGAACCCGGTCTGGAAGGCGATGTGAAACAGCACCAGCCCCAGCTTGGTATCGTAAAGGCCCATGCCCACCGTCAGGTCGCGCACCGGCACCATCAGGATCTGGAACGGCACGAAGTTGCCGGCGATGAACATGAAGAAGATCAGAAGGTTGCCGCGAAACCGGTAGATGCCGAGGGCAAAGCCCGTCATGCAGGACAGCGCGACGGCGCCCAGCACGGTCGGCACCGTGATCAGGACCGAGTTCATCAGGTAGCGCGGCATGTCGGATTCGAAGAACACGCGGCCGTAGTTGGTGAACAGTTCGAAGCTGGACGGCACGCCCCAGTAGTTGCCCTGGGTGAAATCGGCGAAGGGCCGGATCGAGAAGACCATCACCGCGATGAGCGGCAGCAGCCACAGCACAAGCGCCAGCGGCAGGAGCGACTGGTAGGCGACCTGCGCCGCGCGCGAGCGTTGCTGGATCGGTTTGGGGAACATCGCGTCTCTCCCTCAGCCGCGCCGCGCGTCGCGTTCGTCGCGCCACATCTGCCACAGGAAGTAGCCGATGAAGACCAGCATGATCAGGAACAGCACCACCGCGATGGCCGAGCCGTAGCCCATCCGGAACCCGTATTCGCCCAGCGCCTTCTCGAACATGTAGAACGACAGCACGCGGGTGGAACCGAACGGCCCGCCGTTGGTCATGACCGAAATCAGGTCGAAGCTGCGCAGCGCGCCGATGATGGTGACCACGAAGGCGATGAAGGTGGCGGGCCGAAGCTGCGGCAGGATCACGAACCACAGCATCTTCCAGCCCTTCGCGCCGTCCAGCCGTCCGGCCTCCACCTGTTCGGGATCCACCGCGTTCAGCCCGGTCAGGTACAGGATCATGCAATAGGCGGTCTGCGGCCAAAGCCCGGCCGCGATGATCCCGTAGGTCGCCAGATCGGGGTCGCCGAGGATGTTGACGGTGCCGAGGCCCAGCGCCTGCAGGATGGCGTTCAACAACCCCTCGCGCGGCAGGTAGAACCACGAGAACACCAGGCCCACCACGACCTGGCTGAGCACGAAGGGAAAGAAGAACAGCGACTTGTAAAGCCGGATTCCCGCGACCGTCTGGTTCAGGAACAGCGCGATGAACAGCCCCGCGGGGATCGCCAGCAGGTACAACGCCAGCCATTTCACGTTGTTCCACAACGAGACTTCGAAGTTGCGATCGGTCAGCAGCTCTTCGTAGTTGGCCAGGCCGACATAGGTGGCCTCGCCCAGACCGTCCCAGCGGTAGAAGGAGATGCCGAAGCTCTGGAAGATCGGGGTGATCACGTAGACGACGAAGAACAGGACGCCCGGCAACAGGAACAGCAGCGGCGTCACCGTCATGCGGTTGCGTCGCAGCCAGGTCTGGTCCGTTCCGGCCATGCTCATGGGGTGGGTCGCTCCGGTGTGGTCACGGCATGCGAAAGCCTGTCGGGCCGGCTTGCGGATGACGTGAACGGGCCGGGCCGGCGGCCCGCGTCGGGTGGGACGCGGGCCGCCGGGGTCGCCGGTTACTGGTAGATGCGCTGGCGCGCGGATTCGAGGCGCGCGAGGATGTCGTCGAGGTTGTCGGGGAAGACCATGAACTCCTGCAGGCCTTCCATCCCGACCGACGCCATCTCGGCCGGCCAGTCGCGGTCGAAGAACTGGGCGATGCCGCCCTGCGCGTTGCCCGACAGCATCGCGAAGCCCTGCTGGATGAACTCGTCATCCGCGACCGAGGCATTCGCGTTGACCGGAAGCTGGCCCAGCCCCTCGGGGCCGTTGATCGCGGTCTGCACCTCGGCCGAGGTGACGTATTTCAGGAAGGCGCGGGCCGCGTCGACGTTCTGGGCGCCGGCGGCGACATGGAAGGTGTCGGTCGGGGCGTCCTCGCCCTGCGGCAGGCCGGGGGTGATGATCGGGAACTGGTAGAAATCCAGCTGGTCGTCGGTCAGCCCGCCGTTGCGCAGCTGGTCGACCGCGAAGTTGCCCATCAGGTAGGCGGCGGCCTCGCCGTTGATCATGAACGGCAACGCCTCTTGCCAGCTGTAGGTCTGGTGATCCGCGATGAACGCGCCCATGTCGATCAGCTGCCGCCAGTTGGCGAAGGTCTGCCGCACGCGGTCGTCGGTCCAGGCCACTTCGCCGCGGGCGAGTTGCATGTGGAAATCGAAGCCGTTGGTGCGCATGTTCAGGTAGTCGAACCAGCCGCCGGCGGTCCACAGGAACTTGGTGCCGATCGTGTAGCAGGCGCGGCCCGAGTCCACGATCGCCTGGCAGTTGGCCAGTTCCTGTTCCCAGGTTTCCGGCTCGCTCAGCCCCAGTTCGTTGAAGATGTCTTCGCGGTAGTACACGCCCCACTGGTAGTAGGTGTAGGGCACGCCCCAGGCGCGGCCATCCTGGGTCAGCGCGCCGCGCACCGATTCAAGCCCGGCGAAGTCGCCCGCGTCCCACCACTCGGTGATGTCCATGAACAGGCCGGCATCGACATAGGGCCCCATGCGGTTGGCGGCGTACCAGTTCACCACGTCAGGCGGGTTCGCCGACAGCACGTTGCGGATCTGGGTCTTCCAGGCCTCGCGGTCGACGATGGTCAGATCGACCGTCAGGTCGGGATGCATCGCATCGAAATCGGCGGCCAGACCCTCCATCACCGCGCGGGGGCCGGGGTTCGACATGTCCGAAACGATGCGCAGCGTTCCGCTGAGCGCGCCGTGGGCATCCGCAAACGCGGCGCCCGCCAACATGGTGGATGCGGCCAGCGCCGCGACGCCGGTCTTGTAAATGGATCGCATGGTGTCCTCCCTGGTGATCCCGTTTACAGGCTACAGTTTCATTATTTGATACTTTGTTTCCTATATTGAAATCCTACCGCGAGTCAGCCTAGTCTTGTCAACACCAAACCAGCGGCCGGTTCGCCGGGGGCCGAGGAGGAGCGGGCAGAGATGGACAAGCGCGCAGCCGGGGACGGCACCGTCGCCAAGGCACTGTCGGTGATGGACGAGGTGGCCGGCTTCGGCCGTCCGGTGCGCTTCGCCGAACTGCTGGACCGCTCGCCCTATCCCAAGGCCACGCTCTACCGCTTCGTTCAGGTTCTGACGAGGCAGGGCATGCTGCATTTCGATCCGGACCGGCAGACCTACGCGCCGGGCCTGCGCCTCGTGCGGCTTGCGCATGCGGCCTGGCAGAGCTCGGCCCTGGCCCCGATCGCGCGTCCGCATGTCGACGCGCTGTCCGAGGCGGTGGGCGAAACGGTGCACCTGGCGCAGCTTGACGGGGCGCAGGTGCTGTATGTCGACAAGCGCAACGCGCGGCAGCCGATCGAGATGTATTCCGCCGCGGGCAAGATCGGGCCGGCCTACTGCACCGGCGTCGGCAAGGCGATGCTGGCGTTCCTGCCCGAGGACCAGCTGGCCGAGGCGATCGCGCAGCAAAGCTTTCATCGCTTCACCCCGCGAACCCTGACGACCGAGGCCGCGCTGCGCGCCGACCTCGCCGACATCCGCGCCCGCGGATTCGCCTGGGACAAGGAAGAACATGAACCCGGCATCATCTGTCTCGCCCACCCGATCCTGACCCGCGCGGGCCGCGTTCTGGGGGCGATTTCCGTCACCTCCTCGACCGCGCGCGAGACGCTGGAGGGGCTGGAGGCACACCTGCCGCGGATCAGCGCCGCGGCCGGGGCGATCGCGGCGGAGGCGCAGGACTGGCGCTTCCCCGACGCGGCGGAATGAACGGCGCACGAGGGGGGAACCGACGGCAATGTCAGGGCTGCAACTGACCAACGTGATCAAGCGCTACGGCGCGACCCAGGTGATCCACGGCGTGGACCTGACCATCGAGGATGGCGAGTTCTGCGTGTTCGTCGGGCCGTCGGGCTGCGGGAAATCCACGCTTCTGCGCATGGTCGCCGGGCTGGAGGAAACGACGGAAGGCCGGATCGCCATCGGCGGTCGCGACGTCACGCGCACCGATCCCGCCGAACGCGGCGTCGCCATGGTGTTCCAGACCTATGCCCTCTACCCGCACATGACGGTCGAGGAGAACATGGGCTTCGGCCTGCGCATGACCGGCCACCCCAAGGCCGAGATCCGCGCCAAGGTCGCCGAGGCGAGCCGGATCCTGAAGCTCGACGACTACCTGGCCCGCAAGCCCAAGGCCCTGTCGGGCGGTCAGCGCCAGCGCGTGGCGATCGGGCGGGCCATCGTGCGCGGGCCCGAGGTGTTCCTGTTCGACGAGCCGCTGTCGAACCTCGATGCCGAACTGCGTGTCGACATGCGGATCGAGATCGCGCGGCTGCACAAGGAAATCGGCGCGACGATGATCTACGTCACCCACGACCAGGTCGAGGCGATGACGCTGGCCGACAAGATCGTCGTCCTGCGCGCCGGCCGGGTCGAACAGGTCGGCTCGCCCATGCAGCTCTACGCCGATCCCGACAATGTCTTCGTCGCCGGCTTCATCGGCTCGCCGTCGATGAACTTCCTGGACGCGGTGGCGGAAACCGGCGCCGTCCGCATCCCGATGCTGGGCGACCTGCGCATCGAGGCATCGGTGGCGCTTCCCGCGCCCGGGGCCGCCGTGCGCGTCGGCCTGCGCCCGCAGCACCTGTCGATCACACCCGGCGACACCCCGACCGGCGTCGTGCTGGATATCCGCGAACGTCTTGGCGCGGTGTCCTACGACTATCTTCTCGCGCCGGGGAACCAGAAGATCATTGTCGAAACCCGCGACGGCACGGACTTGCCCGAGGGCCGCGACGTCACCGTCGCCTTCGATCCCGCCGACGCGCTGTTCTTCGATGCCGGGAGCGGCCAGCGCCTGCGCTGACGGGTGGCGGGGGCCGCAGACCGGGCCGCAGACCGGGCCGGTGCCCGGCCAGGATCGTTTGGCCCGGCGCGGCCGGATGGGCGGCTTGCCGGGGGCGGACCGGTTGCCACGCGCCACGGCGGATGCCCCGGGGTCGTCCTCTCTGCCGTCGCACTCGCCACGACCGTCACGCTCCGGTCACGACGCGAGAACGAGACCTGAGCCTGAAGCGATCATGTCGCAGGAAATCGGGATGATTGTGGTAGCGGAGGAGGGACTTGAACCCCCGACACGCGGATTATGATTCCGCTGCTCTAACCAACTGAGCTACTCCGCCCCGAACGATGGCGGAGGTAAGCGAGCCTTTGGCGTGCGTCAA
>Ga0180432_10011186_pt1 | contig 10611 bp, 13 predicted proteins | sample SS_ome_10_FD_132414 | JGI IMG/M metagenome (GOLD analysis project Ga0180432, IMG submission 132414) | Hypersaline lake sediment archaeal communities from the Salton Sea, California, USA - SS_1_MS_2 metaG | ecosystem: Environmental > Aquatic > Non-marine Saline and Alkaline > Hypersaline >...
CGACTCGAGCTCGACACCGTCGAAACGGCGTGTCGCGTCGAGAACGGCATCATCGCCCCGAGTTCGAGCGTCATCGACGATGACGCGAACAGCTGCCTCTACCTCATCGCTCGCGTGGGCATGACGGCGGCTTGCAAAATGCAGTCTTGCTTGGCGTAGGGAATCCAGAACGCGCATAGGTCGATTGTATCCGCCCCTTACTCGGTAGCATGGCCTATGTCTCAACCACAATCAGCACCATGGCGGATCTGGTGGCGCGCAACGCTATCGCATCCAAAGGACGTATCTTCACACCTGGGCGATTCCTTCACACTCCTCACGGACCGAGAGGCCTCGCCCGCCGACCTCGCACCAATTCACGTGATCGTGGACGCCGATCCCGAAGACCACGTCCTGAACGTTGAGGGACTGCGCCACGTCATCATTCCCTTCGCAGGGGTTCGACCAGGCCTGCGCAACCGTATGCTTCAGCGCCCGCATCTCACGCTGCACAATTCCCACTACAACGCACCTTTCGTCGTGCAACATGTGCTCTCCCTGCTTCTCTCGAGCGCAAACAAGATCGTCAGGTTCGATCGTGCACTCAGGCGAGGTGACTGGCAGGGAGGTGATGGACCCACCCAATCACGCGACCGCTGGGATGCACCCCACTCCATGTATCTACGCGGCAAGGTTGCACTCCTGGTTGGCTATGGGGCCATTGGCCAGGGCCTGGTTGCGCCTCTACACGCCCTGGGCATGAAGGTTCGCGCGATTCGTCGCACGCCATCAGCACGAGACGAGGTACCCACCTCACCCCTATCGGCCTTGAAGGCCGAGCTTGCGTCTGCCGATGTGGTCGTGATTTCTCTACCCGGTACGGACGAAACCCGAGGTCTGTTCGATCAAGACATGTTCGATGCCATGAAAGACCAGAGCATCCTGATCAACGTCGGCCGCGGCAACATCCTCGATGAAAAGGCGGCCTGGAATACGTTGAATTCAGGAAAACTCCACGCGATGGGACTCGACGTCTGGTGGCTTTACCCGAAAAATCGGGATGAGGAGGCCAAACCCATACAGCTTCCCTCGGCGTACCCATTTCATGAGCATCCTGACGTGATCATGAGTCCACACCGCTCCAATGCCGTCGAGGAGTGGCGCGCCGCGAGCGCGCGTGACGTCCTTTTGACGATCGAGGCGTTGAGGAGTGGTAGCGATCTGCGTCGAAATCTCGTCAATTTGGACGCTGGGTACTGATGAAAACGCTGCGGTGCATGGTCAATGGCCATGCACCGCAGTCGGACAATTCTTCGAAAATTCAGAACGCGTTTAGGCGGCTACGCTACCCTTCGCCACCTCGACGAGGTGGGCGAACGATTCAGGTTCCCGCACGGCAAGGTCTGCAAGAATCTTGCGGTCGACCTCGACCCCTGCAACCTTCAGGCCTTGCAGAAAACGGCTGTAACTGAGCCCATGGGCGCGCGAGGCCGCATTGATACGCGAAATCCACAAGCGACGCATCACAACTTTCTTGTCTCGGCGATCCCGATATTCGTAGTCAGCTGCGTTCAGAAGGGTTTGCTGAGCGATACGGAAGCTCTTAGAACGGAGTCCCCAGTATCCCTTGGCAGCCTTCAGTACTTTCTTGTGCTTGGCACGACGAACAGTGCCGGTCTTGGCGCGTGGCATCTAATCCCCTCCCCTAATCGTACGGAAGCAGCGCTTTGATGCGGTCCGCTTCAGGTTTCGCGAGGATCAGATCGGTTCGGCCCTGCCGGATTCGCTTGCCTGACTTCTTGAAGTTCAGGTGTCGCTTTCCGGAGCGCATCGCCTTGACCTTACCTCGCCCAGTGATTTTCACACGGGCTTTGGTGCCCTTATGGGTCTTTAGTTTCGGCATTGCTCGTCCTTTCTCCTATTCGTGATTTGCGCATCGTGCGCTTTGTGGGCGGCGTACTTCTTGGTGACCTAGATGGATGCTTCAGAGGCTGCGTCGGTGGTGCCTTGTGGCGCACTCACGTTGACTTCGCCATCTTCCGCAACTGCCTTGGAGTCCTTCGCTTCCGAGGAGGGTCGAAGCGTCATGTTCATGTCCATACCCGCGATTTGCGGAGGCTGATCCACGACACCAAGATCCGCGACATCCTGCGACACTCGGTTCAGCAGTTCCTTACCCAATTCGGGGTGCGTACGTTCCCGACCTCGAAACATGATGGTGATTTTCACCTTGTGGCCGCCCTTGAGGAAGCGACGCACGTGATTCACCTTCGTTTGGAAGTCATGATCACCGATCTTCACGCGGAACTTGATGGCCTTGAGCTCCTGCTGGCGGGAGCGCTTCCGAGCCTCCTTCTCTTCCTGCTGGAGCTCGTAGCGATACTTCCCGTAATCCATGAGCCTGGCAACGGGAGGTTGAGCACGCTCCCCTACCAGAACAAGATCAAGATCCTCTTCACGCGCACGCCTCATTGCATCACGCGTATCGACGATGCCAACCTGGCCACCGTCCGCTTCGATAAGTCGTACTTGCCGTACCCGAATCTGATCGTTCACCTTCAGGTCCTTCGCGATGGACGCCACCTCCAGTGCGTGTCCTAGAGTCCTGCTCTAGGCACGGCGCACCATCGTAGCAGACCAATGCCTGACGCACAACGTACGCGCACGCACGAACGTCGAAACGCTCGGGCGCTGGTACCATTGCCGCATGGACCAACCGATCCGTCTTGGGTTCTCACCGTGCCCAAACGATACGTTCATTTTCGACGCTTTGGTTCATCAACGGATCAACTCACCCCTCTCGTGGGAGGTGAAACTCGACGACGTGGAGACCCTCAACGGTTGGGCGGAGGAACACGTGCTTGACGTAGCGAAGGTGTCCTATCACGCCTTTGGGCGCATCGCTCAAGACTGGTGGATGCTGCGTTCCGGAGGCGCATTGGGCCGAGGGGTCGGGCCTCTCGTGGTCGCATGTGACGCGAATCAGCGACTCGAGGGCGCACGTATCGCCACGCCGGGTGGGCGAACGACGGCAAACCTTCTGCTCGACCTCTACTCGTCCGATGCGTTCGAACGCGTGATCATGCGGTACGACGAAATCATGCCTGCCGTGGAGGATGGCCGCGTCGATGCTGGCTTGATCATCCACGAGTCTCGATTCACCTACGCTGAGCATAGACTCCATGAAATCGTGGACCTTGGTTCCTGGTGGGAACGCACGACCGGTCAGGTTATTCCGCTGGGTGGGATTGCGGTACGCCGCTCACTTCCAACAGAGACGATCGACGAAATTGCTCGTGCAATTCGCGCGAGCGTCGAGTACGCCTTCGCTCATCCCACGGCTAGCGAAGACTACGTCGCGATGCACGCGCAGGAGATGTTGCCCGACGTCCGACGTAAGCACATCGAGACCTACGTCAACGAGTTCAGTCTGGACGTTGGACCAGAGGGGATACGCGCGGTCCGCCACCTGCTTGAACATGCGGCCAAGATCGGCCGTATTCCCGCCCCGCCAGATGGCCTTTTCTGGACTACGTTCGGTGCGTAGAGCACGCCAGGCCCTACGGACCTTCAGCGGTCCACTACACGCTCCTCAACGCTATTTTGCAGGACCACGGACACACGGACTTCGCCATGTAAGCGCATTTTTTGCGGGGTCCATCACGGTTGCGCTCATTGCCTTCCTGCTCGCCGCACACCAGCTATCATCATCACCACTCACCGGCCCGCAGGCACTTCAGCTTGCGGCACTCGCCCTTCCTCTACTGGGCCTGCAGATCATGATCGGGAGTCTCACGCTGTTCCGGTTCACTGGTGACCTTAGAAAGACGCTGCAAAGTGTTTTGTGGTCGATGACGCCGCTCGGTATCGTTGGCGTCCTGGCAGCTTCGCTGGCGAGTGTCGACCTGGCCATGGGCGTCGCTTTCGCCCTGCTCGCCGCGCCAATCTGGGCCATTGCGATCATCGCGGGAGCCCTACGCGCCTGGCGCACAGTCAATCTACGAACTGCCCTTCTCACCTACCTTGGTGTGGTGTACGTCGCACCCAACGCACTTCTCATGACCACGTTCGCGCTAACGACGCGTATCTCATGACGCCTGTCCCGATCCGCAACGACTATGATTCAGACGTGACGCACTTCATGAATGGCGAAGAGGTGATGTACCAAGAACGAAGGTACGTCATCACCCATCAATCAGGTGGCCCAAACGGGGTACGCCTCCTCGCGGCCGGTGGTCGATACGGCGAGCAACTTGACATCGTGTACGCCGATGAGTCCGAACTGGAACGCATCGGTGCCTACCGAACGGCGCTTCGAGACACCGACGCGGCAACAGATCACTAGAGGCTGAATGCAGCGAAGGGCTATCCAAACTAGATTCGATCATCGAGGATCGCATTCACCATTGCGTGCGCATCCCTCGCAGCTGCCTCGTAACTAACGGCACCCAGCACGACTTGACCTGCGGCATATAGACCCGAAATCCCAACGACACGACCTTCATTCACCACGCCATCGGCGAACCGAAGGAACGTCCCCTGCCAAGCTGGCACTTCCCCACTCCCTCCACCATGTTCCTCGGGCACGAAATCGAAACCGTGTGAAACCAGATCCTCGGCAAGTTCGTCGTACGCCATCTCTCCCGGTCGACCCGCGTTCTCCTCCGTTGCGCCCGAAACCAACCGGCTCCGAAGAAATGGACCCAAACAGAGCGCAACCGCAGCACTTCGGTACGACAATCCCTCCCAAGTTGCAACACCCTCGACATGAAGCGCGGGATTCACGAGCACCTCATCCACATTGGACTGCATCAGATGGAGGCGTTCCTCACGTTCCAGAAGGTACTTGGCCTGCGCATGAACCTCCCACGCAGCCACCGTGCCGTCCTCTACGACGGGAAGATGCTCGAGCAACTCTGCGCCCAGAGTTCCCTCCGGCATGGGAATCGCGACACGTTCACGACCCGCCGAATACACCGTGTCAAGACTCGTGGTCAGGAGCAAAACGTCAGCACCAGAACGCGCAAGACGAACAGCCGCCTCGCAACCGGCTGCACCTGCTCCAACGACGATGACGTCAGGCATGCAGCCGTCGCTACTCCCGGATTGCGCCAAACGGTTGTGACGGTGTCACGCGACCCGCACGTTCAAGAACCACATGCTGACCGTCCCGCGTGCGTTGATAGAGAAGCATGCCTTGCTGCGACCCGAGCGAGGTGGGCGCAACACTCGCGTCCACCATGACGCGCACGTGCCACGGCAGCCCACTCTGAAGCTCACCAATCTCGAAACGCTCATGAACACCCGTTCGGTAACCGAAGAACACTTCAGGTGGGTCACCATCGTCATAAATGCACGTGAGCGACTGCGCATCGCCGGACCGATACAGCGCCGTCGCCTCCCACGTCAGGGCATGTGCCTCATCCTCGGAAACGAAACGCACGTTCGGTACGTCGGTACCCCCAAAGAACGCAGCTGGAAACCTGCGAGACTGCACGTAGAAACCTTTCTTGGAAACCCGGAGGTTCATCACGCCATTGTCGAAGCGTCGGCCTTTCACGATGCTCTTCAGATGATGGATGGCCAGACCAAATCGTTCGTCGTGTCGCTCGACGAACGTCTCCCAATCGGGATCGGCGAGCGATGCGTCGGTATTGATCTCCAGTGGTGCATTCACCCAGCGTTCAATGGGAATACTCATGGCTCCACCTCTTCTCGCATCGTACCTACATCCGCGACATGCATGGCCGCCACCCCGAACGTGAAGGGCGTCCACGTCACCACTTCAAAGCCCGCCCGCAGCATGGCTTCCCGCAAGGCCTCGGGCTGCGGGAAGACAGTGGTACTTGCAGGCAGGTACCGGTACGCACTTGCGTGACCCGAAATCCAGCGACCCAGTCGCGGAACGACATGCATGAAGTAGAGCCGGAAGAACCAGCCGAACAATCCCCGCGGAGGTGGGGGGAACTCCAGAACCACGAGCCTTCCACCCGGAGCCAACACGCGCCTGAACTCTCGGAGGCCCGCCTCCACATCCGAGAAGTTACGAAGCCCAAACGCGATCGAAACAGCTTCGAACGAGGCATCGGGATACCCCAAAGCAAGGCCGTCGCCCACCTCGAGTGTGACGTCGACACCCGCGTCAGTTGCCTTGACCCGTCCACGTTCCAGCATGGGCTCCGAAAAATCGACGCCAATGACCTCACTCGATGGCGAGAAACGTTTCAGCGCAATCGCAAGGTCGGCCGTGCCCGTCGCAACGTCAAGAATGCTGTTGGGCTTACCCGCCGTGACAGACCGGACCGCAGCCTTCCGCCATCCGCGATCAATGCCGAGGCTGAGTACGCGATTCAGGAGATCGTACCTGGGGGCAATGGCGTCGAACATTTGCCGTACCGACCGGCCTTTGTCAGGCTGCTGAGCGATCGGTGGATGCTCGGACATAGCGAGGTTGTACCACGCCACCCTGGCATCGCCTTGCCTTCCAACGAACCGTTCCGCGAAACTACGGTCACCCGTGCAGCGGGTGATACAATCCTCGTTTGGGCGACCAACGCCCTCCCAGGAGGTCAAGGTTCATGTACCGCAACATTGCCATCGTGGCGCACGTAGACCACGGAAAAACCACGCTTGTCGATGGCATGCTTCGCCAGTCGGGCGTATTTGCCGAACATCAGGAAGTCGTGGAGCGCGTCATGGACTCCGGAGCACTCGAGCGCGAACGTGGCATCACGATCCTCGCGAAGAACACCGCCGTCGCCTGGAATGGCGAGAAGATCAACATCGTCGACACCCCAGGACACGCGGATTTCGGTGGTGAGGTGGAGCGTGCACTGCAAATGGTCGACGGGATCCTCCTTCTCGTCGATGCTGCAGAAGGCCCCATGCCCCAAACGCGCTTTGTCCTCAAGAAAGCGCTTGGCCTGGGTTTACGACCCATCGTCGTCGTCAACAAAGTCGACCGCAAGGATGCTCGGCCGGACGAAGTCGTCAACCTCACCTTTGATCTCATGGTCGAGCTGGGTGCAAGCGATGAACAACTCGACTTCATGGTGCTTCATGCCGTCGCACGTGAGGGACGCGCCTGGCGCGAGGGTGAACCGGAAGAACAAAACCTAAGTGTGTTGTTTGACGCCATTCTCTCTACGTTCCCAGCCACGAACGACGATCCCGATGGCCCTTTCCTGCTTCAAGTCTCCAATCTCGATTACGACGCCTACGTGGGTCGACTGGCCATCGGTCGCGTCCTGCGCGGTCAGGTACGTCCTGGAAGCACGATCTTCCTTCGGGGACGAACGGGTGAACCCACACGCGCTCGGGTGCCCAAAGTGTTCACGCATCTCGGGCTGCAGCGCGTGGAAACCGATGTTGCGCAGGCGGGCGATATCATTGCGCTTGCTGGCCTCGAAGAGGTTCAGATTGGCGATACGGTGGGCGGAGAGGGCAGCACCGAGCACCTTCCTGCACCCGCCATCGATGAACCGACCGTCGCAGTGACGCTCGCGCCGAACGACGGTCCCTTCGCAGGTCGGGACGGTCAATATCTCACTTCTCGGCACATCGCAGACCGCCTCGAACGCGAACTCCTGACCAATGTGGCGCTCAAGGTGGAGTCCCTGGGCGGCGAGAAGTTCCGTGTCGCTGGACGCGGGGAGTTACATCTCTCGATTTTGCTCGAACAAATGCGACGTGAGGGGTACGAGTTCACGGTGTCACGTCCTGAAGTGATTTTGCGCGAAGAGGAGGGAGTGAGGTATGAGCCGATGGAGCGTGTTGTGGTGGACGTACCCAGCTCCACACTCGGTGGCGTCATCGAGGCCCTCACGAAACGACGCGGAACCCTCGAGAATCTCGAGCAGACCGAAACGCGCGCCCGCGCCGAGTTCGCCGTGCCCAGCAGAGGGCTGTTCGGATTCCGGACCCCGTTCTTGTCACTCACGGGCGGCGAGGGCTTATTGAGCCATGTCTTTGATGGCTATGTACCCATGCTCGGAAACATCCAGACTCGAACCACAGGATCACTCGTCGCCATGGAAGCCGGAGAAGCCTTTGCCTATTCCCTGTTCAAACTTCAGGACCGAGGCACCTTCTTCATTCAACCCGGCACCGAGGTTTACGTCGGCATGGTCCTGGGCGCGCACATCCGCGCGGGGGACCTCGAACTCAACGTCACCAAGAACAAGAAGCTGACGAACGTACGTGCGGCCGGAAGCGACGACAACATCGTCCTGACGCCCCCCCGCGTACCCACGCTTGAAGAGGCCCTGGAGTACATTGGTGAGGACGAGCGCCTCGAAGTCACCCCAAAGTACCTGAGACTCCGAAAGGCCGTACTCGATCCCAATCAAAGAAAACGCGAAGCAAAACAGCGCGCGCTGGCGACCGAGAGTTAGTTTGATTCCTTTGTCGTGGCCTCGATAATGATCTCGCCGTACGCCTCGTCTTGAGCTCCCACGACGGTCCCCTCACGAACGAGCTCGAGGAACGCTGCGAACACGACCGTCCGCTCCGCCCAACTGCGGGTCGGAACAATTGCCCTTAGAGCACCGTTGCGAATTTGACGCAACGCCTTCCGTACGCTCTTGATGGCAGCTTGGAGCGTCATACGCTCGAACCCTAGTTCGAAATAACCGCCGGGTCGAAGGGTCGAGGCCAGCATCGCGAGACCCTGCGCCGTCGCGTTGATCGGACGCAGCACGCGTGGCAGGTCAGGTTTGGGGGTAGCAACCGGCAGCACCACCGCACGCTCCATCCTGCGCTGACGAAGGAAGTCAATCGCATTCTCGAGCTCTTCGAGCGCTGCCACGACCTCGACGGCATCGAGCAGCGTGCTTTGCTCGTCCTCCTCGTCCTCCTCTGCCACACGGGGTTGACGCGGGAGCATCAACCGAATCTTCAGTTCGACAACCTGCGCAACTTGCGGAAGCGCCATCGCTGCATCGTCGAGACTGCGATCCGCCTCCCGTTCGAACCAGACGAGAGCAGAGCGAACGAGAGCCAACAAATTGAGCGACGAAGGTGGGACCGCACCGGTCCGCAATGCGTACGCCAAACCCGACAACGTTCCGGAGTACGTCTCCTGCTCGACAAGAAAACCGACCGTCTCCTCGCTCACGCCCAACCTCGGTCCATCTCACTGGGATCGAGATGCCGGGTGTCGTTCACACGCTCGACGATTCGTTCACCATCCTGCAGCAGCACACGACTCACGCTCGAATGCCGCACGTAAATCCGCTTACGCCAGCGTGGACGCTCGATGCCCAAGACATGCGAGAGAAGCATCTGAATCGTTCCACTGTGAGACACGGCCACAATATGCTCGAGATCGTCTGGGAGCGATTCGAACCAGTCGACGACTCGCTGCCGGAGTTGCTCGTAGGATTCTCCACCGGGAGCCACGTTGCCAAACGGATCTGCGGCCCACACGGACCATTCGGGCTTTTGAGCGTTCTCGGCCGCTGTGCCACCCTCGAAAATACCGAAGGCGAGCTCGCGGAGTCGATCGTCGGTCTGGACGACATGATGGGGGAACGCAATGCTCGCCGTCTCAACGGCACGCATCAACGGGCTGCTCACAACGAGATCGACGTGCTCGAACTTTGCGGTGCGTTCAGCGAGCCTTCGCGCTTGCTCGCGGCCCTCTTCACAAAGCAATCGATCGCTCTGCCCTTGGAATCGCCCTTGAATGTTCCAGTCTGTCAAACCGTGCCGAATCAAGGTAATGGCGCGTCGCACGCTGAAAGGTACCACGTGATGCCTGACGAGGTGATTGACGTCCCCAGCTGCCCAACAGGACCCTTGAGCTGCCGCTGGTACCGTGCCCTCATGAATCCCCAACCACGCACCATACTCGTGACCGGAGCGAGCAAAGGAATCGGGCTCGGGATTGCCCAAGCGCTCGTGCAAGCCGGCCATAACGTCGTCCTGACTTCGCGTTCCCTCGAGGCTGCAAACGCTGCAGCGACCACGCTCAACGCAATGGGGCCCGGCCAAGCACTCGGCGTGCAAAGCGACGTGAAGAGCGAGGCCGATCAACTTCGCGCCGTTGAACAGACCCTCGAGGCGTTCGGCCAACTCGATGTTCTTGTAGCGAACGCAGGAATTGGTGCGTTCAAACCCATTGACGAACTCGATCCCGAACAATGGCATGACGTGCTCGACACCAACCTCACGGGGGTGTACTACTCCGTCCGCGCCGCCCTCGAGCCTCTGAAGGCAAGCAAGGGCCTGATCATCACGATCGGATCGCTTGCTGGCGCAAACTTCTTCGCTGGTGGCGCTGCCTACAATGCAAGCAAATTTGGTTTGCTCGGATTCTCACAAGCCATCATGCTCGATCTACGCAAATACGGTGTGCGTGTCTCGACCATCATGCCGGGCTCGGTTGCCACGTACTTCAATGATCACGTCCCCAGTGACAAGGACGCCTGGAAGATTCAGCCCGAAGACCTTGCAGCACTGGTGATGGACCTGATGAACATGCCGGTAAGAACGCTCCCGTCGCGTATCGAGGTAAGGCCCAGCCAGCCACCTTCGTCTAGCTGACGACCTGCGCTAGAGTGCGTGCGATGTACGAGCTCATTCGTCCCGCACTCTTCCGACTCCAGCCCGAACAGGCCCACGCGCTCGCCA
>Ga0180432_10011188_pt1 | contig 10611 bp, 6 predicted proteins | sample SS_ome_10_FD_132414 | JGI IMG/M metagenome (GOLD analysis project Ga0180432, IMG submission 132414) | Hypersaline lake sediment archaeal communities from the Salton Sea, California, USA - SS_1_MS_2 metaG | ecosystem: Environmental > Aquatic > Non-marine Saline and Alkaline > Hypersaline >...
AAGTTCTTCGACCCGGTCGATTCTTATGTGGTAAATAGGTTGGGAAAAGAAGTTCGGTTGTTAGGTATTTATTCTGGGGGATACTTAACAAAAGTAACGGACACCTCAGTTACGCTATCTCCTCTTGTATGTGAGATTGGAGATGGAACATACCAGGTAAGGGCACAAACACAGTCTGCAGTTACTGTGACAGTTGCTTCTGCAACACCTTATGTGGTACTAAGATGGAATTACACTGCAAGCGCTTCTACGGATTATATGGATTTTAAAGCCGTAGCTCTTGGTGGAATCCTTTCAACAGATGTAGTTGTTGGGAAGTGTAATTTTACGGGTTCAACATTGACGGGGTTTGATTACACATCGAGGACAGTTCCAACAATGATGTCGTTGTTTTTAAAGGTTCAACCTTTGGAGACACCGGCAATGCGTGTATGGATTAGGGCTGGAAGGATTAGTTATGGCTCCCAGAATTGGGAAATTATTGAACAGCAGAGTCCATTGTTTGTTGCTCCAACGAGTAATTCAAGAATTGACTTGGTTCAAATTAATACCTCTGGGGCTGTTGTAGTAACACAGGGAGTTGAAGCGGCTACTCCGGAAGCTCCGGATTACAACGGTTTGGTTACGTTAGCAGAAGTAACTTTAGCTGTTGGTCAGACATCAATCCTCGAGGCTAATATCAGTGATGTAAGAGGTTTTGTTAGTGCTGGAACTCCGGATGCAATTTTAACAACCGGTAACCAAACGGCTGATGGAATTAAGACGTTTGTGAAGCAGGTTGTTCTACAAGCCGGAGCAAACTTTAATAGCCAACAAGCGGTTGGTATGCGGATTGAGAACAGGACTTCAGACCCGAGTTCTCCAAGCACCGGTCGTATTTGGTTACGAACTGATTTATAAGGAGTAAGCTATGGACTATACAAATATCATGCCTCAGTCATACGTAGCGTCTTCATATGTAGCAACTAGTACTGCGAATAAGACTATTACTGGTTCCGCAGCCAATGTTGCTGATGGGAATGATACTACGTATTTACGAAGTTACTGCCAGCATGGTGGGGATGGTTCTTTAACGGCTACTCTTTATAGTGAACACACTTGGACTTATCCGATAACAGTGTATCGAGCCAGAGCAAAGTTTCGTATGGGAACATATGGTGGAAACTATAAAGCTGGTAACATGCGTTGGAGAATCTACCTTAAGATTGGTGGAACTTGGACAGCAGTTGCAGATGAATACTTGAATACTGCTGGAGAAGGTTCGAATTACTGGGCGTACAAGGACAGGACGCTCGACCAATCCAGCACGTGGGCAAATGTTACTGGTGCTCGTGCTTGGTGCACCGGATATGCTTATAGTTATGAAGGAGACAGACAACAGTTGTTAGACCAGTACATTTATGACTTAAGTATTTATCGGCAGAAGAATGAAGAGATTCTTAGAATCAAGACTCCAACGGATATTATTGGAGTTGGAAGAAATGAATTAACGTCGTCTCATAAGTTAAGGATTGAGAAGAATGGGACTGTTTATGGGATTCCGCTTGTAGAAACCGGAGACCCTACGGCCTCTCCGATAAGGATTTATGATGGTTCGGTTGTAAAAGCCTTAGTGAAGGCAGACTCATAAGGGAGAGAAAAATGGGATGCAAAAACACAGATGCAAATAACTTTACAGTGTACAGAGGAGATGACCTCGGATGGACACTAAACTTTAGGGACACCAATGGTGAACCTATTGATATCTCCGGATGGTTAATTTTCTTTACAATGAAAGTTAGCAAGGACGATTCGGACTCGGAAGCAGTATTAACTAAGACAGTTGAAGCTCAGTCAGGTTCTTCGGATGGCGTAATACAAGTCACCGTTCCTGGGGCAGATGTCAATACGTTAGTGGGACCGTATTACTACGACCTCCAGTTTATTGATTTGGATGGTCAAGTGAGAACCATAACGAGCGGTGCTGTCACTTTTGAAAAGGATGTAACAAGAAGGACTTCATAATGAAATACAGCATCATTATTACAACTCATGGGAATCACTTGGAAGACTACCTCAAACCATGTATTGAGAGTATTGTTAAATACTCCTACCTGGATGCCGCGGAAATTATTGTGGTAGCCAATGGTTGTCCGGAATCGGTTAGAGCTTATGTAGGCTCTCTGGGAGGCTCTGTACGGTTGGTTTGGTATGAGGAAGGAATCGGGTATACAAAGGCAGCAAACGCAGGGTTACGAGTGGCGACAGGCCAGTACATAGTGCTTTTAAATGATGATACCAAATTATTGGAGCAACCAAAGAACCAGTGGCTGGATATGCTAAGAACTCCACTGGAAAGAGACGATAAGGTTGGAATAACCGGACCGGTAAAATTTACTTGGGACTGTGGCGGAATAATTAGAACAGCAATGGCTTTTTGGTGTGTTATGATTAGACGAAGGTTATTTTGTGAGCTTGGATTTTTAGATGAAGTATTCAATCCAGGTATGGGCGAGGATGGAGACTTTTGTATTAGAGCTGAATTAGTTGGGTACAAATTGGTTCAAGTCCCAGTAGATGGGTCGAAGATTTTTGGTCAAGGAGTTTCGGATGAGAAGTTTCCAATTTTCCACAAAGGAAATGGGACATTTGCTGAAGCAGAACAAATGAAGAATGAGGTTATTAAACGGAATAATAAGATATTGGAAAAGAAATATGCGAGTCGGTTAGAGAAGATTTATAACAGCTGTTTAAGTCATGAATGTGATATCAATCAGTTGTTCCCAGTTTTGAGAAAGTATGCTGTTAGATGTGAGCATATCACTGAGTTTGGTGTTCGAGGAGTATTTTCAACTTACGCACTCCTGGCGGCAACACCAATTAAGATGCGGTCTTATGATATCGAGTATTCTTCTAATATTACGGAAGCACTAGATGTGGCGAAAGAACAGGGAATTGACTTTAAGTTTCTTAACGAAAATGTTTTGGATACAGAGATTGAATTTACGGATTTGTTGTTTATTGATACCTTACACACATATTCACAGCTTTCGATGGAATTGAAAAGACATGGTAATTTTGTTCGAAAGTATATTCTGATTCATGACACAGATACCTGGGGAGAGCGGGATGAGATAGACCAAGGTAGCAGTAAAACTGGAATGAAAACCGCGGTTAGGGAGTTTCTTTTAGAAAATCCTCAGTGGAGATTAAAACAGGAAATTAAGGAATCGAACGGTCTTACTATTTTAGAACGGAGACCACAGTATACTATTGTGATTCCTACACATAACAGACAAGCAGATTTGAAGAAATGCTTAGATTCTGTATTTGAAAATACATACACAGTAAACAAAGAAGTTTTTGTTATTCCAAATGGATGTATGGATGGAACTTTAGAATACTTGGATACGATTAGAAAGCGTATTCGAATACTGAATATTCCTCAAGAGGTTGGACAGGTGATTCCAGCGAAGGAGGGAGTCAAAAGAGCAAAAGGAGATTTTGTAATTCTTTTGGATGACGACTGTGTTTTATTACCACAACAAAAAGATACCTGGATAAGGATGTTACAGGAACCATTTCAGAGACCGGAAGTCGGTATCACTGGAGTGTTCGGGGCGGAATATCCTTACCTTGGTCAAGCAATGCACAATGGGTGCACAATGTTTAAAAAGAGTTTAGTGGAAAGGGTTGGACCGTTTGATGAAGAGTTTGGGTTTGGATATCTCTATGACACGGATTTCAGCTTGAGAGCCAGAAAGGAGGGATATGAAGTAATTACAGTTGGAAGAAACGGGGACTTTCCGATTTATCATCCGGATAGTCCAGTAACCAGTGAAACAAAAACACAACGGGCGCCGTTGATACGTAAGAATCGAGAGATTCTTTACAGGAGGCATGGTATGAAACCAAAATATTCTATAGTTATACCAACGTACAACCATTTAGAGGATTGTTTAAAGCCTTGTTTAGAGAGCATTAAGCAACATACTCATTTGGAGAACGTTGAGATTATTGTAGTAGCAAATGGATGTAAAGATGAAACGGATAAGTATGTGGATAGTTTAGGTTATCCGTTTAAATTGCTCTGGTTTGATGAAGGATTAGGGTTTACCAGAGCGACGAATGAAGGAATTAAAGTCGCTCAGGGAGAATATGTTATTCTGTTGAATAACGATACGGTTCTTTTAGAGAAAGGGTATTCAAAAGGTACTTGGATACAAATGCTTGAGGAACCATTTATTCAAGATGAAAAGGTCGGAATCACAGGACCACTAAAATTGTTCGATGATTATGCGAATCATGAAGTTTTAATTTTCTTCTGCGTTATGATGAAGAAGAAATTATTTGACGAGCTTGGATTATTGGATGAAATTTTCAGTCCTGGTGGTGGGGAAGATATTGACTTTTGTATGAAAGCGGTTCGTGCTGGATATAAGCAGGTGATGGTTCCAGGAGAAAGTATCAAGATGACCTTTACAAATGAAGGGCAGTTCCCGATTTACCATAAGGGGGAGGGGACATTTAGTAATGAGGAATGGCCGGAATACGGAAACAAAATTATTAAGGATAACGGTTTGGTTAATATGCTTCGGTATAACAAGCACATTAAATTAAATGTTGGTTCTGGTGGGGTTGAAGTTCCAGGTTATGTTAGTGTGGATAAAAACGATATGCGAGCCTCGTTAGTGATGGACGTATTTGATTTGGATAAGCATTTTCCACAAAATTCCGTTGAAGAAATTCTGGCATCCCATTTGTTCGAGCATGTAAATCCATATGAGTCGGTAGATTTATTGAGACGGTGGAATTTTATGCTGAAACCAGGTGGGAAGTTAATTATGGAACTTCCAAATATTGAAGAGCTCTGTAAGGATTTTGTAACAGCGAGTAAGGCAGAAAGATACGGCATTTTAAACTGCATTTACGGGGCGGTGAACACTAGAGACAATGACAATAAAAAGGAAATTACTTCTCCACATTTATGGGGTTGGTACCCGGAAATGATGGAGGAGCATTTGAAGTGGGCTGGGTTTACAAATATTGTTTTTGGACCAGAACAGATTCCACATCCACATAAGAACTTTAGGGTGGAAGCTGAGAAACCGCTGTATTTCCGGGATGCCTTGGATAAAGTTGTGTATGATGTTGTTCAACCAGGTGAAAGTGTTCTTGACCTTGGCTGTGGAGATAAGAGCAGGACAATGAACCTGATTAGAGACAACGAGGTACTTTCAGTGGATGCATGGGAGAAATGCAATCCAGATATGGTTTTGGATGTGGAAAAAGAAGAGCTCCCTTTCAAAGAGAATTCTTTTGATACCGTTTTGATGTTGGATTTTGTGGAGCATCTTGAAAAAGAACGGGGAGAGAAAATTATTGAAAGGGCTAAGCGGATTGCTAAGAAGAAAGTTTTGGTATTTACGCCAAAGTATTGGACGGATAATAAAGATAATGTAGCAAATCCGGAGCTGTGGTGTTATCAAAATGATTACGATTTACACAAAAGTCTTTGGCATGAAGAAGACTTTAGGGGATGGGCTACAGTTCCATATCCGGATTCAAATGTTTTTGTTAAACTGTGGAGCAAGGTATGAAGTATTCGATAATACTACCATATTACAACAGACCGGAGCTGAGAAGTACGTTACTGTCCTTTGTTCAACATTATTCTTCGAGAAAGGATTACGAAGTAATTATTGTTGAAGACGTAAAGAATTTTCTAAATGAACGGTGTCATTCTGAATTGATGAAAATTTTTGGGGACTTCCGGTATAAAATAGACATTCGGGTTCATATGGATTCTCTTGAGAGCTTCAACCCGAGTAAGAAATATAACCATGGTTTTAAGTGGTCGAAGGGGGAGTACATTATTCTATCCAGCCCTGAAGTATTTCATCGGTCAAACGTGTTACAAGGATTTGATGAATTATTTTCGGAGAAGCCGGATAGGTATTATGTATGTTCTTGCCTTGCCTCTGAATATAGTAATCCTATTTTTGAAGAGTACAAAGACCACTATAGTGGAAAGCCGACATCGTGGTACCAACATTCTCTTATGAGAAATAAAATGTTCCACTTTTGTTCTGGGATATCGAGAGAGAATTTCATTAAGGTTGGTGGTTTTGACGAGCGGTATTGTAAAGGAATAGGCTTTGATGATGAGAGTTTTATACGAAGAGTGGGAGCTCGAGGAATTAAATCAGTTCCAGTAGATGAGTTGGTTACGATTCATATAGAACATGATAGGTCTTATCATCAGGAAAATCTTGAACTTATTGAAGTGAATAGGGAGCTGTTTTTACAGCAGTTGGCTTCCAATGATTTCACGGAAAGTTTTATAGGTGCACAATGAAATCAAATGTTACAGCAATAGTTAGCACGAAGGATAGGTATTTTAGCACGTTACCTAACCTTCTGATTTCCATAGCGTTGCAAACTGTAAAGCCGGATAGGCTAATTATTTATGATGATGGTGAGCAACGTGATTTACGGACGGATTCTATTTACCAGAATATCTTTACTTTATTACAACAGAAAGGTATTCCGTGGGATGTTAAATTTGGTAGAAGATTGGGTCAGGTATGGAACCACCAAGCGTCGATTGATGACGCTCAGACAGAGTGGGTTTGGCGTTTGGATGATGATAACGTAGCTGAACCGGATTGTCTTGAGAAGCTTTTGGAACATGCTAAAGACAAAGAAGTTGGTGCTGTTGGGGGTTTAGTTTTAGACCCGAAATTTAACCAGCAGTATAATTCTTTAGCATCCAACAAAATTGAGGACATCTTTTTAGGATTGAATGTGCAGTGGTTTAAATGGGATGGAGTAAAAGAAGTTGACCACTTGTATTCCACATTTATATTTCGAAGGTCAGCCGCAAAACACGGTTACTGTAAAGAGTTGTCAAAGGTTGGACACCGCGAGGAGACTATTTTTACTTATGAGATGAAAAGGTCTGGTTGGAAATTGGTTGTAGATTCCTCAGCGGTTACGTGGCACATGAGAGCTCAAACTGGTGGTATTCGGTCTACAGATGACAAGGGTTTGTGGGGGTATGATGAACAAATCTTTAGGAAAAAGTTATCTGAGTGGAAAGTTAAAGCAAGAGAAATAAAGTTGATTGTTCTTGATAGCGGTCTTGGAGACCACTTGGTATTTAAGAAGGTCTTACCTGAGATTAAGTTAAAGAATAAGGATATTGTGTTGGCTGTTTGTTATCCGCAGGTGTTTGCTAATGATAATGATATTACCTTAATAAGCATAGCCGAGGCACAGCAGTTAACAAATACGGATAGTTACAATGTGTACAAGTGGATGGCTGAGAGGCATTGGACTCAAAGTATTGAGGAAGCTTACAGGAGGATGTTTGTATGAAGAAAATACTGATAAGTCCATACAGCCGGTCAATGAGAAATGAGAAAAGGAATCCAAAGAATTATCCTTTTTGGAACGAAGTCATACAAGGATTACAGAAGAAAAAACTTCATGTGATTCAGATTGGCTTAAACGGAGAGGAGAAGTTAAATGCAAATGAATTTGCCTTTAATAAGACTCTCGAAGAGTTGGAAGAACTTGTTAGCTTCTCCAAGACTTGGATATCTGTTGATAATTTCTTTCATCATTTTTGTTATCTTCTGGGAGTTCCTGGGGTAGTAATATTTGGGAGGTCGGACCCGAATATTTTTGGACACCAGACAAACGATAACCTACTAAAGGATAGGTGTTACTTGCGGGCGGCGCAGTTTAATTTTTGGGAAGAGGTTGAATACAGCACTGAGTGCTTTGTTGAACCTGAAATTGTAATCGAAACCGTTCTAAGGAGAGTTTCTAATGGCTGAGTATAATGTAACAGTACCGTCGACTCCACCGATTCAGGTAACTGTTCCAGGAACTCCCGAGATAAACGTTAGCTTGACGCCAGGATATATCGGTCAATCCGGTTTTTCTGGTTACAGTGGTCAGTCCGGCTATAGTGGCGTCTCTGGTTATTCTGGGACATCTGGTATCTCTGGATTTTCAGGGCAACCTGGCGCCTTTTCTGCAAGTGGTTATTCAGGTTATAGCGGCTATAGTGGAGATAGCGGCTATTCTGGAGATTCTGGATTTTCGGGGCAACCTGGAGTATCTGGTTATTCTGGTTTTAGTGGGGTATCTGGTTATTCCGGAGACAGTGGGTTTAGTGGTTATTCTGGAATAAGTGGTTGGTCAGGAGTATCTGGTTATTCTGGTATTTCTGGATTTTCTGGTGTATCGGGGTACAGTGGAGACAGTGGGATATCCGGTTGGTCAGGAGTATCTGGTTATTCCGGAGACAGTGGTCAATCTGGCGCTTCTGGTTATTCCGGTTCTGTGGGTCCACAAGGAACAAGTGGATTTTCTGGTTACAGTGGAATATCTGGTTATTCAAGCTTCAGCGGTTATTCTGGCATATCCGGGTTTAGTGGTTATTCTGGAGCGGATGGAAGTTCCGGACAATCCGGTTACTCTGGTCAATCCGGTTATTCCGGACAATCCGGATATTCCGGTATTTCGGGGTGGAGTGGTTTACCGGGAACTGGTTTAACTGCGAGAGGTGTTTGGGATAGTGGAACAACGTACGATGTAAATGATTTAGTTACCTATAATGGAAGCGCTTGGATTTCTTTACAAGATAATAATTTGAATAATACTCCGGTTGAGGGAGCATGGTGGTCGCTATTCTCTGCTCAGGGTACAAGTGGTTATTCCGGAATATCCGGGTACAGTGGCATATCCGGTTACAGCGGGTATTCTGGAACTACTGGTTCTGCTGGAGCTCCAGGGTCAAGCGGATATTCAGGTCAATCTGGATACAGCGGATATTCTGGACAAGACGGTGTTATCGGAGGAAGTGGTTATTCGGGATTTTCTGGTTATAGTGGTTATTCTGGACAAGATGGTATTATTGGAGGAAGTGGGTATTCTGGACAATCCGGTTATTCTGGAATAAGTGGGTACAGCGGATATTCCGGTTCTGTTGGACCCCAAGGAGTAAGTGGGTATTCTGGTGAATCTGGTTTTAGTGGGTATTCTGGACAAGATGGTTTTATTGGAGAATCCGGTTATTCTGGCACCTCAGGGTATAGTGGACACTCTGGCATCTCCGGATATTCTGGATACAGTGGAATATCTGGTTATTCAAGTTTTAGTGGATACAGCGGGTTAAGTGGATACAGCGGTTATTCTGGAAATACCGGGGCAACTGGACAATCCGGTTATTCCGGACAATCCGGTTATTCTGGACAATCCGGTTATTCTGGACAATCCGGTTACAGCGGTCTTGGAGTTTCTGGATATTCTGGAGAAAGTGGAACTTCTGGATATTCTGGAGAAAGTGGAATTTCTGGATATTCTGGAGAAAGTGGAACTTCTGGAATTAGTGGCTACTCTGGAATTAGCGGGTTCTCAGGAGTAAGCGGTTATTCTGGTATCTCTGGATTTTCAGGTATCTCTGGATACAGTGGATATTCTGGTATCTCTGGATACAGTGGATATTCTGGTATCTCTGGATACAGTGGAATTTCTGGATTTAGCGGTTACTCTGGAATAAGCGGATTCAGCGGTTATTCAGGAACATCTGGAATAAGCGGGTTCTCTGGATACAGTGGAATATCCGGGTATTCTGGTCAATCTGGATACAGTGGGATATCTGGTTATTCGGGTTATAGTGGAATTTCTGGAGATAGTGGTTACTCTGGAACAGACGGTTTGTCCGGTTATTCTGGAATCTCTGGTTGGTCAGGCAATCCTGGTTTGTTGGCTGGGATTATTTATTACACTGATGATAATTCCTCGGACCTTGCTGGGTACAATAGAATGTTAAGAACCCCAGATTCAGACCCCGAAGTTCAATATAGTGCTATTGGAGACGGCTCGGGAGTTTTAATTAAACAGTTTGTTACTGAACCAGGTGACCCCGATGTTACGGTTATCCCTTCAGGGGAGTGGCTTGGTGGAGTGTATGCTTACATAGATTCTTCCGGTGGAACAAATACAATTGAAGTTAGGGTGTACAAGGTAGCCGACGATTCTTTTGATACAGAGACTTTACTTTTTACAATGGAGACAGCGGATATTACGGCTGTTGGTCTTGGAAATATTGCATTGTATGAACCGACATCTGCACAGAGCGACTTTGTTTTATTGGAAACAGATAGATTAGCTTTTAAATTTTATGCAAAGTCTACCGCGTCGAAAACAATTAGTATAAGTGTTGGCGGACAGACTCATTATACCCATATTCACACTCCAGTAATTACACAGGGATATTCAGGGTTTAGCGGCTTCAGTGGATTTAGTGGGTATTCCGGAAAGTCCGGTTATAGTGGCATAAGTGGTTATTCCGGATACAGTGGAATAAGTGGTTATTCCGGATACAGTGGAATAAGCGGATACTCCGGTATTTCCGGTTATTCTGGATACAGCGGAGTGAGTGGATACTCAGGGGTTTCCGGTTATTCTGGTATTTCTGGATTTAGCGGTTATTCTGGTATCTCTGGATTTTCTGGAATAAGTGGATACTCTGGTATTTCTGGATTTAGCGGGTATTCCGGAACTTCTGGATTTAGCGGTTACTCCGGAATAAGTGGCTTTTCCGGCATCTCTGGA
>Ga0180432_10011189_pt1 | contig 10610 bp, 8 predicted proteins | sample SS_ome_10_FD_132414 | JGI IMG/M metagenome (GOLD analysis project Ga0180432, IMG submission 132414) | Hypersaline lake sediment archaeal communities from the Salton Sea, California, USA - SS_1_MS_2 metaG | ecosystem: Environmental > Aquatic > Non-marine Saline and Alkaline > Hypersaline >...
ACCCCTACCCACAATGTTCTACTTGGACCCTGCGCCAGACCCTGAACCAGTATCAACCATTTCACCTGAACAGTTTCAGGGCAAAAAATGAGCGAATGTTAAAAGTGTTAGGCCATGAGCCTCCGAGGTCTAGAGCGCCTGTGCGGGTGAAACCACGGCCTGTACAGGCACGGTCACGGGCAAAACAGCTCCCAAAGACCTCGGAGGTCTATAGCCTGAGCAGTTACCCGCTGATAAAGAAATACACGATAATCACACCTTGTAGGGCAAAAGAGCCTGTCTCGACTTGCGGTCGAACATCGTGTGTTTCCACGTCCGTGGTAATCTTTCCGCCATCATCGAAATTCACAAAATCAAGATGACCACAGATAGAGAAATACACGATCACGTCGTATCATCTCAATAAACCGGGGTAATGTAAGGCGGAATGGCATTCCGCCCTACTTTTCCCCCAACTTTTTGAGAAGAGACATCACGTCGCCCTCGCGGGTCAAAAAGACACGTGATGCGTCTGAAGCAGCACTCGTAATCGTGTATTTCCAACATCCGAGGTTATCCTGCTACCGCCGCCCAAATCAAGTGCTCCCGGTATAGCGAGTTTTGCGCCATTGCATGCGGGGAATTTGTGCTAAAAGCGCGTGTTTTGAGGTATAATTGCTCTACTTTCTGGTCGTTATTCAGTCGAACCAAAATGAAAGATTGTGGCCGTGGCAAGTATAGCTGAGAATCAGCCCCCGGTGCGGCTCTGCGCAGGGAGAACCGATTGGGGCGCAACCACTGTTGAAAAATTGAGCCACCCTATAACAAGAGCGGTGTGACTTTGGGGTTAGGAGAGTGAAAAATGAACCGCCACCACAGATCCACGACAGCTTGCCTGACACTTCTCCTCGTGACCGGGCTGCTCCTGGCCTGCAACATCGGCACACCCGCCCCAGACGGAGAAACTCCAATCCCCGTCCCATCCCCCACCGGACCGGCGGCTGGGCCCACTGCCCCACCTCCCTCTCCCCCACCGGCCAGCGACGGGTGCCCAGCCTACTCGCCTGACTTTGCCCCTGTCACTGGCACGAAGGAGGTCTATCCCATGCCCGACCTGGTCGAGCCTGCCCCTCGCCAGTGGTTCAGCGATCCCACCTTTGGCACCTGCCTGGCGCGCGTCACCGACCGGGCCAACGACCCCTCTCCCGACGACCCATCGCCTGGGATGGCGAACGAATACGCGCGCGTGCAATCCTTCAACGCCGACGGCAGCCGCTTGCTGGTGCACGGCACCGAGGGCACGTGGTACTTGTACGACGCCCAGACACTCTCGCCTCTGGGCCAACTGCCCCTCGAAGTGGAGCCACGCTGGGACGCGGACGATCCGAGCGCACTCTACTATTCGGACGAGACCCGGTTGATGTCCTACAACGTGCAGACCGCAGAGCGGGCCGAGATCCACGACTTTGCCGCCGACTTTCCCGGCCAGAACCTGGCGGCCGTGTGGACGCGCTACGAGGGCAGCCCCTCGCGCGACCGCCGTTACTGGGGCCTGCTGGCACAGAACGAAGAATGGAACACCGTCGCCTTTGTGGTGTACGACCGGCACACGGATCAAGTTACTATCCGCGATATGCGCGGTGTGCCTGGCGTGGAGGACGGCATTGACCACGTCACCATGAGCCCGTCGGGCACCTACTTTATCGCTTCCTTCGACCGCTACTGTGAGCACGGGCAGTTGGGCGACGACGCGCGTCCCTGCGGCCTGATGGTCTACGACCGCGATCTGACCAACGGGCGCAGCCTGCTGCGCATCATCGGGCACTACGATCCGGCTCTGGACGCCCAGGGACGCGAGGTGATCATCTACCAGGACATTGACACCGACCACATATCCATGCTCGACCTGGGAAGCGGCGCGGTGACGCCGCTCTGGGAAATAGATTTCAGCCACACTAGCACAGGCCTGCACTTTTCGGGACTGGCCTTCGACCGGCCCGGCTGGGCCGTGGTCTCTACCCACGACGACGATACAGCCGTCCATACCTGGATGGACGATCAGGTCTTTCTGGTCGAACTAGAAGCGGGCGGGCGCGTGGTGCGGCTGGCGCATACCCATTCGCTGGTGGACGAAAACCAGCCCGTAGAGCACTATTACTGGGCCGAACCGCACGCCAGCGCCAACCTCGACCTGACGCGCGTCCTCTTTACGACCAACTGGGGTCGCCTTGACACGGGCGAGGTAGAAATGTTCGTGATTGCACTGCCGCCGGACTGGCCCGAGCGGCTACCGTAAAAGATGATGAGGTGGAAATGAAAATTCGGAGCATCTATCCAGTTTTGATCTTGCTGACCACCTTGGCCGGCCTGTTGACCTGCGGCATCCCATCGTCTGCTTCTCCGGACGACGGACAGATAACTGCGCCACCACTCGACGACGCAGACTTGACCCCTGCCGCATACCTGCCACTGATCACCAAATCCCCCGGCGCCCCCCAGGTGGCGGGATGCGACGTCTTTCCCGCCGACAATGTGTGGAACACGCCGGTGGACACGTTACCCGTGGACGCAAACTCGGCCGCCTACGTCGCCACCATCGGGGCCGACGCCCACGTCCACGCCGACTTTGGCTCCGGCGAATGGGAAGGCGGCCCCATCGGCATCCCCTACGTGGACGTGGATTCCAGCCAGCCAAACGTACCCGTCACCTTCGAGTACGACGACGAGAGCGACCCCGGCCCCTACCCCATCCCCCCCGACGCGCCCATCGAGGGCGGCTCAGGCAGCAGCGGTGACCGGCACGTCCTGGTGCTGGAGCGCGACAACTGCATCCTCTACGAACTGTTCGACGCCTGGCCGCAGGACGGCGGGAGCAGTTGGCGCGCCGGCTCCGGCGCCACCTTTGACCTGAGCTCCCACGCCCTCCGCAAGGACGGCTGGACCTCGGCCGACGCCGCCGGCCTGCCCATCCTGCCGGGCTTGATTCGCTACGACGAGGTAGCCGCGGGCGAGATTCGCCACGCCATCCGCTTCACCGCGCCGCAGACCCGCGACGCGCACGTCTGGCCCGCCCGCCACGACGCCTCGAGCCTCACCGGGCTGCAATACCCGCCCATGGGCCAGCGCTTTCGCCTCAAGTCCGGCTTCGACGTTTCCGGATTCTCGCCCGAGGTGCAAGTCATCCTCCAGGCGCTCAAGACCTATGGCATGATCCTGGCCGACAACGGCTCCTCCTGGTTCATCTCTGGCGCGCCGGACGAGCGCTGGGACAACGACGCGCTCCACGAACTGCACACTGTCCACGGGTCGGATTTCGAAGCGGTGGACGAGTCGTCGCTGATGGTGGATCCAGACTCTGGTCAAGCACAGAATCCCTGAGCGCAAGCATGAACTCTAAAAGTGCCCCTGTGATAGTCTGTCTGCCGTTGTCTTTTATCCTGGCGGGATTATTCCTGGCCTGCAGCCTCGGCCTGGCCGGCGTGGACGGTGAGCCATCCCCATCTCGCGCTGGTGTCGCGGGCCCCGCCGATCAGACCTTGACGCTCACGGCCGAGCTTACCGCCTCTGTCTACCTGCCGCTCGTCCTCAGTAATTTTTCGTCACTTGGCCAGGTGAACGACTTTTTGTACCAGCTCCAAAACCTGGATCTGACCGAAATCGGCGCCACCGCCTACGACCTGGTGGTGATGGACTATGCCGCCGACGGCAGCGAGGCGACCGAGTTCACCGCCGCGCAGGTCGAGGCCCTCAAACACTCCCCCGGCGGCGACAAGATCGTGCTGGCCTACATGAGCATCGGCGAGGCCGAGGACTATCGCTTCTACTGGCAGGCGGGTTGGACGCCGGGAAACCCCGCCTGGCTGGACGAGGAGAACCCCGACTGGGCGGGCAACTACAAAGTCCGCTACTGGGACCCGGCCTGGCAGGCCATCATCTTTGGCTATACCGACCGATTGCTGGACGCGGGATTCGACGGCGCGTACCTGGACATCATTGACGCCTACGAGTACTATGCCTGTCAGGGCCGCGCCACCGCCGCCCAGGAGATGGCCGACTTTGTGGCCGCCATCCGCGCTCACGCCCGCGCCCGCGACCCCGATTTTTACATCTTTCCCCAGAACGCGCCGGAACTGGCGGACATGATACCCGCCTACCTGGATAGCGTGGACGGCATCGGGCACGAAAGCGTCTACTATGGCTACGAGGAGGACGACGTGATGACGCCTCCGGACGTCACCGCCTGGACAGAAAGCCAACTCGATCTGTTCGCGGACGCCGGCAAGCTGGTGCTGACGATAGACTATGCCACCACCCAGGCTCACGTGGACGAGACCTATGCCAGATCTCAGGCCCAAGGGTACCTCCCCTTTTGCACCGTGCGCGAGCTAGATCAGTTGACCATCAACCCTGGTCACGAGCCAGATTGAGGAGGGCAAAAGATGAAGAGTTGGAGATGGCGCATCATCTCGTTAGTCGCCTTCACCGCCGGAGCGACCGTGGGAATCCTGTCCTGTTACCTGGCCCTGTCTGGACAGGCGGCGGAGGCAAATTGGACGAATCCAAGAAACCAGGTTTCTCCCACTCCGTTCACGGAAAAACCCGGTTTCCACACCAGTGTGCTGACCTTTACCCCCGTGACGACGATCTACCTCCCGTTGGCGACCAGGAATTACAGCGCCGACAAGTGGGCGTTGTGGAGCGGCTCCACCGAACTGCGCGGGGCCAACGTCTACCAACGGCGCGTCTACCCCGAGCTGGACGGAACCGAGTTCCTGGGCTCCGGCCCCGTTGGCCCGCCCTACACCCAAGCTGACTTGTACGATCTGGCGGCGCTGGGGGCCAACTATGTCAACATCTCCCATCCCGGCCTGTTCGCCGAGACCGCGCCCTACGCGGTGGACCCGGACATACAAAACAACCTGGATAACCTGCTGACGATAATCGCCAATGCCGACATGTACGCTGTCATCTCCTTCCGCACCGGGCCGGGCCGGGCCGAGTTCAGCGTCTGCTGCCTGGGGGACGACTGGTTCGACGACAATTACTACAACGATTCCGTGTGGGGCGACCAGGCCGCGCAGGACGCCTGGGTTGCGATGTGGCGCTACACCGCCCAGCGATACAGGGATAACCCCATCGTCGTCGGCTACGACCTGATGGTGGAACCCAACTCCAACGAGGTCGGCGACGATGCGACCAACCCGTTGGACATCTGGGACCCGGAAGTGTTCTACAACACCTACGGCGGCACGCTGTACGACTGGAACCAACTCTACCCCGAGATCAGCGCCGCCATCCGCCAGGTGGACGCCAACACCCCCATCCTCATCGGCGGACTGGGCTACAGCGGAGTCGAGTGGCTGCCCTACCTGCAACCCACCGGCGATCCCCGCACCGTCTACATGGTGCACCAATACGAACAGTTCGACTATACCCACCAGGAACCCTCTTCCCCCGTCGCCTACCCCAGCGGCTCGTTCGACCGGGGTTGGTTGGACGATCTGCTGACGACGGTGGACGATTTCAAATCCACGCACGACGCGCCAGTGGGCGTCAACGAGTTTGGCCTGCATCGCTGGGCGCCCAACGCGGGCGTCTTTATGGACGATCAGATGGACCTGTTCGAGCAGCGCGGCATGAACCACGCCCTGTGGATCTGGGACCCGGCGTGGGAGCCCTGGGTGGAGGAAAACGACGGCTTCAACATCCAGCACGGCCCCAACCCCAGCAACCACAGTGACGTACCGAACGAACTGCTGGACGCCGTGCTAAAATACTGGGGCCGTAACGCGCAAGGCTCATCCTCGGCCCCCGCGCTCGTCTCGACCTCCGTGCTGACGTTCACACCTGTGGCGACGAACCATCTCCCGTTGGTGCAGCACAACAGCGGCGACCCCCTGGCCGGCATCGCCTACTGGGCCTACCAACTCCAGGACATCAGTGAACCGGGCATGGTGGACGCGCTAACCGCCTCCCACTACGACATGCTGGTGCTGGAACCGACTCGCACCGATTGGTCGTCGGACGACAAGTACTTTGACACCCAGGGCATGGTCACGCACCTGAAGAACAGCAAGGGTAGCGACGGCACAAGCCGCAAACTGATCCTCGCTTACATTGACATCGGCGAGGCCGAGGACTGGCGCTGGTATTGGGACTGGTCCACAGACTGGGACTGTGAGGGCACCCCCCCGGCCGATTGGCCGGATTACATCCTCGCCTGCGACCCTGACGGCTGGTCCGGCAACTACCCAGTCGCCTACTGGGACGCGGATTGGAAAGACATCGTCATCTACGGCGCGAACACGGGCAGCCATCCCGACAGGAACTATGCCAGCGTCATAGACGAGGTCATCAAAGACGGCTTCGACGGCATCTACCTAGATTGGGTGGAAGGGTTCGAGAACGCGGACGTCGTCGCGGCGGCGCAGGTGGCGGGCAAAGACCCGGCCCTCGAGATGATCGCCTTCGTCCAAGAGATGAGAGATTATGCCACCGCCCGCAACCCCGACTTTGTCATCATTCAGCAAAACGCCGCCTCCCTGATCGAGGGGCGCGCCGCCACCCTGTCGAACGTCATTGACGCTATCGCGCAGGAGGCCATCTGGTACGATGGGAGCGCCGACGTTGACTGGGGCGATCCCCAGGGATACGATTGGGAAAACGATCCCGAGTTGGTTAACTATTACAACGGCTATCTCGCCCAATACCTGACCGCCGGGCTGCCCGTCTTTGACTGCGAATACGCTCTGAACTATGCGGACACGGCCTACACCAACGCCCTCAACAAAGGGTACGTGCCGTATGTAAGCCAGCGTTCCCTGTCCCAGTTGACGACGACGCCCCCGCCCGACTACTGACCGAGACCACACCGGCTCTTTAATGCGTGAGATCTGACGCTGTCAAAGCAATTACCAGCGCCCCTCCGACAGACCTCTCAGCCTGGTGCTTAATGTGACCAGCCGCACGACCTGAAATAATCTGTAACCCCGAGCGCGACTGAGCACCGGTGAGGTCGAAACACCCCAAGGGGACTGTCACACAGCAGGGTGTGTGCCGGATCAGGAGAGCAAGTGGCCGTTGGAGAACATGATTGTGATGTGGGCAATGGTGCTGGCTGTAGCGGCTCTGGCGCTGGTTGCCCTGGGGGTGTACGCCTCGCGCCATCGCAAGACGGCCAGCGCATCTGGCTTTGGCTTGCTGATGTTCGCCATCGCCATCTGGTCCCTGGCCTATGCTCTGGAACTATTGAGCCACGCACTCTCCACCAAGATGTGAGGGGGGCAAGGGCACCGGCCTAGGCCTGGTCATCTGCCGGCGGATCGTAAAGGCCCACGGTGGACAGATCAAAGTGGAAAGCGAGGTGGACCGGGGGACCACGTTCCAGGTCTACCTGCCCTGCGCCTAGATAGCTTGAGGCGTCGGTCAACCGGCGCTGTCACCGTCCCCCTCGTCCAGCACGTCCACCACCGCCCACTCCGCCGCATCGGAGGAGGGCTCGCCCGATTGGTGCGCTTCCTCGGAGGCATCGTCGCCTTCCCCTCTCTCTAACAGGCCACCGGCAGGGCGAGAGAGCCGCTCTCGCACCGTGGAACCGGTCAATGTGCCCGGCAAAAGCTGCTTGGGAAAAGATACCGTACCCATGCGTTGTATCTCGTCGTTCGCCCTCACCATATCCTCGAAAAACGTGATGCCGCCCAACACCAGACCGACCGTGCTGGCGTGGATAAAGGCGAAAATCCAGGCCTTGACCCATGCCAAAAAGCCCCCGCCGACCGGTTGCCCCACGCCGGGCGCCGGAGCGCGCGGGCGAGGTTCGCTGGCGGAGGATGTCTCCTCGGACTGTGATTTGGATTTGCCGGCGGCATTTGCTCCCTTTGTCCGCGCTCGAGGATTGCCGGGGGGATGGGCCTGCCTGTCTCCATGCGTCGCCGCGCCCCAGTATACCGCCGCCAGGGTTCCCACGGCCAGTAGTACCAACCCCAGCAGGCCAATTCCAATCGCCACCGCCCAAAGCACTGATTCATCCATCATATTTTTATACTATGCGCTCAGTATAGACCAAATCCCGCAAGAAGTCAATCGCACGCAGACCCCAAGGCCCTCTGAAATCTCGAGGGTATTTTGGCAGAGGAACTTGTGCAGAGAGGAAATCAAGGTAAAATCCGGCCTGATATGACGCATCTTGACGATAAACCGAATGGAGTCGCGCTCGGCTGGCGGCGGTTAGCCACCGATTACCCGTATAATCACAGGATGTTCCGCGTGCGGCGAGACCAGGCTCACTGGCCCGACGGTCACGTGGCCCCCTACGTCTACATCCAGGGAAGCGGCGCTCTGTGGGTCGTGCCGGTGACTGCCGAGGGACGAGTCGTCCTCATTAGGCAATTCCGCTACACGCTGGACGATTGGAGTTGGGAGGTGCCCGCCGGTGGCTTTCACGATTTCTCCGGCAGCCCCCTCGAACTTGCACAGCGGGAGCTAGCCGAGGAGGTGGGTGGCAGCAGCGACGATTGGCTCTACGTAGGCGCTTTTCGCCCCGGCGTCAGTATCTTTGATGAGGTCTGTCACATCGCGCTGGCCCGCAACGTTCGACTGAATCTGGAGCCAGCGCACGAGCCGGGCGAAATCATCGAGGTGCACCTGACGCCGCCTGAGCGGGCGCTGGAGATGGCCCGCAACGGCGAGATTGTAGACGGTCACAGCGCGCTGGCGCTCCTGCGCTGCGAGCCATATTTATGATCTCCAAGCGGAAGCAAAAAATGGCTCCGCTCTCACCTGACCCTACCCTCGTTCTCTGCTACCTGGGGCAGCAATTCCCGTTTTGAAGCCGCACCGCCGTAAAACAGACGGTGCTGGCTATTTTTCCCCGGCATCGGCTCTTTTAGGCCGATGCACCCAAGCTAGAATTGCCAAAACGGGAATTGCTGTACCTGGGGCAACTTTAACCTCGGAGGTCTGGATAAAAGCGATTGCCCTAGGAACGCTGATCCATTGAAATGACCGATGACCAGACGCGGAGCAAGAGGGATATTGAGAAGGGGGAAAATGCACGAGAAAGGAAAGCCACGATGCCGCTTCCCTTTCCAAGAGATAATGCCTGCACTGACAGGTCTTTACTTGGTGCCCCCAAGGGGATTCGAACCCCTGTCGCGGGCTTGAAAGGCCCGTGTCCTAGGCCAGGCTAGACGATGGGGGCACATCGGCGCTCATTTTACCACAAAGCGCCATCGCGTCAAGCAGCGCTACGGAAATCGGGCCAACCGTGATCGTGTCGGATACAGATACTGGCTACCCCCAAACAAAAAGGCCAAGCCCGCTATCCCTGGCCCAGCCACTCCATAGGTGCTCGCAAGGCGCGAGCCAATTACAGACGACTCGGACTATTATTGAACTACTGCCGCCCGTCCCTGCGCCTCCGCTAGATTTTCGTACAGTGTACGACTGAATCCCGTAACTGTGATAAAACGATCCAGCAACACGCGCTCCATCTCAGCATCACGGACCGGGAGATAGCCACTGTAGATCAATGCCAAGTCGAGGTTCAAGGCCTTGTCCAACGTATACATCATTGCCGATAGCAAATCCGAGTTCTCACCCAGCCATATTTTAGCCAACTCGAACAACCTCCGGCGGGCCAATCCTTCCAACAGAATGATGTCCCCGAACGTCAAATCCACGTCTGCCAGTCTCTTGCCCAGCGCCCATCGCTTTTCAACACGTTCTCCGTCGAACACCCCATCCAGCAAGCCCATAAACCACTCCCACAGCACACTGTGCCAACGGCTGGCAAATCGTGTGTTGGACATCAGAGGCTGCATACCTTTGAGTTGTGCCAATTGTCTTCCGATGGAGCCAACGACCTCAACATCCTTGGAATCCAGGCAGCAACGCAGTTCAGCAATCCGCGCCTGATCGGTCTCGTCCCACCCGACACACGCCTTGACCTCATCGAACCAGGTCGCCATTGAGAAGCACACCCTCCGCCCGCCACGATCACCGGTTACTGGATTCTCCTCCACCCTCGCCATTATCCTCAACTTTTTCCCAGTCGCTAACGCGGCGCGATAGCAAGCGCCAGCGCTGCATCACGGCTGCCCCCCAACGGCTGCGATTGCGTACCTGCTGCAACATCCGTCGCAGTCGTTGCGACGCCGCAACCTGGGGATACCCTGCCTGGCGCACATTTTCCCTTTGGTTCATTGGATCTCGTACACTCCAATCACTACTTTTTGCGCAAGACCGTAACTGCCTAACAAAGCTACGCCTCAAACCGACGAGGAATTCACCGCAGAGAACGCTGAGTGCGCCGAGATTTTTCATCTTTGCTCTGCGCTCTGTGTGCTCAGCGGTGAAATCTCGCTCTGTTCGAGGGCAATCGTAAAAGCGCCGGTCGCCTCGAAAAAACTTGCCTAGCGCGCACAAGCTCTGTGATGGATGTGGGACAAGATGGTATCTTGTCCTACGAGCACAACGGTTATGCGCGCTAACAAAACTTGAACGGGCTAAGCCTACATTTCGCACTTTGAGATTTCTCGTGTGGACGGGGTTCGTAGTCAGCCACGGACGGATACCGTGTATCCGCGCGTAGCGGAGTGGCGCCCGACGGCACTCTACTTCGTTCCGGACGG